>QWCK01000616.1_pt1 | contig 103750 bp, 103 predicted proteins | sample 1972571 | NCBI WGS metagenome assembly QWCK01 (sample SAMN09866710, study PRJNA288562) | Human gut metagenome isolate term2_stool, whole genome shotgun sequencing... | isolation source: gut | host: Homo sapiens | place: USA: California | reverse complement strand
TTAGCAAAAGTTGGAATATAAGTTGTAGAGCCGTATACGAGATCCGTACGTACGGTTCAATGGGAGGGGCGAGATAATTATTCTCCCTCTACCCTATTAGGGAAAACCTAGGAGATTGCGAAACTCCAGGCTCCGGCTGCCCCATGGGAGCAGCGAAAGCCCGGAGTTTCGCAATCGTCTAAGCTCAAACCGAAAGAAAGGAGACATCATGTATCAGAGAACAAAAAACAGCTGGATCAAACACATTGATTTTGTAATACTGGACATTCTGTGTTTGCAGGTTTCTTTTTTTATGGCATATCTTGTCAGACACCGGAATCTGAATGTATATTCTAATTCTGTGTATGGAAATCTGGCAATCGTACTGATCCTGATAGATGTATGCATGATGTTTTTTCTAAATACATGTAAGAATGTACTCAAACGTGGACTGCTTATAGAACTGGCGGCAACGATGCGGCAGGTGAGTCTGGTAATTCTGTTTGCCGTGTTTTATCTTTTTTTTGTGAAAGATGCGGGGGATTTTTCTCGTATTACACTGTTTCTGACAGCCATATTTTATGCTATAATCAGTTATGGAATAAGAATTTTGTGGAAACGTCATGTGTTGCGGAATCTGCGTCTGGGAAAAAAGAATTCTATCGTTATTCTGACAGACTGGGCGAGTCTTCCTCAGATACGGGAGGATATCGAAAATCATAGCTATGATCTGTTTCAGATTCGTGGGATTGCAGTGATTGATGTCAACGAAAATAAAACACTTCCGGAAAAACTGGGGGACATCCCATTTGTGGCAGAGGGCGAATCCGTTATGGATTACCTGTGCCATGCATGGGTGGATGAAGTATTTATTGATTTGCAGCCAAGTGATAAACGGGTAGATGGATGGATAGACCAGCTGACCGAGATGGGGGTAACGGTTCATCTAAAACTTGCCAATCGTATGGATCTGGCGGCGAACAAACAGTTTGTAGAAAATCTGGGACGATATACGGTATTGACCACGAGCATCCGTACTGTGAGTATCTGGGAATTATTTCTCAAACGGCTGCTGGATATTCTCGGAGGTATCGTTGGTTGTATCATTACTGGAATACTGTTACTGATCCTTGCACCGATGATCTATCATGAGTCGCCTGGTCCCATCTTTTTCGGACAGACCCGGATTGGAAAGAACGGTAAGAAGTTCACGTGCTATAAATTCCGCAGTATGTATCTGGATGCAGAGGAGCGCAAAGCAGTGCTTGCTGCAGAAAACCGAGTATCGGATGGAATGATGTTTAAACTGGATTTTGATCCGCGTATCATCGGTAGCAGGCGTCTGCCGGATGGAACAATAAAAAAGGGGCTGGGAAATAAAATCCGGGATTGGTCCATTGACGAGTTCCCGCAGTTTTGGAATGTACTCAAAGGGGAGATGTCTTTGGTAGGTACGCGTCCGCCGACGGAAGATGAGTGGGTAAAATATAAATTGCATCACAGAAGCCGCCTGGCGATCAAACCTGGAATTACCGGGATGTGGCAGGTGAGCGGGCGCAGCAAGATTACGGATTTTGAACAGGTTGTGGCACTTGATCGCAGTTATATTGCGAACTGGAGCCTGGGACTTGATGTGAAAATATTGTGCAAAACAGTGGGAGTTGTGCTGAGACATGAAGGTGCGATGTGAAAGGGAAAGGAGCAAGCATTTATGGGAAGATTTGTAAATCCGGATAACAGTGCATTTCAAGTGGCTCTGAATTCTGAAATATATGTCGATAAAACCGGATTGCTGGAATATACCAATCATGTGTTGGATACGCCGGAAGGATATATTTGCAACAGCCGTCCACGCAGATTTGGAAAATCCTATGCGGCAAATATGCTTGCTGCCTATTACAGCAAAGGGTGTAATTCGGAAAAGATGTTTTCTGGACTGGAAATCAGTAAAGCGGCAGATTTTAAAACGCACTTGAATCAGTATGATGTGATTCATATGGATATCCAGTGGTTTGTGTCAAATTGCAGCGATGTAAATAGGGTGATAACATTTATTACGAAGTCTGTACTTGATGAATTACAGGAAATTTATCCCTGCCTTGCCCAACAGCCGGTTGCAACATTACCGGATGCGCTTTCACGTATTAAGGATAAAACAGGACAAAAGTTTGTGATTATCATTGATGAGTGGGATGTGTTAATCAGGGATGAATCTGCAAACAAAAAAGTGCAGGCAGATTATATTAATTTCCTGAGGGGAATGTTTAAGGGAACAGAACCAACAAAATATATTCAGCTTGCATATCTGACAGGAATTTTGCCAATCCGAAAAGAAAAGACGCAGTCGGCACTGAATAATTTTGATGAAATTACCATGCTGCAGGCAGGAAGGCTGGCTCCCTATATCGGATTTACGGAAGAAGAAGTAAAGCTGCTATGTGAAAACTATCATCAGGATTATAAAAAGGTGAAAAAATGGTATGATGGATATCTTCTGGAAAATTATCAGGTTTATAATCCAAGAGCGGTAGTTAGTGTAATATTAAAGGCAGAATTTAGAAGTTACTGGTCACAGACCGGATCGTATGAAGCGGTTGTTCCTCTTATAAGCATGGACTTTGAGGGACTAAAAACGGCCATCATAGAGATGCTTTCCGGAACAGAGCTAAAGGTAAATACAGCTTCCTTTAAAAATGATCCAGCAAACATCAAGAGTTGTGATGAAGTGCTGACGTACCTGATTCATTTGGGCTATCTGGGATATAACCAGAAGTATCAGACTGCTTTTGTTCCAAATGAGGAAATTCGACAGGAATTGATCCATGCGGTTGAAAGTGTAAAGTGGGATGAAATGCTTGTCTTTTGGAGAAAATCAGAGGAATTGCTAAATGCAACATTAGATATGGATGGAAAAGCAGTTGCAGAACAGATAGAGAAGATTCATTCAGAATATGTTTCGGTTATTCAATATCATAATGAAAATTCACTTAGTAGTGTGCTTTCGATTGCGTATTTAAGTTCTATGCAGTATTATTTCAAACCGGTTCGGGAACTGCCGACAGGTCGTGGCTTTGCTGATTTTATTTTTCTTCCAAAGCCAGAATACAAAAATGATTATCCGGCACTTGTGGTAGAACTGAAATGGAATAAAAATGCAAAAACTGCATTGCAACAGATTAAGGAAAAGAAATATCCGGATTCTATACGAGATTATGCAGGGGATATTTTGTTGGTTGGAATTAATTATGATAAGGATCGGAAAAAGCATGAGTGTTTGATTGAAACGTATGAATTGTAAGAGGAAAAAATAAAAGAAATAAAGAGAATCCGCGTTTGTGTGGGGCGTATAGTTGAAAAAATTATAATAGGAAAAATGTAATGAATAGAGTGAAGAAAAAAAAGAGAATTATTTGTTTTACAGCTTCTTGTGGGGGACATTTAGAAGAATTATCCAAATTATCAGAACTTGTTGGAAAAAATGATTTCCTTTTTACTGAGAAAAGTGTGAATAACAATATTGAATGGTGTAATGATGTAGTATTTGTTTCACAGATAAATAGAAAAGAAAGATTTTTTGTATTTAAGTTTATTTGGTTATTCATGAAAAGTGGTTATATTCTTCTGAAAAAAAAGCCTGATATTATTATTTCTACAGGAGCATTAGTGACATATCCTATTTGTCTTTTGGGAAAAATTTTAGGAAAAAAAATAGTATATATAGAATCTTTTGCAAGGGTAGATAAAGCGAGTTTGACAGGAAAATTAATGTATAAAATAGCAGATTTATTTATTGTGCAATGGAAAGAATTATTGAATATATATCCCAATGCAGTTTATGGTGGTGGAATATTTTGATGAGGAGGATAGCAGGTGATTTTTCTGATTTTAGGGACTCAGAAATTTCAATTAAATAGATTGTTGAGAGAAATGGATGAGTTATACAAGCAAGGGAAGATAAAAGAAAGGACATTTGCACAAATTGGATGTTCTGATTATTTACCACATAATTATGACTATATAGATTTTTTAGACAGGGAAAATTTTGAAGATAAAATAAAAGAAAGTGACCTTATAATTACGCATAGTGGAGTGGGGAGTATTCTAACTTCTTTAAAATACGAAAAGCCTGTAATTGTTTATCCGAGGTTATGTAAATACAAAGAACATGTTGATGATCATCAATTAGAAATAGCAAAGGCTTTTGCCCAAAAAAAATATGTTTTATATTGTGGAGAATATGATGATTTGTATGAAGTAATTAAACAGGCGAAATATACAAAATTTGAAAAATATACATCTTCTACGCATAATATAGTTAGGATAATTACAGATTTTTTGAAAGAATAATTAAATAATTTCAATTTTATGAAAAAGGTTATTATGAAAGAAAAGAAAATTCTAATTGTAAATACGGTTGAATTTATTATGGGAGGTATTTCATCTGTAATTACAAATTATTATAAAGAAATGAAAAATTATGATATACAAATAGATTTTATAGTGAATAAAAAGATTGAACCATGCTATTTGGATATTATTGATGAAAATAAATCGAATATATATATATTAGATCGAAACAGAAACCCGATGAAATATATGCTGCAACTGTATTTTATTATTAAAAAAAACAGTTATGATGTAATTCATGTGCATGGAAATAGTGCAACTATGATCGTTGATTTATTTCCAGCCGTGTTAGGTAAGGTAAAAGTAAGAATTGCACATTCACATAATACAAAATGTTCACATCCGTTTATTCATGCAATATTGTCTCCTGTATTTAAATTAACATATACCAAGGCTCTGGCGTGTTCCAAGGGAGCAGGGGAGTGGATTTTTGGAAAAGATAATTTCGAAGTCCTAGAGAATGGAATTGATCTTGATCGGTACATGTTTTTTGAAGATGTCAGGCAGGAAGTTAGAGCGCAAATGAATTTAGCAGATAAATTTGTATTAGGACATGTTGGGCTTATAAATGAACAGAAAAATCATCAAATGCTGTTAAAAATTATATATGAAATGAAAAAAATTTTTCCAAATGTTTTTTTATTATGTGTCACAGGGAGTGAGCGGATTCCAGATGAGATAAAGTGTTTGATAGAGGAATACAGGCTGGAAGATGATATATTGTTTTTATTTAAAAGGAACGATGTTTATCGTTTGCTTCAAGCAATGGATGTTTTGGTTTTTCCTTCAAAATGGGAGGGATTTCCAGTGGCGTTGATTGAAGCGCAAGCTTCAGGGCTGCCATGTATTGTATCTGATTGCATTACATCAAAGATTAAATTGACAGCTAATATACAATTTAAATCAAATTACGATGTTGTGGGGTGGTGTGAAGAAATTGAAAAACTTTATAAAACAGGAAATATAAATAGGGTTGTAAATTCTAGAAAATCAAAAAAAGAAATTAAAGAGGCTGGATTTGATTTAAAAGAAAATGTGAGCCAATTATATTCATGGTATAATAAATAGGCTGTTAGCTAAAAAGTGAGAGATAAAATGATTAGTTTAAATAATGAAGATTTGCAGATTATTAAAAGAATAGAATTGAATATGGCTCTGGAAGTTAAAAAAATATGTGATAGACATAATATTTTATATTCTTTGTGTGGAGGAACTTTACTTGGGGCTATTCGACATGGTGGATTCATACCGTGGGATGATGATATTGATATAGCAATGGTATATAATGAATACAGCAAGTTTTTATTTTATGTACAAAAGGAAATAGATCCTAAATATGAAGTTATTAATTATGAAACCAATTCTTATTTTGGAGAACCATTTACTAAAATTATGTGTAAAGGTACTGTTATGAGGGAAATGTTTTGTCGAAATTGTGAAGCACCCAGTGGGGTTTTTATTGATATTTTTTGTTTTGATGCAGCACCGGATAAGTGGTTTCAGAAAATGGTACATAGAATAACAAATTATGAATTGAGAAAACGGATTCTTATTGCCTCTGGGTATAGCTTTGATAAAAAAGGATTAAAAAAATATATATATTATTTTTTGGAAAAAACATCTAGAAATAAAAAAAAGTTGATTGGAAAATATAGAAAAAACCAGGAAAAATATAATTTTACTAATACAAAGGGGCTTGTATCATTAGGAGGAAATTATGGATACAAAAAGGAAACTATACCAAAAAAATGGACAGAAAAGTATATAAGTATTAAATTTGAAGGTGTAGAATTTAGTATTTTTGAAGAATGGAAAAAATATTTAGAACATTATTATGACCAATATATGAATTTGCCTCCAGAAAAAGATAGAGTTTGTAAACACGCTTTATATGAATTGGATCTTACGTTATATGGTGGAAGAAAAATAATGCAAAGTGGGGGAATATAGATTTGATTTCTGTAGTGATGGCAACCTATAATGGTGAAAAGTACATAATACAGCAGTTATTGTCTATAGTGCGACAGACATTAATTCCTGATGAAGTTATAATTGTGGATGATGGTTCTTCGGATTGTACATTTTCTTTGATTCAAGAATTTATAGAAAAATATAAAAATATTGAATGGAAACTGTTTAGAAATGATGTAAATTTGGGCTGGCAAAAAAATTATATTAATGCAATATCAAAAGCCAAAGGAGATATTATTTTTACGTGTGATCAGGATGATATCTGGAATGAGCAGAAAATAGAACTTATGGCATATGTTATGTGTAAAAAAATTGAAATTAATTTGCTTGTTTCAGATTATCAGATGAATAATTCGTATTTTAACAATATATCAAAATATAGGGACTGTAAAAAAATACCTGTAAAAAAAATAAAAGTCAATGATAAGTTTATGTATATTCGATATCCTGGCTGCACGTATTGCTTTAGAAAAAAATTTTTTGAATTTGTAAAACCATTTTGGTATGAGGGGTATCCACACGATGCTTTGTTGTGGCGTTATGCTATAATCACAGAAAGTTTGTATTATATTCCTGTCAGAACTATATATTGGAGGCGGCATACAGGTGCCGCAACTGCACGAAAAGTAAAAACAGTAGATGAAAAAATAGAAATGATTAACTATTATGAAAGAACGTTGAAGCAGTTATTACAACTTGAATTACCTCAAAAAATAATAAAGAAATGCAAAAAATTTAAAGCATATTTAGGCTGTAGAAAGAGGTTCTTGAAAACGAAAAATATATTTTATTGGATATGTGGTTTTTTATATTTATCGTGCTATTATAACATAAAGGCGTGGATTGGGGATTTGGGAGAAATGATTGTCGAAAACGCTTTGTGTTATGACATTGTTAATAAAGGAGAAAAGTAAGTGATTATAATAAAAAATACAAAGAAAACAAAGATTTCTTTGAATTATTTATTGTTTGGAACAGCCTATTTTCCGTGGCTTATATGTTGGATCTTTACATCATCATATTATAAAGATTTCATTCATCCGTATGGCATTATTAAAATATGGAATTACGTAGGGACAATTTTATTGATTATAAAGATTTTTAGAAATAAACTACGTGATAAATCAATGCTGTTTGTTGGGGTGGCAATAATAGCAGTTGCAAGTGTTGTTTCAAGTGGAAATGGAAATGCTTCCTTTGTATTTTATTCCATGCTTTTAATTGTAGCAGCGTCCGATTTGGATACGAAATGGATTATAAAGAAAACCATGTGGTGCCAGATTGTAATTTTGAGTTTTGTAGTTGTGTCATCACTTTTAGGAATTATTCCGAATGATCAAGGAATTTCATATGCTGGAGGAATTGTTCGCCAAAGACAAAGTCTTGGTTTTTCATATACAACATATGCACCGAATTTCTTTTTGAGCATTGTGATAGAATGGTTTTATGTAACTGAGATTAAAAAGAAAATTAACATGTATTTACAAATAACATTTATAATGTTAATAAATATTTTTTTATATACAAAAACTATGACAAGAGCTTCGTTTATATTTGTTGCTTTTTTGATTTTGGTTAAAATGGTGGATACTATATATGGTAAGGATAAGGTGGTTTTTAAAACTATTGTAAGAAATATATACATAATTATGGCGATAGCTTCAATTGGTATATCGGCATTTTATACGTCATCAGTTAAATGGATGAGAGTTTTGAATGATTTGCTAAGCCAACGATTGCGGTTCGCAAAAATGGGATTAATTAATTGGGGCATATCTATATTTGGAACATCGGTACAATGGGACTCTGATCCTTCCAATTATAATTATATTGATTCCTCATATGTAAATATTCTAATATGTTATGGTGGAATTATATTGTTGATTGTTATTGTTGGACTGTCTATAGCAGCTCGATATGCATGTAAAGTAAATAACCATAAATTAGCGGTTGCACTTACTTTATGGGGGGTACGGGCATTTGTAGATCCACAGTTATTTTTAATTTGGTTTAATCCTTTTATTTTTTATGTGGGAGTATCTTTGTTGAACAATTATAGACAACGTAGAAAAAGAAAAGAGGAAAAGAGTGCTTTCAATATTATGTCCGTACAATAACGAAGAAATATTAAAAAATGCGCTGGAAAAATCAATTCAAAAGCAGATAGATGTAGAATATGAGCTATTGACAATAAATGCAAATGAGCATGGTTTTGTTTCGGCAGCAGAAACATTAAATTATATTGGGAAAAATGCCAAGGGGGATTTTTTGATTTTTATTCATCAAGATGTGATTTTGGAATCAAATGATGTCTTAAAGAAGATTGAATTATTATGTAAAAATAATAAATTTGGGATTGCAGGTGTTGCAGGATGCAAAAAAATAAATGAAAAATCAAAAACAATTACAAAGATTTATCAGGGAATGGATCATAAAAAAGTTTCTATATTAAGAGATTATTACTTACCTGTTGAAGTTGATAGTCTGGATGAATGTATGTTAATTATTCCGAAGACTATTTTTAATAAGTATAAATTTTCTGATATAGGAAAAACCTGGCATTTGTACGGAACGGATTATGCATTAAAAATGCTGATACATCATCATGCAGTATTCGTATTTCCTATTGCTATATGGCATTTGTCAAATGGAGCATCATTAAATGGAAATTATTTTGATGCGATGATGAAGCTGGCAAAAAAATATGAAAATAACTTTTCAGAAATAACCACTATATATGGTGTGTGGCCAACTCAGAAAAGAAAATTATACTGGAAGTGTCTATATAGAAAGATAAGATTGAAGATAAAGGGGTATTAATGAAGATATATGTGATTACGCACAAAGCGTTCAAGGATTTTGCACCCAGATCATTATATGTTTCATTGTTAGTTGGGGCGGATATAAATAAAGGGAAAAATTTTTATTTGAAAGATAATAGCACAGCGGATAATATTTCATCAAAAAATAAAAATTATTGTGAGTTAACGGGAGCATATTGGATCTGGAAAAATGTAAAGGAAGATATAGTTGGAATATGTCATTATAGGAGATATTTTTGTAAAACGAAAAGAATATTCAAGAAAAGAACGTTATTGAAAAAAAACAGAATAAGAAATATATTAAAGTATTATGACATTATTCTTCCGTTAAAAGGAAATTATGAGTATAACGATAAAACCTCAAAAGAATTTTTTGCAGAAAATCATGATGAAGATGTTTGGAATAAATGTAAAAAAATTATTTCTGAAAAATATTATGATTATCTTACAGATTTTGAATGGTTTGAAAAAGAAACAACGGGTTATTGTTACAATATGATGATAGTTTCAAAAAACTATTTTGATGAATATCATGACTGGTTATTTAAAATTCTTTTTGAATTAGAGAAAGAAATTGATATAAGTAAATATAATAATTATAATGTTAGAATGTATGGATTTTTAGCAGAACGTTTACTTAATGTGTGGGTACATCATAAACATTTGAGAGTTAAGGAAATGCCTGTTTATAATTCGGAAGAACCTTGTTTTATGAAAAAGATAGTCAAAAAGATAATAGAAAGATAACTAATGTGAAAAATGAAAAATCAATAAAATTAAATTTTATAATGAACGCGCTTTTGACAATATCCTCATTTATCTTTCCACTGATTACATTTCCTTATGTGTCGAGAGTTTTATTGCCGGAAGGAACCGGAAAAGTTTCGTTTGCGACATCTGTTATAACATATTTCAGCATGTTTGCACAATTAGGAATTCCAACTTATGGGATTCGTGCATGTGCAAAAGTAAGAGATAATAAGGAGATGCTTTCGCGAACAGTACATGAGTTATTATTTATTAATTTAGTTATGAGTTTTTTTGCATATGGAGTGTTTGGCATTTGTTTGTTGACAGTTCCAAAGCTTCGAATGGAAAAGACGTTGTTCTTGATTATGAGTACAACCATTTTTTTTAATGTAATAGGTGTGGAGTGGTTATATAAAGGACTGGAACAATATACTTATATTACGGTACGCTCATTAGTGTTTAAAGTAATTGCATTGTTTGTAACGTTGTGTCTTGTACGCAAAAAAAGCGATTACGTAATTTATGGGGCACTGACTATAATGGCGGCATCTGCGTCAAATATTTTAAATTTTATAAATGCGCATAAATATATACAGATAAAACCAGTAGGAAACTATCATGTGGGGAGACATATCCGTTCGGTTTTGATTTTTTTTGCAATGTCTTGTGCGACTGTAATTTATACTAATTTGGACACTGTAATGTTGGGATTCATGAAATCAGATATTGATGTTGGATATTATAATGCTGCTGTAAAAATAAAAACGGTATTGCTAGGTGTAGTTACTTCGTTAGGGGCTGTATTATTGCCGCGTGCATCTTATTATATTGAACATGGAATGCATGAAAAATTTTTATCTATTGCAAAAAAGGCAATAGAATTTGTATTTCTGATTGCTACTCCATTGATGGTATATTTTATTTTATTTGCCAAGGAGGGAGTATTTTTTCTTTCAGGTTTGGCATATAGTGGGTCTATCATTCCAATGCAGATTATTATGTCGACACTGTTATTTATAGGACTTACAAATATTATGGGAATTCAAATGCTTGTGCCACTGGGAAAAGAAAAAATAGTATTGTATTCGGAGATTATAGGGGCTATTATGGATTTGATTCTGAATTTTATATTGATTCCAAAGATGGCATCTGTGGGAGCTGCATTTGGTACGCTTGTTGCAGAGATGGCTGTATGGATTGTTCAGATTGTTGCGTTAAGATCAATTGTACTGGATGCCTATCGAGAGATACATTACAAAAGTATTCTGGTTGCAATTTTATTGGGGATAATTATTTCAGGCTGGGTGAAATGTATGAGTTGGGGAAATTTTATTTCTCTTTTTGTGTCTGGAATCTTATTTTTTGGCATATATTTATTAGCCCTTGTGATACTGAAAGAGCCTCTTATCTGTGAGATAAAAGGACAGGTTATCAATATGATTATCCATAAAAAATCTTGAATGTATTGACCGATGATGATTTTGAAGATTTAGAGAGGTAGACAATCATAGGCAATGACGTCAGAAGGGAAAATGCCGAATTGGAGTAGAAGGTGTTGTGGAAAGTGTAAGGGGAGAAGATAAATGAACTGGTTGTGTAGGCTATAAATTAGTATTAATCTTATAAAGAATTTGCAAAAGTATTGACTATTTGCTTTTTTAAATATATTATATATAATGTTATATGGTGAAGATGAGAAAGTTGTAAGAAAAGGAGGACGTATTAATGGAGTATACAAAGCCTATGGTTATTACTGCTGAGAAAGTTAATGCTGCAAAATGTGGTGATGGTCCTTGTGGAAGACCTTGCTCAACAAATAGAGCATAGAAGTTAAGGCATGTAGACAAGAAGGGTGCAGAGTAAATTATTACTGCACTCTTTTATTTTTGCAATAATTCTACTAATGAGAGGTAAGTGCATGTACTATAAGTTAAGACAAGATGTATTGTTTAGACAGTATGATGAGTATGGATTAATAACAGATAATTCTGAATATGGATATAGAATGCTAAATGATATGAAACGTCCGCGTGGCGAAAAATATGTTTCTAATAGTGGTGCAATAATGTTAGCAACACTTGATAAAATACCAAAGTATATTGATGATATAGTCAGTGAATTACAAAATATTTTTGTAGGAGTTGATTTTGAAACATTGAAAAAAGATACCATCGAATTCTTTCAGTATTTTGTCGATGAGGGTTTTTTGACTATTGGTGATAAAATAGAAAATTGTCAGGATTGTGATGATAAAAAAAACGACAAGAAAGAAAAACAAGATAGTACAGCAATTATAATTGGTCAAGATGAATGTGCAAAAGGGGTATTGAATTCAAATGATTTTTTGAGAAGTATACATATTGAAATTGCAAGTGCTTGTAATGAACGATGTGTCCATTGTTATATTCCACACAAGTATAAAACAGATGTTATGGATACTAACCTTTTTTATAGAATTATTGAAGAAGGTCGCAAACTGAATATTATACATGTTACCTTATCTGGTGGGGAACCGTTGTTGCATAAGGAGTTTGGTGGCTTTTTACAAAAATGTAGGGAATTAGATTTGTCTGTGAATGTTTTATCTAATTTGACTTTATTAACCAATGAGATAATAGAGGAAATGAAGAAAAATCCTCTCCTGTCAGTTCAAACTTCCATATATTCCATGAATCCAGATGTACATGACAATATAACTAAAGTTGATGGAAGCCTTGCAAAAACATTGTGTGGGGTAAAAAAACTATTAAAGGCAAAAATACCTATACAAATTTCGTGTCCGGTTATGAAACAAAATAAAGATACTTTTGTTGATGTTATTAAATGGGGATATAACAATAATATTGCTGTTGCGGTTGAACCAGTTATTTTTGCATCATATGATCATTCAAAAAATAATTTGTCTAATAGGTTAAAGTTAGATGAAATAGAAAAGGTTATTGACTGTGAACTTGATGAAGGTTATGGGAATATGATTTGGAATGCAGCAATAGAGAAAGAATCAATGAAGAATGATGATCCAATATGTTCGGTTTGCAGATTTAGCTTTTGCGTATCAGTGAAAGGGGATGTATATCCTTGTGCAGGGTGGCAAACAAATGTTGTTGGTTGTTTGGAAACACAAAATTTGAGTGAAATTTGGAAGAATTCTGATAAGATAAAGTGCTTACGAAAGATTAAACGAAAGGATTTTCCTAGGTGTGTTGATTGCAAGGACAGAGGATATTGTACAGTTTGTATGATGAGTAATTCAAACGAAAACCAAGATGGAGATTTATTTAGAATTAATGAATTTAATTGTAAGGTTGCTGAATTGAAGCACAATAAATTAATTGCTTACAGAAGTAAGAATTCAATGAATGATTAAGACGCTTAAAAGTTGGAAGGGGGGAGTGCTTATTATGGAGAAAATTATTATTAAAGATGCCTATGAAAATAATTTAAAACATTTGAATGTGGAAATACCTCTAGAGGCATTTACATGTGTTACCGGATGTTCTGGATGTGGTAAATCTTCATTGGTCTTTGATACGTTATTTGCAGAGAGTCAAAGAGGATTCCTTGAAGGAATGACAGGAAATATTTTTGGACAAAAATTAATGAATAAACCTAAAGTGATGTCGATAGAGAATCTTAGACCAGCATTGAATATTTCTCAAAACTATTATAATGTTAATCCTAGGTCAACAATTGGAACCATTACGGAAATATCTTATTATCTTAGATCATTATTTTCATTGGTAAATAGTGATGCTAATCATACAGTTCCTGAAAATATATTTTCATCTAATAATCCAAAAACATTTTGTACTAATTGCAATGGATTAGGCGTCGAGATGGTAATATCACAAGATCTTTTAGTTCCAAATCCCGATAAGACATTAAGGGACGGTGCTATTCTATACTACAAGGGAGCAGTTGAAAGCAAAGAACAGAAGTGTCTTGAAGCTATATGTGAACATTATGGTATTGATATTGATAAGAAATACTCAAAATTAACAAAAAATGAAATTTATATTCTTTTATATACGGAGGAAGTTTTACGGGTTAAAATTTCATATAAAGAAGGAAAACGAAAAAAACAGCACTTTGTATCACTTCAAGGAGTTATTCCACTATTGAAAAAGCAAATAGAAAGTGTAGATTCAATTAGTCAAGCAACTCCATACTCAAAGTATGCAATAATGACAACTTGCCATGTGTGCAATGGTTCAAAATTAAATCAGAGAACATTAAACTATACCGTAGGTGGATTGAACTATAGTCAGGTAGAAAGTTTAGAAATAAGCTCTTTGAAATTTTGGATTGCAAACTTTAATGATAGCAAAATAACTGAGGATAAGAAAATTTTTGTGAAGCAATTAAAAGATAGTATTCTTCAAAAGATAGATGCATTAGAAAAACTAAATGTTGGATATTTATGTTTAAATAGGTCTGTTCCGTCTCTTTCTGGAGGAGAGAGGCAGCGTATAAGAATTGCAACTCAGTTAACATGCTCGTTAAAAGGTTTAATATATATATTGGACGAGCCTTGTAAAGGATTACATTATAGAGACATAGAGAGTATTATAGATGCAACAAGAAATCTCATTAAAAAGGAAAATACAGTTGTTGCAATTGAACATAATAAAAAGTATATTTCAAAAGCTGATTACAAAATTGAACTTGGACCAGAAGGTGGACCAGGAGGCGGATATTTGATTAGTGCGGGAGCAGAGAATAATGCACAAAGTCTTATTTTAAAGTTCAAAAAAGAAAATGAGTTTGTAGATTATCTTAAATTTGAAAATATAAACTTTAGAAATATTTCAAAACAGAAAGCGATGTTTCCAATCGGGGGGATTACATGCATTACAGGGGTTTCGGGTTCTGGAAAATCAACCTTAGTAACTGCACTTGCAGAAAGTCTTGATAAGAATACAGCAAGAAAATATGGAGAGATTTACGATGGAGAATCAATAAAAAGAATTATTAAAGTAAATCAATCGCCTATTGGAAAAACCCCTCGTTCAACGGTTGTGTCATATTTGGGGATTTTCGATGAAATCAGGATGTTATTTTCGAAAACTAGTATGGCTAAAGAACTAAAATTATCACCTACTATGTTTAGTATGAATATAAAAGGGGGCAGATGTGAGAGTTGTCAAGGCACAGGCCTTCAAAAAATAGAACTTAACTATCTTCCGAGTGCATATATTACATGTCCCGAATGCAATGGACGAAGATATAATGAAAAAATTATTTCAGTAACATATCGAAATAAGACAATACTTGATGTGCTAGAAACACCTATAGCCGAAATTATTGAGATTTTCAATGATACCAAAAAAGTATATTCAGTTTTGAGATGTATGGTAGAATTAGGTTTGGGATATTTGACATTGGGACAGATGTCTATGAGTCTGTCTGGAGGTGAGGCACAGCGCATTAAGTTAGCTAAGGCATTAGGAACATTATCAAGAGGAAAAAGTCTTTATATTCTTGATGAACCTACATCAGGACTGAATGAAATAGATATTGATAGATTTATAAAAGTACTTTTTTCTTTGCAGAATAAAGGGGAAACAATTTTAATAATAGAGCATAATATTGAATTTATTGCTAAAGTTGCAGATTATATCATAGATTTTGGTGTATATGGAGGTGACTTGGGAGGAAAGATTGTTGCACAGGGAAAACCAAGAGATGTATTTGCAAAAAAAGATTCTTCATTATGCGGATTAGATGGATAGAATTTTATGGAGAGAATTTTTATGATGGATAAAAGCATAATTAATCAATGTTCTGTTGTATTGACGAGAAAATGCAACTTAAGATGTAGCTTTTGCTATGCTAAGGACGCTGGTTATTGTGAAAGTGAAATGGTGAGTTTTGAAAACCTAAAAAAAATCATTGATTTTTGCTGTGAGGCTAAGGTAAGGTATGTTTTTTTTACGGGAGGAGAGCCATTATTATATCCGTATCTAGATGATATTTTGGTATATATTAAAGAAAAAAGGCACCCAATAACGACTGCGGTCGCAACCAACGGAATTCTATTTGAAGATTTACTATTTTGCAAAAAAATGATTGATAGTGGATTGGATTATATTGATGTTTCTATAAAAGGCAATAATACACAGAAGTGGGTTAAGAATACAGGATATAACGGATATATTAAACAGCAAAAAGCAATAAAAAATTTGTCTTTGTTAGGAATAGATTTTACATGTTCTATGGTTGTTACTTTAGAAAATGTTTATTATTTGTGTGATTATGTTGAGACAGCACTGAAGAATGGCGCAAAGCAGTTTTCTTTCACGTTTGTTATAGACAATGATAAAAATAGTGACTTAGCAATGTCGGATATAGAAAAGCATAGCCCTTTTGAACTTATTGAAGCATTTATATCGCAGATGGAACAATTAAATAATATAACTAATGATTGGTGGATTGAATATAGCTTTCCATTATGCATATATACAGAAAAGCAGTTGCAATTATTAAAGGGAAGAATGGCGACACCTTGTCAAATTCATAAGAAAAATGCAGTTACATTTGACACACAACTTAATATTTTACCGTGCGATATGTATTTTGATAAAAAAATTGGTAGATTAGGAGAAGATTTTACTAGTTTTAGGGAATTCCTTGAATTAAGAAAAAACAATCCTTATAAGAGCACAATAGAGGAAATTGATAAACTGCCATCAGTTAAATGTAATGAATGCAAGCATTTAGAAAACTGTTTTGGAGGATGTCCGGTTTTATGGAGTAAGTATTCATTTGATAATCTAAGTGAGTATAAGGAAAAATTAAATATTCAATAAAGGATTATGAATATTCCGGGTGAATTTCCATCAGCTGTCCGATGATATGGAAATCTCTTTCTAGATTCACTTTTGTGCATACTGCAATCATAATTTCTATGAGAATATTTGCAAAGGCTGCTACGCACCGCAGATGCGGCAAGGCCTTGACGAATATTTTCATAGAAACAAAATCATAGATGAGTTGACACTGTTTGATGATGATCTGATGAGCCGGGTGTTTGATAAGAATATCGAAGCAACAGAATACGTGTTGCAGATCATTCTTGGAAGAATGATTACGGTGGTAAGTGTCAAGGGGCAGGAAAATTTCAAAAATCCAGTTACAAACGGAAGAAATATTACCTTAGATGTGCATGCAGAGGAAGAAGACGGACAAGAAATTGACATTGAGGTACAAGGTGGAGCAGAGGGAGCGCATATCAGACGTGCCCGTTTTCACAGCAGCATGACAGACGCCCGGATGTTAAAGAAAAAGCAGAAGTTCAGAGACCTGAAGGATTCCTATGTGATCTTTATTTATAAGCATGATAAGTTTGGAAAAGGACTGCCAGTGTATCATATCAATAGACATATAGAGGAAACTGGGGAGTTGTTTTCGGATGGTTCACATATTATATATGTAAATGGAAAATATAAAGGCGATGATGAAGTCGGAAGGTTGATAAGAGATTTTCATCAAAGCGAAGCGGAAAAGATAGAAAATAAGGCATTGGCAGATGGAGTGAAACATTTCAAGGAGACGAAAGGTGGGAGAAAACTTATGTGTGAGGCAGTAGAAAAGTATGCACAGGAAGTTGCTGAAGAAAGAGAGAAAAAGGCGGAAAAGAGAGGAGAAAAGAGAGGAGAAAAAAGAGGAGAAAAACGCGGAGAAAAGCGCGGCATTTCAAGAGGAGAGATACTTAAAATAATAAAGATTACAGTAAAAAAAGTACAAAAAGGCTATACGATGGAGGCCGTGGCAGAAGATTTGGAAGAAAGCGTGGATACCCTGCGCCCGATATATGAAGCGGTAGAAAAAGCAGCACCGGACTATGATGCAGAGAAGATATATGAGAGCCTCGACAAATAGAAGATTGTTTTCAGGGCAGGGATTCGTATCACTGTTTAAAACAAAATTGTATTTTTAATATTAATCCGTTATACTATATGCAAAGTATAACGGATTTTTAGTAATTAAATAAAACTGTATATGCGTCAGGAGAGATAATTATGTTAACGATTGTTTATGGAGAGGTCGATGAAGCAATTAGCGACCCCGATACTTATTTTAATCATACCTATTCAAAAAAATGGTTTGATGACCCTTTTGTTAAGGAGATGGTCCGGGCGGTAGACAAGTCGGAGGTATTGTCATCCCATGCAATTGAAAGTCCTGTTCTTGGAATTATTCCGACAACAAGATTGTCTGGCGGGGTAAAGGCTCTTATCCTTATTTACAAAAAGCCAGAGTTATTGATAGATTGTACTGCATGTGGTGAAAATTGTGCCGAATGGATTCTTAGGATTGCGGAAAAACAGGATACTTTGATCAATCTGAATTATTTTATGGATTTTCCGGAACCGTTTGAACTTAAAATAAAAAATACAGGTGCTGTTTGTCACAATTCAAAAGAGTTGTATCGTAATTCTATTCATTTTGTGAGGTGAGCAGATGATATGGTAGGGAAACATAGAGTTCAAATTGGTGACAATACAGTCAGATATGATTTTGTGGTATCGCGAAATATTACCATTATACGTGGGGATAGCGGAACTGGAAAGACGACTTTGTATAATCTTATACAGGAAATGAACCAGAAGAAAAACAGTGGGATTGTATATAGTTCGACATTAAGTTATCTGCCCCGGCTTATTACGCCGGATTACGTGCTGTGTGAGGATTCTAATTCAGAGTTGGAGATGTTTCATGCTTTAGCTGAAAAAGTTTCAGCAGAATGTCATAGCGTACATGGAAAATCCAACATTCCTGAAAAATCCAAGTGACTATACAGAGAGCACAAAATACCTGAGCTGGGAGAGGTATTTTACGCATGTACTGGAAGAACATACGAAGGGGACAGAGCTGGAATATCACAAGAAAAAATTAAACAAACAATATCTTTATGCCAAAGCGATGAAAATATTATCAAAGTTTTTATTAAATAGTAATATTAATTTTGACAGGTGCATGGTATAGGAAAAAAGGATGAGATAAAATCAGCGTCTAAGCCCGACACATAAAGAAAGGAGAACGAAAACGATGAAAGCATTAAAAAAACAACAAATTGCGGCCATTTTGGTACTGTCTGTCATACTCAGCACATTTGCAGCTGTTACACCTGTAAGTGCGGCGACGCTGTCTGCACAGCAGTATTTGGAAAAAATGGATATAGCAGTACGAAACTTAAAATCATATGATTTTACGCAGACAACCGATCAGAAGATGACAATGGAAGGGCAGATCATTCAAAATAAGACGGTGGTAAAGCAAAGCGTATACAACAGTCCCCTGAAGGTAAAAAGCGTAACAGATACAACCACAGTCCTTGCAGGAATGAGTTCTAAGAACCAGGCGGTTGCATATCTGACAAAAGATGCGGATGGATTGCTGTGGGAGTACATTTCTTCCAATGGTTCCGGATATCAGAAAACAGGGATTTTAAACTATACCAATCAGATCAAAGGTATGGATATTTCCATGTATTCGGATGCAAAAATTGTGAAAAAGAAAATAAAAGTCAACCGGATCAATACTGTTCAGATTTCGGCGCAGGTAAAGGGCTCCGATGTGGTGAAATTTTTGGACCAGATGGGAATGAGCAAAGAGATCAATGCGGCAGCTGCTGTGGATTACAATACGTTGCCGGCAATCAAAGTGACCTGTTGGATCGATAAAAAAACCTGTCGTCCAGTCAGAACCACGGCGGATATGAAAGCGTTTATGAACGGGTATATGTCGGCGCTGTATCAGAAGCTGGGACAGGATCTGAAACTTGTTTATTCGCAGGCAAAAGCAACGGTAACCTATAAAAATTTTAATAAGGCTGCAACATTTACCATACCGAAGGAATGCAGATAAAGATTGTAGTGATTTATCCCATTACAACCCTGGGACGTGTTATGGCAATCAGATAACTGTTTTCCTGGTGCTGAGGGAGGATTTGTCGATTCTTCCCCAGAAGGATACCATATTGCGGATAAACGATATTATGGTCATCCGGGAGGAAAATAAAAAATAACAGAATAGGAAAAAGGTACTCGTTCCGTCAACTTTTCTTGGAAATTTTGTACAAAAATATTTTACGAAAATTATCGAAAACTTATATTGAGAAAAGAGGGCTGTTTCGTTAGAATAATTTTGTAAAAAGTAATGGCCATACTTTTTGTCAACTGGGAAAAGGATATAATGGAAAAGATGGAGGGAACTATGAAAAAGAGATTGTATCAGGCTCTTCTTGGACTTGTACTGTCTGCATCGGTAGCAGTCGGGGGATTTTTTGCTGCAGTACCGCAGACTGCTTATGCGCAGAATGTTGCGACAGATTCGGAGTCCGGATATCATCTTGCAGATAATGTGCAGGATGGTGTGATTTTGCATTGTTTTGACTGGACATACCAGCAGATCATCGATGAATTGCCGGATATTGCACAAGCCGGATTTTCATCGGTACAGACGTCTCCGGCGCAGCTGGCCGTGAAGGGAAACAGTATCTGGTATTATCTGTACCAGCCGAATTGTTTTGCTGTGGGAGATTCCGGACTGGGATCGGAGGCAGATCTGAAGAGACTTTGTACAGAGGCGGACAAATACGGAATTAAAGTGATTGTGGATGTGGTTGCAAATCATCTGGCAGGAGATCACAGCAATATTGATTCTGATTTGAAAGGTTCTGAGTACTGGCATCATGCAGGCAGTAATATTAATTATAAGAACCGCTGGCAGATCACGCATGGAGATATCGGTATGCCGGATCTGAATTCGGAAAACTGGCTGGTGCAGCAGAAAGTTTCGAATTATGTGCAGCAGCTGAAGAACGATGGTGTGGACGGTATCCGGTGGGATGCTGCAAAACACATTTCACTGCCGTTGGAAGGCTGTGGGTTCTGGAGTACGGTCATTGACAAGAGCATGTACAATTATGGAGAAATTCTTGTTGGGGCAATTGATGAAAATGAAGTGGATCAGCGTACCGCAAGCAACATCAATTGGATGAAAGAATATACCTCTTATATGTCGGTAACCGACAGTAATTATGGAAACGATGTGATCAACGCATTTAACAGAGGACGTGTTCCGAGCGGATTTGGTTCCTGGGTTGTTTCCGGACTGAGCGAAGATACCCTTGTTTACTGGGCAGAAAGTCATGACACTTATGCAAATGATGGCGGATCAACAAAATATGTCGATCAGAACAAAATCGATCGTGCATATGCAATTGTAGGAAGCCGCGATGGTGCATCGGCACTGTATTTCTCACGACCTGCGCAGACAGACAAAGAAAAAATTATGGTCGGACAGAAAGGAAGCACGCATTTTGAGAGCGCAGAGGTGGCTGCGGTCAATCATCTGCACAATGCATGCATCGATGAGGAAGATTATTATACAACAACGAGTGATCTTTCTGCAGCAGCGGTAGTCAGAGAGAGCGGTGCATGTGTGGTTCTTGGAAGTGGCGGTAACCGCGAGGTTACGATTGCAAACGGCGGACTGCGCAAAGATGGAAGCTATACCAGAACAACTCCGGGAGTTTACTATGACGAGATTACGGGAAATAAATTTACCGTTACACAGGATACCATTTCAGGAGAAGTGGGTTCCACCGGAATTGCCGTATTTTACAAGGATGACAATGGGCATGGAGGCGGATCTGGCGGCTCCGGCGGATCAGAGACCAGTGAAACCCGTGATATTTATCTGGATGTTACAAACTGTTCCTGGTTTGGCTGTGATTCAGCGGTAGCAGCAATAAAAACAGATAAAGATACCACATTTTCAAAGATGACAACAACAGTTACTACGGATACAAATAAAACAGTATATACGGCAAAGGTTCCGAAAGACGCTACATCTGCAACCATTGTGCGTATGCTTCCGAGTGGAAAATACTACAATGAAAAAACCATTACACTGAACCAGAGTCATAACCGGTATACTTCAGATGGAAACTGGTCCTCACTTACTACCGATCTGTATAACACACAGGGAGGCAGCGGAGAGACACAGACAGGCATCAACGTATATTTTACCAATAATTATAATTGGAGTAATGTGTATGCATATACCTGGGGAGGAGACGGAAAACAGGTGCAGTGGCCGGGTGAAAAAATGACTTATGTGGGACAGAATGAGTACCAGCAGTCGGTATACACGCTTCAGATTTCAGCGGATTGTAAGGGACTGATTTTTACAAACGGTTCCGGTGCGCAGACCGTGGATATCACAAGCGGGATAAAGGAAAATGGTGGATATTATATTTCCGGAAATGCTTCCGGTAAGTATTCGGTTGGAACATACACCTATCAAAAATAAATGTTTCTGAGAAGAGAGAATGGCTGTTTGCGAAAACGGCTATTCTTTTTTTATCTAAAATGGCATATTTCTTGTCAGAAGCAATTGAAATTATAATTCAAATATGATAGGATAAAGTAGGCTGTCTAATGTAGAAAAGACACATAAGGCAGAGTTGGTGATATATGTAATGTCAGAGAATGATAGTTACTACATATAAAATTATAAAACTACGGAGGAAGAAACATGAAGAACAAAGATTATTTAACAGTAAGACAGGAAGAATTAATGAATTTTCTGTGGAAGGTCAATGAGCCGCTGACTGCCAACGAGATGGCAGAGCGCCTGGCAGAAGACGGATGGAACAATGTTACATTGTTTAAGACCGTTCAGTCTCTGACAACGGATGGCTATCTGGAAGTTGTAGGACTTGAGAAAACCGTCAAGACTTATGCACGTAAACTCGCTCCGTCTATGTCAAAAGACGATTATTATGCATCTGTATTGATTAAGCGTGGAATTGACAGCAGTTCTATTGCGAACATTACAGCTGCTCTGATCGGAGCAAAAGATAAGCAGGCAAAAGAAAAAAATGCAGAGGTTATTGCAAAGTTAGAGGAGATTATTGATACTCTGAAAAATGATGAGGAATAAGAATGCAAATAACGATATTTTCGGTTTGGATGACGTTCGTTTGGTGTAGCATTTTTATTGTACTGTGCTACATTCTCAGAAAACGATCGGTTCTGCTGAATTTATCCAGTATGACAGGAATCATCATTTTATATTTGTTTTGTCTGATCAGGCTTGCCGTCCCGGTGGAATTGCCATGGACGAAAGTGGTATCCGGAGGCAGCCTGTATAATTTCCTGTATCAGATATTCGGGTGTGAAATAACCTGTGTGGCAGGGCACGAAATCTATGTCTATCATATATTTGTGGTGGCATGGGGAGTGGTCATGGCAGTTCTTCTGACGCGGTATCTGATACAGTATCACAGAGTTGTGTCGTATTTTTCAGAGATGGAAAAAACGGAAGATACAGAATTAAATAATATTTTAGATGAAATTTGTACGGATAAAGAAAAGCGGAACATTAAGATCGTACAGACAGCAGCGGTAGAAGTACCGTGTTGTATTGGAACTTTTGAAAAACGGATATTGATTCCGGACAAAAAATATTCGCGTGAAGAATTGCATTATATTATTCTACATGAATATACACATTTGGATAATAAGGATATACTGACGATACAGCTGATCAACATTCTGTGTATCGTGTTCTGGTGGAACCCGTTTGTGTATATTTTAAAAGGAGATATGTATCAGAGTATTGAGATCCGTTGTGACCAGACGGTTACAAAGAAACTCAAATCGGCAGAGCGGGGTAACTATCTGACGGTGATATTAAAAGAGTATAAGGCAAGTGTGCAGGAAAAAGAATTTCGAAAACCTGCAGGAGCCATGCCGTTGTTTGAAGATCATTCGGATCATCTGATCGAACGATTTCGTCTGGTCGCGGAGGGAAAGCAAAGCAGTTCGTGTATTGGAAGAATTCTCGTTCCGGTGATTGCGGTTGCTCTGTTGGTGCTTTCGTATTCACTTATCCTTCAGCCGAGGTATGATGTGCCAGAGGGAATTTATGATGTGCAAAATGGTCAATGTTGGGAGATAAAACAGAAAAATGCATATTTATATGAAAAAGCGGGGAAGTATTATCTTCATAGCGGAAATGAAAATTTCCAATTAGATAGTGAAGCTGTGGATCTTATGGAAAAAAGCGGATTTAAATTTCAGAAAGGAGAAAAATGATATGAAAAAGAAACTTTTAATTGTAGCAGCGGTATGCGCATCGTTATTTGTTGTGGGCCCTACTGTGAATGTGAGTGCAGCGGAAGTAGAGCAGGATGTGCAGGAGCAGAGTGTTCAGAACGATATTGGCGTTGCACCGTGTGCGGATGAGATTGTTACTAAATTTCGTGCTTATAATGGGAAAGTTCAGTATCGTCGTTGGAATCAGACCAGAGGATATTGGGTTGACAAGCATTGGATTAATTTGAACTAATTAAAGATTTTTGCCGGTGCAGCTGCACCGGCATTTTTTTATAAATGATTCTTTCGCAAATTATAATTCTTCCGGCAGTTCCCACACCTGTGCCTGTTGTTCATATTCCGAAGCACGGGAGAGAAGATCCCCGGCAGAGCATGGATCACAGAGGTCATTTTCTGCCAGCGTGCGGTAACATTCCGCCAGTTGAAGCAATGCTTTTTTTCCTGAAATTTCAATATCCAGAACAGGCTGTGTCTCAAATGCAGCATTATAAAACCACAGAGAAGCTTCCTGGGGATTCTGCCGTTCCCGGTAGTATTGTCCGATCTCATAACAGATTTCGGAGCAGGAAGAACCGCACATATCTTTCAGACAGATCGAAAAGAAATCATCCACAGAATTTTGGATACGGGCAGCGTGTGCCAGAATACACGCGGATTCTGCATCAGCGTGTGCTTCATAGTGTAACGAAAAATAATCAGCCGCGCGTAGAAAATCTGCCTCATCCCCACATTTATAAAGTTCTCTTGCATACATGCGCGTGATTTTCTCCGAGAGGACATGATTTTCACGAAATGCTTTTTCAAACATGGCAAAATCCCGCTTGGCATGCATGGTATGTGGGTGGTGCAGAATATCAATATCACTGTCATAGATGACGGGATCGGTGCGGATCGTTTCGTGAACCGGATCGACCCATGAAAACGTGCGCAGGCGTTTAAAAAGTTTTGGACGTGGCTCTTTTTTACAGTTCTGCACGGTGTTGAAATCCGGTGGGGTGATATAGTTCATCTGAACAATTTCAATTTCCGGAAGAAGAGCACCTTTTAACCGGAGAAAACGTCTTTGATTTTCCAGATCAAGGTATTCGTCCGCATCCGGACAGTAGATGTAATCCATGGTTGCAAGCGAAAACGCATAATTTCTTGCGGCGGAGAAATCATCACACCAGGTAAAATCATAGATCCGGCTGGTGTATTGTGCGGCGATTTCTTTGGTGCGATCTGTGGAGCCGGTATCAACGATGATGATTTCGTCCATCATGGAAGCAACGGAATCCAGGCATCTTGCCAGAACCGGTTCTTCATTTTTGACAATCATACATAAACTTATTGTGATCATAATAACAGATGGTCCTTCCGAGGTTTTTCTTTTATATTACACTATCCTGCAACAGTTTTACATAGAAATAAAGAAATATACTTGTATCTTTTTTGAACCATGGCTATAATAAAATTTATGTGGTGTGAAATTATAAAACAAATTTTGGCAGATATGCGGCAGCCACTTCAATATGTGCCATGGGCACTGGTTATTGTGGTACTTGGGCTGGTTGTAACAATTGTACTTTCTGAAAAAAAGGATGGAAAAAAAGCATCTGTCCGGTTTTTTCGTATACTTTTTGCGATTTATATACTTGTGGTGATACAGATTACTTTTTTTTCCAGAGAACCCGGTTCCAGAAACGGGTGCATGAATCTGGATCTGTTTTCCACGTGGGGATACAGCGTGGTTACCCATGCATTTTTTATTGAAAATATTCTTATGACAGTGCCTTTCGGAATTCTGGCACCGCTTTGTTTTCACCGGCTGCGGCCGATGTGGAAATGTGTTGTGTTCGGAGGTGTCTGTTCGGTTCTGACGGAACTGAGCCAGTACGTGACGAAACGCGGGTATTGTGAAGTAGATGATATGTTGACCAACACCATAGGTGTTTTATGTGGTTGCATTTTGTTATGGCTGATTGAACTGATAATAAAACAAAGGAGAAAGAAATGAAGTATGATTATCTGGTGGTAGGAGCAGGATTATATGGCTCCGTATTTGCTCACGAGGCAGCAACAAGGGGGAAAAGAGTTCTGGTTGTCGATAAACGTCCGAATATTGCCGGAAATGTTTATACGGAGGACATTGAGGGAATCCATGTGCACAAGTATGGTGCACATATTTTCCATACCAACAATAAAAAGGTGTGGGATTACATTACAAAATTTGCGGAATTTAACCGCTTTACGAATTCACCGGTAGCAAATTACAAAGGGGAACTATACTCGCTTCCGTTTAATATGTACACCTTTAATAAGATGTGGGGTGTGGTGACACCGGAGGAAGCAGCGGCGAAAATTGAGGAGCAGAAAAAAGCCGCAGGCATTACAGAACCGAAAAATCTCGAGGAACAGGCGATCAGTCTTGTGGGAACCGATATTTACGAGAAACTGATCAAAGGATATACACAGAAACAGTGGGGGCGTAAGTGTACGGATCTGCCTGCTTTTATTATCAAGCGCCTTCCGGTGCGCCTGACGTTTGATAACAATTATTTTAATGCGCTGTATCAGGGAATTCCGATGGGTGGTTACACAAAGATGGTTGAGCATCTGCTGGAGGGAATCGAAGTCCGGCTTGGGATTGATTATCTGGAGCAGAAAGAGAAACTGAAGGCTCTGGCTGAGAAAACGGTATATACGGGAGCGATAGATGCGTATTTTGATTATTCGCTCGGCGCGTTGGAATATCGTTCCGTGCGGTTTGAAACAGAACTTCTGGATACTCCGAATTTCCAGGGAAATGCAGCAGTCAATTATACGGATGCCCAGACGCCGTGGACACGTATCATTGAACACAAATGGTTTGAATTCGGCAAGGATGATGAGGGACATGATTTACCGAAGACTGTAATTTCGAGGGAGTACAGTTCGGAGTGGAAACCGGGGGATGAACCGTACTATCCGGTAAACGATGAAAAGAACGGAGCTCTTTATCAGAAATATAAAGAACTTGCGGGAAAGGAAAAAAATGTAATTTTCGGGGGAAGACTCGGAGAGTATAAGTATTATGATATGGACGCTGTGATCGCTTCTGCACTGGAAATGTGCGAAAAAGAACTGGGATAGGCTTCTAGAAAGATACAAAAAAGAGCATTCGCTGTATGGTTACAGCTGGAATGCTCTTTTTGTTATACATATTTATCCAGCATCATTCCGGAGTAGATGGATGTGATGTATGGGGTTGCAAAGTTGTGACCGGGATTTTTATAGGCCACGACTATTTTGTTGACATAGTTCATCGGATTGATGGAGATATTTTCCGCTTCTTTTCCGATGGAATCCCGAAATTGGGATAAAGTTTCAAATGTATTCTGATCGCGTTCCGGAACAACCGCTTCACGGAGAGCTTCCTTGTCAATAGAGATAGAGCCATTCTCGTTCGTGACCAGACCGATGTCCTGTAAAGAACTCCGGCTCGAACCGGATATGGAAAGAATCTCTGTCTGAAGTTTGTTTCCAGCACTGGCATTGGTGTCTGCATACACGGCTGCGGTGGAAAGTATGGAATTATAGGCATCCACCAGAGACTGGATATTGTCCGCAATTGCATCCGCATCTGTTTTAAATCCAATGTTTACTTTCTCACCATCGGTTGGCTGATTTAAGGTCAGTTCAAATACCTGATTGATGGAAAATGTGTTGGTCAGGGAAGAGTGGCTTGTGCCATTCAGTGTAAAGGCGGAACTCTGTGCAGGGGAAGTGATGCGGTCAATTCCCAGCTGATCCATGATTTCCGTGGAACCCGTGCTGGCATCCGGTGCAATGGAAAAAAGTTCGGTTTCGTTATCTGCCAGACCGGTCTGTATGGAAGTCAGTTTCAGCGCACTCGAACCGTTTCCATCGGACAGTATTTCGGCGGTAATTCCAAGACTGGAGGAGTTGACAAGCCTGACCAGCTTGTCCAGCACATCCAGATTGGTTTCGTCGGAATTGATATTATATTGAAATTCATATGCAGCACCGGGCGTATTCAGATCAAAAGAATATGCGCCGGGACGCATCGACAGTGTATTGTCTTTTAAAAAACGTCCCTGATTGATCTGGGGTGTGGCAAGCCGCTGCACTTCAATGTCAAAGTTATTGGTTTTACTTTCTTCACTTCCGTCGCCGATATAGGTCACACTGACTTTTTCGTCATCGGAAGACATGGCAACTTTCTTCTTAAAAGAATCCTCAAATGAACCGTACTGGTCGGAAAGAGATGCCACAACATTCTGAATGGAGCGCGCATTTTCCTTGATGTCTATGGCATATTTTTTCGCATCGGTGAGATTCGGAATTTTATAAAGAGGCGAATCTTTATTTATTTTGACAATTTCATTATAAACTTTGCGCAGTTCACTTTTCTTGTGTGAATCATAACGTGAAACCGTTTTCTTGGCATACGTCGAGATATAATAAGCGTAAGCATTATCAATCCTTGCCATTGAGATTCCCCTCCTTTCTTCCCTGAATTGAGGATTGAGAGCAGGACAGTAACAGACCTGTTCTCCTGTGAGGTACATATCCTTTGCACCAAAAAGATTCTACTTGAATAGTATATCGGCATCATACCGCATTTTCCATACCCTTGTATATGGTAAAATTTTACTAAAAATTCACAATTTGGCGTAAAAGCTGCAAAAAATCATAAAAACCATTGTAAAAGATGTTGACGGACATGGAAAATCATGATATAGTATGAAAGCTTGGAAGTAGGTCTTTTTTTTATGCCTTTTTTTAGGCGAGACAAAACACGAAAATTAAAACGGAGGTGGAAGTTGTGCGTACAAAGATTACATTAGCCTGCACAGAATGTCAGCGTCGTAATTACAACATGACAAAGGACAAGAAGACTCATCCGGACAGAATGGAAACCAAGAAGTACTGTAGATTCTGCAAGACTCATACAGTTCATAAGGAAACCAAATAGTCCGTACAGAGCAAAGGAGTTATGAAATGGGACAGACAGAAAACGTTGAAAAGGCTCCAAAGACAAGCTGGTTTGACGGTGTAAAGGCAGAGTTCAAAAAAATTATCTGGCCGGAACAGAAATCAGTTGTCAGACAGACCATTGCAGTGATTGTTACATCCGTTGTAGTCGGTCTTATTATTGCACTGCTGGATTGGGCAATTCAGCACGGTGTGAATTTCCTTGTTGGTTTGAAATTTTAACGGAGGCATAGTGATTTATGGCAGAGGCGAACTGGTATGTAGTTCATACCTATTCAGGTTATGAGAACAAAGTCAAAGCGAATATTGACAAGACAATTGAGAACAGACATCTGGAAGACCAGATTTTGGAGGTCCGTGTTCCTCTTGAGGAAGTGACAGAAGTTAAAAACGGAGTGAAAAAACAGGTTTCCAAGAAAATGTTCCCGGGCTATGTGCTGATTCATATGATTATGAATGACGATACATGGTATGTTGTCCGCAATACCCGTGGTGTGACAGGGTTCGTTGGACCGGGAAGCAAACCGGTGCCACTCACAGATGCTGAAATGAGACCGCTCGGAATCAAGGCTGAAAACGTTGTGGTGGATTTCGCGGAAGGCGACATGATTGTTGTTATCGGCGGTGTCTGGAAAGATACCTGCGGTGTGATTACAGCGATGAACCATAACAAACAGACGGTTACGATCAATGTGGATCTGTTCGGTCGCGAAACACCGGTAGAAGTAAGTTTCGCAGATGTAAAGAAGATGAATTAAGGAGGCAATTCCAATGGCAAAGAAAGTTGAAGGATACATTAAGCTGCAGATTCCTGCTGGAAAGGCAACACCTGCTCCTCCAGTCGGACCGGCACTTGGACAGCACGGTGTAAACATCGTTGAGTTTACAAAGCAGTTTAATGCAAAGACAGCCGATCAGGGCGACTTAATTATCCCTGTAGTTATTACAGTATATGCAGACAGAAGCTTTAGCTTTATTACTAAAACTCCTCCTGCACCAGTACTGATCAAGAAAGCCTGCAAGATCAAGTCTGGTTCCGGTGAACCAAACAAGACAAAGGTTGCAAAGATTACAAAGGCACAGGTTCAGGAAATCGCTGAGCTGAAGATGCCTGACTTAAACGCTGCAAATATCGAAGCTGCCATGAGCATGATCGCTGGTACAGCAAGATCTATGGGTGTTGAAGTAGTAGACTAATCTAAGTTTAAGAAGAAATGTGGGAGGGTAATTGATTTCCCACCCGATATTACCACCAGGAGGTTTATATTTCATGAAAAGAGGAAAGAAATATCAGGACGCTGTAAAGGCATACGATAGAAGTGCTCAGTACGATGTTGCTGAAGCAATCGACCTCGTAAAGAAGAATGCCACAGCGAAATTTGATGAGACAATCGAACTTCATCTTAGAACGGGCTGTGATGGACGTCACGCAGAGCAGCAGATCCGTGGTGCGGTTGTACTGCCACACGGAACAGGTAAGACCGTTAAGGTATTGGTTTTCGCAAAGGGAACCAAGGTAGACGAGGCACAGGCAGCAGGAGCTGACTTCGTTGGAGGAGAGGAATTAATTCCGAAGATCCAGAACGAGGGATGGTTAGACTTCGATGTTGTAGTTGCTACACCGGATATGATGGGTGTTGTAGGACGTCTGGGACGTGTCCTTGGACCGAAGGGCTTAATGCCAAACCCAAAAGCTGGTACAGTTACCATGGATGTTACCAAAGCTGTTAATGACATCAAAGCCGGTAAGATTGAGTATCGTTTGGACAAGACAAATATTATCCACGTGCCAGTTGGAAAAGCTTCATTTACAAGTGAGCAGTTGAACGACAACTTCCAGTCTCTTATGGGCGCAATCAACAAGGCTAAGCCTTCAAGCTTAAAGGGTCAGTACATTAAGAGTGCTGTATTAACTTCTACAATGGGACCTGGCGTAAAGCTTAACGTTGTAAAGATTGCTCAGTAATAAAAAAATCAGAAGTCGGGAACCGGAAACGGTTCCTGATGAAATGATAAAATGTATGATCAGACTTACACAAGCAAAATGCGGAAAACACTTGACATCCGCATAAGAACATATTATAATAGCAAAGCATATTGCCGAAGACAGTAAGGTGCTATCGCATATTGCGACAGCGTAAAGGGAAATCCACCTACCGAGGGAATTTTTGATGATAATCGTCATAAAGAATGATACCCCTCTGCTGTAAGGCGGAGGGTTTTTATTATACCTCACGCTATATGCAAGAAATAAAATAAGGAGGTAAATGAATCGTGGCAAAGGTAGAATTAAAGCAGCCGATCGTTCAGGAGATTTCTGAAACAATTAAGGACGCACAGTCACTTGTAGTAGTTGACTACCGTGGACTTACAGTTGCTGAGGATACACAGCTTCGTAAAAATTTAAGAGAAGCTGGCGTAACTTACAAAGTATACAAAAATACTTTAGTAAACCGCGCAATCGAGGGAACAGAGTTCGAGAGCTTAAAGGATGTCCTGGAAGGACCTAACGCATTTGCAGTATCTACAGAAGATGCTACAGCTCCAGCCAGAGTTCTGGCAGAGTTCGCAAAGAAGGCTCCAAGCCTTGAGATCAAGGCCGGCGTTGTAGAAGGAACATACTATGACGCAGAGGGAATGAAGCAGATCGCAAGTGTACCAAGCAGAGAAGTACTTCTTTCCAAATTACTTGGAAGCTTACAGTCACCTATCACAAATCTTGCTCGCGTTCTTAATCAGATCGCAGAGAAGGGTGGCGCAGCAGATGCAGCAGCAGACGCAGCACCGGCTGAGGAAGCACCAGCAGCAGAATAATTATTAAAAATAAAATTATAACGGAGGAAATAATCATGGCAAAGTTAACAACAGCAGAGTTTATCGATGCTATCAAAGAGTTAAGCGTATTAGAGTTAAATGACCTTGTAAAGGCATGTGAAGAAGAGTTCGGCGTATCTGCAGCAGCAGGCGTTGTAGTAGCAGCAGCAGGCGGAGACGCAGCAGCAGCTGAAGAGAAGACTGAGTTCGACGTAGAGTTAACAGAAGTTGGACCGAACAAGGTTAAGGTTATCAAGGTTGTTCGTGAGATCACAGGTCTTGGACTGAAGGAAGCTAAGGACGCTGTTGATGGCGCACCTAAGGTAATCAAGGAGCAGGCTGACAAGGCATCTGCTGAAGACGCTAAGGCTAAACTTGAGGCTGAAGGAGCAAAGGTTACATTAAAGTAGTCTGTGCGTAAGCGACGAGAAACCAATAATAACCCGGCAGAGATGCTTGCATTTCTGTTGGGTTATTTTATTTAGCTGTATCCCCTCTCTCTATCTGAAAAAGTTCTCAAAATAATTCTTGCAATTCCCTTGATTTTATTGTATAGTATAAGTTGCACTATTGTGGTGCACTAGGCATTTCCATGCTCTTTTTTAGGAAAAACTAGATTGAAATAAAAACGAGAGGTGAAACGTCAATGGAGAAAAACAGAATACGTCCAGTCAAGGCTGGAAAAGGCTTGCGTATGAGTTACTCAAGACAGAAAGAGGTTTTGCAGATGCCAAACCTGATCGAAGTCCAGAAGAATTCTTATCAGTGGTTCCTGGATGAAGGTTTAAAAGAAGCATTTGCAGATATCTCCCCGATCACGGATTACAGTGGTCATCTGAGTTTGGATTTCGTCGATTTTACACTGTGCGAAGACGATGTGAAATATACAATCCCGGAATGCAAAGAGAGAGATGCGACATATGCAGCACCTTTGAAAGTCAAGGTTAGACTTCATAACAAAGAGACAGATGAGATTAACGAACATGAAATTTTCATGGGTGATCTTCCTCTTATGACAGAGACAGGTACGTTCGTTATCAACGGTGCAGAACGTGTAATCGTCAGCCAGTTGGTTCGTTCCCCTGGTATCTATTACGGAATTGCTCATGATAAAGTGGGTAAAACTCTTTATTCATGTACTGTTATCCCGAACCGTGGTGCATGGCTCGAGTATGAGACTGACTCCAATGACGTTTTCAGTGTAAGAGTAGATAGAACCCGTAAAGTGCCGATTACCGTATTGCTTCGTGCACTTGGTGTAGGTACCAACCAGCAGATCATTGACATGTTCGGCGAGGAGCCAAAGATTCTGGCATCCCTGCAGAAGGACCCGGCGATCACAGAGCGTGAGCCACAGGGAAGCTTTGAGGCTGGTTTATTAGAGTTATATAAAAAGATCCGTCCGGGTGAGCCGCTTTCCGTAGAAAGTGCGGAGAGTCTGATCACTGCCATGTTCTTCGATCCGAGAAGATATGACCTGGCAAAAGTAGGACGTTACAAATTTAATAAGAAGCTTGCTTTAAAGAACCGTATCAACGGACAGGTTCTGGCAGAGGATGTACTGGATCCTTCTACCGGAGAAGTAATTGCAGAGGCAGGCACAACTGTTGACCGTGATCTGGCAGATCAGATTCAGAATGCTGCAGTTCCGGCGCTCTGGATTCAGACAGAGACACGTAACGTAAAAGTTCTTTCTTCTATGATGGTAGATATCAGAAGCTGGATTCCTGAAATTGAGGACCCGAAGGCTATTGGTGTTACAGAACTGGTATATTATCCGACTCTGCAGCAGATTATGGAAGAAAACGAGACATTGGAAGAGCGTATCGCTGCAATTAAGAGAGATATTGCAGACCTGATTCCAAAGCATATTACAAAAGAGGATATCTTCGCATCCATCAACTATAATATGCATCTGGAGTGGGGCATCGGAACAGATGACGATATTGACCACTTAGGAAACCGCCGTATCCGTGCTGTCGGTGAATTGTTACAGAACCAGTATCGTATCGGTCTTTCCCGTCTGGAAAGAGTGGTTCGTGAGCGCATGACAACTCAGGATCTTGAGGGAATTTCCCCACAGAGTCTGATCAACATCAAACCGGTTACGGCTGCGGTAAAAGAGTTCTTCGGATCTTCCCAGCTGTCACAGTTTATGGATCAGAACAACCCACTGGGTGAGCTGACACATAAGAGACGTCTTTCTGCATTGGGACCTGGCGGTTTGTCCAGAGACCGTGCCGGATTCGAAGTACGAGATGTCCATTATTCCCATTATGGACGTATGTGCCCGATTGAGACGCCTGAAGGACCAAACATCGGTCTGATCAACTCTCTGGCATGCTACGCAAGAATTAACGAGTACGGATTTGTTGAGGCTCCGTACCGTAAGATTGATAAATCAGATAAAGACAATCCTCGTGTTACAGACGAAGTTGTATACATGACTGCGGATGAGGAAGATAATTACCATGTAGCGCAGGCGAACGAAAAACTGGATGAGGATGGACATTTTGTTCGTAATTCCGTATCCGGTCGTTACCGTGAAGAAACGCAGGAGTACGATAAGACTGCATTCGATTACATGGACGTATCTCCAAAGATGGTGTTCTCCGTTGCTACAGCACTGATTCCGTTCCTGCAGAACGATGATGCAAACCGAGCACTGATGGGATCTAACATGCAGCGTCAGGCAGTGCCGCTTCTTACCACCGAGGCACCTGTAGTAGGAACCGGTATGGAGACAAAGACAGCGGTCGATTCCGGTGTCTGTGTACTTGCAAAAGAAGCAGGTATCGTGGAGAGTTCTGAGTCTAATCGTATCGTAGTACGTGAGGAGGACGGAAATCGCAGAGAATATATTCTGACAAAGTTTGCACGAAGCAACCAGTCCAACTGCTACAACCAGAGACCAATCGTGTTCAAGGGACAGAAAGTAGCAAAGGGTGAGGTGATCGCTGATGGACCATCTACATCCAATGGTGAGCTGGCACTTGGAAAGAACCCGCTGATCGGCTTCATGACATGGGAAGGTTATAACTACGAGGATGCCGTTCTTTTGAGTGAGCGTCTGGTAGAGTATGATGTATATACTTCTGTCCATATTGAGGAATACGAAGTAGAGTCTCGTGATACAAAGCTCGGACCGGAAGAGATTACAAGAGATGTACCGGGTGTCGGTGATGATGCATTAAAGGATCTTGACGAGCGCGGAATCATCCGTGTCGGTGCCGAAGTCCGTGCCGGAGACATTCTGGTAGGAAAGGTTACACCAAAGGGAGAGACAGAGCTTACCGCAGAAGAGAGACTGCTTCGCGCAATCTTCGGTGAAAAAGCGCGTGAGGTTCGTGACACTTCCCTGAAAGTGCCGCACGGTGCATATGGTATTGTTGTAGATGCCAAAGTATTTACCAGAGAAGATGGCGATGAGTTATCTCCTGGTGTAAATGAGTCTGTTCGTATTTACATTGCCCAGAAACGTAAGATTTCTGTTGGTGATAAGATGGCTGGACGTCATGGTAACAAGGGTGTCGTTTCCCGTGTATTACCTGTAGAAGATATGCCATATCTTCCAAATGGCCGTCCACTTGACATTGTATTAAATCCTCTGGGTGTGCCTTCCCGAATGAACATCGGACAGGTGCTGGAGATTCACTTAAGCCTTGCTGCGAAGGCACTTGGTTTTAATATCGAGACTCCGGTATTCGATGGCGCAAAAGAGATTGATATCCAGGATACACTGGAACTTGCAAATGACTATGTAAACATGCCGTTTGATGCAGAGGAAGCAGAAGACGGAGAAGAAAACTTCTACGATAAGTATAAAGATACTCTGAGAGAGGACGTTATGGATTATCTTTCAGAGAATCGTGCACATAGAAGTCTGTGGAAGGGCGTTCCGATTTCCCGTGACGGAAAGGTTCAGCTGCGTGACGGACGTACCGGAGAATACTTCGACGGAAAAGTCACAATCGGACACATGCATTATCTGAAACTGCATCATCTGGTTGATGATAAGATCCATGCACGTTCTACAGGTCCTTACTCCTTAGTTACACAGCAGCCGCTGGGTGGTAAAGCACAGTTCGGTGGTCAGCGATTCGGAGAGATGGAGGTATGGGCACTGGAAGCTTATGGTGCTGCATATACTCTGCAGGAGATCCTGACTGTTAAGTCCGATGATGTCGTAGGACGAGTAAAGACATACGAGGCTATTATCAAAGGCGAGAATATCCCTGAGCCGGGTGTTCCGGAATCTTTCAAGGTACTTTTGAAAGAGTTACAGTCTCTTGGTCTGGATGTCAAAGTGCTTGACGAAGACAGAAATGAAGTAGAACTCATTGAAACCAGTGAGTACGGAAATACCGATATCAATGCCATCATTGGAAATGACAGAGATGACAGAGATGACAGAGATTATGCATTTGAAGACAGTGAGTCGTTTGAAAAACACGGATTTACCAAGCAGGAGTTCGATTCCGAGAATGAAGAGCTTGTCAATGTAGAACCGGAAAATGATAACGATGATGAAGATTTCGGCGATGCTGATGATCTCTTTGATGACGCAGAAGAAGTTCTTGATGATGAAGAGTAATTGGGAAGGAGTGTCATAAATGCCAGAAACAAATAAAAAGGACATGAATCAGGCAATGCAGTTTGATGCGATCCAGATTGGATTAGCATCACCTGAGAAGATCCGTGAGTGGTCTCATGGCGAAGTAAAAAAGCCGGAGACAATCAATTACAGAACCTTAAAGCCTGAGAAGGATGGTCTTTTCTGTGAGAAAATTTTTGGACCGCAGAAAGACTGGGAATGTCATTGTGGTAAATATAAAAAGATTCGTTATAAAGGTGTTGTCTGCGACCGCTGTGGTGTAGAAATTACAAAATCCAGTGTTCGTAGAGAGCGTATGGGACATATTGAGCTGGCAGCTCCGGTTTCCCATATCTGGTATTTCAAGGGAATTCCATCCCGTATGGGTCTGATCCTTGATTTATCTCCGCGTGTACTTGAGCGTGTGCTTTATTTCGCTTCTTATATTGTGCTTGATGCAGGAGATACTTCTCTTGCATACAAGCAGGTACTTTCTGAGGCAGAATATCAGGAAGCAAGAGAGCAGTACGGAAGTGCATTCCGTGTGGGCATGGGAGCAGAAGCCATCCATGAACTGCTTGCTGCGATTGATCTGGAAAAAGATTCTGCAGAGCTGAAAGCAGAGTTAGAGAATGCAACGGGACAGAAGCGTGCACGTATTATCAAGCGTCTGGAAGTTGTAGAAGCATTCCGTGAGTCCGGAAATAAGCCGGAGTGGATGATCATGACGGTTATCCCGGTTATTCCGCCGGATTTACGTCCGATGGTTCAGCTGGATGGTGGTCGTTTTGCAACATCTGATCTGAATGATCTGTATCGTAGAATTATTAACCGTAACAATCGTCTGAGAAGACTGCTTGATCTCGGTGCACCGGATATTATCGTGCGCAATGAGAAACGTATGTTACAGGAAGCGGTTGATGCCCTGATCGATAATGGCCGTCGTGGACGTCCGGTTACCGGTCCTGGAAACAGAGCACTGAAGTCTCTGTCTGATATGTTAAAGGGTAAGGGCGGACGTTTCCGTCAGAACCTGTTAGGAAAGCGAGTTGACTACTCCGGACGTTCCGTTATCTGTGTAGAGCCAAAACTTAAGATCTATCAGTGTGGTCTGCCAAAAGAGATGGCAATCGAGCTGTTTAAGCCGTTTGTTATGAAAGAACTGGCAGCTAAAGGAATTGCTCATAATATCAAGAGCGCCAAGAAAATGGTAGAAAGACTTCAGCCGGAGGTATGGGATGTGCTTGAAGAAGTAATCAAAGAGCATCCGGTTATGTTAAACCGTGCCCCTACACTGCACAGACTTGGTATTCAGGCGTTCGAGCCAATCCTTGTAGAAGGTAAGGCAATTAAGCTTCATCCGCTGGTATGTACCGCGTTCAACGCCGATTTCGACGGTGACCAGATGGCTGTGCATCTTCCTCTGTCCGTAGAAGCTCAGGCAGAATGCCGTTTTATGCTGTTATCACCAAACAACCTGCTGAAGCCGTCTGATGGTGGTCCGGTAGCCGTTCCTTCCCAGGATATGGTCCTCGGAGTATACTATCTGACTATGCACAAACTGGCAGATTATAAGGATAAAAAAGATGCAGTTGCTGTTTCCGATAAAGTGTATAACGATATTGAGGAATTAAAGAAAGCAACCACACCGGACCCGAAGACAGGAAAGAGTGAGATCGGATTGTATGATCTGATCTGGTTTGAAGATACAACAGACAATAACCGTCGGGTATTATGTAAGCCAATGGATCTGTTCGGATATCATTATGGAAGCATGAATCAGGCATTGCTTGCGTATGAGAATGGAGAGATTACACTTCATCAGAATATTTATGTATACCGTAAGGCAACTATGGCTGACGGAACAGAAGTATCCGGATTTATCAAGACAACACTTGGTCTTCTGATTTTCAATGAGATCATTCCGCAGGATCTGGGATTTGTAGACCGCAGTACCCCGGAGAATGCTTTGAAGCTGGAAATTGATTTCCATGTTGGAAAGAAACAGATCAAACAGATTCTGGAGAAGGTTATTAATATTCATGGTGCGACAAAGACTGCCGAAGTACTGGATGATGTCAAGGCAATGGGTTATGGATATTCCACAAGAGCTGCCATGACCGTATCAATTTCCGATATGACAGTGCCACCACAGAAGCCACAGATGATCGAGCAGGCACAGAATACGGTAGACCGGATCACACGTCAGTATAAGCGTGGTCTTATCACAGAAGAAGAGCGTTATAAGGAAGTTGTAGAGACCTGGAAAGAGACGGATGATGAGCTGACAACAGCACTTCTTACCGGACTTGACAAGTACAACAACATCTTCATGATGGCCGATTCCGGAGCCCGTGGTTCTGATAAACAGATCAAGCAGCTGGCCGGTATGCGTGGATTGATGGCCGATACAACCGGTAGAACCATCGAGCTGCCAATCAAGTCAAACTTCCGTGAAGGTCTGGACGTACTGGAGTACTTCATGTCAGCGCATGGAGCACGTAAAGGTCTGTCCGATACCGCACTTCGTACGGCCGATTCCGGATACCTGACCAGACGTCTGGTTGATGTATCCCAGCATATGATCGTTCGTGAGTCTGACTGTTGTGCAGGAACAAATCGTGAGATTCCGGGAATGATCGTTAAGGCATTTATGGAAGGCAAGGAGGAAATCGAAAGTCTGGAAGAACGTATTACCGGACGTTTCTCCTGTGAGACAATCTGTGACAAAGACGGAAACGTTATTGTTAAAGCAAACCATATGATTACACCTCGCCGTGCAGCGGATGTTGTGAATAAGGGTGTTGATGAGAACGGAAATCCGATCACCAGTGTGAAGATCCGTACGATTCTTACCTGCCGTTCCCACATGGGAGTCTGTGCGAAATGTTACGGTGCCAACATGGCAACCGGTCAGGCGGTACAGGTTGGTGAAGCAATTGGTATTATCGCCGCACAGTCCATCGGTGAGCCTGGTACACAGCTTACCATGAGAACATTCCATACCGGTGGTGTAGCCGGTAACGATATTACACAGGGTCTTCCTCGTGTAGAGGAAATTTTCGAGGCACGTAAGCCAAAGGGACTTGCAATTATTACAGAGTTCGGCGGCGTTGCTACCATTAAGGATACCAAGAAGAAGCGTGAAGTCATCGTTACAGATTCGGAATCCGGAGATACAAAGACTTACCTGATTCCTTATGGATCACGTATTAAGATCATGGATGGTGCCGTACTTGAAGCCGGTGATGAACTGACCGAAGGTTCTGTAAATCCACATGATATCTTAAAAATCAAAGGTGTGCGTGCCGTACAGGATTACATGCTTCGTGAAGTACAGCGTGTATATCGTCTGCAGGGTGTAGAAATCAACGATAAGCATATTGAGGTTATCGTTCGACAGATGTTACAGAAGATCCGCGTAGAAGAGAATGGAGATTCCGATCTTCTTCCGGGTAGCATGGTAGATTCTCTTGATTTCCTTGAACTGAACGAAAAGCTTGAGGAAGAAGGCAAGGAACAGGCAGTTGGTTCCCAGGTATTACTTGGTATCACAAAAGCATCCCTTGCAACAAATTCATTCCTGTCAGCTGCATCCTTCCAGGAGACCACGAAGGTTCTTACGGAAGCAGCAATCAAGGGTAAGATTGATCCGTTGATCGGTATGAAAGAGAACGTTATCATCGGTAAGCTGATTCCGGCAGGTACCGGTATGAAGAGATACCGCAATATCAAACTGGACAGTGATGTGAACGAAGAAGAAGAGTTCTCATTTGACGATCTGGAAGATTTCACTATGGATGAAGAAGAGGAAATGATCCCGACAGTAACCGTTCCGGATGGAACAGATCTGTCAGCCGTTTCCGGAACTGATGAGGATTCATCGGAAGAATAAATTACAGCACAGATAATAGAATCTGTGAAGATACAAAAGAGGGAGAGCAAATCTCCCTCTTTTTCATGTATTTTTTAAAAGTGGGTTGACAAGCACAACAGAAATTTATATAATATTTTAGCGTGCATTGTGGTATGATGCATGCTTGAAGAATAATACAGGAGGTGAAAATAATGCCAACATTTAACCAGTTAGTAAGAAAAGGACGTCAGACTACTGTAAAGAAGTCTACAGCACCTGCACTTCAGAGAAGCTTTAACTCTCTGCAGAAGAAGCCAATCAATACTTCTTCTCCACAGAAGAGAGGTGTTTGTACTGCTGTTAAGACAGCAACTCCTAAGAAGCCTAACTCAGCTCTTCGTAAGATCGCCAGAGTTCGTCTTTCCAACGGAATCGAAGTAACATCTTATATCCCAGGTGAAGGACACAACTTACAGGAGCATAGTGTTGTTCTGATCCGTGGTGGTCGTGTTAAGGATTTACCTGGTACACGTTACCATATCATCCGTGGTACATTAGATACCGCTGGTGTTGCGAACAGAAAGCAGGCCCGTTCTAAGTACGGCGCTAAGAAACCAAAGGCAGCTAAATAATAAACAGATTATTTGGCAGACAATGGGTCACAAACAGAGCTAAATAGGTTTAGTGTTGGGATTATTGTTGTATCCGCTACCGGATATAACCTACTCATTATATAGCCCGCACGAACACATTAGAGAGACACATGTGAGTACCGTTGAATTAATTAAAAATGATTAAGGAGGGAAGTAACGTGCCACGTAAAGGACATACTCAGAAAAGAGACGTATTAGCAGATCCGTTATACAACAACAAAGTGGTTACCAAGCTTATCAACAACATTATGTTAGATGGTAAGAAAGGTGTTGCACAGAAGATCGTATACGGCGCTTTTACTAAAGTAGAAGAGAAGACAGGAAAGCCAGCAATCGAGGTATTCGAGGAGGCTATGAACAACGTTATGCCAGCTCTTGAAGTTAAGGCAAGACGTATCGGTGGAGCTACCTATCAGGTACCTATCGAGGTTCGCCCAGATCGTCGTCAGGCATTAGCTCTTCGTTGGTTAACAACTTTCTCACGTGCTAGAGGTGAGAAGACTCAGGAAGAGAGACTGGCAAACGAGATCATGGATGCTGCAAACAATACTGGTGCAGCAGTTAAGAGAAAAGAAGATATGCACAAGATGGCAGAGGCAAACAAGGCCTTCGCACATTACAGATTCTAATTGGAAATCTAATAGGAGGAAAAAACCTTGGCTGGAAGAGAATATCCACTTGAGAGAACCAGAAATATCGGAATTATGGCTCATATCGATGCTGGTAAGACAACATTAACAGAGCGTATTCTGTATTATACTGGTGTTAACTATAAAATCGGTGATACTCATGAAGGTACTGCTACCATGGACTGGATGGAGCAGGAGCAGGAAAGAGGTATCACAATTACTTCAGCCGCTACAACATGTCACTGGACAGAAGAAGAGTTCACAAAGCCGAAAAAGGGCGCTCTTGAGCATCGTATCAACATCATCGATACTCCTGGACACGTAGACTTTACAGTAGAGGTTGAGCGTTCACTCCGTGTATTGGACGGCGCCGTTGGTGTCTTCTGTGCAAAGGGTGGTGTTGAGCCTCAGTCAGAGAATGTATGGCGTCAGGCTGATACCTACAATGTACCTCGTATGGCATTCATCAATAAGATGGATATCTTAGGTGCAAACTTTTACGGCGCTGTAGATCAGATCCGTGAGAGATTAGGAAAGAACGCAATCGTTCTTCAGTTACCAATCGGTAAAGAAGATGATTTCAAGGGAATCATTGATCTGTTCGAGATGAAAGCATATATCTACAACGATGAGAAGGGTGATAACATCACTGTTACAGATGATCTTGGAGATATGGCTGATCAGGCAGCAGAGTATCGTACAGAACTCATTGAGAAGATCTGTGAGTTAGATGACGATTTAATGATGCAGTACCTTGAGGGCGAAGAGCCATCCGTTGATGATATGAAGAAGGTTCTTCGTAAAGGAACATGTGAGTGTACAGCAGTGCCTGTTTGCTGTGGTTCTGCATACAGAAACAAGGGTGTTCAGAAGTTACTGGATGCTATTATCGAATATATGCCAGCTCCAACAGACATCCCTGCAATCAAGGGTGTTGACCTGGATGGCAACGAGATCGAGAGACATTCATCTGATGATGAGCCTTTCGCAGCTCTTGCATTCAAGATTATGGCAGATCCATTCGTAGGAAAACTTGCTTACTTCCGTGTTTATTCCGGAACATGTAAGTCTGGTTCTTACGTGTTAAATGCAACAAAGGATAAGAAGGAACGTGTTGGACGTATTCTTCAGATGCATGCAAACAAGAGACAGGAGTTAGACATTGTTTACTCCGGTGATATCGCAGCAGCAGTTGGATTTAAGTTCACTACTACCGGTGATACCATCTGTGATGAGCAGCATCCGGTTATCCTTGAGTCTATGGAATTCCCAGAGCCAGTTATCGAGCTCGCAATTGAGCCTAAAACAAAAGCTGGACAGGGCAAGTTAGGTGAAGCATTAGCAAAACTTGCTGAAGAAGATCCTACATTCCGTGCACATACAGATCAGGAAACTGGTCAGACAATCATTGCCGGAATGGGTGAGTTACATCTGGAGATCATCGTTGACCGTCTGCTCCGTGAGTTCAAGGTGGAAGCAAACGTAGGTGCTCCTCAGGTAGCATACAAAGAGACATTTACAAAGGCTGTTGATCAGGAATACAAGTACGCTAAGCAGTCCGGTGGTCGTGGACAGTACGGACATTGTAAGGTACGTTTCGAGCCGATGGATGCCAACGGAGAAGAACTGTTCAAGTTCGATTCCGAGGTTGTCGGTGGTGCTATTCCGAAGGAATACATCCCAGCAATCGGTGAAGGTATTGAGGAAGCTACAAAGGCTGGTTCCCTTGGCGGATTCCCTGTTGTAGGTATCCATGCTACCGTATATGACGGATCTTACCATGAAGTCGATTCTTCCGAGATGGCATTCCATATTGCCGGATCTATGTGTTTCAAGGAAGCTATGGCTAAGGCAGCTCCAGTATTACTTGAGCCTATCATGAAAGTTGAGATTACTATGCCGGAAGAGTACATGGGAGATGTTATCGGTGACGTTAACTCCCGTCGTGGACGTATCGAAGGTATGGATGATCTGGGCGGCGGTAAGATTGTACACGCTTATGTACCACTTGCTGAGATGTTCGGATACTCAACAGACTTACGTTCTAAGACACAGGGTCGTGGTAACTACTCTATGTTCTTCGAGAAGTATGAGCCAGTTCCAAAGAACGTACAGGAGAAGCTTCTGTCTAATAAGGCAAAATAATAGAAAAAGCTTGAAATATAGCTGATTATTCGCTATAATCGAGTTAGTCGGTTTGACAACCTAAAACCATAAAAAATGGCAAAGGCTAAATTTGAAAGAACAAAACCACATTGTAATATTGGTACCATCGGTCACGTAGATCATGGTAAAACAACTTTAACAGCAGCTATTACAAAGGTATTAGCAGCTCGTGTTGCTGGTAACGAAGCAACAGATTTCGAGAACATTGATAAGGCTCCAGAAGAGAGAGAGCGTGGTATCACAATTTCTACAGCTCACGTTGAGTATGAGACAGAGAAGAGACATTACGCACACGTTGACTGTCCTGGACATGCTGACTACGTAAAGAACATGATCACTGGTGCAGCTCAGATGGATGGTGCTATCCTTGTTGTTGCTGCTACTGATGGTGTTATGGCTCAGACAAAGGAGCACATCCTCCTTTCTCGTCAGGTAGGTGTACCTTACATCATCGTTTTCTTAAACAAGTGCGATATGGTAGACGATCCAGAACTTATCGAGTTAGTAGAGATGGAAGTTACCGAGCAGCTTGAAGAGTATGGTTTCAATGATTGCCCAATCATCAAGGGTTCTGCTTTAAAGGCTCTTGAAGATCCTAACGGAGAGTGGGGAGACAAGATCATGGAGCTTATGGATACTGTTGATTCTTATATCCCAGATCCAGAGCGTGATACAGATAAGCCATTCCTTATGCCAGTAGAGGACGTATTCACAATCACAGGTCGTGGTACTGTTGCAACTGGTAGAGTAGAGCGTGGTACATTACATCTGAACGACGAACTTGAAATCCTTGGTGTTAAGGAAGATGTTCTTAAGACAGTTGTAACTGGTATCGAGATGTTCCGTAAGCAGTTAGACGAGGCTATGGCTGGTGATAACATCGGTGCATTACTTCGTGGTGTAAACCGTGACCAGATCGTTCGTGGACAGGTTCTTGCTAAGCCGGGTACTGTAACTTGCCATCATAAGTTCACAGCTCAGGTTTACGTTTTAACAAAGGATGAAGGTGGACGTCATACTCCATTCTTCAACAACTATCGTCCACAGTTCTACTTCAGAACAACTGACGTAACAGGTGTTTGCGAGCTTCCAGCAGGAACAGAGATGTGCATGCCTGGTGATAACGTAGAGATGACAATCGAGCTGATTCATCCAGTAGCTATGGAGCAGGGTCTTACATTCGCTATCCGTGAGGGTGGACGTACAGTAGGATCTGGTCGTGTTGCTACAATCATCGAGTAATCTTTGATAGATCTAGAGAAATTGGATTTTATGGGGCTTTCCGAGAAATCGGAAAGCCCTTTTTCTGTTTGGAAATATGTGAAAAGGATTGTGAAAATAGAAATTGTGGTACAAAAAGGTGCTAGAGAAAATTTAGAATATAAATTTTAGTAAAGTAAAAAACACCCATACACATATGTGCATGAGTGTCTTTCCGATATTGTACTGATGTTTCCGGCAGGAATTTTTTACCTGCTGATCCGCGATCTTCTGGAGAATAAATTAGATAGCAGCAGAATTATAATTTATGTGACAGGAAGCATTGTTGTACTTTTGGCGGTTGCGGTAACACAGCATATACAATGTAATGCCACCTTTCTTTCCACCTATAAAGAGAGCGGTGACCGAAGAACTGCTATAGCGGAAAAATTAAGAAAACTTCCGCTTTCCTATTTCGGGAAAAAGGATCTGAGTGATCTGACTACAAATATTATGTCTGACTGTGCAAGAATGGAAACGGCTTTAAGTCATTGGATTCCGGAACTGATAGGTTCTGTTATAGCAACATTTATCATAGACATCAGTCTGTTTGCGCTTTTTGACTGGAGTCTTGCACTTGCCAGTTTCTGGGTAATTCCGGTTTCGTTTCTGGTTTTAATGACTTCTTCCGGTGCACAGAAGAAAGCGGTAAAGAAAAATGTGGAAGTACAACTGAGCTTAAGTGACGGAATTCAGGAATGTCTGGAATCTGTTCGGGATCTTAGGGCAAACCATACCGAAGAAAGATACATGGAGGGGAAGAAGGAACACCGGAGGAGTTAATGAGCACCAACGGAATCTACCGGCATATGACAAATCTTCAGATGCAGAGCGCCGGATGGAAAATACAATAAGAATCAATGGAAGCTTTTCGGAATAGAGGCTGCAATATTGCCGTCTACAGGTCGGGCAAACGCAGCCTGGTCATCCGATGGACTTTGTTGGAATTATTTTTTCTTTTTTACAATCCCGATTCCGATCAGTAAAGCACTGATGAGAATTCCGGCGACAAGAAGGATGACATACACGTTGGCATTTACGTTGAGATCTGTCGTCCAGGTGGAAAAATTCGCATGGCGGATGGTAAGCTGTCTGGTATCATACAGAAGATAACTGCAAACATCATTGGAGAAGGTAATCCATATACTGCAAAGAAGTGTACACAGACCACCTTTGATAAAACCATTGACCGGGAGATAGCGAATTATGAGGAAAAAGAGCCATACACCAATCATCAGAACTGTTGCCACAATGCATCCGGTTTTCAGACTGCCTAATCCGGAACGGTAAGATACGGTAAATATGGTCAGGTAGAGCCAAAGCGTATCCCAGATCATGATAATAAGGGCTTTTTTATCGGATAATACAGGCGGTAATGTCATTTCGCGTATCACCAGAGGGAAAAATACAACGGAAAGTCCGAATACAGTCGGAACGGACCAGAAGAAAAATTCTCCTCCGCCATTCATGGCATTTACAAAAAATAAAATCAGCAGCAGGGCACCGACACCACATAAAATACATTTCATCAGCCGTTTCTGGGAAGAAATAAGCGGAACAACAGTGAGTGCTGCGACAAGCATCATGGAAGCGGTTACGACAGAGAATACGCCGAGTCCGCTGCCGCCGGCCATGGATACAATAAAGGTAATAAGGATCGGAACAAGCAGCAGGGCGGCAATGACTATACCGGCTTTGTATGCCAGGTTCCGTTCTTTTTTTGCATGCCGTTCCAGAATTTCGCGGGATTCGGTTTCAATTACGTTGTCAATGGTATGATTGGCTAAATCTTCGTAAATTTTTTCGCAGTCAGCGCAGTCAGCAAGATGCTGTCTGACCAGTTCACAGCTGGCAGGACTGCATGCATGGTCGTAATATAATGGCAGGAGATCCTGCACAATGTCACATTCGTTTGGATTATGATTCATGGTGGTCCATCCTTTCTTTAATTTTTAATCTTGCCCTGTGATAAGTAACTCTCGCCCAGTTTTCTGTTTTCCCGAAGATTATTCCGATTTGTGAAAAGGATAATTCTCCGAAAACTCTTAGCTGAAAGACTTCTTTATAAGGTTCCTGAAGTTCATGAAGTACGAGATGAATCTGCAGCGCAGAGTCCTGATCCGCAATATGGTTTGCAATATCATCGGATGTTTCCGCAGCAGATGCATCGAAACAGGCATATTTTTGATTTTTGCGGCATTCATCAACTGCAAGGTTTTTGGCTATGCTGCACAGCCATGTGAATTCACGGGATTTCCCTTCATAGCCGTGTCGGGCAGTCAGCGCTTTATAAAACGTATTTTGTGTGATTTCTTCCGCCAGGGACTGATTTTTGACGATTGTCATCACGTAAGAGTAAACCTGCAGGTAATAGGAATTGTACAATTTTTCATAATTCAGAACCGGTCACCTCCTTTTTACACAGATTAGACGGCGAAAAGATGGTTTCGTTACAAACTTTTCCAAATTATTTTATAATATTTTTCATGGATTTAACAGGAAAGAATTTCAAGTGTCTATGCTTTAAGGTTAAGTTAAGGAAAACATCATAAGAAAATAATATGACAATTTATGGCATACATTATTTCCGGTGTGAAAAAGAAATCAAAAGTTGTCATTGGAAAGGCAAGTATAAGGATTCCGTTTTTTGAGCGTCTGGATAAACTGAATCTGCGTCTGATTCCGATTGATGTCAAGACGAGTAACGCCGTACCGACAGCGGATTACATCAATATCAATGTGGATGCTACGGTCAATGTCAAGATCAGTAATGATCCGGAGAAACTGCGTCTGGCAGCAGAGAACTTTCTGAATAAAAATACAGAGTACATAGCAAGTGTGGCACGTGAAGTGCTTGAAGGTAATGTGCGTGAGATTGTTGGTAAGATGCGGCTGGAGGAAATGGTTTCTGACCGTCAGAAATTTGCCAACCTTGTCAAAGAAAATGCGGAGCCGGATCTGGCAGCAATGGTGTGGATCAGATTGCCGGAAATGTGCCGGTGGTCATGGCAAAAGTCTTTGAGAGCATGAAAGAAGCAACCGGAATTGATCTGGCAGATATTATCAACGCAGAGTCTTACGATGCGAAGGTAAACCGCAATGTGAATGTATCGGGACTTGATTCCGTGAACTTTGTAGTAAAGGATGACGGAACAAAGGTTACGATGGCAAAAGTGGAGCCGCAGAATAGTACAAAACCGGTAAGTACAGATGTACCGGAATCCGGAGAATAGGGATAAAACCAAAAGAAAGAGAACAGTGTCAGATGATAAATCGGGGCACTGTTCTCTTTTTGTCGGTGATGATTCATGCGAAATGTTTAAATAATAGGTGCAATTCGGAAAATTTTTCGTTATACTAAATATATGAAGATGAGGAAATGAAAAAATTGAAACAGCAATCGCAGCATTACAGCAGGAAGCAACGGAAGAAGAGGTAAAAGGTTCAGGAAGTGTTATGTCTACGTTTTTGGCAGATATGCATCAGCTTTTTACGCGGCACTTCCTGTGGATGAAATCATAGGAATAAAGGAGAGACCACGTGGGCAGAAAAAAAGAGCAGGAACATAAAACTTTAGCCCGTTGGATCATTGATAAAACCAATACCGATCATTACAGGGCGGGGATGCTCAGTGGATGGAAACATCCGCATATCGATGCGGATGTTATGGAAATAGTGGGTGGAAGAAAACAGCTTTTGGATCAGGCAACTATCCTTGAAAATGAGACAAATGCGGGAAAGATGGGGAAGTTTAAGCCCGATTGGAAAGATGTAAAAACAAGTATTAAGAAAATTGATTATGATGTTGCGATTATTCCGGAATTGTGTGAAAGGGAACAAATCGAAGATCCAAGGGAAAGGCAGCTTCGTCTCATTGCCCGTGTGGAAAAATGGCGGAGAAAAGGACAGGATTGTGCATGGTTGTGCTCCTACTATGATGATTTATTGGATCTGTTGAACAGAGGCAAAGAGCAGAAAGAACTGGAAGATGAAACCTTTTTTGTATGTATAGATGCAGTTGCACATCAAAAGGAACACGTCTGGAAACGGGTGTTCAGTGCGCGTGTCCTTCACAATTCCAAATGTTTCCAAAAAAATTATGAGGATAGAATACTGTCTGTTTTAAAAGAAAAATCCCCATTTTATATAGAGGAAATGAGTGATGATGAACTGCTGGATGCGCATAATATTCATTCTTATGCGCAGACGCTTGAGTGGAAAGGCACACTGCAGTATATTATAAATGATGAAAAAGTAATTGATTCTTCATCACAGATTTATGGAACGATTATAAATACACAGACAATGGAACATGCAAGGGCGTATGCCCTGTCAGGTTGCAAAAGAATCATGACAATTGAAAATAAAGCAAACTATGAGGACATGTCTTATAGAAAAGATACTCTTTATATATTTTGTCATGGTTTTTTCTCTCCAAAGGAAGTTCGGTTTTTGAAGACGATTTGTGATCTGGTTTCTGAGGAATGTGAATTTTATCATTGGGGAGATCTGGATTATGGAGGAATCTGTATTTTCCAGTTTATTAAGGCGCAGGTATTCCCAAAACTTCTTCCATACAAAATGAGTCAGGAGGATTTTGAATTAGCAGTCAGGGAGGATGCAGGTATTTTATTAAAGGAAGATACCAGAAATAAGCTGATAAGGAAAAATGCAGGACTACTGGAACCATTAAAGGAAGCAATACTTAAGTCAGGTCTGACGATAGAACAGGAACGGCTGTTGTAGAAAATAAAGAGGAAATTCATTCATGATTTTAAAAAAGAAAATTCCAAAGGAATTTTATAAACTATTTCGCACGAAAAACCGTGATGCATATATGCAGTTTCTTGTGGCAATTTATGAGGAAAATAATGAAGTGTATACAGCACTTGGATTGACGATAGAGGAATGCCGTGTGATTATTGCAGATACAATTGCAAAGGCAAGGATTATCTGGGAGGATGAGGAAATAGAAGAAGAGGACGAGCCGGATACCTTATTTCCGGAAGATTCGCCGTCTGGCATATTGAATACCTTGATTCGGTGGGGATGGTTAAAAAGCGATTTTGATGAAAAGTTAAATACGTATATTATTTCTTTCCCGGAATACAGCCAGCTGTTTACGGAATTGTTTCAGAAGCTTCAGACAGAAGATGACAGCCGGGAGAGGGAAAGTATCCTTTCGATTTACAGTGCTTTGTTTACGTATCATTCGGACACAGAAAAAAATAATGATATTTTAAAAAACGCACTCCAGACGTCCAGACGGCTGGGGCAGCTTCTTTCCAATATGCAGGATGGAATGCGTTCCTATTTTGAGGAATTGTCGCAGAAAAAAAATTTTATTGGAATTCAGAAAGTTCTGGTAGAGGAAATTAACAACAGTGACAGTAAAAAATATGCAATTCTTACGACAACAGACAGCTTTTACCGTTATAAGGAAGCAGTTAAAGAACTGGTCAGCCAGATTCTTCGCGAAAATGACCAAAAAAGGGAACAGCTTGTAAAAGAGCGTACCGGACTTGTGGAGGGAACTGTTACCAGCAAAAGAAACCAGTATCGTCTGGAATATTGTGAAAGTGCCAGTCAGCTTGTGTATCAGGTGGAGCGGGAATTTGATCTGATCGAAAAAAAATATAACAAGCTGATCGAACAGAAAACTGTCTTTGCCAAGCGTGCACTGGCACGAATCCATTATATTCTGCAGGAAGGCTCTTCGGATGAAGATCACATTGTAAAGTTAATTAATTTGTTGGATCATCATGCAAACAGCCCACAGGTGTTAGAACAAATGCGTGACCGGATCAGAGTGGGAACACAGTTTAAGAATATAACCGATAGAAGTTTTTACAACCGGAAAAATGCGGAGGATGCAGGATTTCACCCGATTGCGATGGAAAAGCACAATGAGGAGACTCAGATGACCGATTTTGTACCAAAGCCGCTTTATACGAAAAAACAGTTGCAGGAATTCAGGCAGAAAAATATTGTGGATGGCAGATTTGTCACGGATGAACAGACGATTCAGTCCGTAGAAGATTTGGAAAAACTGCTGTTTTTGTGGCAGGAGGAAACGGATGATACGAAACAGGAGGAAACGGTGCATATTGATGGAGAATTAAAAGGAGAATATGGATTTGTTTTTTCAAAACTGGTGATTGACGCAAAAAAAGGAGAGAAAAAATAAATGTTAGAATACATGGAAAATATCTCGCAGAGTGAGGCGGAAAATATTAGAAAAACCATACAGGATCTGTTTCGCCAGACCTGTATTTTGCAGACAAAGTGTGATCCGGTTACTCTGATCCAGAAGGATAATCCTCACTATCAGGTATGTGCGAGAAATCGGGAATTTATTGCAGATTATCTGCAGGTGCTTGACTGTGAACTGGTTCATGATCCGCAGGAACATATTTTCCGGATTACAGGAGATGGCGTGCTGACGGAGCGTATGACACTTTTAACAACGAAACTGGTGATCCTTATGAAATTGATTTATCGGGATAAAATTATGGGAGAAGGACTACATGCCACGACAACCAGTCTTGCGGAGATCCGAAGATATGGAAAGGAAACAAACCTGATTACGCGCAGACTGACCGCTCAGGAGTGGCAAGAGGCATTGATTCTGATGAAAACACACCAGATGATCGAACTGCCAAGTGCCATTGGAAATCTCGAAGACGATTCCCCGATTTATATTTACAGTACCATTAATATTTTCTGTTCGGCGGCAGATATCAATGAGCTGGTTGAAATGTTCAAAGGAGAAACCGGGGAAACGGAAGAACAAAAGGAAGCAGAGTATTCGGAAAAGACGCAGGATCAGTGGGAAACACAAGACGAAATGAGGAGTGAATAAATTGAGTCAGGCAAAAAAAGTTTTTACAAGGATGTGCCTTAACAACTGGGGAGGCATTGATCATAAGGTACTGGAGTTTCATGAATATGTGAATTTGTTCAGTGGAAAAAGCGGATCTGGAAAATCGACAGTGATGGATGCCATCCAGGTCATTTTGTATGGAAGTTTCTCACCGAGTTTTCTGAATAAAGCAGCGGATGATGCAAAAAATCGCAGAAGTGTGTTAAGTTATCTGCGCGGAGAACAAAAAGACGGATCTGCCAATCGTAAAGACTGTGATTTCTGTTCCGTAATTGCTCTGGAAATTGAAGATACCGGAACCCATATTATAACCTGTATTGGAATTGCGTTTGAAGTAAGAAAATCAGATTCTGAGATTAAAAAATTTGTGTATTTCAGTCACTCCGGGAAAATGCCGGAGTCTGAATATCTGACGGAACAGGGCGTCTGCTATTCCAATCAGGAGATCAAAAAGCTGGTCAGTGCTAGAACAAAATCCGATGACAACCGCGGAAAGGGAGAAGTCAACCGCATTTATGGTTCCAAAGAGGCATACCTGGGAACTCTGTATGATGTGATTCTCGGGTATATTGATCAGAACCGTTTTATCACAATGGAAAAAAGTGCAATTGCCCTGAAAATGACCAATGGAACGGGACAGTTTATTCGTGATTATATGTTTCCAAAGAACACTTCCAATACCATTGCCACGATTAGTGAACAATTGGATTCTTACCGGCAGATCAAAGAAAAAATAGAAGATCTGCGGAAGCGGATTGAGCTGTTATCTGAAATTCAGGCATCAGGAAAGGAACTGGTGCGTCTGCAGACGGATATCGTCCGGGCAGAAGCCATGATACGCTGCATCGGTATTGAAGATTTGCGGGCAAGGATTCAGGCAGCAGAAGACGACAAAAGGAATCTTGCAGAAAAACAGGAACAATGCAAGAAAAAAGTGCAGGAACTTTCTGCCTCGCGGGAGGAAGCACAGCAGAGATTGATACAGGTCAGTGCCGATTTAAAAGCCAGCGATTTAGGGGGAAAACAGCAGCAGTACGAGGAATTAGATGAGCGCAGCAGGATGCTGGCAGATAATACCAGACAGTGGCAAAAGATCCTTCAGGGAATGAAAAACTGGGAAGAAGACGATGTGATCACGGATTATATCAGCAATCCGGTACTCAACATGATTGCTGAATTAAACCAGGGAAGGGTGACAGAAGAACTGTGCCAGAATCTGCATCTGAAAATTGAATCGGCCAAGCAAAATATCGAGGATGAAGTGGAGGATTACAGAGATCAGAGACGTGAGATTGGAAAACAGCTAAAAGAAAAAAAGCGGCTGGTAGATGATATGAAACATGACCGCAAACCATATGATGAGAATTTGCGGTCAGCAAGAAGTGCACTATCCCAGCAATTAAGTGACCGCTATGGGCAGACGGTGAAAGTACAGATTTTTGCAGATCTTTTCGATGTGCAGGAGGAAGAATGGAAGAATGCGATTGAAGGTCGCATGGGAAGGCTGAAACATTCCCTGATTACAGAGCCGCAGTATGCACATGAGGCAGCAGTCCTGTTTCGCAATATGAAGCAATATGAAAATGTTGATTTGATTAATTCCAAAGCGATTGCAGACAGTAAGCCTGATTGTATGGAAGGGTCATTGTATGAAGCGGTAAAAACGCAAGAGGCTTATGTGGATGTATGTCTCAAGCGGTATCTGGGACATATCATCAAGTGCCGGTCGGTGGAAGAACTGGAACAGGTAAGAGATGGAGTGACGCCGGACTGTTATTCGTACAGCAATTTTATTTTCCGGCATCTGAAGAAAAAAGATTATACGACGCGGGCGTGTATTGGGCGACGGGTTTCCAAAGCGCGTCTTGCAGAATATGAAAAAGATGTTGAGGAGTTAAGCCGGCAGGAGATGCAGCTGGATGATCTATTGCGCAGACTAAAAGAGGCAAGAGATTTTGAATGTCTGAAAGATGAGCCATCTCATTATGTAAAGCTGTCGCGGGCAGGGGAGGAACTTGCAAGAGTAAACAAAAAGAAGATGGAACTGGAAGAAACCATCCGTTCGCTGCGCGAGGGGGCGTACAAAGAACTGGAAGAAAAGGAACAGTCTTTGCAAAAGCAGGTGAAAATGGTCCAGGAGGAGCTTGATCAGACACAGGGAGAGCTTGCACGCTTAGGCAGCCGCATAGGAGAACTTTCCGGAGAGAACGAAAGCCGCAGGCAGCAGCTTGAAGAAAAATTACAGGGATACGTCCCGAATGAAGCGTTAGAGCAGGAAGTCTGGGAACTGTTAAAGAAACAATCCGGACAGGCGGTTATAAACAGGAAGAAAGCGCAGGTCGCAGATTTAGAAGAAAAAGAACAGGCACAGGCAGAAACGCTGCGGGCAGCGCGAAATCGATATATTTTTGCGTATCCGGCAGGTCCTTTTAATGGAGCGGAAACTTCCAACGAGGCCTACGAAAAACTGCTTGAAAAATATCTGACTGATTTTGAACCGGCCTACGAAGAAGAATTTGAGAAGAAGTGTGCCTCAATCTACAAGAGTCTCCGGGAAAATGTCATTGCAACGATTCATGGGGATATCAAAGCGGCAAAACGTCACGCTTACGAGATTAACCGTCTGCTTCGGGAAACCAATTTCTCCGACAGTACGTATCAGATTAAAATTGAGCCTGCGAAGAATGAAAACGGACAATTTTTTGACATGCTTATGGCGGAAGAACTGGACAGTAAGAATCTGGATAATGCAGGGTTTGACGGTCAGATCAGTTTCGGAGAGGATGCATTTTATCAGAAATATGAGCAGAAGATTAAACTGTTAACGGATAAGTTTATGCCTCCGAAAGACGAGGATGAGCATTTGCGGGCTCAGAAGCGCAAAGAAATGGAACAGTATGCAGACTACAGAAATTATCTGTCATTTAGTATGTTTGAGCAGGTGACAGATGAAAACGGAACGGTCATCCGGGAAAATTTTGTTGATGATATGGCGGGAAGGGATTCTGGTGGAGAAGGGCAGAACCCGAAATATGTGGCGCTTCTGGCAGGATTTGCTATGTTGTATATGCAGCAGAGCAAACGGGATTCCAAAATCAAGCTGGTGCTGCTGGATGAGGCCTTTTCTAAAATGGATCAGGAGCGAAGCGCAGTCTGCTTGAAATATGCCAGGAAGATGGATCTGCAGCTCATTGTCTGTGTACCGGATGAACGTTTGCAGTCGCTGATCCGAAATGTAGATTGTGTATATGGTTTCCGCCGGTATCAAAATCGGATCTCCATGATGCATATTGATAAGGGGCAGTATCTGGAAATGATGGAAGGATAAAATTGGATAGTTGATTTTATTACCTCTGTAGTGGTACGATAATTTTATTGAAGATTACATACAAAAGAGGAGCATGGTTTTATGAAAAAAAGGTTTTATTGTCTGCTTGCAGCAGTACTTATGGCAGGTGCCTGTATCTGCGTACCGGTGGCAGAAGTGAAAGCAGAAGATGGTTATAATATTGATTCTTATGATAATGATGATTGGTACGACAGTGATGATAGTCCAACGGATATGGTTCTGGATTTGTCTAATGTAACAATTGATAAAACCAGCCAGCCAAAGCGTATGCAGGAAAAATTTTACGACTGCAGTTCCCTGGTATGGAAATCTTATCATAAGAATGGTGTAAATTTTGGAATGGCATATTATGCACCGGTTGCAGCGGATATGGGAAAATGGTGCGTACAGCATAAGAAACTTGTCAGCGGAGGTCTGAGTCAGGCAAATATACAAAATATGAAATTGAATCCGGGGGATGTGATGTTTGAAACCGGACAGAAAAATGGAAGATATAAGGGGATCTATCATGTAGAAATGATTACTGGTTATATATTCTATGGATTTGATGGGAATGGAAAGGCAGAACTTGGAATTCAGTGGGCAACTGGAGATGAAAAATATTACCCAATGGGGCAGATGGTAGGCAGGCCGTAAAGGTCTGTCTTTTTTTGTCGGAATATGTTACAATGCAAAAAAATGAGAAAGAGGGAGAAAAGGATGTTTCAGTCACTTGAATATAAACACCCGAAATTTTATCAGGTATTCCGCCTGTTTATTGTGTTTTTTGCTTCACTTTTGTATGCGTGGAATCTGCGCTGTTTTGCCAAAACGGCAGGCCTGTTTCCGGGAGGATTTTCCGGATTGTCACTTTTACTGCAGCAGATCGGGTTAGATTTTATCCATGTCAGTATACCGTTTTCGGTGTTTAACATCGGACTGAATCTGGTTCCTACTTACATTGCATATAAATTTATCGGGAAAAAATTTACTCTGTATTCTATTATTGTTATTGTACTGACGAGTATTTTTACAGATATGCTTCCGGCGTATGTGTTTACAAAGGATGTGCTGCTGATCAGTGTGTTTGGTGGACTGATCAATGGATTTGCCATCAGTCTGTGTTTAAATGTCGGCACCACCACGGGTGGCACCGACTTTATCAGCATCTTTTTATCACAGCAGAAGGGCATTGATGCATGGAATTATATTCTGGCAGGAAATGTGCTCATGCTTGTAGTTGCAGGTGCTTTGTTCGGCTGGTCGATTGCGTTGTACTCGATTATTTACCAGTTCTGCAGCACGCAGATCATTCAGGCACTGTACAAGCGTTACCAGAAGGAAACGATGTTTATTATTTCTGATAAATCCAATGAAATCTATCGTGCCATCCGGGAACGGACCAACCATGATGCAACGTTATTCCAGGGAATCGGGTGTTATGAGGAAAAGCAAAAGACCCTGATTTATTCCGTCATTAATTCCGAGGCAAAAAGGGAGCTGCTTCCGCTTATCCGTCAGATTGATCCCCATGCTTTTATCAATGTTGTGCGGACAGAAGAACTTGCGGGGCGTTTTCATGATATTCCGCATGATTAAAAGCTTTATGCAGATTCAATCTCATAAGTAAAGCCGGCATCCTCGATGGTTTTGATGGTATCCTGGATGCCCTGTCCACCGGCGGTCAGATAACCGGAGGCGAAGATGGAATCGACGACACTTAAAAGCTTTTTTTCTTCTCCTTTGAAATATACCTCACGACCGGCGGCACAGCGGATATCTGACTGTGGAACCATCAGTCTTGCAAGGCAGAGGACTTTCATGCAGTATTCTGTGGTCAGACCGGAAATATCTTTATCGCCTAACGGAGTTCCCTTGATCGGAAGCAGAAAATTGATCGGCAGTGCTTCCGGCTGGATCTCACGCAGTTCCATCAGCATATCTACCACATCTTCTTTGCTCTCGCCCATACCGATGATTCCGCCACTGCAGATTTCAAATCCAATCTTCTGCAGCATATGAATATTTTCAACACGCTGGTCAAAGGTGTGGGTGGAGCAGATATGGCTGTAATAGGCGCGGCTGCTGTTTAAGTTGTGGTTGATACGGTCAAGACCGGCATCGTAGAGCATGTGTGCCTGTTTTTCCGTTAAAAATCCAATGGAACAGCACAGATGTGTGCCGGTTTTCTTCATGGCACGGATGCGTTCGGCAAGTTCTTCAATTTCCTCATCTGTAAATTTCATTCCGCTTAAGCCGATACAGTGGCGGCTTAAATGGTGTTCATTGACAAAATCGTTATCCTTGTACAGTTTCTCATCGGAAACCCATTTGTATTTTTCAATATCCGCGGTGGAACGGCAGGATTGTGCACAGTATGCGCAGTCCTGGGAACAGTTGCCGCTGCGGGCATTGGTCAGAATATGGATGCTGACGTGATTTCCTTTATATTTTCTCCGGAGTTTTTCAGCACGGGCGATCAGATCATCCAGCTGATCGTCCGGAGTGTTTAAAATAGAAAGAGCCTCCTCGCGGGAGAGAACCGGATCGTTTTCTTTTGTTGTATGCATTTGCTAAATACCTTCCTTGTGTGTAATTATTAACAATATGCATTCACTTTAGCATGGAAAAAATGAAATGTCAACGATGATGAGTGAACGGGTTGACAATAAAGAGCAAAAAACCCGGAGAATGAAAAAATTCTCCGGATTTGAAGTATTATAATAAAATTTTTGATTTATGCTTTAGTAAGCGGGACCCGTTTATAATAAGAAGAACCCCTGCGGCGATTCCTGTGGCAAGTACACAGATTCCGATCACGAGGCTTGATACGGCTGATGATCCCATTGCTTTATATATTTTCTCGTTCATAAAAACAAACCTCCTTAAATTGACGAAGTTTAATATCTTAATTCATTCTTATTTTAACACAACATCCGTTGACATTGCAACGTGGATTTGCTACAGTTGACAGTGTATGAATGAAATTAGAAAAATAACACGAAAATATATAGTAACTGAGAAAAATCAGGAGGCATAGAGATGGCAAAAATTATATTAACCGGAGATCGCCCGACAGGAAGACTGCATGTGGGACACTATGTAGGATCTCTGCGAAGAAGAGTGGAATTACAGAATTCGGGAGAATTTGATAAGATCTTCATTATGATAGCGGATGCACAGGCGCTGACCGACAATTTTGATAATCCGGAGAAGGTGCGTCAGAATATCATTGAGGTGGCACTGGATTATTTATCTGCAGGGCTGGATCCAGCAAAATCCACATTGTTTGTCCAGTCACAGATTTCCGAATTGACAGAGCTTACGTTTTTCTATGCCAATCTGGTAACTGTTTCCAGGCTGCAGCGGAATCCGACTGTTAAGTCAGAAATTAAAATGCGCAATTTTGAGACCAGTATTCCGGTCGGATTTTTTACATATCCGATCAGTCAGGCAGCAGATATTACTGCTTTTAAGGCAACGGTTGTACCAGCGGGAGAAGATCAGCTTCCAATGATTGAGCAGACAAGGGAGATTGTCCGTAAATTCAATTCCATTTATGATGAGGTGCTGGTGGAGCCGGATGTGCTGCTTCCGGAGAATGAGGAATGTATGCGTCTGCCGGGAATTGATGGAAAACAGAAGATGAGCAAATCCCTGGGGAACTGTATTTATCTTTCAGATACGGAAAGTGATGTCAAAAAAAAGATTATGAGTATGTACACGGATCCGACACATATTCAGATCTCTGATCCGGGACATCTGGAAGGAAACTGTGTATTTACTTATCTGGATGCCTTCAGCAAACCGGAGCATTTTGAAGAATATCTCCCGGAATATCATAATCTGGATGAATTAAAGGAACACTATACCAGAGGCGGTCTTGGAGATGTAAAAATCAAAAAATTCCTGAACAACGTCATTCAGGAAGAGCTGGCTCCGATTCGTGCGCGAAGGGCAGAATTTGAGAAAGACATTCCGGCAGTATATGAAATTCTGAAAAAAGGAAGTGATGCAGCGCGTGAAGTTGCAGCACAGACACTTTCTGAAGTAAAACAGGCGATGAAAATCAATTATTTTGATGATGAAGAACTGATTCGTGTACAGAGTGAGAAATATCAGGGTGTATAAAAAGAAAGGATCGGAAAATATGATGATGAAAAAGACAGGACTGCTGGCAGTACTGACAGCAGGAGTACTTTTATTTGCAGGGTGCGGTGGGGAAGCAAAGACAATTGATGCGCAGGCTCTTGCAAAATCGCTTGCAACAGAGATTAAATATGATGATACATTAAAGGAACTGACAGCGGATGAAATTTCAATGCTTGTAGATTTACCGGAAGATGTTGATTCTGTTATGTATGCCGGAAGCGGTTCTACGGCAGAAGAGGTAGGTGTTTTTACCGCAAAAGATTCAAATCAGGCAAAAGAAACCATGGAAGATGTCCAGAAATATCTTGATGATCAGGCGGATTCTTTCCAGGATTATGTGCCGGAAGAGACAAAACGGATTGGAAATGCGGTACTGGAGCAGAAAAATCAGTATGTGGTTCTGTGTGTGTCCGGGGATTCGGACCAGGCAAAGGAAATTATAGAAAAGGCGTTTAAATAAAATGGTTTTTAGTAGTTTTGTATTTTTACTTGCATTTTTACCGATCGTATTATTGCTGTACTATCTCTGCCCGGCAAGGCTTAGAAACCTTGTTTTATTGGTTTTCAGTCTGGTCTTTTATGCGTGGGGAGAGCCGGTCTATGTATTAATCATGCTGTTTTCGATTGTATTTGATTATGCGAATGGGCGGTTGATCGAGCACTTTAAAAACAAAAACTGTCCGGGGAAAGCAAAAGCCGCACTGATCGTTGATCTGTGCGGAAACCTTGCCATCCTCGGGTTTTTTAAGTACACGGATTTTGTTATCGGGAGTATCAATTCCATTACAGGGGCAGGGTTGTCGCTGCTGCATATAGCACTTCCGATTGGAATTTCTTTTTATACCTTTCAGACAATGTCTTATACGATTGATGTTTATCGCGGGGAGGTTGCAGCACAGAAAAACATCCTTACATTTGCAACCTATGTAACCCTGTTTCCGCAGCTGATCGCAGGACCGATTGTGCAGTATAAAACGGTGGAAAAAGAACTCATGCACAGAAAAGTCACGCTGGAAGATTTTTCCGAAGGAGCATTTCGTTTTTCCGTGGGTCTGGCAAAGAAAGTGCTTCTGGCAAATCAGATCGGAAGTCTGTGGAATTCCATTTCACAGCTGAATCACATGTCGGTGGCTACGGCATGGCTTGGTGCAATTGCATACAGTTTTCAGATTTATTTTGATTTTTCGGGATATTCGGATATGGCGATCGGACTGGGCAGAATGTTTGGATTTTATTTTCTGGAAAACTTCAATTTCCCGTATATGTCAAAGACAATTACGGAATTCTGGAGACGCTGGCATATTTCTCTAAGTTCCTGGTTCCGTGAATATGTATACATTCCGCTTGGGGGAAACCGTAAGGGTCTGGTACGGCAGCTGTTTAATATTATGGTTGTATGGATGCTGACCGGTCTGTGGCACGGGGCAAACTGGAACTTTGTACTCTGGGGTGTGTATTATGGTGTGCTTCTGATGATTGAAAAGTTGTTCCTGCTTAAATGGCTGGATAAACTTCCCAACTGGATCGGGCATATTTACAGTATGTTTCTCGTGGTTATTGGATGGACAATTTTTGCTCAGACGGATATTCACCAGCTGGGAGAATATTTAAAGACAATGTTTGGAATCGGACATGTGGCAGTTGCGGATTCTGATTTCTTATATTTCCTTGGAAGCAATGCGGTACTTCTGGTGGCATTGATCGCGGCATCTATTGATTACCGTGTCTGGATGCGCAGATTAAAGCAGGGAAAGGATGCTACCATTTACGATGCGATTGCAACGTCGAAGGGATGGACTATAGCAAAGCCGGTTCTTATGGTTGTGTTTTTGCTGGTGTCCTTTGCATTTCTGGTAGGAGACAGTTACAATCCGTTTTTATATTTCCGTTTTTAGGAGGCATAGATCATTGAAAAAAATCAGTGTGACAATGATTGTCATTTTTGTTGCGTTTCTTGCGCTGGTATCCGGTGGAAGCCTGCTGATGAAAGATCGTGAGTTTTCACCAAATGAAAACAGATATCTGGCAGAACCGCCCAGACTGACGGTTGACAATATATTGAGTGGAAAATTTCAGGATGGTCTTGAAAATTATCTCAGAGATCAGATCTGTTTCCGTGATGGATGGATCACGGTAAAAACCGGAATCCAGAAAGCCTGCAAAGACACGGATATCGGAGGGGCTTATGTGGGAAAAGACGGCTATGATTTTGAAAAAATCACACCGGAAGATGTGGATGAAAAACAGATTGCCCGCAATGTGAAAGCGGTGCAGGATTTTTTCGCAAAAGCTTCTGAAAATGTAGAAAAGGACCGGATATCTTTTCTGCTTGTCCCGTCATCCGGGCTGGTAATGGCCGATAAACTTCCGGCACATGCACGGCTGTTTGATCAGGCAAAGTATATTGACCAGATTGAAAAACAGATGAAGGACTGTCGTGTGACAGATGTGAGGGAAAAACTACTTTCCCATAATGAGGATTATATCTATTACAAAACGGATCATCACTGGACGAGTGAGGGCGCTTACCTTGCCTATGAAACATGGTGTGACAGTACCGGGATGGAGAGCACGCCGCTGGCTGATCTGAAAAAACAGGTTGCGACCAAAAAATTCCGTGGAAGCCTGTATTCCAAAATACTGGATGCGGATTCGGCATATGACAGTATCTGGACGTATGGAGATACGAAGCAGAAGGCATACGGAAGTGACTGCAGTCTGACAATTGATGAAAAGAAACAGACGGACAGCTGTTACGATACAGCGCAGCTGAGTCAAAAGGATAAATATAAATACTTTTTCGGAGATAATTACGGAACGGTACAGATTGTATCAGACCATGCCAGACATCAGGATCGCAATCTGCTCGTCATCAAGGATTCGTTTGCAAACACCTTTGTGCCGTTTGCAACAGAAAACTATGGACAGATTACCATGATTGACTTACGGTATTATAATGGAAATGTAGAGGAATATATGAAAGAACATCAGATTACAGATGTACTCGTTCTCTATAATATTACAAATTTTATTTCAGACCGGAATCTGTATAAACTGGTCGGAAGAATTTAAAATGGAAAAGAGGTAAGATAAATGGTTTATAAGAGAGTAAGTAAAATAATCTTTGCTGCCATACTTGCCGTAACGGTGTTTTCGGGTTGCGGGAACAGGCAGGAAGAAGGAATAGATAAGACAGAAACAGAGACCACAACACAGAAAAGCACACAGGATTCCACACAGGATGTTACGCAGGAAGCGGAAGAGGAAACAAAATATCCGTCCATCACTTCGGATGGAAAAATGAAAGATTACAAAAGTGTTGTGACAGTGGATGATACAGCATATGAGTTATACACATATCTGGACAAAGTAGCAGACAATTATGCAAAAAGTGTAAATAAGGTAGCGGATACTCTGGCCGGAAAATCGGATGTGTATGATCTTGTCATTCCCCTCAGTTCGGGAATTACATTTCCGGATAATTTGAAAGACAAAATCTCGTCTTCCGATCAGCATGACGCAATGCAGAAGATCCAGGCAAAAATGGACAAACATGTAAAAAACGTGGACGTATATGACGTGCTTATGCAGCATCGGACGGAGTATGAATATTTTCGGACGGATCATCATTGGACGACACTTGGTGCTTATTACGCATATACGGAATTCTGTAAAGCAAAAGGGATTACGCCGGAATCGCTGGATGCATATAGTAAAAAACAGGATTTTGACGGATTTCTGGGATCTTTTTATAATGATACTTCGGATGCAAAGCTGAAGGCGAATCCGGATACTGTGACAGCATATTACCCAAATGCTGAGAGCATATGCCATGTGACGGCATCGGATGGCAAAAAATATGACTGGCCGGTAATTTATGATGTTTCGAATTACAATGCGGGACTGAAATACAGTACGTTTATTGCAAGTGATAATCCATACACGGAAATTGAGAACAAGGATCTGTCGGATGGAAGTTCCTGCATTGTTGTAAAAGAATCGTTCGGAAATGCATTTATTCCATTTCTGGTTGATCATTATCAGACGGTGTATGTCGTGGATTACCGTTATTGGACAGGAAGTATCAGTAAACTTGCACAGGACAAGAAAGTGAATGATGTGCTGTTTTTGAATAATCTTTCCATGATTCGCAATAAAAGTCTGGTAGGAAAGTTATACAGAGTGCTATAATACATTACAGTAAATAATTCCGTACAGACGATACGAAAGGAGGGGAATCCGGTGGTTAAATATTACAGAACAGATGACCGAAAGATTCATGAAGAACCGACAATTCAGGATGGCGTATGGGTGCAGATGGTAAACCCCAGTGTCGCGGAGGGACAGATGGTCGCGGATGCTCTGGATATGGATGTTGAAGATGTGCTGGCCGCACTCGATGAAGAGGAGAGTTCCCGTATCGAGCTACAGGATGGTTATACGCTCATTTTGGTCGATATCCCGTCGATCGAGATCCGTCATGAAAAAGAATCGTATACGACCATACCGCTTGGTATTCTGATTACATCGGGTGAGATCGTTACAGTCTGTACGGAGGATACACCGGTTCTTCAGGCGTTTTTGAATAACCGTGTCCGGGAATTCAGCACGAAAAAAAAGCTTCGTTTTGTCTATCAGATCCTGTACCGGATTGCGGTGCTTTATCAGAGTGATCTTCGTATCATCGACAAGATGCGTACGGAGATCGAGGAACGTGTCGGGGATGATACGGAGGAAGTGGATCTGATTGCGCTGCATGAACTGGAATCGACACTGGTCTACTTTGCGACATCCCTTCGTGCCAACGGAGTAGTGCTTGACCGCCTGACAAGATACAAGCGGCTGGAGCAGTATCCGGAGGATAAGGAACTGCTCGGGGATGTAATCGTAGAGAACCAGCAGGCAATTGAGATGACAAGTATTTACCGTGACATTATAAACGGTACCAGAGAATTGTTGTCATCGGTCATCGATAATCGGATGAATTCCATCATGAAATCGCTGACAGTCATCACGCTGGTTATGGCGATTCCTACGGTTATTTCCGGAATTTACGGTATGAATGTCAACGAGCACTGGGTCCCGTTTGCCAATACTGCGCACGGATTTGCTATTATCATCGGAATTATGGTGATCATTTGTGTGATTATCCTGCTTCTTCTGCGAAAGAAGCGTATCCTCTAGCGGATGGAATTGCGGTATTGCAGAGGCGGGACATGAAAGGTGTTCTTAAATGTCCGGATAAAATAGCTTACATTTGGAAAGCCGCTCTGCAGTGCTGTCTCTGTGATGGAGAGACTTGTGGTTTCCAGCAGATGCTTTGCGTGGGATAACCGCAGGTACGTGATATACTGCGAGAGCGTAAGCTGGAAATGTTCCCGGAAATACCGGGAGATATATTTTTCAGACATATGGAAATGTCCGGCGAGATCGTGCAGGGAAATACGAAAACGGTAATTTTGCTGAATATAAGATAACAACTCTTTCTGGAGGCTGCTGGTGCTTTTTACATGGCTGGGATAAAACAGATTCTGTTCTGCAATGAGAAGCACAAGTTTCAGAAGCAGGATGCGGGTGCCAAGCTGGTTTTGGTATCCGCTTTTTTGGTTCGCAGCAATACGGTCAGAGTTGGCGTTGATGATCTGATCAAGCAGAACGGATGCCTTTGCTGCTGTGTCGTGATCCTCTGGAAGTTTACAGGGAAAGGAGAGGGTGTGGTTCCGCAGGGGAAAGAAAAGTTCCCGTTCCAAAGAATCATCCGACTGAAACGAAATAAATTCGAGAGGAAACAGGAGGGTGTAGTAGTCGACATCCCCGGCTGCCGATCCCATCAGATGAAGCTGCCCCGGAGCAACAAAATAGACCGAACCGTCCTCAGCAGTATATTCTTTCCCGTCAATCAGGAGGTTTAAAGGTCCTTTTTTCGTGTAAATAACTTCAAGCTCATCGTGCCAGTGTACGGGAATCTGAAAAGCATGGAAAATATTGTGCATGTGATATTGTGTATAGGGGTAATTGTCTGTGCCGTGCGGACGGTTTTCCTTGAGTTCCGGATACATGAAGTCCCTCCTTCTGTCAGTTTCCTAAATTATAATGGAAAAGTAGAAATAATGCAATTATAAGGCGATAAAATGCAAGCATTTTTTGAAAAAAGGGCATAAAATGAATACGAAAGAAAGGAGATACCATAAATGGAACAGAGGAGAAAAAATTTAACGCAGCTTTTTATTCCCATTTGTCTGGAAACACTTTTGTATATGCTTTCGGGAATGGTTGATACCCTGATGCTTTCGTCTGTAAATGATCAGGCGGTAGGGGCGGTGGGAACTGCGAATACATATATAGGGATTTTTATTATTATGTTTTCTGTGATTTCCTCCGGAATGGTGGCCGTCATGACGCAGAATATCGGGGCAGGCAGACCGGGGGTGGCATATCAGGCCAGACAGCTCGGGCTGACATTTAATGCAGTGCTTGGAATAATTGTATCCCTGATCCTGACATTTGGGGCAGGGGTAATACTTGCTGGTGTTGGCGTGGCAGATGCACTGATGCAGCCGGCGAGAACCTATCTGCAGATTGTGGGTGGATTTTGTATTTTGAATGCTTTGATTCCCATCTGCTCGAGTTATCTTCGGGCATTTGGTTTTTCGAAGGAACCGTTGTATGCATCAATTATCGGTAATGTTATTAATTTTTGCCTGAATGCATTTTTCCTGTTTGTACTGCACAAAGGGGTAGCGGGTGTTGCTACCGCCACGGTGATCTCACGCATCATCAATCTGGTGATTGTTGTACTGCTTGGTGCTGTTTTAGTGAAAGCAAAACAGCATCCGGAGAGAGAGAGCAACCGAGCAGTGATGGGACAGATCATCCGTATCGGGCTTCCATCTGCATGTGAGACCGCGATCTATAACGTTTCCATGACGCTGGTGATCCGTTTCCTGAATCAGATGGATGCGCAGGGGCTTAATGTGACAGCGCGTTCCTACACAATGCAGATCACAAATTTTTCCTATTGTGTAGGTGCGGCACTTGCACAGGCAAATGCAATTATGACGGGATGGCATATCGGTGCGAAAGAGTATGATGCGTGTGACCGTGGAACGAAAAAAGCAGCGGTGATCGGAGTGATTGTTGCAGTTATTCTGGAGACGGTGTTTACGCTTTGTTCCGGCTGGATTATGCAGCTGTTTTCCAAAGATCCGCAGATGGTGTCGCTTGTCGGTAAACTTCTGGCAATTGACATCGTACTTGAGATAGGCCGTGTAACCAATCTGGTGTACGGACAGGCATTAAAGACAAGTGGGGATGCCGTATTCCCGGTAGTGATGGGTGCCTGCTTTATGATTTTGTGTTCAGTTGGGGGAACGTATCTGTTTGGAATCCGTCTGGGCCTTCTGGCCGTGGGCGCATACATCGGTATGACTGGTGATGAATGCGTCCGTGCCGTTGGCATGTACCTTCGCTGGAAGAGCGGAAAGTGGAAAGAAAAGGGATTGGTTAAATCCCGGTAGCTTCGTAGCGCCCACTGGCACCACATGGAAGAACCAGTCCGTTGGAGGAAACCGGAAGACCGATCTCGCTGGCGGTGACTGTACCATTGGCGGTGCCAAGCACCGTGCTTATCATATAGGAAAGAACTGCCGGCTGCAGACCGGTGGTATATGAGTTAATCAGGAAGAAGAGCGGATTGTCCGTTAAAATCTGGCTGCAGAGCTGGATGAGCGGATAAACGCTCTCTTCTATTTTCCAGATTTCCCCTTTTGGTCCGCGACCGTAAGACGGCGGGTCCATGATAATGGCATCATAATGGTTCCCGCGACGGATTTCCCGCTCTACAAATTTGACACAGTCATCGACCAGCCACCGGATCGGGGCATCTTTCAGACCGGAAGAAATTGCATTTTCTTTTGCCCAGGTGACCATGCCTTTGGATGCATCTACATGGGTTACGCTTGCACCTGCCGCAGCGGCCGCAAGTGTTGCCCCACCGGTATAGGCGAAAAGATTAAGAACCTTAACCTGGCGTCCTTTGGAAACGGCGTCTGCAATGAGCTGGGAAAACCAGTTCCAGTTGGCAGCCTGTTCCGGAAATAATCCGGTATGTTTAAAACTGAAAGGTTTTAAATGAAACGTTAACTTCTTATTAATAGGCAGGGAATATTGAATGGTCCATTCTTTTGGAAGCTGGAAAAATTCCCATTCTCCACCTCCTTTGGAACTGCGGTGGTAGTGGCCGTTCATTTTGCGCCATCCTTTTTCCTTTTTCGGAGTATCCCAGATTACCTGGGGATCTGGGCGGACGAGAAGATAATCTCCCCAGCGTTCGAGCTTTTCACCTTTTGAACAATCGATCACTTCATAGTCATTCCATTGATCTGCTAACCACATATATCATATCCTCCTGATTTTCATCTGTATAAAACAGTAACATTATATGAAAAATAGAAAAAATAATCAATCATTAAATTTTGGGGCGAAAAAACGTAAAAGAAAAAATAAAAAAAGTTCTTGCTTTTTTGAATAAGACCATGTATAATATCAATTGCTGTGGCATGATAGCTGTGAAGCGTGAGGTTGCTGCTTATAAATTAGCAGGTTTTCCGTGGAGCGAATGTCAAGTTAGGAAACTGACGACAAGTCACTGTACAAACAATATGGTCTATCAAAGATAGAAACAACGTGTGAAAGAAAGCGAATCGCCTTACGATGGGGCGACACATCAAAGATGTACCGCAGGACACACACGGAGAAGTGTACAGTCACCGCTTGTCGTACTATTTACAAAGTGCGAAAAGGAGGCGACTTTTTTTATGGCAAGTCAAGTAATGAGAATCACTCTCAAGGCTTATGATCACGAATTAGTTGATTCATCAGCAAAGAAAATCATCGAGACTGTAAAGAAGAACGGATCACAGGTGAGCGGACCGGTACCTCTTCCTACTAAGAAGGAAGTAGTTACAATTCTTAGAGCTACTCACAAGTACAAAGATTCCCGTGAACAGTTCGAGCAGAGAACTCATAAGAGACTGATTGATATCGTTACACCAACTCAGAAGACTGTTGATGCTTTATCACGTCTTGAGATGCCAGCAGGTGTTTACATCGATATTAAAATGAAACAGAAATAATAACTGTTTCGACAAATTATTTCGTAAGTCCTGATTAGTTATTTCATATAGATATGGCTGCTCTAGGATGAACGGTTCCGCTACTCCACTGCAGATCAGCAGGTGGGCAAGAGGCGTTCCGCTGTAGAAAACAGGAGGTTAAACAATGAAGAAAGCGATTTTAGCAACAAAAGTCGGAATGACACAGATCTTCAATGCAGACGGCGTATTAGTGCCGGTTACTGTATTACAGGCTGGTCCTTGTGTTGTTACTCAGATTAAGACAGTAGACAACGATGGATACAGTGCAGTTCAGGTTGGATTTGTTGACAAGAAAGAAAAGACTGTTAACAAAGATGCCAACGGAAAGAAAGAAATTCGCAACAGACATGGCGTAAACAAGGCTCAGATGGGTCACTTCGCTAAAGCTGGTGTATCTGGTAAGAGATTTGTTCGCGAGTTCAAGTTTGAGAACGCAGACGAGTATAAGTTAGCAGATGAAATCAAAGCTGACATCTTCACAGAAGGTGACAAGGTTGATGTTACTGCTATTTCAAAAGGTAAAGGTTTCCAGGGTGCTATTAAGAGATTAGGTCAGCACAGAGGACCGATGGCTCATGGTTCTAAGTTCCATCGTCATCAGGGTTCTAACGGTGCATGTTCTTCTCCGAGCCGTGTATTCAAGGGAAAAGGAATGCCTGGACACATGGGTAGCGTAAAAGTTACAACTCAGAATCTTGAAGTTGTAAGAGTTGACGCAGAGAACAACTTACTGCTGATCAAGGGTGCTGTCCCAGGAGCAAAGAAAGCTCTCATCACAGTAAAAGAGACCACAAAGTCTGGTAAATAGTGCAAAGTAAGAAAGGAGGAACTTTACGATGGCTAAAGTAGCTGTTTATAATATGGAAGGTAAAGAAGTTGATTCTATCGAATTAAACGATTCCATTTTCGGCGTAGAAATTAATGAGCATTTAGTTCATATGGCTGTGCTTCAGCAGCTTGCAAATAATCGTCAGGGAACACAGAAGGCTAAGACACGTTCTGAAGTTCGCGGTGGCGGAAGAAAACCATGGAGACAGAAGGGAACCGGTCATGCAAGACAGGGATCTACACGTTCTCCACAGTGGACAGGCGGCGGAGTTGTATTCGCTCCGGTACCAAGAGATTACTCATTCAAGCTCAACAAGAAAGAGAAGAGAGCTGCATTAAAGTCTGTTCTGACTTCTAAGGTAGCAGAGAACAAGTTCGTAGTTGTTGATGAGCTGAAATTAGATGAAATTAAGACAAAGAAGTTCGTACAGGTTATGGACAATCTGAAAGTTGAGAAGGCACTTGTTGTATTAAACGACATGGACACAAACGTGATCGCATCTGCAGCAAATATTCCAACTGTTAAGACTGCTCAGACAAACGAGCTGAATGTATTTGATGCATTAAAGTATGACAAGGTAGTTGTTACAAAGGCTGCTCTTGCAACAATCGAGGAGGTGTATGCATAATGGCAAACGTACAGTATTATGATGTGATCCTCAAACCAGTAGTAACTGAGAAGAGTATGAATGCAATGGCTGAGAAGAAATATACATTTCTTGTTCATCCGGATGCAAATAAAACTATGATCAAGGAAGCCGTAGAGAGAATGTTCGAGGGAACAAAGGTTGCCAAGGTCAACACAATGAATTGTGAAGGCAAGAACAGAAGACGTGGAATGGTAACAGGAAAGACTGCTAAGACAAAGAAAGCAATCGTTCAGTTAACAGAGGACAGCAAGGATATCGAGATCTTCGCTGGATTATAATTCCACAAGGAGCACTTGCATAAGAGTTGCTTCGCAAGCAAGTGCGTAGGTGATGCATCAGAGATGCATTACAGGCTATGTGTCAGCGATGACACGATAATGAAAACATCGAAAGGAGAAAAACAATGGGAATTAAGACATATAACCCATATACACCTTCCAGAAGAAATATGACTGGTTCTGATTTCTCTGAGATCACTAAGACAACTCCTGAGAAATCCCTTACAACTTCTTTAAAGAAGAACGCTGGTCGTAACAATCAGGGTAAAATCACAGTTAGACACCAGGGTGGTGGAAACAGAAGAAAATACAGAATCATCGACTTTAAGAGAAGAAAAGATGGTATTCCGGCAACCGTAATCGGTGTTGAATACGATCCGAACAGAACAGCAAATATCGCACTGATCTGCTATGCAGATGGTGAGAAAGCATATATCCTTGCTCCTGCAGGATTAACCGACGGTATGAAGGTTATGAACGGACCAGAAGCAGAGGTAAGAGTTGGAAACTGTTTACCACTTGAGAATATTCCGGTTGGTACACAGATCCATAACATCGAGTTACTGCCAGGTAAGGGCGGACAGTTAGTACGTTCTGCCGGACTCAGCGCACAGCTGATGGCTAAGGAAGGAAAGTATGCAACACTTCGTCTTCCTTCAGGCGAGATGAGAATGGTTCCAATTCAGTGTAGAGCAACAATCGGTGTTATCGGAAACGGTGACCACAACCTCGTAAATATTGGTAAGGCTGGACGTAAGCGTCACATGGGTATCCGCCCAACAGTTCGTGGTTCTGTTATGAACCCTAATGACCATCCACACGGTGGTGGTGAAGGTAAGGCTCCGGTAGGTCGTCCAGGACCATGTACTCCATGGGGCAAGCCTGCACTTGGTTTAAAGACCAGAAAGAAGAACAAGCAGTCTAACAAGCTTATCGTAAGAAGAAGAGACGGTAGAGCTATCAAATAATTAGGAGGTTTATGAAATGGCACGTTCACTTAAAAAAGGACCATTTGCTGATGAGAGCTTACTCAAAAAAGTAGATGCTATGAACGCTTCCGGAGACAAGTCCGTAATTAAGACCTGGTCCCGTCGTTCTACTATTTTCCCATCTTTCGTTGGACACACAATCGCTGTTCATGACGGAAGAAAGCATGTTCCGGTATATGTTACAGAGGACATGGTTGGACATAAGCTCGGTGAGTTCGTTGCAACAAGAACTTACAGAGGACATGGAAAAGACGAAAAGAAATCAGGCGTGAGATAAAATAATATTTAGTGGAAGGAGGTTTCATCCATGGCAAAAGGACATAGATCCCAGATCAAGAGAGAGAGAAACGAAGTAAAGGACACAAGACCTTCAGCTAAGTTATCTTATGCTAGAGTGTCAGTACAGAAGGCTTGCTTCGTATTAGATGCAATTCGTGGTAAGGATGTTGCGACTGCACTTGCAATCGTATCCTACAACCCAAGATACGCTTCAAGCGTTGTAGAGAAGTTATTAAAGTCAGCAATCGCTAACGCTGAGAACAATAACGGAATGAAGGCAGAAAACCTTTATGTAGCAGAGTGCTACGCAAATAAGGGACCAACAATGAAGAGAATTCATCCTCGTGCACAGGGTAGAGCTTATAGAATCGAAAAGAGAATGAGCCACATTACAATCGTGCTCGATGAAAGATAGGAGGCAATCATGGGACAGAAGGTTAATCCTCATGGATTAAGAGTCGGCGTTATCAAAGATTGGGATTCTAAATGGTATGCAGATGGAGATTTCGCTGATTACTTAGTAGAAGATTACAATATCAGAACATTTCTGAAGAAAAAATTATACGCAGCTGGTGTTTCTAAGATTGAGATCGAAAGAGCATCAGATCGTGTGAAGGTTATCATTTACACAGCTAAGCCAGGTGTTGTAATTGGTAAGGGCGGCGCTGAGATCGAAAAGATCAAGGCAGAAGTTCAGAAACTTACAGATAAGAAGTTAGTTGTAGATATCAAAGAAGTAAAGAGACCAGATCGTGACGCTCAGTTAGTAGCTGAGAACATCGCTTTACAGCTTGAGAACCGTGTTTCTTTCCGTAGAGCAATGAAGTCCTGCATGGGCCGTGCAATGAAGACCGGTGCAAAGGGAATTAAGACTTCCTGCTCAGGACGTCTTGGTGGAGCTGATATGGCCCGTACAGAGTTCTACTCTGAAGGAACGATTCCGCTTCAGACACTTCGTGCAGATATCGATTATGGATTCGCAGAGGCAGATACCACTTACGGTAAAGTAGGCGTTAAGGTTTGGATCTACCGTGGCGAAGTGCTTCCTACAAAGGCTAATAAGGAAGGAGGAGCTCAGTAATTATGTTAATGCCAAAGAGAGTAAAACATCGTAAACAGTTCCGTGGTTCCATGGCTGGTAAAGCAACCAGAGGAAACAAGATCACATACGGTGAGTATGGTATCGTATCATTAGAGCCTTGCTGGATTAAGGCAAATCAGATCGAGGCAGCCCGTGTTGCTATGACAAGATATATCAAGCGTGGTGGTAAAGTCTGGATCAAGATCTTCCCAGAGAAGCCTGTAACTCATAAGCCTATGGGTGTTCGAATGGGTAAAGGAAAGGGTGCCCTTGAGTATTGGGTAGCTGTAGTTAAACCAGGTAGAGTATTATTTGAAATCTCCGGTGTTCCGGAAGACGTAGCGAAAGAAGCTTTACGTCTTGCTACACATAAATTACCTTGCAAATGTAAAGTAGTTTCACGTGCAGATTTAGAAGGCGGTGAGTCAAATGAAAACTAGTGCATATTTAGAAGAATTAAAGTCACTTACTGTTGCAGATTTACAGTCACAGTTAGTTGATGCAAAAAAGGAACTTTTCAATTTGAGATTCCAGAATGCAACCAATCAGTTAGATAATACAGCCAGAATTAAAGAAGTTCGCAAGAATATTGCTAGAATTCAGACTGTTATCACCGAGAAAGCTAGCGTTGCTGAATAAATCCAATTCTCAGAAAGGAGACTTCGGTCGTGGAAGAAAGAAATCTTAGAAAAACACGTGTAGGTGTTGTTGTAAGCGATAAGATGGATAAGACAATCGTTGTAGCTGTAAAGAACAACGAGAGACATCCACTGTACAACAAGATCGTTAAAAAGACTTATAAGTTAAAGGCTCATGACGAGAACAACGATGCTAAGATCGGCGATACCGTCAGAGTTATGGAAACAAGACCATTATCTAAAGATAAGAGATGGAGACTTGTAGAAATCATGGAAAGAGCAAAATAATAAAAGGAGGCTACAAGCATGGTACAGCAGGAAAGCAGACTCAAAGTTGCGGACAATACTGGCGCAAAAGAGTTACTTGTTATCCGCGTAATGGGTGGATCTACCAGAAGATATGCGAACATCGGCGATGTGATCGTTGCTACTGTTAAAGATGCAACACCAGGCGGTGTTGTTAAAAAGGGCGATGTTGTAAAAGCCGTAGTTGTTCGTTCAGTAAAGGGTGCCCGTCGTAAAGATGGTTCCTATATTAAGTTTGATGAGAACGCAGCAGTTATTATCAAGGACGACAAAACTCCGAGAGGAACTCGTATCTTTGGACCAGTAGCTCGTGAGCTTCGTGAGAAACAGTTCATGAAAATTGTTTCTCTGGCTCCAGAAGTATTATAGGAGGAACGAAGATGGCAAGTATGAAGATCAAAAAAGGCGATATGGTAAAAGTTATCGCTGGCAGAGATAAAGACAAAGAGGGCAAGGTTATTGCCGTAAATAAAAAAGACAACACACTCCTCGTTGAAGGCGTTAACATGGTTACCAAGCATGCAAAGCCAAGCATGGCAAACCAGCAGGGCGGAATCCTTCATCAGGAAGGACCTATTGATGCATCTAACGTAATGTTCCTTCACAAAGGAAAAGCTACCCGTGTAGGTTTCAAGATGGACGGAGACAAGAAAGTACGTTATGCGAAATCAACAGGCGATGTTATCGATTAATTGAAGAGAGGAGGACAAAACATTGAGTAGACTTAAAGAGCAGTACGAAAATGAGATCAAAGACGCAATGATCAAAAAGTTCGGATACAAGAATACAATGGAGGTTCCAAAGCTTGACAAGATCGTAGTTAACATGGGTGTTGGTGAGGCTAAGGAGAACGCAAAGCTTCTTGAGGCAGCTGTAAAGGACATGGAGGCTATTACCGGTCAGAAGGCTGTTACAACAAAGGCTAAGAATGCGATCGCAAACTTCAAGATCAGAGAGAACATGCCAATCGGATGTAAGGTTACCTTACGTGGCGAGAAGATGTATGAGTTCGCTGATCGTCTGATCAACTTAGCATTACCTCGTGTACGTGACTTCCGTGGCGTTAATCCGAACGCATTTGATGGTCGTGGAAACTACGCACTTGGTATCAAAGAGCAGATTATCTTCCCAGAGATCGAGTACGATAAGGTAGATAAGGTTCGTGGTATGGATATCATCTTCGTTACAACTGCAAAGACAGATGAAGAGGCACGTGAGTTATTAACTCTGTTCAACATGCCATTTGCTAAATAATCAGGAGGGAATTTTTAATGGCTAAGACAAGTATGAAAATTAAACAGCAGCGTAAACCAAAATTCTCTACCAGAGAATATACACGTTGCAGAATTTGTGGACGTCCACATTCAGTTTTAAGAAAATACGGAATCTGTAGAGTATGTTTCCGTGAGTTAGCATATAAAGGTCAGATTCCAGGCGTTAAGAAGGCATCCTGGTAAACCTTTAAGAGAAAAGTTGTAGTCCAAAAGGAGGAAAAATGTCATGATGATGACAAGTGATCCAATTGCAGATATGCTTACAAGAATCCGTAATGCAAATACTGCAAAACATGATACAGTAGATATTCCAGCTTCTAAGATCAAAGTTGCTATCGCTGGCATCCTTGTTGATGAAGGTTTCATCGAGAAGTATGACATCATCGAGGATGGTAACTTCAAGACAATCCGTGTCACATTGAAGTATGGCGCTGATAAGAATGAGAAGATCATTACAGGAATTAAGAGAATTTCCAAGCCAGGTTTACGTGTATACGCTGGCAAGGATGAAATCCCGAGTGTACTTGGTGGATTAGGAATCGCAATCCTTTCTACGAACCAGGGAATCGTTACCGACAAGGAAGCAAGAAAGCTTCAGGTTGGTGGCGAAGTATTAGCATTTGTATGGTAGTCAAAACCAGATAGAAACTATTAACATCCAATAAATACAGGAGGTACGGGCATGTCACGTATAGGAAGAATGCCAATCGCAATTCCAGCTGGAGTAACAGTTGAGATCGCAGAAAATAATCATGTGACTGTAAAAGGTCCAAAGGGTACTTTGGAGAGAACTCTTCCATCAGAGATGGATATTAAGGTTGAGGGCTCTGAAGTCGTAGTTACAAGACCAAACGATTTAAAGAAAATGAAATCCTTACACGGATTAACAAGAACACTGATAAACAACATGGTTGTTGGTGTAACTGATGGTTACACCAAGACCCTTGAGGTAAACGGTGTAGGTTATAGAGCACAGAAGTCCGGAAAGAAGTTAACACTTCACCTTGGATATTCTCATCCGGTTGAGATGGAAGATCCGGAAGGACTTGAGGCAGTTGTTGAAGATAACAAGATTATCGTTAAAGGTATTGACAAAGAAAAAGTTGGCCAGTACGCAGCTGAAATCAGAGATAAGAGAAGACCTGAGCCATATAAGGGCAAGGGAATCAAGTATGCTGATGAAGTTATTAGACGTAAAGTTGGTAAGACTGGTAAGAAATAATTAAAGGAGTGGACAAGAAATGGTTAGTAAAAAGTCAAGAACAGAAGTTCGTGAAAAGAAGCATAGCAGAATGCGTAATCATCTTGCAGGTACAGCAGAGCGTCCTCGTTTAGCTGTATTCAGAAGTAATAACCATATGTATGCTCAGATTATTGATGATACAGTTGGAAATACACTTGTTTCTGCTTCAACTCTGGATAAAGATTTAAAGGCAGAGCTTGAGAAGACTAATAACGTTGATGCAGCAGCAAAACTTGGTACTGTTATTGCAAAGAAAGCATTAGATAAGGGTATTACCACAGTTGTCTTCGATCGAGGCGGTTTTATTTACGCAGGCAAGGTAAAGGCATTAGCTGAAGCAGCAAGAGAAGCTGGTTTAGAGTTTTAGGAGGAGACAAACATGAAACGTGAAATCATTGATGCGAGTCAATTAGAATTAGTTGACCAGGTTGTTGACATCAAGCGTGTAACAAAGGTCGTTAAGGGTGGACGTAACATGCGCTTCACAGCTCTCGTTGTTGTTGGTGACAAGAATGGTCATGTTGGTGCAGGTCTTGGAAAGGCTGCTGAAATTCCTGAAGCAATCCGCAAAGGAAAAGAAGATGCAATTAAGAGCCTCATCAGTGTTAAATTAGACGAGAATAACTCTATTACACATGATGTAACAGGAAAATACACAGGTGCTTCCGTATTATTAAAGAAGTCTCCTGAAGGTACTGGTATCATCGCAGGTGGTCCGGCTCGTTCCGTATGTGAGCTTGCAGGTATCACAAATATCCGTACAAAATCATTAGGATCAAATAATAAGCAGAACGTTGTACTTGCTACTATCGAGGCACTTTCTCAGTTAAGAAGCCCGGAAGAAGTTGCAAGACTTCGCGGTAAATCTGTAGAAGAAATCTTAGGTTAAGGAGGAGCGACTAAGTCATGGCAGATAAAGTAAAAGTTACACTTATTAAGTCAACAATCGGTGCTGTTCCGAAGAACAAGAAGACAATCGAAGCTCTTGGATTAACTAAGTTACACAAGACTGTAGAGTTACCAAACAACGCAGCTACACAGGGCGCGCTTCGCAAGGTTGCACCATACGTTAACGTAGAAGAAGCATAGAATAAAATAAGGAGGTGTCAAAATGGATTTATCTAGTTTAAAAGCAGCAGAAGGCTCCGTACACAGCGATAACTTCAGAAGAGGTCGTGGACACGGTTCAGGAAATGGCAAGACTGCTGGTAAGGGCCATAAGGGTCAGAAGGCTCGTTCTGGAGCACCAAGACCAGGGTTCGAAGGTGGCCAGATGCCATTATACAGAAGATTACCAAAGAGAGGTTTCAAGTGCAGAAACTCTAAGGAAATCATCGGAATTAATCTTTCAGCTCTTGAGAAATTCGATAATGACACTGTAGTATCAGTAGATACACTGATCGAAGCAGGTATCGTTAAGAACCCAAGAGACGGCGTAAAGATTCTTGGAAATGGAGAATTTACTAAGAAGCTTACAGTCCAGGCTAACGCTTTCAGTGCTAGTGCCAAGGAGAAGATTGAAGCTCTTGGTGGAAAAGCTGAGGTGATCTAATGTTTAAGACACTGCGTAATGCATTTAAAGTAAAGGACATTCGAGATCGAATTCTTTTTACTTTTTTGATGCTGATCATCATCCGGATCGGAAGTGAACTTCCGGCTCCGGGGGTTGATGGGGAAGTGTTTAAACAGTGGTGGGCAAGCCAGTCTGCAGACGGACTTGGATTTTTCAATGCGATTACAGGTGGTTCTTTCCTGAATATGTCTGTATTCGCACTGAATATTACACCGTACATTACTTCATCCATCATTATTCAGCTGCTTACCATTGCGATTCCGAAGCTTGAAGAAATTCAGCGTGACGGAGAAGAGGGAAGAAAGAAGATGGTTGCACTTACCCGTTATGTGACCATCGTTCTTGCATTGATTCAGTCTATAGCAATGACAATCGGTTTTTACCGTGGTGGATATCTCACCGGCCAGGGACCTTTAGCCGTTATTGAGGTTATTACAGGACTTACGGCAGGATCTGCAGTTCTTATGTGGATTGGTGAGCGCATCACAGAGAAAGGTATCGGAAATGGTATTTCCATTGTATTGGTTATCAACATCATTTCACGTATGCCGGAAGATATGGGAACTCTTTGGAGTCAGTTCATTGCGAACAAATCCATTCCAAAGGGAATCGTGGCAGGCCTGATCATTATTGCAATCATCGTTGCAATGGTAGTATTCGTAGTAGTACTTCAGGATGCAGAGCGTAGAATCCCAGTTCAGTATTCCAAGAAGCTGCAGGGAAGAAAACAGGTGGGTGGTCAGTCCACACACATTCCGCTTAAGGTCAATACCGGCGGTGTAATCCCTGTCATCTTTGCACAGTCACTGTTACAGACACCAGTGATTATCGCAGCGATTCTTGGAAAAGGTAATGGAACAGGTATCGGAAGCAAGATCTTAAAGGGAATGTCCCAGTCTAACTGGTGCAATCCGGAAGAGCCGATCTACAGTATCGGACTTGTGGTTTATATTCTGTTAATTATCGCGTTTGCATATTTCTATACACAGATTACATTCAATCCTTTGGAGATTGCAAACAATATGAAGAAAGCCGGTGGTTTTATTCCGGGTATCCGTCCTGGAAAGCCTACCAGTGATTATTTAAATCAGATACTCAACTACATTGTATTCATCGGAGCAGTTGGTCTGTCCATCGTTGCATTTATTCCAATTTTCTTCAACGGTGTATTTAAGGCAGATGTTTCTTTCGGTGGTACATCAATCATCATTATTGTCGGTGTTGTTATTGAGACAATTAAGCAGGTTGAGTCACAGATGAGAGTTCGCTATTACAAGGGATTTTTGAACGACTAATTATATTTTGGAGATACTGGATTCCGGTATCTCCATTTCCCTTATGATACGGGGAGCAATTCTTCTATATAAAAATATATCGTGTTTAATAACAGAAATGGAGAAATGATATGAAGATTATTATGTTAGGGGCTCCGGGGGCAGGAAAAGGAACACAGGCAAAGCAGATTGCTGCAAAATACCAGATTCCTCATATTTCCACCGGTGATATTTTCCGTGCAAATATCAAAAATGGTACAGAGTTAGGAAAAAAAGCAAAAACATATATGGATCAGGGTGCACTTGTGCCGGATGAACTGACCTGTGATCTGGTTATGGATCGTATCCAGCAGGATGACTGCAAAAACGGATTTGTTCTGGACGGATTTCCAAGAACAATTCCACAGGCGGAAGCTTTAGATGCAGCATTAAAGAAAATCAGCCAGACGATGGATTATGCAATTGATGTTGATGTTCCGGATGAGAATATTGTAAAACGTATGGGTGGAAGACGTGCCTGCTTAAATTGCGGGGCAACATATCATATCGTATTTAATCCGACAAAGGTGGAAGGCAAGTGTGATGCCTGTGGAGCAGAAACCGTACTTCGGGATGATGACAAGCCGGAAACTGTACAGAAGCGTCTGTCTGTATATCATGAACAGACACAGCCACTGATCGATTATTACAAGGCACAGGGAATCCTGAAATCCGTTGACGGAACCAAGCCAATGGATGAAGTGTTTACCGATATTGTTGCAATCTTAGGTGAATAAGATGAAAGTAACGATCAAATCTGCTGAAGAGATTGAAAAAATGCGCCGCGCGGGGAAAATCCTCGCTGCCGTGCATCAGAATCTTGCAAGAGAAATCAAACCTGGGATGTCTACTTTGGACATTGACCGGTTGGGGGAAGAGATGATCCGCGGATATGGATGTATTCCTTCATTTAAAAATTATTGCGGATATCCGGCGTCCATTTGTGTTTCGGTAAACGAAGAAGTGGTGCATGGGATTCCGACAGACGAAAGGATCATCAAAGAAGGAGATATTGTCAGTCTGGATGCAGGAGTTATTTATGAAGGCTATCATTCAGATGCGGCGAGAACCGTTGCAGTCGGAGAAGTGAGTGAGGAGGCAAAGCTTCTGATCGAACGGACCAGACAGTCCTTTATTGAAGGAATGAAAAAAGCAGTGGCTGGAAATCATCTTTATGATATTTCCGCAGCAATTGGTGACTATGCAAATCAGTTTGGATATGGTGTGGTCGAGGATCTTTGTGGACATGGAATTGGCAGCCATTTGCATGAAGAACCGGAGATCCCGAATTTCAGACAGTCACGGTTTCGCAGAGGAATTAAGCTGAAACCGGGGATGACACTTGCCGTGGAGCCGATGATTAATGTGGGAACCAAAGATGTACTCTGGATGGATGATGAGTGGACCGTTGTCACGGAAGATAAGTCATTATCCGCTCACTATGAGAATACGATACTTATTACAGATGGAAAACCGGAGATCCTTTCTCTGACAGAAGAGGAAAAGAAAGCCGGATTTTTAAATCTCTTTTAACAACAGGAAAATGGAAAAGAGTCGATACAGGAGGAAAGAAAGTTATGTCAAAAGCAGATGTTATTGAAGTGGAAGGCGTAGTAGTAGAAAAACTGCCAAACGCTTTTTTCAAAGTAGAACTTGAGAATGGTCACCAGATTCTGGCAACGATCAGCGGAAAACTTCGTATGAATTTTATCCGTATCCTGCCGGGAGATAAAGTAACAATTGAAATGTCCCCATATGACCTGACAAAGGGAAGAATCATCTGGAGAGATAAATAAAAAATATGTTGACTTCCACAAGGTGTCTGTGTATAATATTATTCGGACACTTTTTGGAAAGTACCTGAAAAATGCGGAAAACCGCAGAAACAGGGCTTTTATAGAGAAAGGAGGATTTGCTGTGAAGGTAAGATCATCAGTTAAGCCTATTTGCGAGAAATGCAAAGTCATCAAGAGAAAAGGAAGCATCAGAATTATCTGTGAGAATCCGAAGCACAAACAGAGACAGGGTTAATTACTTCTTGACAGAAGAACCCTGTTATTTGTGCGCTATAGTCAGTTTATAACAGACTGGCGAAAGCAGCATCGCATTTGCGATGAAATCATTATGTGCGGCTGCAGCGCAGTGAATTTGCGCTGTTCATAATAAACAGAGGCATAGTCTGGTCTTTTTTGCTATAATACCGAGTGGCATGGGACAAATATGCGAATATGGAAATCCTATTTGTATGCACACATTTCAGGACGTGCAACCGTAGCTGTATACGGATAGGGTTCGGGAAAATACGCGGTTGCAGGTGTATTTATGACTACTAAATAATCTTAAAAATTTTATGGAGGTGTAAACACACATGGCTCGTATTGCAGGTGTAGATTTACCAAGAGAAAAACGTGTAGAAATCGGTCTGACTTACATCTACGGAATCGGTAGAGCAAGTGCTGACCGTATCCTTGAAGCAGCAAACGTAGATCCTAGCACACGTGTTAGAGATCTTACTGACGATGAGGTTAAGAGAATCAGTGCAGTCATCGATGAGACACAGACTGTAGAAGGTGATTTAAGAAGAGAGATCGCTCTTAATATTAAGAGACTTCAGGAGATCGGATGCTATCGTGGAATCCGTCACAGAAAAGGACTGCCAGTTCGTGGTCAGAAGACTAAGACAAACGCAAGAACAAGAAAAGGTCCTAAGAGAACTGTAGCAAATAAGAAGAAATAAGTTTAATCAGAGAAAGTAGGTTAGTTTAGATATGGCTAAGAACGTTGCAAAGAAAACAACAAAAAAGCGCGTAAAGAAAAACGTTGAACGCGGACAGGCACACATTCAGGCATCTTTCAATAACACAATCGTGACAATTACTGATACTGAAGGTAACGCTTTATCATGGGCTAGTGCTGGTGGTCTTGGATTTAGAGGTTCAAAGAAATCTACTCCATATGCTGCACAGATGGCAGCAGAAACTGCTACAAAGGCAGCTTTAATTCATGGTTTGAAGACAGTTGATGTTATGGTTAAGGGACCAGGCTCAGGACGTGAGGCTGCTATCCGTGCCCTTTCCGCATGCGGTCTTGAAGTAGTTTCCATCAAGGATGTTACTCCAGTACCACATAACGGATGCCGTCCACCAAAGCGTAGAAGAGTTTAATTAGGAGGTATCGATTAAGATGGCAGTGAATAAAGTACCTGTACTGAAAAGATGTAGATCCCTTGGTTTAGAGCCAAGTTATTTAGGATATGATAAGAAGTCAAAGAGAAATCTTCAGAGAGGAAACCGTAAGGTATCTGAGTACGGACTTCAGTTAAGAGAAAAGCAGAAGGCTAAATTCATCTATGGTGTATTAGAGAAGCCTTTCCGTAATTACTATAAGAGAGCAGATAAGATGAGAGGATTAACAGGTCCAAACCTGATGACAATCCTTGAGTCAAGACTTGACAACGTAGTATTCCGTCTTGGATTCGCAAGAACCCGTAAGGAAGCAAGACAGATCGTTGACCACAAGTTCGTAACCGTAAACGGTAAGGTTGTAAACATTCCTTCTTACCTGGTTAAGGCTGGCGATGTTGTTGAGATTAAGGAAAGCAAGAAGAACATTCAGCGTATGAAAGACATCGTTGAGGTTGCTGGTGGAAGAATCGTTCCAGAATGGTTAGATATCGACGCAGAGAAGCTGCAGGGAACTGTAAAAGAGTTACCATCCCGTGAGCAGATCGACGTTCCAGTAAACGAGATGCTTATCGTCGAGTTATATTCTAAGTAATTAGTTTAACGCATCGTAAACCCGAGAAGGAGGGACTTTGTAGTGTTCGATTTTGAAAAACCAAAAATTGAGATCGCTGAAATTTCAGAAGACAAGACATATGGCAAATTTGTTGTAGAGCCTTTGGAAAGAGGATATGGTACTACACTTGGCAACTCTTTAAGAAGAATTATGCTTTCTTCTTTACCGGGAGCTGCTGTGAGCCAGGTGAAGATTGACGGAGTTCTCCATGAATTCAGTTCAATCCCGGGCGTTAAGGAAGATGTTACTGAAATTATTATGAACATCAAGAACCTCGCTATCCGCAATAACAGTTCTACAAATGAACCAAAAGTTGCTTACATTGAATTCGAAGGGGAAGGCGTTGTTACAGCTGCAGATATCCAGGTCGATTCGGATATCGAAATCATGAATCCTGAATTGGAGATCGCACATTTAAACGGTGGTGCAGACTGCAAGCTCTATATGGAACTTACCATTACAAAGGGCAGAGGATATGTCAGCGCAGATAAGAATAAGACAGAGGATACACCAATTGGTGTGATCGCAATCGATTCTATCTATACACCGGTAGATCGTGTAAATGTAACGATTGAGAATACTCGTGTAGGTCAGGTTACTGATTATGATAAGCTTACATTGGATGTATATACCAATGGAACTTTAGAGCCAGATGAGGCAGTCAGCCTTGCTGCGAAAGTATTGAGTGAGCACTTAAATCTCTTCATTGATCTGTCAGATGCTGCACAGCAGGCAGAGATCATGGTTGAGAAAGAGAACGATACACAGGAGAAGGTTCTTGAGATGAATATCGATGAACTGGAATTATCGGTTCGTTCTTACAACTGTCTGAAGAGAGCTGGTATCAATACGGTTGCAGAGCTTATCAACCGTACTCCGGAAGATATGATGAAGGTTCGTAACCTTGGCCGCAAGTCTCTTGAAGAAGTACTTGCAAAACTCAAAGAGTTAGGTTTACAGTTAAATCAGGGTGAAGAATAATAAAAACTGGCGGTGTCAGTAATCCCGATGAGTGTGACAACGTCATAGAACATTTATGGCTTGTGGTTTGAAATGCCACAGAATTAAGAATGGGTTCTGCCGGTAAATCCAAAGAGTATGGCAGGATACCCCACAAATGGAGGAAAATTAAAATGGCAAAGTATCGTAAGTTAAGCAGAACATCCAGCCAGAGAAAGGCTTTAATCAGAGGTCAGGTTACTGCTCTGATCGCTAATGGCAAGATCGTAACAACAGAAGCAAAGGCTAAGGAAATCCGTAAGGTTGCAGAAGGCCTGATCGCTGCTGCTGTTCGTGAGAAAGACAACTTTGACGAAGTTACTGTTACTGCTAAGGTTGCTCGTAAAGATGCAGACGGCAAGAGAGTAAAAGAAGTTGTTGATGGTAAGAAAGTTACTGTTTATGACGAAGTAGAGAAGAAGATTAAGAAGGATCAGCCTTCCCGTCTTCATGCAAGAAGAGAAATGCTTAAAGTTCTTTACACAGTAAAGACAAATGACGGAACCAAGAAGGGCGCAAAGGAAGTTGACCTTGTTGCTAAGTTATTTGATGAGATCGCACCAAAGTATGCAGACCGTAACGGTGGTTACACAAGAATCGTAAAGATTGGTCAGCGTAAAGGTGACGGCGCTCTGGAAGTATTACTTGAGTTAGTTTAAAATTTGTCAACGAGAACCCCCATCTGTGAAAGCAGATGGGGGTTTTTATACTTAAAAGTGAGAATCCGCGACGGTTTTGCCGATGCGGATTTTTTAAATTTATGAACTATGTGATCTGGGGAGCGGATAAGGTTTCCGTTGGTCAGTTCTTCCGATCAGATAATCTACGCTTGTGTGATGAAAATCTGCCAGAGAAGAGAGAATTTCCGTTGGAATTTGTCGCTCGTCATTTTCATATCTGGAGTAGGTTCGTTGTGTAATATTTAAGATTCTGGCAATCTCTGTCTGTGTTAAGTCTTTGTCTTCCCGTAAATCGCGAATGCGTTTATATATCAAATATTTGTCACCTCCCCCATACTAATAGTATATGTGAGACCAAAATGGTCTATTGCTGTTTAGACCATTTTGGTCTAAAATATTCGGAAGGCACAATATAAGGCACATATTGAAATGCTTATAAATATTGATAAAATAAAAGCGTTACAAAAGAAAAATGGAGGCAGGAATGTCGGAGTTTAGTGACAAGTTATCAGAGTATATTGCAAAAAGCGGATCAAATGTGTACCAGCTTGCAAAAGAAGCATCTTTAGACAGAACAACATTGCAGAAGACGGCAAAAGGACAGAGACTTCCGTCTTTGGATTATATTAGGGAAATATGCCAGTACATAAAAATATCCAGTAAACAGGAAGAGGAACTGGTTCGTCTCTATAAGATTGAAAAGCTGGGACACAGTACAGTAAAAGCATGGGATGAAATTCAGCAGATTATTCTTGATATTTACCAGCTTAGAAAAAATGAAAAAAGTACCTGGCATATTCGTTTTGATGAAGTAAGCTTGAAAAGTTTTAATGCCCAAATTGTGCAGAAATGCGATTCGGAAATGGATTGTTTAAAAGCAATTATGTGCGTCATGGAACAGGAACTGGAAGATCCGGATCATGCCGAAATTTATATGGATGTTTCATGGGCAAGTAAACTGGTGTTATGTCAATTGAGGCAAAGTGAGGGAAATAAGTCGGAAAAATTGACTTGCCATCAACTTGTGAATTTAAAGCAGACAGAACATGTAAAAGACGGGATGCTGGAAAATATTCAGATACTGCATCAGGTACTGCCATATGCATTTACAACACATAATACCTATGATATCCGTTATGCTTATATCAGTGAAAACAGCGAAGAACAGAAATTGCATTTATGGGAACATTACATTATTACACGCAGACATATAATTTTGTGTTCGGAACAGGATTATCAGATGATTGTCATTTCCGATGAAATGATTGCAAAGGCATACAGGCAGGAAGTCGGGCGTATGCTGAGTGCATATCGTCCGCTGTTCAGCTATCAGGGGTATTCCGGGGAAGGGGTTCGAAAATACCGTGCATTGATTGATCATGATGAAACACATGTAACGTATGAGGGATTTCCGTGTCTGGCACTTATGATCCCCGATGAAATAAAAAAGCAGTTGATTGCAGATCCGCAGATTGGAACATATGCCACTGCGTTTTTTGATATGCCAAAAGTAAAAGAAAACCAGTACATTAATATTTTTGGAATGGAAGAGGTAAGGCATTTTATGAAAACCGGGCATTTACCGGGAGTGTTTGATCATTATTTTTACGTGGAGTCCATGGAACTTCGAAAGGAAATGCTTGAAAATTTTCATAGAAACCTTCTGGCGCATACACGGCAGTATTATATGATCAATGAGGATAAATTTAAAATAAACAGTTCTTTTGGAATTGATGTATTTGGACAAAATAAGGTCGCATTCTGTTCAACATCTGACGAGTTTCCATTTGGTTTTATCTCAATTGATGAACCGGGCATCAGTGAAATGTTTGCCAGTTATTTTGATAATCTGGTACAGTCCAAATATGTATATTCGATTGAGGAAACCATAACAAAATGGGAGGAAATGGTGGAACAGATAGAAAGAGAAATAGAAGATAGGAAGGAATGAGCTTTTTAGTGCATAGGTACTAAAAATAAAAGGCACAATAAAAGGCACATATTGAAATGATGTGTGTGATTGATAAAATATAAATAAGTATTCATTTGTAATAGTAGAGGAGGAGAGGTTACATGAAATTAAAGAACAAAATAATTTTACTTTTGGCAATTGTTGTGGTATTGAGTGGATGTTATCCGATGACAACGAAAGCGTCTTCGGATAATACAATTCAAAATGCGATGTCGATCAGTGAGAACGGAACTTACAGTGGATCCGCACCGGAGGGCGAAGCTTATTATCGTTTGGACATTAAGCAGGCTGAAGTTGTTACGATGACATTTGAAGCTTATCAGAGAAATGAAGCTCGCATTATATTATATGATAATGAATATGTTGAAATAAATAGAATGTATGCATCCTATGATGGAAACCGGAATGCAGCGTATACAAAGGTAAATTTATATCTATGTCCAGGAAGCCATTATATTGAATTGGGAGTTAGTAAAGATGCAACATATTCATTCCAATTAAGCTCTAAGGATGTGATAGAAACATTTCCGGAATCTCAAACAGATAGAAATGATATTCTATCACAGGCAAAGCGTATTACATTAGAACAAAAAGTATATGGCATGATTGGAAATGGTGATAAACAGGATTTTTACATTTTTGATATGCCATTTTCCGGAAATCTTGTGGTTTCGCATACTAATTATATTGAGAATGGCTATGCAGGATATGAGATATTAAATAGTGAAGGAAACAGTATTAGATATTTTGAAACAAATTATGACAATAATAAAGGCTATGCATATGATAAAGATTTCGTTACATTAGATAAGGGAAGATATTACATAAAGGTTTGTGGAAACAAAAATGGACCATACCATTTTGTAATGAGTGTTAAGCCAGAAGCCGGAGGCATTGAGTCCGTAACAAGGATGAAAACTAAGGCAACGGTTCGTTTGGAAAAATCCGATGAGGCAACAGGATATATATTGCAATATTCAACATCCGACAAATTTGGCAAGAAAAGCACAAAGTCCAAGATAATCAAGGGAACAACAGTAAAACTAAAGGGATTAAATAAAAATAAAAAATATTACTTAAGAGTAAAACGCTATAAGAAGTGTAACGGGAAAACATATTATAGCGACTACGGAAATGTATATACAGTATGGCCGTAGTAAAATAATATAGATACATGTAAATTGAAAAAAGGCAAAGCAGTTGAAAGACTGTGACGCAAAACTATAGGGTCTGTAAAATGGCAGCCAGTTACCAACTAATGTGCATGAAGTAAGGCATTACACTGAATGTAAATCAGTTGTAGTGCCTTTTTCGGATAATGATAAGGGGTGTTATTATGAAAAGAATAAAGAAAATAATTGGAATCGTGTTATGCATAACGTTGTTTACAACATTAGTTAATATCCCAAATCAATATGTATATGCGACACAAAATAAAACTTATAATTATTCTAAGGGATATTCAATTCAAGGTAATGGTGCTGATGATATAGTAAACGTTGCAATGGCGCAAGTTGGAAAGACTGGTGCACAATTAGGGTATTCTGAACAATGGTGTGCGGATTTTGTAAGCGATTGTGCAGATTTGGCGGGGCAAGGTTCGGCTATACCAAGAAATGGATATTGTCCAAGTTTACAGAATGCAATAATAAATGCTGGGGGGTATAATGTTTCTGTTAATACTGCAAGAAAAGGAGATATAGCTTTTTACGGTACTAATGGTGCAGATCATGTTGAAATAGTATATGCAAATAATGGGGGACGAATTAGCACCATTGGAGGAAATTCGGGAAGTGGTAGAGATTGTTATTCCAGATCGGTTCGCAATCATACTTATCAAACGATGACTATTACAAAAGTATTACGTCCTAATTATAGGCAGTCTGCTGCTGTGCTTCCAGGAACAGTTGATTCAAGTTGGAATGTCCCGACTAGCGTATCAGCATCTCACCGGATTACAACATATGATCAGTGGGGGAATGCGGAGTCAAATCATTATATTGACCCCGGAGATAGTTGTTATATCGCAGAAGTATATACAAATGGATTTGTGAAAGTTCAATATCCGGTAGCTGGAGGAAAGCGATGGGCTTATGCAAAAGCTTCCGATTTTTCAATAAGCAAGAAGCAGGAAAACAAGCTTCCAGACACTAGATTGTCAGTGTGGTTTTCTCTTTCGCCGATGGGGGATGGCGTTTCCAATATGCGTTTTAATGATCGTGTCTATTTATGTTATCGGCTTGAGACGCAAGATGGAAAATTGCTAGATGGCTCTCTTGGAAACTATAAGGTCAAAGAGACCATTTATCGACCTGATGGAACTTCGGGGTCTTTTACATATGGGAACAATAACAATTGGATTTCAGAATGCTTTTCACAGGGGGGAACGTATCGTGGAGTTGTAGAAATCAGTGGTGATTATACAGGATCCGTTGAAGTATCATACAATATGCCACAACCTTATAAGGTGATACTGACTACTTGGTTTTCTGACAGCCCGATGGGAAAAGAGATTAATAGTGTTGAGAAAGGCAAAGAGTATTATTATTGCTATACTCTGGTGGCAAATGAGAAAGGATACTATAATCAGAGCATTAACACGGATTACAAAGCGACGCAGGAAATATATGCTCCGGACGGAATTAAAATTGGCACATGGACAAAGGATAAAACGGATCATAACTATCTTAAATTTAAAGCAACACAAAGCGGAAATTATAACGGAAGTGTAACACTGACAGGTGTACCACACGGTACAATGAAAGCGACTTGTGTTTGCAAAGAAAGTGCGAAACTAGAGAGTATTAATATATCAAAATATCCAACCAAAATATCTTATGTGGTAGGAGAGGCTATATCAACTGCTGGAATGGCGGTGATTGCAAAGTATACCGATGGAAAAACAAAGAATGTAACTTCCTACAAAGTGACAAGCGGAGATACCAGCAAAATAGGAACAAGAAAAGTATATATATCATATTCGGAAGGTGGAGTTACAAAAGAAGCTTCGTATACGATACAGGTTAAGGAAAAATCTCATATGTACGGATCATGGACAGTTACTAAGCGTGCTACATGTACTACAGATGGAGCCGAACAGAGAATATGCAGCCTATGCAGAAAAACCGAAACCCGAACTATAAAAGCGACAGGACATAAATATACAAATAAGACAATTGCACCGACATCAACAACAAAAGGCTATACGCTTCACACCTGCTCAGTATGTGGATATAGCTACAAAGATAATTACACAGATGCAAAGAAGCAGCTGCAGTCAATTGCAATTTCGGCGAAACCTGGTAAAACCACATACAACATAAATGATGCAATTGATACATCAGGATTGAAAGTCGTTGCTACATATACCGATGGCTCAAGGGCAGAGGTGAAAGGATGGAAGATTGGCGGCAGTACTGCAAAGGCAGGAACAGTTAGCGTTAGGGTAAGCTATACGGAAAGTGGTATTACCAGGGCTGCGACCTATGAGATTCAGGTAAAGGAGGCACCGAAAGAAACGGTTTATGTTACATATAACACCAATGGTGGTTCAATGTCGCAGACAAAGCAGTCTGGAACCAAGGGATCAACGATTCAGTTATTAAATGAACGCCCGGCTAAGAGTGTAAATGTTACCTTCCAGCCGAATGGTGGTGATCAGACCCCTTCTCCTGTTAGTCTGTCACAAACATTTAAGTGCTGGCTCTACAATTCCTCGACAACGATGAGCACATCGTATTATCCGGGAAGTTCGCTGACCTTAACACAGAACTGCACGTTATATGCGCAATATAATGATGCAAAATTGACAACCTTACCTGTAATTTCAAGAGAGGGCTACGTCTTTGACGGATGGTATACGCCGAACAACACATTAGCGTATGAAGGAATGACGATTACCAGCGATACCGTACTGATTGCCCACTGGACGGAAACGTCAGTAGATGAGGACGATGATAAAAACGATGCCTTGGCGGTTGGTGATGAACTGGAAACGGATCAGGCAATCTATACAATCACGAAGACCAACGGTGAGTATTGTGTCGAATATTCAGAATTGTTTGATGATGATGTGACGGTAACATATATCCCGGACACCGTTGCGATTGACGGAGTTGTGTACAAAGTAACATCCGTCGGAGAGAAGGCTTTTTATAAAAATACGGCATTGAAAAAAATCGTGATTGGTAGTTGCGTGGAGAAGATTAGTTCAAAAGCGTTCTACGGATGTACGTCACTCAATAGCATTGTGATTAATTCAACGAAGATTTCCAACGGAAAGGTTGGAGCGAATGCCTTTAAAAAGGTAAGTAAAAATGTCAAAGTGTATGTGCCTGCATCGAAGTATAAGGCATATAAGAAGCTGCTGAAGAAAGCAGGAGTTGGATCAAAAGCTAAAATTTATAAAATGAGAACTCGTTAATGAAGGTTGTGAAGTATGATCGAGTTGGTGCACAGCAGAAATTGTGCACCAACTAATGGAGAACGGAAATGAATCTATGAAACGATTAGAGAGTTCGAATGAGATAATTGCGTATAACAGTAAAATTAGTGCAGATTATTCATCTTATCTTGCATGGATAAAAATGATGGGATGGTAAAAGGTGGTTTTATATGGTAAAAAGAAGTGTTTGTTTTATTTTAACTTTTGTTATGATAGTTTGTAGTTTGCTAACAGATAATTCTGTGTATGCAGCAAGTAAATTGACAACATTAAAAGTTGACAAGGTGTATAAACAATTTGATTTAGATCATGATGGAAAAAATGAAGAATTATTGTTTAAGGAGCACGAAGTCCCAGAATGGGAAGAGGATATGTGTGATTATTTGAGTGTATATGTAAATGGCAAAAAAATTTTAAATGTGAAAGGAATCTATTATAAAGAACAATATTCGATTTTATTAGTTCAAATGCAAAAGAAATATTTTTTGTATGTAAATTTATGGGGAGACGATGGTGTAGGACCAATTTTAATTTATAAGTATGAGCAAGGTGCTTTTACAAAAGTTTTTGATGGGAATAAGCTATCAGATAAATTTGGATATTGGGGGAGTATAGCCATACAATCTGTTGATAAAAACAAAATAAAAATAAGATTGTCAAGTATGTCTTATGCAGTTGCAAGTATTGAATTGGAGGCAAAATTAAAATACAAGGATGGAAAATTAGTTTTGGCATCGAAAATGTGTAAAGTAAAAAAATATTATAATCGAGAGGAATACAGTAAAAATTCAGATTTATATAAAAAAGATAGAAAGCCATATCTTACTGTGGCCAGAGATATTCAGTTATATAAAACATGTAATAAAAAATCTAAATCTTTTATAGTGAAAAGGGGCGAAAAAGCAAAAATTTTAAAATGTTATATCGGAAATAAGCATGTTATGTATCAAATAAAAACAAAGAGTGGGAAACAAGGATGGTTTTATACGGATAATAAAGTTACAGTAATAAATAACAAATTGTTTGAAGAGATTGTATATGCAGGATAAAAAATGTAAATATTTATTCTGTCATTATAGAAATAGAAACATGTAGGAAAAAGAACAATGAATTTCACATATAAAATAGTCTTTTAGTACTAAATAACAGGGCTCAATAAAGGGCACATATTGATTGCTGTGATAAGAATGTTACAATTAAATATAAAAAACAGTTTGCAAAATATCTAAAAGGTGAAATAAGTGGCGAAAAATGTACTGATTGAATATTTGGAACAAATTTTTAAATTGGAAAAGAGTGTACTTGCTCAACAAAATTATATGAAAAAAGTTAATCAATTGTTTCATGATGTAAATAATACTAAATTATATCAAGAGAAAAAAAGCATACAGAGTCGGAAGGTGGTAATGGGATAATATTATTTGCTGCTTTTATGGGCGGTTTAATTTTGTTCGCAATTGTACTTTGTATTTGGGTGTTCGCAAAACAAGATATAAAATATTATCCGCAAATTTTATTTGTATGTATGGCATTTACATTTTTGCTCGGCGTAATTAATATTTCAAAAGAGAATCATGAAATAGACGATGAAAATAATAATCGACACATTCGTGAGAAAAATGAAAAGGTCAAGTATTGGATAAAAGAAGAAACAGAGGCTTTGCAGAACGAATATAACAAATTAAGTAGAAAATTAGAAGAGACACAGGATACATTACTACAAATGTATTCGTTGGATGTCATATTTCCGAAATATAGAAATATTATTGCAGTAAGTTCATTTTACGAATACTTATTATCGGGGAGATGTGACAAACTAGAAGGTGCAGAAGGTGCATATAATATTTTCGAATCAGAACTTCGAATGAATTTAATTATAAACAAAATAGATGATGTAATTAAACATTTAGAGAAAATAGAGCAACATCAATATATGTTGTATTCTGCTATTCAAGAAAATAATAAACAGGTTAACCAACTTAGTGGAGAATTAACTATGCTGGTTAATAATTCATGTCAAATTGAGGAAAATACAAGAATGACAGAGTATTATGCTTGGATTTCTGCTAGAAATACAGAAGCAGTCAAATGGAAAGAACTAGGTCTTTTGTAAAATAAAAATGAGTGAACATAAAATTGGAAGTACAATAATTTAATGTATTGATAGAAAATAAAATATATTTGAATTGAAAAAGGCAAAGCAGTTGAAAAATTGTGACGCAATACTATAGGGTCTGTAAAATGGCAGCCAGTTACCAACTAATGTACATGAAGTAAGACATTACGCTGAATGTAAATCAGTTGTCATGTCTTATTTTCATATTAGGAAGTTGATAAAAATGTATAATAAGGGGGATGAGGCGATGAAGATTTTTTTTAAGCGTGTGGTAGTAGTTTTATTAATAGTTACAATGTTTTTTGGAGGAATACCAAATGTAAAAGCACTTGCGATTACGCAAAGTACTGTTAGTAGTCAATTAAATTCTTTAATTGGACAATATGCAAATCATACAGCCACATCCGCACAAATGTATATGGGAAGTCAATGCAAGGGGTTTGCTAATTGGATATTTTTGAAGATTTTTGGAGTATATATAGGGGCGTATCCTGAAAATGCAAATTATAAACTATCAAATGCGAATGCACAATTGGTTGGAATGATTACACCAGGAAGCTTGAATGAAAGTACTGCTAAAACGTTATTACAAAAGGCAAGCCCAGGGGACTATATACAAGTTCAAAGAAGTATTGCAAAGAGTGGTGGTAAATGTGGACCGCATTCAATGATTGTTGTCGGTGTTAGTACAGATGGTGTTCAAGTTTTTGATTGTAACAGTGATGGAAGAAATACTATAAAAACTTATTTATATACATGGCCAAAATTCAACTATGATAATCGAGCAATGACATTGTATCATGCATATAATTATCAAGGTGGTAGTAGTTCAAATAAACCAAAGTACTCCAATTTTTGGTTGTCAAGAAAAAATACATCCTATACGGAGTATGGACTAAATGATAAGATCGAAGTTAATGTCGAAGCTTCTAATTATGACCACTTAACGATGGGGATTGATAAAGATGGCGTTGGTAGAGTCGTAACAAAGGAAATAAATTCACATTATGAATTTTCAGCTAAAGAACTTGGTGCAGGAAGTTATAGTATATATGTGACGGCGAGTAATTCACAAGGATATGTTGACACAAATACTTTATGGTTCAAGATACAAACTAAACCCTCATACACCAATTTTTGGTTGTCCAAGAAAAATACATCCTATATAGAATATTCTTTAGGAGATAATATTGAGGTTAATGTTGAAGCCCAAAATTATGACCATTTAACGGTAGGAATTGATAAAGATGGTGTAGGACGAGTTGTGACAAAAGAAATAACATCACATTATGTATTTTCATCAAGAGATTTAGGAATTGGAAATTACAGTATATACGTTACAGTAGCAAATTCGCAAGGATATGTAGATACTAATACTTTGTGGTTTGCAATAAAAACTCCTCGGTGTGATAGCTTTTCGTTGTCAAAATCTTCTTATGAAATAAATGAGAATATATCGATCAATGTTAAAGCCTCTTATTACAATAAGCTAATAGTAGGAATTGACAAGGATGGAGTAGGGCGAGTTGTGACAAAAGATATTCCGACAAACTACACATTCCAAGCCAAAAGCCTTGGCGTAGGAGATTACACAGTATATGTATCTGTTTATGACAAGAATGAAAATTATACAGATTCTAAAAAATTGAAATTTAGAATTTATCAAAAGGAATCTGCACATTCATATGGAACGTGGATTACAACTAAGAAAGCAACTTGTACATCAAACGGAACGGAGCAAAGAAAATGTAATCTTTGTGGAAAAACAGAAACACGAACAATTAAAGCAACAGGTCATAAATATACAAATAAGACGATTGCACCAACAATAACAGAGAAAGGATATACGCTTCACACATGTTCAACGTGTGGATATAGTTACAAAGATAATTACACCAATGTAAAGAAGCAACTGCAGTCAATCACGATTTCTACCAAACCGAGTAAAACAACATATAGTGTCAATGATGCAATTGATACATCTGGAATGAAGATTGTTGCTACATATACAGATGGATCAAAGACAGAGGTGAGTGGCTGGAAGATTAATGGGAGCACTATCAAGGCTGGAAAATATAATGTTAAAGTCACATATTCAGAAGGTGGCATTACAAAAGAGTCTTCCTATGAGATTCAGGTCAATGAAAAGAGTGTACCGAAAGAGACACTTTATGTTACCTATAAAACTAATGGTGGTGCAATGTCGCAGACAAAGCAGTCTGGAACCAAGGGATCAACGATTCAGTTGCTAAATGAACGCCCTGCTAAGAGTGTAAATGTTACCTTCCAGCCGAATGGTGGAGATCAGAATCCGTCTCCGGTTAGTCTGCCACAAACCTTTAAGTACTGGCTTTACAATTCCTCGACAACGATGAGCACATCGTATTATCCAGGAAGTTCGCTGTCCTTAACACAGAACTGCACGTTGTATGCGCAATATAATGATGCAAAATTGACAACATTACCTGTAATTTCAAGAGAAGGATACGTCTTTGATGGTTGGTATACACCGAATAATATATTGGCATATGCAGGAATGTCAGTTACGAATGATATGATATTGACTGCTCATTGGACAAAACAGATTCAGAAAACAGATGATAATAAGAATCAGGTTGTTGATGATAAAAAATATGAGCTGGATTATGATGCAGATGATGAAATAGATGATGATACATTAATGGTCGGCGATGAACTGGAAACGGATCAGGCAATCTATACAATCACAGAGACGGAGGGTGGGTATTGTGTAGAATATTCAGAACTGTTTGACGATGATCTTAAATCAACATATGTACCAGACACAGTTGCAATTGATGGAATTGTGTATAGGGTGACTTCTATCGGAGAGAAAGCCTTTTATAAAAATACATCTTTAAAAAATATTGTAATTGGTTCTAATGTGGAAAAAATTGATGCAAAAGCTTTTTATGGTTGTACATCTCTTAATAGTATTGTGATTAATTCAACGAAGCTGGCATCTGGAAAGATTGGAACTAATGCATTCAAAAAGATAAATAAAAATGTCAGAGTATATGTGTTGGCGTCAAAGTATAAGACATATAAGAAAGTGCTAAAGAAAGCCGGAATCGGATCAAAAGCTAAAATTTACAAAATGAGAACTCGTTAATGGTAACTATGGAATATTATAAAGTTGGTGCATAGTAGGAACTGTTCACCAATAAAAATAAAAACTTTTAAGGCAAAAATGGGAGGATGAATATGCCTAATACAGAACAAATGAAAGAATATTTAAAAAAATATTTGAATTGGAAGCAGATTATACGCATTGAGAAAATTCCAAAGAGATTTAAATATACAGATAGAAGATTTGAAATCATATCGTGTACAACCAAGATTAAGCCGGAAGTATATAGATTATTCGGTACGTAACTTTATGGATAATATTATAGGATGGAGAAATTATACATAAAGCAATTGGTATGTGTTGTAAAATATCCAAAAACTTTTTCAATTTAATTATGTTGTTTCCAAAGTGAAAATTGTTCAAAATATGTATATAAATTTTAAATTAGAATTTTCTAGAAAAGGGGAGAAAGATTATGAAAAAAATAAGAAAGATTATGGAGATTATTGTTATGGTATACGTGTTTGCTATAGCCATGGGCTCATCTTTGCCTGCGGAAGCATCTACTAAATTAGCTACCCCAAAAGTCACTGTAGCGAAGACATCTTCAAATTCAGTTGCTATAAAATGGAAGAAAATTGGATCTGCAAAAAAATATTATATATATTGTTCTGAGAATGGCGAGAAGTATAAAAGAATAGCTACTACTACGGATAAGATATATATTCATAATAAACTTGAATTAGGAGCAAAATATTCATATAAAGTAAAAGCAATTAATGGGAAAAAAAGTAGTAATTATTCAAGGGCAAAATCTATAACAACGGATAATGAGGGCTATTTATTAGACTTAATCCAACCATATGATAAAAGTTCAAGTTATAAAGATTTTTCAAATGATTCATTTGAAATGGCAGGTGATTATTATTCGCATGGATTCACTTGTTCGGGAAATAATGGTACAACATATTTTAATTTACATGGTGATTATTCCACACTTTCATTTTATGTTGGAACTGTCAATCCGGGGAATGCTAAAGAATGTAAAGTAAATATATATATTGATAATAAATTGGCAGATTCTTTTGTTATTGGTTCTCATGATATACCAATTAAAAAAGAAATTGATGTTAAAAATGGACAAAAATTGGCAATAACTACTGTAAGTGATACTACAGTTTTTTGCGGAATTTTTGGATTTGGAGAAGTAAAATTAAAATTATAGAGTAAAGATCACTATATAGTTCTATTTAAAGGATGGAATCTTAAAAGTATAGAATTAGAAAAAATAATCGATATTATGTAGAGGAGTGTATACTATAATTCAAATAGGAGCGGTAAAGATTGTAAGTAGATAATCATCAGTATCTGTTTGCATCTGCATTTTTTGACACATTTTTTTTAAACAGATGAAAAATCACGTTGTGGTCTGAAAGACATTTTTACGATCAGAGCATGAAAAAAGCGGTGGAAAGCTATTATGATTCCAAGGAAAATAATGTTTCGAAGAAAACATTTAAAAATCAAATACGTAAGTTGAAAAAGAATGGAAAGAAACTGACAATTTCGGAAGGGGCGAATAATATGTATTTGAACAATAAAGATAATTGGGATAAGTATATTTTGCCTAAGAAATAAGCGAGAAAAGAGGAGAATATTATGCGAAGACGAAGAACACATATCTGTGAAATTATGGTGATTATGTTGGTTATAATCAGCTTATTTACATATCCACAAAGTATACAAGCAAAATCAAACAATGCACAGATTAAGAAGCTTGTGGGCAAAATGGAGAGTTATGAGTATAAACTTCTATCGGATGGCAAGAATAAGGTAAAATTAACCAAAACAGAGATGGCAAAAGCCGCAGCATTGTCAATTGATCGGAATGAAAAAAATCAAATTAAGGTTGCTGAATTTGGTGAAGATAACATCTATAAAATCTCAAATAAGAAATTGAAAGCGGCTGGGAAAAATCTTTTTGGAATCACGATTTCCAGTAAGAATTTGCCAACAACCTTCCAGAAAGATAGTCTTAGTGATGCTTATCGAAAAAAGAATGGAACTGCAGTTGTAAGTATTGCAAACATTGAAACAGAGACGGACTATGTTGTACATAGCATTAAGATTACCAAGAAGTCGGGAAATACATATCGGGTAAAGAAAAATTTATATTATGGATATTGGGGATCAAATAATGGTCAATCCAATTATCAGATTGTTTATCAGGTAAAGCCAAGTTCGAAATCGGTATATGGATATAAAATTACAATGATGAAAATTACTGCAATGGAATAATAGTGATGAAAAATATAAAAATTACAGTTGGAACATGTGCCTATTTGTCACATGCATTTAAATATGTGTGTAGTCAGTATGGTGTTACATCATGTCAAGGAGAACATAAAATGAAAATAAGAAGTTTATCTGTACTTGTAGCAATGATTTTGCTAATCGGTTGATATAGCCCTGTTGCGAAAGTTGATGCAGCAGAAAAAAATTATAAAAAAGAATATCAAAAAATTGTAAAAGAATCCTATGAAGAAAATCCAGGTTGTACATATAATCTGATTTATATGATGATATTCCGGAATTGGTAGTGAGTAATCCAAATGATTATACAGTTAGCTTATATACATATTGCAAAGGAAAACTAGGTACTGTGATAGAAAATTGGAGCTATGGTATGGGCGGTGCAATTGTTTATGAATATTTGCCTCATAAAAATGTTATTTGTATACAAGGATGTGATATTGCAGATACGTGGACGGAATCTTATTATAAAATAAATAAAATGGAATTGGTGTCAAAACAGTCATTGACTACCTATAATTTTAAAGACAAAAATCATAATGGGGTGCTGGATCCAGATGAAGCAGACACTTATTCAAGTAAACCAGTTGAATATTATAAAGATGGTCGGAAGATTTCAAAAAAAGAATACAAAAAGATACTTATAAAAGGAAAATATAAGAATATGATTGGTCAGAAAACATATCAGCAAATACTAAAGAAATTAAAATAATATTTATAGAAAGCTTTAAAACAATTTGAATTTGAAACCAAGTACTTTTAGATAAAGGAGTTAGATTAGATAATGAAAATTGGAAAGAAATTAATTACATTAATGTTGGTTTTGGCTATGTTGGTTACTTGCATACCAATGCAACAGGTGAATGCAAAGACAACAGGAGCAAAGGTTGCAGTAACACGTGCAGAGTGGGTATCTGCTTTGTTAAAACAAGCAGATATTAAAACTGGGAAAATTTCAAAATATCACTTCTCAGATACAAAGAAGAATGCAAAGGGAAAGGCTATAGAGACAGCATATGCTCGCGGAATTCTTCCGGTAAAAAAGAAAAGTAAGAAATTTTATCCAAACAAAGCAGCAACACGTGAATTTATGGCGGTTACGGCGATAAGAGCATTAGGTTTTCAGGCGGATAAAGGAACTTCGCCTAAATGCAAGGATAAAAAGACATTAAATTATCCAAGCGAAGACAAAGTGGCATTAAATCAGAAAATCTTGTCTCTTAAGAAAAAGAAATTTCTTCCGAATAAAGCAATCACTAAATCCGAGAAGAAAAATGCTTTGCGTGTAGTCAAAAAGATTCGAAACACAGGAAAGGTTGATTCAAAACATAAAAATGTTGTTAAGTATCAAAAAAATGTAGATAACATTTCCGCTAGCATCCAAACAAATTATACGGTCAAAGAACAAGGAAATCAGTTAGTAGTTTCGGTTTCGAAGAATGAATATACGCAAAATTTACAAACAGGAAAAGTTGTTATTTTTCCAAAAGAAAGTGGAACACAAAATCAGATTGCATTAAAAATCAAGAATATTACCGATACTGGAAATGGAAGGGTGGAGATCACTGGAGAAACACCAGACATTGCCGAAGTGTATCAGAAAATAGATCTTCAAAAGAAAAAGCAGGTTGATATGTCTGCATTTGTTCCAAATGATGATGTGGTTGCTTCTGTTGGAAATTTAAGCAATGGATTAAAAGGAGCAACTGCACAGGTAACTACTTCTGTAGGAAATGGAAAAACACTTGAACTAAAAGAAATGAAACTTGGGGATGCTGGAACCTTTTCTGGAAGTGTGCAATTGCCAGCTCCAAAGATAACTGCTGTTGTTGATGCAGATTTTTCTAATCCGCTGAATCCGATATATCGTGAGATTTCAGTTTCGCTGAGTGAGGATGTTGTAGCTAAGGCTGAATTAAAATTTTCAAGCAAAGGAAAAGGGACTGGTAAAATCTACCTTGGTCATGTATCGGCATATCTTGGAGAAGGGTTTTATGCGGATGTAGTGTTTTACCTGAACATTTCTGCAGATGGGAAAGCGACAATTCAGTACACGCTTTCTAATACGTTGACAGCTTCTTACATAAATGGAGATTTTAGAATGAATGCAAGTTGTAATGGAAGCTGGGATGGAACACAGGCAGAAGTAAATGGACAACTTTTAGGGAAACCGCAGGTAAATCTACGATTCCTTGGATGCTGGTTTGACAATAAATTATATGGAGCTATTGATATTATCGGTGTGCAGGCAGATGCTGGAGCAAAATTAAAAGCAACCGCAACTGTTCATGATAAAAAGCCAAAATTGTGTACAAATTTGGACTTATACAGTTATGTTTCTGTTGGCGTGAATACGGACATGGGAATTGGAAAATGGCTGAAAAATCATACTAGGCTTACACTTACAAAAGTTATTCTGGATAATAATGCAGCGAATCCGTTACGCGGAACGTGGCATTATGAAGATGGAAAAAGGACGGAAGGAGATAAGTGTACTTATAAAAATAAGCAGAGCAAAAATCAACAGAATGAAAAGCAAGAAAATAAAGTTAAACAGAATGAAGAAACAATTGATGAAAAAAGCGCAAAAGACAAAATTGATATAAAACAATATAAAGAGGGAGAGTGGAAAAAGTTATATGTGAAAAAAATGAAAGAATGGGAGAGAGAGGAAATAGAGTGGGAGAAAGAAGGCTCTGTAGAATTATCTGAAAATGTAAAAAACTATTCTCAAGCAACGCTTCTTCGCATTCCTAAAAGCAAAATCCCATTATTAGTATATTATTATAGAAATTCGGTAGTTGTTATTTTTTATGATAAGGATTTGAAAGTGAATTGTTTTGGTGCGAAAACAACAAGCACTAATATGGAATCACGGGAAATAGAATTTTATTATTCGGATAAAAGCGGTAAAGGGATTTTGGATAGCGGACTTCAAAGTGTATATTCATTTGATAAGAATGGAGCAAAACAGCTTTTTAAAGGGCAAATTGTTTTTAATTCTTATTATATATATAGTGGAGCGTCATTATTGAAAAGGGAAGCAGTTACAGAAGATGAGTATTATGCACAAGTTAATAATGTCTTGGGAAAATATGAGTATCAGTCGGTATCGTCAATGGAACTTATATCGGGAAAGCAAATGAAAAAATTGTTATTAAAAAAATAAAGAGGAGAAATTCAGATGAAAAAATATAATAAAGCAGGAGTAATATTATTAATCGCATTATGTTTTCTTTGCTTGAAAACACAGTGTACAGAAATACAGGCAGCAGAGAAATATAAAACAATTAATTTGGCACAGCAAGGAAAGCAAAAAGTTGGAACAACTGAGTTTTATGCAAATTATTCAAATGAAACTGGAAGATGGAATGTATATTGGAAGAAAGGGAAAAAAGAAGGAAAATTTGGATCTGATCAGAATGTGTCTCCAAGTATTTTTACAAACGGAAAAATAGCATATTATGTTGTTGAACAATACGATAGTACCATTAGTAAATGTGTGTTTTACAAAACAGATTTGCAAAATGGAAAAACAAATAAGCTATTTGGTGTGAATAATGAAGAGGACGGAGATATTGTTGGAGTGTATGGAAATAAAATATATTGCACAATAGGAATTGATCCTGGAAATCTTTATTGCTATAATCTAAAAACTCAAAAAAAGAAAAAAGTTATGAATGATGTTACAATAGCTTCTATGTATGGTAAATATTTAGTATGCCAAGGATATGAAGGAGATCCTAGTCCGCAGAAGATTCGTGTTTATAATATGAAAAATAATAATGCAAAAACTTTGTCTAAACAATTAATTACATATCATATTAACGGAAATAAAATATATTATGCAGAGTATATAAAAAATTATAATAAAGCAGATTTTGATGGATCGTATATAGATTATTATTGCAATATTGTTTGCAGTAATTTAGATGGCACAGACAAAAAGATATTGATGAAAAATAGAAGAATAAAAGGGCAAATTGACAAAATTACTTCTTCGTATTTTACATATAGAGATAGTCAAGATTGGAAAAAAGTTAATAAAATAAAATGGTAAAATATGTTGTCATATTATTCTATTTTAAGTGCGGAAATTTCCTTGGGCAGTTTTGGTATATCTGCTTCAAGGAAATTCTTATTATAAAATAGAGAAGCAGAATGGATTGTTTTTATATTTTTTTCTGATACAATAAAAGCATATAATCATGCTGGAGAAAAGTATTCTGGCAGATATAATATGAAAATGGAAATAAAGGAGAGTGGGAAAATGAAATATTTCGAAAAAAATCATTAACAATGAAAGTATCACTCATCGTCTTTATTGTATGTGCGATGATCCTTAGCGTGGGAATGCCACAGGCGGCATATGCGAAAAATGCAAATGTAAAAAATCCAGCAAAAGCAAAATTGTCTTTAAATACTACATATAATGGATATGATGTGACTGGAGATGGAAAAGCGGATACCATCAGGATAAGTAGTGTTAGTTTGGAGGCTGACGAGTGGAATGTTGGCTTGAAAGTTGAAATTAATGGGAAAAAAGTTCTATATAAGAAAGACTGCTATTATTATGGAATCGAAGCAAGCCTATGCACATTAAAAAACGGAAAGGTTTATTTGTATCTTTATAATCCAGGAGATGATGGAGATGCGTATTATTGTGGTTTGTATCAGTACAAAAATGGAAAACTAAAATGTGTACTTAATATGAACAAATTCTATGGCTCTGGTAAATTGGGATATCATACAAATGGTGAGGTAAAAGCTGTATCTGGAAATAAAATAACAGTAGGTATTTATCAACAGAATTATGAACTTGGCGGAATTAGTGTGTATTTTGATTACATATATTCCAAAGGAAAACTTGTTCAAAGTAGTAATGTCACAAAAGACTTTGAATGTTGGGCATTAGAAAATAATGGAGGCAAGTTGACCGCTAACTATCATATTACGGTATATACGAAGAAAAATTGTAAGGAAAAGGCCTTTATTTTAAGTGAAGGGGATCAGATAAAAATAAAAAACATTTATTGTAAATCGGGGAAAATGTTATTAAGAGTACAAAAAATTTCTGATAAACAAATAGGATATATTAAATGAATAAAACATTTTCCATTGAAAAAAGGTGCTCCGTTTAAAGAAGTTGTGTATGCAGGATAAGAGATATATAATGAAAAAAACAGCAAAGCAAGTGTAATATTTTAATAGCATTATGTTTCCATAGGTTGGTTGGAAATATCAGCCAGAGTCAATAATAGATGGGGCTGTAAAAAAACTCCCCTGACAGAAAAATCGCCCAGACCGTGAGGTCTGAGCGATTTTTTGGTATAATTAATTATGCTACTAAATAACAATAC
>QWCK01000209.1_pt1 | contig 103841 bp, 71 predicted proteins | sample 1972571 | NCBI WGS metagenome assembly QWCK01 (sample SAMN09866710, study PRJNA288562) | Human gut metagenome isolate term2_stool, whole genome shotgun sequencing... | isolation source: gut | host: Homo sapiens | place: USA: California | reverse complement strand
GCCCGAACCCCGTGAGGGCCGGCGCCTTTAGACGCGTGCCGGAAATCCAAGGGTTATACCCTAAGAGCAAACCACCCCTTTTAGGGGTGGTTTTGATTTTATGGCGGTATCCCATGGATCCGAATCTCGGTCGAGGCGCGGGCGTCTTAATCATCACTTCGTAAAATTTTTCCAAATTGTCGCTTGACCCATCGAGGGGTCACGTGCATAATAATCCGTGCGTTGCGGCGTTACCTCAGCTGGATAGAGGGTCTGACTACGAATCAGAACGTCATAGGTTCGAATCCTATACGCCGCACCAATTGAATTTTAAAGCCTCCGGTAACGGAGGCTTTTCTTATATCGCGATGCGTCGAAGATCGCATCAAGTGGTCAAAATGAGTAAAAATCAAATTCAATAACTTTTTTCGAAAAATGCTTGACCTTTATTCAGTTGATGTGCATAATAATCAACAAGTCGCGGCGTTACCTCAGCTGGATAGAGGGTCTGACTACGAATCAGAACGTCATAGGTTCGAATCCTATACGCCGCACCATTTGAGATTAAAGCTCCCGGCAACGGGGGCTTTTCTTTTATGTAAGCACTGCATGGATTCGAACCTCGGTCGAGGCGCGGGCGTAAAGAAAACGCGGAGCGTTTTTAGCCCGCGGGCGAGCACGCCGGCAGGCGGGCGAAGCCGGTGCGGATCCGCGCAGCGGATGCGCGGAATCCTATACGCCGCACCATTTGAGATTAAAGCTCCCGGCAACGGGGGCTTTTCTTTTACGTAAACACCGCATTGATTCGAACCTCGGTCGAGGCGCGGGCGTAAAGCGGACGATTTCCTGTCGACTCGTGTAAGATTCCGAGTAGATGTCGCGACTTATTCGCGACCACTCCTTCTCTCAACGACCGATCAGGGTGATACTTCGTGGCAGAGCGTCCGACATACAAGCTCAGGTTTCTCGATCCCAAGAAGCGCTTTCCGGCGATGCCCGAGCAGCCAGCGGGACGCTCATATGGCGTGGTCTGGAAACTCTTTGGCGAGGATCAGCATGAATCTTGTTATGTCGTCGAATTCGTTGGCAAAAGTCATGTGTCGCTTTTGGGCTACGTAAGCGTTTCGGGTGAGGTATACAAGGTGGACCGCCCCGTTAGCGAGACTCCGCTGCCCAACGATCCCGACATGGAACTGGTCCTTGACGAGTCGGACTCCGGTATTGGTGAGATTGTGGTACGGGGAGCCAACGGCACAATGCGCGCGTGCGCGCGAACCGTCGGCTCTCCCGAAGGCCCCATGCGCGAGCAGTCCGACCACGAGACATGGAATTCGACCCGCTCCCTTCCTTACGGCGAGTTCATGGCATCGATGTTCCTGCGCTACGTGATATTCGCTGACTCCGAAAATGCCATTGCGAGCACGGCGGACGCCGGCGGACTCGACGAGGGTATGCAAAATGTTATCGACAAGATCAAGCTCGTAAAGTTGCCCGAGCCGGTCGAGGTGTTTTTGGGCTTTAACACGGCACCGCTCCCTGATGCTATCGAGACGCTGCTTTACCGCGTTGACCATGCCGAGAATCCAAGTGGCATTGAGCGCTATGCCGCCGCCCTTATGAGCGAAATTGACTTGCCCCGCCTGCGCACCATCGCCGCCAAGTCCGAGATGAGCCTGGCTCGCATTGATCGTTCAAAGCTTTTCTATCTCAATTTTGATCGTAGTCTGCTAGACCAGGACGAGATTGACACGCTGCTCGCCATCGAGTGCCGTCTCAACCGCCTCTCCGGCATCCTTGAGCGCATCGGGGCTGGATTGGCCCCTGCGGCATCCTCGCTGAGCCTTGAGGGCTGCGCGCTCTTTGATTCGTGGCATATCGCCAAGACGACCAACGATGTTCCCCGACTGCTCGATACGGCCTCGAGCGATAACCCGTGGGGCAAACCGGGCACGGTGGCTTGCCAGCCGGGCGGCGAGTGGGACGTGCGCACCCGTTTTGCGCGAATCGTTGAGGCGCTCAACGTGGTCACGCGGCTCGACTATACCTATCGAGTAAACGTTGCCGAGGGGATTATGCTCGTTCGGTTTGGGCAGTCTGTCGTTGATGCCATGCCGCAACGTGAATACGACGCTCAAGATGACGCCTGGCGCGAGCTGGACGAGGACACGCGCACGATTTGGGCCGCGGAGCACGATGCACGTGTGGCACTCACGCTTGCGGCAGCGTGTTTTGCCGCGGGCACCTGCATCACGCGCTGCCATGTGCAGATTGCTGCTCCCGACAGTGAGCAGGGCGAGCGCGTTGTCGCAACGTATTTCTTTGGGCGCGCGGCCTATCTGGCCGATTGCGTGCCTGTCGCCAAGGATCTTGAGAGCATGGACATGGACGATATACCGTGCAAGCGTGTGCTTGAGGCGTATGAGTCAACCGCTCCGGAGACGATTGAGCCTGCGGAGGTTCATGCTCGTCCGCGTGATGACCATCGCGCGCTGCCGCCGGCGCTGCGCGATCTGCTGCTTGCCGATACGGCTGACGAGTTGGAGGTCATGGAAGAGGACGACGACCCATACGTGGTCCGTGTTGTTGAATTGCGCGAGCAGGCAAAAGTCGACCGTACAGGTGCTTTTGAAGGCTTTTCCCGTCTTGTTGAGGAGTTGGAGGCTAAGTGCGCCGTTGCCGAGCTTTTGGCGACAGGTCCGGTTCAAACGCAGTTTTGCGATAACCAGCTGGTGCGCATGGTGCTACCGGTGTTGGAAGAAGACCGCTCTGTGCGAATCCTTCGTGCGCCCGATGCGCTGTACTTTGCCCAGCACGAGATCTGCAGCTTTTACGCCGAGCAAGAGGACTTTGAACGAGCACTGCCCGAGGTGCGCCATCTTTACGATCTGGCGCGCTCGTCCATGCAGTCGCACTTTGCGCTCATCAACGTGCTTGCGCGTCTGGAGCGCTTTGACGAGATTATCGAGGTGGCGCGCCACGGCCTACGTATTGCCAGCGATCGTTCTGCAATCGGCTACCTGTTCTATCGCTTGGCGTTTGCCTATTGGAATTGCGATCAGCTCGACCTGGCGCTGGCTTGTTACCGTCTGGTGCCGCGCGGCGAGGAGTCGGGCAGCAGCGCGCTGGAAGAAATGCAGGGCCTTATGAACGAGATGGGCGTCAGCGAGCCTCCGACGTTCGAGGAAGCGGTCGAGACCATCCACAAGGCTGGACTAGAGCTGCCGCCAGTGTCCGCCGTGACGAATCAGCTGGCAGATGCCGCTGTGCAACTGGTCGACAACGGTTTCTTTTTCCTGGCGCGCGGTTGTATCTTCCAAATGTGGCGCACCATGGGCAACGACGAGCTTGGCTCCCTCAACCGCTCGCTGGGGTAGGCGAAGCTTTCAAGAAGGAAAGGCTGCTAGGCAATTAGAAAATTTCCTCTTGCTCATCCTTGGCTGTTTGGTTACTATAGAACGGCTGTTACGGAGAGCTGACCGAGAGGCCGAAGGTGCTCGCCTGCTAAGCGAGTATGCCCCAAAAGGGCATCTGGGGTTCGAATCCCCAGCTCTCCGCCAGTATGAATTTGAAGAAGGGTCCCGTTTGGGGCCCTTTTTTATTATCAAGAATGGTGGCTGGGGATTCGAACCCTCAAAAAAGAAGGCATCCTTTCGGATGCCTTCTTTCGGTGAGCGTATTGTTCTTCGAGCCTACATCTCGGGTGCCTTGGCTACGGTATCGCTCTCTGCCGTGAGTGGGCGGTTGTCGATGCGGCGGCCCAAGCGATCGAGCTTCACGAGCAGCCATTCAATGGGATTCGGCCCTGCGCCTTCCTCGTCGGCAACCAGGTCCATGACGGCGATCTTGGTGCCGTCCTGCTTGAGCGTAACGCTGCCCACCTTGTCGCCCACATGCACCGTGCCCGAAAGATCGTCGTAGCTAACCTTTTCGGTCACCTCGCCGGCAAGAGAAAACACGGTCGCTTGCGCCGTGGGATCGGCGAGCGTGGCGTCGATTGTCTTATCCGTCCAGTCGGTTTGACTAATGCGCGCCATAAGCGGGTTGCCGTTGGCGGTCTTTTCTTGCGTGTTGGCGATTGCGACCGTCACCTTGTGGTCGTAGTACCAGTTGGCAAGGGTGGCGGTATCGGTAAAGCGCTGATCGGTGGTGGTGGAGTTCAAAATAACGGTGTAGATCTCGTCGCCGTCGCGGTTGTAGGCGCTCGTAAAGCAATAGCCCGCGTCGTCGGTGGTGCCGGTCTTGCCGCCGATGTTGCCATCTTGGCCCAGCAAATAGTTATGCGTGTCCATGGAATGCGAATGGTCGGTGCCGTCGGCGCCCGTGACTTCGATCCAGGAATCCTCGCTCGCTACGACCTCGCGGATCGTGTCGTTTTTCATGGCCTCCTGCATCATCAGCGCTACGTCGTGTGCGGTTGAGTGCATATCGCCAGCCCACTCATCAAAGTCCAGACCATGCGGGTTTTCAAAAAGCGTACCGGTGCAGCCGAGTTTCTTGGCACGCTCGTTCATGGCCTTCACAAATGTGGCCTCGGCGTCTTTGGTCTTAGGGTCGATTTTCTTGCCCACATATTCGGCGAGCACGATGGCGGCGTCGTTGCCCGAGGGAATCATCAGGCCGCGCAGTGCCTGCTCCACGGTAAGCTCGTCGCCTTCGAGCAAGCCGGCGGTCGAATTACCCACGGTGGCTGCGGCGTTGCTCACCGTGACCTTCTCGTCCATCTTGCAATTCTCGACGGTTAGGATTGCGGTCATGACCTTGGTGATCGAGGCAATCTTGACCTGCTCATCGGCGCCGCGTCCATAGTAGACGGTGCCGTCTTTGCCCATGACGAGGGCATTGGTCGCATCGATATCGGGCAGGTTTTCGGCCGTGATGCCGCGCGCATCGGCGGTTTTGCCGCAAACATTGTCGGTCGTGAGCACTTGGGCGCCGGCGACGGTGGGCGCGCCAGCGGCAAGGGCGATAGCGCAGACAAAGCCGGCGGCAAGCTGGGCTGAGCGCTTTGCAAAAGAGGTGAGGGACTTCACAGATTTCGCTTTCGACGGGATGGTCTCTTCTGAAACTAGAGTATATCGTTTGCCGGCGTCGGCGATCATCGCGTGCGCGCTTGGCCCACATCCGCACCCGAACGGGCACAAGGGTGCTTAAGGCCGACTTAATCACCCACGCTTGTTGTGTGTGGCGTGCGTCGCCTCAGGCATAATGGAGCGCGAGAGGAGCACGCATGAACGAGCGCATTTTGGTAGTTGATGACGAGAAGGCCATCGCCGACTTGGTTGGCATCTACCTTACAAAAGAGGGCTTTGATGTCCAGATTGCCTATAGCGGGGCCGATGCTGCCAAGGCGATTTTGGAGCAGGAGTTCGATCTGGCGCTGCTTGATGTCATGCTGCCCGATATCGATGGGTTTGAGCTGCTGCGTACGATCCGTTCCAGCCATACCTATCCCGTGATCATGCTGACGGCGCGCGATGCCCAGCAAGACAAGATCGGGGGCCTTTCGCTTGGCGCGGACGATTACGTGGTTAAGCCGTTCCGTCCGCTGGAGCTCATCGCGCGCGTGCACGCTCAGCTTCGCCGCTACACCAGCTACGGTAGCCGTGCACAGGCGGCCGAGTCGCCGACCATTCAGCTCGACGGCTTGGAGATCAACCGCGATGCTCGTTCCGTGACAGTGGACGGTTCACCGGTTCGCCTCACGCCCACCGAGTATTCAATCTTGCTGTATCTGGTCGAGCATCGCGGCGGCGTGGTGGCTGTGGAGGACCTGTTCCGCGCGGTGTGGAACGAGGACTTTATGCCCGGCTCCAACAATACGGTGATGGTGCACATTCGCCACTTGCGCGAAAAGATCGGCGACGACGCACAAAAGCCGCGCTTTATCAAAAACGTCTGGGGCGTCGGCTACATAATCGAATAACGCCTTTGATGGTGGGGAAGTGGATATGACAAAAGACGATAGGCAAGCGTTCGATGTGCCCGATCGACTCTTTGAATACGTGAGGTCGGTCGTCGACAATCGCGCGCTTGCAACGGTGTTGCTCTTTTTGCTGAGCCTGCTGCTGATTGGCATCGATAACATCGCTGGAATCTTGACGGTGCTGTTTGTCGGCTTTTTGCTGATCGATCGATTTGAGATCGTGCGCCGCTGCATGGTGATTGGCGGCGCCGCGTGGGCCATGACGTTGGCGATTGGCGCCATGGCGCTCGGCGGCATCGAAGGGCCGGTGTTGTTCGATGCCGGCTTTGTATTCAACATGCTTGGCTTTGTGCTGGCGCTTGCCGTGTGTGTGCTGTTCTTGTGCGGTCGCGCCCTGTACTACCAGGGCTACGAGCAGGGCGAGCAGCATGCCGATTGTGTGCTGGCCGCTCGTATTCAAGATCGCCTGATCGATCACCCCGACACCTGGGACAACATCGACGGCGACTTCTTGGAGGTCGAGGGCGCCCTTAACCGCGTGCGTGACCGTGAGCGCAAGGTGCAGCAAGCTCTGCGTGACGAGTCGCATCGCAAGGACGATCTGGTTACGTACTTGGCACATGACCTACGCACCCCGCTTGCGAGCGTAGTGGGCTATCTTTCGCTGCTGCAAGAGGCTCCTGAGCTGCCGGTTGAGCAACGTGCGCACTTTACGGGCGTGGCTCTCGACAAGGCGCACCGGCTCGATGCGCTCATCGAAGAGTTCTTCGATATCACGCGCTTTGACTTCCACGATATCGTGCTCACGCGCGGCTATGTTGATCTGGGGTTGCTGCTGGCTCAGGTGGCTGACGAGTTCTATCCCATCCTCAACGAGCAGCATAAGGAAGTCCAAGTTGATATTCGCGAGGACCTGACGGTGCTCGTGGATGGCGACAAAATGGCTCGCGTGTTCAACAACATCATGAAAAACGCTATTGCCTATAGCTATGAGGGCTCGACCATCACGATCGAGGCCAGACGCCGGGACGGCGGTGGCGTGCGCGTGCGCTTTATCAATCAGGGCGATCCCATCCCTGAGGCAAAGCTCAAGGTGATCTTTGAGAAGTTCTATCGCCTGGATGCGGCGCGTGCGACCAATCGCGGCGGCGCTGGACTGGGGCTTGCCATCGCCAAGGAGATCGTATGCGCGCACGGCGGTACCGTTGCATGTGAATCGACGCCCGAACACACGATATTCACCATCGAGCTGCCCGCCGCATAGCCAGTGTGCCCTTACAAACACTTGACAATGCGCTCACGTGCATATGAGCCGCGATTCCTACTATCGATACTGCTGAATTGATATCGATGTGGAGGTATGCGGTATGACGGCTGCTGCGGCTGTGGAGCCCACGGAGCTTGAAGAACTCATGAAAGCGCAGGCCGAGGCCGCGCGCGAGCGCGAGGTTGGGGATGCGACTCGCCCCACGGCAGAGGATCTTGCCGCCTCGCCGACGCGTATCGATGTCGAGGGCCTCGACCTGTTCTATGGCGACCACCATGCGCTCAAGGACGTGAATATCAAGATCCGCGACAAGCAGATCACCTCGTTCATCGGGCCTTCGGGCTGCGGAAAGTCCACGTTGCTGCGCTGCTTTAACCGCATGAACGACGGCATCAAGGATTGCCGCATCGAGGGCAAGATTGCGCTCGATGGTCAAGATATCCTGGGCGACTACGACATCTGCCGCCTTCGCCAGCGCGTGGGCATGGTGTTCCAGCGCCCCAACCCGTTTCCCATGAGCATCTACGACAACGTCGCGTATGGTCCGCGCGGTATGGGTGTGCGCGATCGCGCTGCGCTGGATGAGCTGGTCGAGGACTCCCTTCGTCGCGCTGCGCTATGGGATGAGGTCAAGGACAAGCTCAAAGAGTCGGGTCTGGGTCTTTCGGGCGGCCAGCAGCAGCGTCTGTGCATCGCCCGCGCACTTGCCGTGCAGCCCGACATTCTGCTGATGGACGAGCCGACCTCGGCACTCGACCCTGTGTCGACGCTGGTGGTGGAGCAGCTGGCCTGCGAGCTCAAAGAGACCTGCACGCTCGTGGTCGTTACGCACAATATGCAGCAGGCGGCGCGTATCTCCGATTCGGTCGCATTCTTTTTGCTGGGTGAGCTGGTGGAGCACGCGCCCACCGCGCAACTCTTCAAGAATCCGACCGATCCGCGCACGGCGGATTATTTGACGGGACGTTTTGGCTGATACCATCTAGTAAAGGTACCTTTAGGGTTAAGATGCGGTCATGCCGGCCGCAAAGGGGTTCAACATGATCTATTACGTCGAGGACGATGACAACATCAGGGATTTGACGGTCTATGCACTGCGCAAGCAGGGGATTGAGGCCGAAGGCTTTTCGTGCGACGGTGAGTTTAAGGCTGCCGTGGCGCGACGGGTACCCGATGCCGTCCTGCTCGACATCATGCTGCCCGATACCGATGGCTTGGCGATTATGCGTCGACTGCGTGCCGATCGCCTGACGGCGACGGTGCCCATCATGATGCTTACCGCCAAGGATACCGAGCTCGACAAGGTGATGGCGCTCGATGGCGGTGCCGACGATTACCTGACTAAGCCGTTTTCGCTCATGGAGCTTGCGAGCCGCTGCCGCGCACTGCTGCGTCGCGGCGGCATGGTCAAGCAGGCGAGCGATGTGCTCAGCGTGGGCGACATCGTGCTCTCGCCCAGCCATCGCGAGGTGACCGTTGCCGGCGAGCCGCTTAAGCTCACCCTGCGCGAGTTCGACCTGCTCGAGTACCTCATGCGCAAGCCCGGCGTGGTCTTTACCCGCGAGTCGTTGCTGCAGAGCGTGTGGGGCTGGGACTTCGACGGCGGTTCGCGCACCGTTGACGTGCACGTGCAGACGCTTCGCCAAAAACTGGGCGAGCATGCCAGCGCCATCGAGACCGTGCGCGGCGTGGGCTACCGCTTGGCCGAGCCTTCTGCCGGTGATGGTGCCGAAGGTGACGACACCGCGGCCACCGCATCGGAGGAGTAACCCGTGGTCTTCGCCCCCCAGGGAAAACATACGCTGTCGCACCGCGTTTTTGTGACGATCTTTGTCTGCGCCATGGCGGTTATCGTGGCGTTTACGGTGCTGGGTGCGTTCTTTGTGCAAAACACCTTGGCGGATGCCACGAGTACCAATCTGGCGCAGGAAACCGAGCTCATTGCTGCCGCTCTCGACGAACAGCAGGAGCCCATCCCGTTCTTGCGTAGCTTTGATCGCGAGGACTTGCGAATCACGCTGATTAACAAGGATGGATCGGTTGCCTACGACAACGAGGCGTCGCCTTCCACACTGCCCAACCATGGCGATCGCCCCGAGGTCATCGAGGCCTTTGAGAGTGGTTTGGGTTCCGCGGAGCGCGCAAGCTCTACGCTCGACGAGATTATGCTGTATCGCGCCGTCGCCCTTGATAACGGCCAGGTTGTCCGCTTGGCGCAGGCCCAGCCTGGCGTTACGGCGATTTTGCTGTCGATGGTGGCGCCGATGCTGCTTATCGCAGCAGCGGGTGCGGTACTCTCGTTTTTTATGGCGCGCCGCGAGTCCCGTGCCATCATCGCGCCGTTGCAAGAGGTGGATTTGGACCACCCACGCCGTAGCTATGAGCACGCCTATGCCGAGATGGTCCCCATGCTTGAGCGTATCGAGTCGCAGCGCCAGGAACTCAAGCGCCAAATGGCGGTGCTAGCGGACAACGACCGTATGCGCCGCGAGTTCACGGCGAATATCACCCATGAGCTCAAGACGCCGCTTACGGCGATTTCGGGCTATGCCGAGCTCATCGCAAACGGCATGGTCGAGGGCGAGGGCGACCTGCGCAACTTTGGCGGTCGCATCTATCGTGAGGCGGGCCGCTTGGCAGCGCTTGTCAACGATATCCTTACGCTGTCTAACTTGGACGAGGCCGAGCGTGCAACTGAGGGCGAGGCGGTGCCCATTGGTTCCACGGAGCCTATTGAGCTCTCGCGTGCCATCTACGCGGTTGAGCAGCGTCTTGAACAGGTCGCCCGTCAGGCGAATGTGACGATAAGTCATGAGACCAAGCCTGTGGTCATCGAAGGCGTGTCGCGCTTGATTGACGAGCTCATCTATAATCTGGCGAGCAACGCCATCCGCTACAATCGACCCGGCGGTGCGGTTACGCTGCAGTGCGGCACCAACGACGAAGGCCATCCGTTCCTTGCGGTCGCCGACACGGGAATCGGTATCGCGCCTGAAGAACAGGGCAAGGTATTTGAGCGGTTCTATCGCGTGGACAAGAGTAGGTCCAAGGCGCGCGGCGGAACCGGTCTGGGGCTTGCAATTGTCAAGCATGCGGCCCTGTATCATCACGCCACGCTCGATCTGTCGAGCGAGTTGGGCGTGGGAACCACCATTACGGTGACGTTTCCCATACGGCAGGACGAGCCATTCGCATAGCGATACAACATAGATATTGATGCAGACGCCGCATTTGACTTTCGGGTGCGGCGTTGTTGTGCAATTTTACGATTGCTTCCGACATTTTTACAGGAGAGCCTGTTTCTTATGTATAGAGTTTGGTCTCGGTAAAAAGATGCGATAACATACGGACAGTTTTGTCAATCCGAACTGGGGAAATGAAAGGCAAGCTGCATGACCCTTCTCGAACTGTTCCAGCTGCTGAAGAAGCACCTTCAGCTGGTCATCACCCTTCCGGTGGTCTGCGCGATCGCCATGGGCATCGTGTCCTTCGTTGCGATGGACAACACCTATACCGCGACGACGAGCATGTACATTCTCGCCAAGACCGACGATAGCGGTCAGATGAGCTACAACGATCTCTCGGCGAGTCAGATGCTTTCCAACGATATCGCCACGCTGCTGGATAGCGATAGCGTTAAGAGCGGCGCAGCCAATGAACTGGGCCTCACCGATCTGGATGACTACAAGGTGTCTGTTTCCTCCGAGACCACCACGCGTGTCATTACGCTTTCGGTTACCGGCACCGATGCCAAGGAGACGGCTAAGGTCGCAAAGGCCATGGCCAGCTCGGTGAGTACGGTCGCTCAGAACGTCGGCGCTGCCCAGAGCATCAACGTTATCGACGAGGCTAAGACCCCCGAAGCCCCCAGCGGCCCCAAGCGCACGCTGTATATTGCCGTCGCGTTCCTCGCCGGTATCTTTATCGCAGTCGCCTATGTCGTTTTGGCAGACATGCTCAATACCCGCATCCGCGGTGCCGAAGAGGCAGAAGAGCTCCTGGGCATTCCCGTTGTTGGCCGAATTCCGGCTATGAAAGGTGGTAAATAGGCATGGCTAAGGCAAAGAACACCGACAAGCTCGTTGTACAGAATGCCGCCAAGACCCTTCTGGCCAACATCCGCTTTGCGAGCGTGGACGACCCCATCCGCACCATCACCGTTACCTCCTCGATTCCCAACGAGGGCAAGTCTACGGTTTCCATTAACCTTGCTCAGGCAATCGCCACGAGCGGCAAGTCCGTGCTTCTGGTCGAGGCCGATATGCGTCGCAGGTCCCTTTCCGATATGCTCGGCGTTCGTTCGCGCGGCGGACTCTATGCGGTCCTTTCCGAGCAGATCTCCATTGACCAGGCAATTGTCGAGACGGGTCAGAAGAACTTCTACTTCCTCGATGCCGAGCCGCATATTCCCAATCCTGCCGACATCATCGTCTCTCACCGCTTTGCCAAGCTGGTAAAGGCGCTGTCCGCCAAGTTCCAGTACGTCATCTTTGATGCTCCCCCGGTCGGCACCTTCATCGATGCTGCCGAGATTGCCAGCCTGACCGACGGCACGCTGTTCGTGGTGCGTGAGGATTTCACCAAGCGCGAGGAGGCGCTCAACGCCATCGGTCAGCTTAAAAAGTCCGAGAAGGTCAAGCTCATCGGTACCGTTATGAACTACTGCGAGACCGAGACCAGCGAGTACTACTACTCCTACTACACCAAGGACGGTAAGAAGGTGAAGAAGGGCTCCGACGATCAGGGGACTTCCAAAAAGGGCATCTTCACCAACCGAGCAAACGTTTAGTTGATTAAGGCTGACCTATGCGTGACATTCATTGCCATATCTTGCCGGGTGTAGACGACGGCGCCGCCGATCTCGATGAGAGCTTGGCGATGCTCGAGGCTGCCAAGCGGGCTGGTGTAACCAGAATTGTTTGCACTCCTCACTGCCGTGATCCCTATTTTGATTACGACAAGATGTGGGATGCCTTTGAGCTGCTGCGCGATAACGCTGACGGTTTTCCGCTCCAGATGGGCTTCGAGGTCAACCATCGAAAGCTCGTTGAGCTTGGTATCGATGCCGCGGAGCACTTGCATTTCGATGGAACCAATGAGTTCCTGCTTGAGCTTTCGACGCATGCCGATGCGTATGCGTTTAGAGAGTACGAGAACACGATTTACGATTTGCAGTGCCGTGGCTACCAGGTGATCATCGCTCATCCTGAGCGCTATCGTGCGGTTCAAAAGGATGTAAGCGTGGCGGAGCGCCTGGTCGATATGGGCTGCAAGCTGCAGGCTTCGGCGGACTTTATTGCCGGCGGTCGCTTTGGTCGCGAGAAAAAGCCGGCACAGCGCCTGTTCGATCAGAACCTGTACAGCTTCATCGCGAGCGATGCCCATAACGTGGGTCATTACGACTGCCTGGCGAAGGCTCGCGCGAAGTTTAGTGTGCGCGGAGCTCATTTTCGCTAATATCTGTCCCTAACGTTCGCATTGAATGAAAGGGCAGCCATGGATATCCAACTTAAGACGGGATGCTTTGATGACGCGGCGTTGGTGCGCCGCGTCGTTTTTATGGACGAGCAGGGCTACGAGAATGAGTTCGACCAGATCGATGAGGCTTCTGACTGCATTCATGTGACGCTCTATGTAGACGGCGAGCTCGCCGGTTGCTCGCGCGTGTTTCCCGAAGAGCTTGAGCGCGCGGCTGATGCAGAGGCTCCGGTGTCGCCGGCGTGCGACTTGGACGAAGGCGTCGCGGCGGGGGAGACCTACATTATGGGGCGCGTGGCCGTGCTGCCGAGCATGCGCCGTCGCGGTTTGGCGAGCAAGATTGTCGAGGCCAGTGATTCGTGTGCGCGCGATGCCGGCGCTAAGCTTATTAAGCTGCATGCGCAGGAATACGTGCTGCCGCTCTATGCCAAGGCGGGCTACACGCAGATTGCCCCGGTGGACTACGAAGACGAGGGCCAGCCCCATGCTTGGATGGCCAAGCGCGTAGATGGCAGATAGGGACGTTCCTTTCCTGCCGGCAGTTTGGGACACTCCTTGGCAATTGGCGCATCAGAGCGCTCGGACATACAGTTTTTCGATTCCGTATGTATATATGCGCGTTAATGGGTTATAAAATCTAAGTCTGAACATAGCAGGTCTGCGATGCGGCTCGGGCAACCGGGCCGTTTTTTGCGGACAGGGGTAGCGCGAAAGGACTGCACATGCGTCAATTTAAGACCGAGAGCAAAAAATTGCTCGACCTCATGATCAACTCCATCTACACCAATAAGGAAATCTTCCTGCGCGAGCTTATCTCTAACGCGAGCGACGCCGTCGACAAGCTCAACTTTAAGAGCCTGCAGGATCCGAGCGTCAAGATCGACCAGGGCGACCTGGCCATTCGCGTCTCCTTCGATAAGGATGCCCGCACCATCACTATTTCGGATAACGGTATCGGCATGACCGCCGAGGAGCTCGAGCGCAACCTGGGCACCATCGCCCATTCCGGCTCCGAGGAGTTTAAGACCGAGAACGCCGAGCAGCAGGGTTCGGATGTCGACATCATCGGTCAGTTTGGCGTGGGCTTCTACTCGGCCTTTATGGTCGCCAGCCACGTGAAGGTCGTGAGCCGCGCCTATGGCGAGGACACCGCTCACGTGTGGGAGTCTGATGGTCTTGAGGGTTACACCATCGAAGACGGCGAGCGCGCCGAGCACGGTACCGATGTCATCCTGACGCTGCGCGAGAACGAGAAGCTCGATGCCGACGGCGAGGCCGAGACCTACGATCGCTTCCTGACCGAGTGGGGTCTCAAGAGCCTGATTCAGCAGTACAGTAACTATGTGCGTTACCCGATCCAGATGATGGTGTCCAAGAGCCGCCAGAAACCCAAGCCCGAGGACGCCGGCGACGATTACAAGCCCGAGTACGAGGACTACCAGGAGCTCGAGACCGTCAATTCCATGACACCGATCTGGAAGAAGCACAGCTCCGATGTCGAGCAGAAGGACTACGACGAGTTCTACAAGTCCACGTTCCACGACTTTGACGATCCTGCGCGCACCATCAGCTTCCACGCCGAGGGCACGCTCGAGTATGACGCCCTGCTGTTTGTGCCGGGACGCGCGCCGTTCGATCTGTACAGCAAGGACTACGAGAAGGGTCTGGCGCTCTACAGCTCCAACGTCCTGATCATGGAGAAGTGCGACGACCTGCTGCCCGACTACTACAACTTTGTCCGCGGCGTCGTGGATTCCGCCGACGTGTCGCTCAACATCTCGCGCGAGACGCTGCAGCAGAACCGTCAGCTCAAGGCCATCGCCAAGCGTGTGGAAAAGAAGATTACCGCCGACCTTGAGGATATGCGTGACAACGACCGCGAGGCCTACGAGAAGTTCTTTGAGAACTTTGGCCGCGGTCTTAAGTACGGCATCTACTCGAGCTATGGCATGAAGGCCGATGAGCTCGCCGACCTGTTGCTGTTCTGGTCTGCCAAGGAACAGAAGATGATTACCCTGGCAGAGTATGCCAAGGGCATGCCTGAGGATCAGAAGGCCATCTACTACGCCGCCGGCGACTCGCGTGAGCGCTTGGCCAAGATGCCCGTGGTAAAGGGCGTGCTCGACCGCGGCTATGACGTGCTGCTGCTGACGCAGGATGTGGATGAGTTCACGTTCCAGGCTATGCGTGAGTACGTTGCCGCCGATATGCCCAAGATCTACGAGGACGATGCCGCCCGCGAGGCTGCCGAGAAGGCCGTGGCCGATGGTGCCGAGCCCGAGGTTGAGGATCGTCACCTGGAGCTCAAGAACGTCGCAACCGGTGATCTTGACCTGGCGACCGAGGACGAGAAAAAGGAGGCCGAGGACGCCACCAAGGAGAACGAGGACCTCTTTAACGCCATGAAGGAGGCACTCGGCGACAAGGTCGAGAAGGTTGCCGTCTCTGCGCGCCTGACCGATGCTCCCGCGTGCATCACCACCGAGGGCCCGCTTTCGCTCGAGATGGAGAAGGTGCTCCAGAAGGGTCCCGAGGGCGCGCCCGACGGTATGCCCAAGAGCCAGCGCGTGCTCGAGCTCAACGCCAAGCACCCGGTCTTTTCCAAGCTCGTCGCCGCTCAGAAGGCGGGCGACGCCGACAAGATCAAGCAGTACTCCGGTTTGCTCTATGACCAGGCCCTGCTGGTCGAGGGCATTCTGCCCGAGGACCCCGTTGCCTTCGCAGCAGCTGTTTGCAACTTGATGTAGTTCGGGGATACGGCACCGTAACTAGATTAGAACGAGAGTGGATAATCTCCCACTTTTGGCTCGAATGCGGGCTTGAAGTGGGAGATTTTCCACTCTCGTTTCCTTTTGAATGATTCCTCCGTCCCCAAGGGATCAATTATTTGTCGGGGTTGTGGTTTTGTGACCTGCTGAAATTAAAGATACTGTACAACTGTACGTTAATTCGTCTTCGTAGTATATTGCTACCCGCAAAACTCAACACCATTGTGCTTTGAGACGTTAAAGCGCCTACTACAATGGTTGTCGATAGTACGATTCGATTTAACGACAGGATGGATGGTCCAAGCGTGAGTCTCGGCAGCAAACTATCCGATGCAAAGGTCTCCTTTGCGATATTCAAGCGCGACATTAAGCGACTACTTGTGAACCCCGTCGCCTTGGTGGTTACCCTCGGCGTGTGCGTTATTCCCTCGCTGTATGCCTGGTACAACATCGTGGCAAACTGGGATCCGTACGGAAACACTCAGGGTATCAAGATTGCTATCGCCAACAACGATCGAGGCACCCAAAACGACTTGGTGGGTGAGCTCAACGCTGGCGACAAAGTGGTCGACCAGCTCAAGGAGAATCATCAGTTGGGCTGGACGTTCGTCGACTCGACGGCCGATGCCAAGGAGGGCGTCGAGAGCGGCGAGTACTATGCCGCTATCGTGATTCCCAAGAACTTCTCGGATAACCTGGTTTCGATGCTCGACGGCAACTACCATCAGCCCAAGCTCACGTACTACGTCAATGAGAAGAAGAGCGCCATTGCGCCCAAGGTTACCGATACCGGTGCAAACACCATCGAGGAGCAGATCAACTCGGAATTTGTCTCTACGGTAGGCAAGACTGTTGCCGGTATCGCCAAGGATGCCGGTGTCGATTTAAAGGACAAGGCAACCCAGACTCAGGAGTCGCTGGCAAGTTCGGTGTCCGAGGCGTCCGACACCTTGGGCGAGGTGCGCGATTCGATTGGCGATATGAATGCCGCCATCGATAAGACGAGTGGCGCTATCGCCTCGGCTGATGCGGCACTTGCCGGCTTGCAAGGCCAGGCACCGTCGCTGACGCAGGCGATCTCCCAGGGCAACGACCTGCTGAGCGAAGCTCGCACCACGGCGGGCAACTCCATCACCTCGCTCTCCAAGGCACTCTCGGAAGGCAGCCTTGCGCTCACCAAGACGTCAGCCTCCGCGAACGCTGCGATTGGCAAGCTGACGGGCGCGGTCACATCTACGACCACCCGCATCGACAACTCGCTTGAGTCTCTCCAAGCGACGATCGACCACAATAAGGCCGTTATCGGGCACTTGGAAATTCTCGTTAATGACACGTCGACAGGTTCCAAGGAAATTGACGCGCGCATTGTATCGACCATCGATTTGCTCCGCGAGCAGAATGAAAAGCTTCAGAGCATCAAGGACGGTCTGTCTGCGCAGTCGAGCGCCATGGCGAATGACGCCGCGGCTGTCTCGGGCGCCAGCGACGCTATCAATAACGCAATCCAGACCGGTGCGACCAACCTTGGCCAGGCCCAGACGGACCTGGGTCAAAACGCGCTGCCGAAGGCCTCGAGCGCGCTTGATTCCTTTGCCGCCGTCTCGGGTGATCTGACGGGAATCGTGTCTGGCCTCACGCCTACTATTGCAAGTGCGCGCGGTACGCTTTCGCAGCTTAACGCTACGCTCGGCCAGGCCAAGACCACGCTGTCCCAGACCGATGCCTCACTTGCCAAGGTTCAGAACAAACTTGCGACCGCTGCCAACGACATCGCGGCGCTGCAGACCTCTGAGTCTATGGGCGAGCTCGCCGACCTTATGGGCGTCGATGTCAATGACGTGGCAGATTTCATGGCCTCTCCGGTCGAGCTGACGTCCAAGTCGATCTATCCGGTCAAGAGCTTTGGCTCGGGCATCGCTCCCTTCTACACCAATCTGGCGCTTTGGGTGGGCGGTTACGTACTCATCGCCATCTACAAGCTCGAGGTCGATCGCGAGGGCATTGGCAGCTTTACGGCGCGCCAGGGCTACTTCGGCCGTTGGATGCTCCTGGTGATCCTGGGCGCGCTTCAGGCCACCATCGTTACGGTAGGCGATCTGGTGATTGGCGTGCAGTGCATCAACCCGCTGCTGTTCGTGCTGGGCGGCATCGCCATCTCGTTCACCTACGTCAATATCATCTATGCGCTGTCCATTACGTTTAAGCACATCGGCAAGGCAATCGGCGTCATTCTCGTCATCGTGCAGATTCCGGGTTCGTCGGGCATGTATCCCATCGAGATGATGCCCGGCTTCTTCCAGTGGCTGCACCCGCTGCTGCCCTTTACCTACGGCATCAATCTGCTGCGCGAGACGGTCGGCGGCATGTACTCGTTTAACTACCTGTTTAACCTGTGCATTCTGGGCGTGTTCTTGATCGTGGCGCTCTTTATCGGTCTGCAGCTGCGTCCGCTGCTGCTCAACCTTAACCTGCTCTTTGATAAACAGCTTTCCACGACGGGTATGATGATCTGCGAGTCCAACGACCTGCCGCGCCAGCGCTACTCGCTGCGCACGGCCATGCGTGTCATGCTCGATTCCGATTCGTACCGTCGCGAACTGCTCGATCATGCGGTCGCCTTTGAACATCGCTACCCGTACTACATCAAGGGCGGTTTTGCCGCCGTGGTGGGCGTTCAGGTCCTGCTCTTTGTCCTGTCGACGGTTCTCGATATCGACAATAACGGCAAGATCATCCTGCTTGTCATTTGGATCATTTCGGTTATCGCCATCTGTGGCTGGCTCATCAACATCGAGTACATCCGCGCGAGCCTCAATACCCAGATGCGTATCTCGGCACTTTCGGACGAGGACCTTCGCCGCGAGATGCGCGAGCACACGGCTGCCATCCCTGCTGCCCGTCGCATGTTTGGTCTCAATGCCAGCGAGCGGGGCACCAAGGACAGCGAACAGCCCACGAGCCGTCTGCCGCATATCGGTGCGCATCGTAAGGCTCAAGATGCCGACGGCGTTGACAACGTAAGCGGAAACGACGGGGACACCACCCCACTTGGTAAGCACTCTAAAGGAGGTGAGGCATAAATGAAAAACATCCTGCACCTGTTTAAGCGCGATGTCCAAAATGTGTCTCGCTCCGTGATCGGCTTGGTTGTTGTGATGGGCCTCATTATCGTGCCGTGCCTGTACGCGTGGTTTAACATCGCCGGTAGCTGGGATCCCTACGGCAATACCGGCAACCTTAAGATCGCCGTGGTCAACACCGACGAGGGCTACGAGAGTGATCTGATTCCCGTCGAGGTCAACGTGGGCGAAAACGTAACCGCCACTCTGCGCGGCAACGAGAACTTCGACTGGGTCGTTCTCAACGACCGCGATAAGGCGATTGAGGGCGTTAAGTCGGGCGCGTACTACGCTGCCGTCGTTATCCCTAAAACGTTTAGCGCCGACATGATGACGCTTTTCTCGACCGAGGTGAAGCACGCCGATATCGAGTTCTATGAGAACCAGAAGGCCAACGCCATCGCACAGATTGTGACCGAGAAGGGTTCGAGCGCCGTCCAGAGTCAGGTCAACGAGACCTTTACCGAAACCATTACGAGCATCGGTCTTAAAACCGTGTCCAGCCTGCTCGACTATATGAGTACCGACCAGGTGAGCAACTTTATCGCCAATCTGTCCTCTACGCTGGGCGATTCGGTCGAGGACCTGCAGGACGTTCAGGCGAGCGCGACGTCGCTTGCGGGCATTTTGAGCTCTACGTCCGATTCACTGACATCGGCGGGCGGCATGCTCAAACAGTCCGGATCGACCGAGGAGTCGGTGAAGCAGCTCATGCAGCATGCCGAGAGCGGTATTGCCGATTCCGAGCAAGCGCTCAAGTCCGCCAGCGATGCAATCGATGCCGCTATTGATGGGAGCGCAGGTTCGTTCGATAACGTTTCTACCGAGCTCGCAAAGGCATTCGACGCTGCAAACCTGCATGTCAATCTTACGGTGCGTCAGCTCAACGATGGCGCAACGTCACTCAAGAACCGTGCCGACGAGATTGATGCCACGGCGAATGAGCTCCGTAGTCTTGCTGGCCAGGTGAGTAACGATAAGCTCAAGGCAGGGCTTGAGGACGCGGCTGCTGAGCTTGACAAAACCGCGGCGGAGTACCGCAACAATGCCAATGAGCTGACGAACATCGCGACGTCGCTCACGAACAGCATGGCCGAGGTCAACAGCTCGCGTGCCGAGGTCGACCAGGCCATCGCCGATGCCAAGGCGGGTATCTCGGGTGCCAAGTCCGACTACGATTCTACGTTCTCGGTTAAGGCCAAGGAGCTCAAGAAGACCATTTCGGGCGTTCTGGATTCCCTGAACGGTATCTCGGGTGACCTAGATAGCGCCGTGAGCGGTCTGACCGACGCCTCTGGTTCGCTCGCGAAGGGTCTCTCCAAGGCTGCAAGGCTCGTCAACAAGGCTTCCGATCAGCTGGGTGAGGCATCGGACAAGATTAGCGCGTTCAAGGACGAGCTCGACGGTGCCCTTATGTCGGACGATCTGGCCACGATCAAGACGATGATCGGCAACGACCCCGATGGCCTCGCCGTGTCGCTTTCCGGCCCCGTTGCGCTCGATCGCAAGCCGGTCTATCCGATCCGCAACTACGGCTCGGCCATGGCGCCGTTCTACACGATTTTGTCGCTGTGGGTGGGCTCGATTGTTCTGGCGGCCATGATGAAGGTCTCGGTTGACGATGAGCTCATCAACGAGCTCATCCCCGTGCGCCTGCACGAGATCTATCTGGGCCGCTACCTGTTCTTTGGCGGTCTGGCCCTGCTGCAGGCAACGCTCGTGTGCGCGGGCGACATCCTGTTCTTTGGCATCCAGTGCGACAACCCGCTGCAGTTTGTACTTGCCGGCTGGGTCGCGAGTCTCGTGTTCTCCAATATCGTCTACACGCTCACCGTGTCGTTTGGCGATATCGGCAAGGCGCTCGCCGTCGTGCTGCTGGTCATGCAGGTCGGCGGTTCGGGCGGTACGTTCCCCATCGAGATGACGGGCCCTGTGTTCCAGGCGATCTATCCGTTCCTGCCGTTTACTCACGGCATCAACGCCATGCACGCCGCCATGGCCGGCGCGTATCATATGGAGTACTGGGTTGAGCTGGGTATCTTGGCGAGCTATCTGATTCCGTCTCTGGCCCTGGGCGTCGTCTTCCGCCGCCCGGTCATCAAAGCCAACGACTGGATCATCGAAAAGCTTGAAAGCACGAAACTTATTTAGTGCAACAGCGTGACATTGACGAAACATCGAGGTTTACTCTGCCGACGCTTTAGTGGGCTGGATTGCGATGCAGTGCTGGTTGTTGCTACAGTAGCGGGGCGTGCCGGGGGTCCGGTGCGCCCTGTTTTTATTTGACCATGAGGCGGCACGCAGCCATACGCGTGCGGACACCACGCCCAGATTGAGTGCGAGGATGCCCTATGGCCCAGAATGCCGTTGATGAAATCGAAAACATGCCCGATAGCCCTGTCGCACGGGAGGACCTGGGCGCCGGCGGCACCTCCCGCGGCGCTGGCGCGCGTTCGCCGTTCTTCTGGAAGGTCTTGTTGCTATCGGTGGCGGTCATCTGGGGCTACTCCTTTACCACTATGAAGGATGCACTCGGCACCATTCCGGTGTTCGAGCTGCTCTATGTACGCTTTCTGCCTGCAGCGTTGGTCATGTTTGCCGTCTTCCACAAGCGCATCACTGCACATTTCAACGCTCGCAATCTGATCGTTGGCCTGAGTATGGGCGTGCTCATGTGGGCGGCCTATGCGTTGCAGACGGTCGGTCTGGCATATACTACGGCGGGCAAGAATGCTTTTTTGACGGGCACGTATTGCATCCTCGTGCCGTTCGCGAGCTATTTTCTGAGCGGAGAAAAACTCACCCGCTATAACCTGGGCGCGGCACTGCTGTGCTTGGCGGGCATTGGCTTGGTGGCGCTCGATAGCGTCGAGTTCAACATCGGTGACGTCATTACGCTGACAGGCGCGGTCTTCTTCGCCATCCAGATGGCGGTGACCGCCAAGTACGGTCGCAAAATGGACATCAACGTTATCACGTTTTGGATGTTTGTGGGCAACGGCGTGCTGAGCCTGGTCTCGTCGCTGCTATTCGAGACCCAGGCGCCTTTGTCCGTGTGGACGCCGAACTTTATCGGTGTGATGGCGTTTCTCTCGATGGGCTGCACATGCGTGGCTCTGCTCATCCAAAACGTCGGCCTGGCGCATGTCCCGGCTTCGACGGGCTCGCTGCTCCTTTCGATGGAGTCGCCTTCGGGCGTGTTGTTTTCGGTGCTGCTGATGGGGGAGGCGCTCACCTCGCGCCTGCTCGCCGGCTTCGTGCTTATCTTCCTGTCGATTATCTTGAGTGAGACTCACTTCGATTTTTTGCGCAAAAAGCCGCGCCCGCAATTGTAAACAACTTGTTGCGCCGCCCTCCCGGGGCGGCATTTTTTATGCGTCGCCCTTAAAGTTGTACCTTGCACTTTACGTTATCAAAGTGCTTGCTGCAAAAACGTTACTGGAGGGCATCTATGGCACCAGCTTTGTCCGATTTTCAACCGCAACCAGCGCCCAAGGCTACCGCAGCGGCGCAGGCCGCTATCGGTGACGGTCTTGTTGCAGAAGCTCAGACTTTTGCAGACGAGCTTGCTGTGTGGCGACACGATCTACACCAGATGCCCGAGCTGGGTAACAACCTTCCGCAGACGTCCGTCTTTATCCAGGCGCGTCTGGACGAGATGGATATTCCCTATGCCGTGCTTGTTGACGGCTCCTGTGTCGTTGGCCTTATCGGTGCCGGCGCGGCAGCTGCTGCTCGGGGTAACGGTACGTGCACGGACAAGCAGGCCGGTACGGTCATCATGCTCCGCGGCGACATGGATGCCCTGCCCGTTGCCGAGGAATCCGGCGAGCCCTTTGCATCCACCAATGGCTGCATGCATGCTTGCGGTCACGATATGCACGCGACGGCGCTGCTTGGTGCGGCTCGTATGCTCAAGGCCCGCGAGTCCGAGCTTCTCGACGCCAACGCCACGGTTAAGTTGCTGTTCCAGCCGGGCGAGGAAACCTTTGAGGGTGCCCGTGCCGCCATCGTCGACGGTTTGCTGCAGAACCCACGCCCCCAGGCCGCCTTTGCCATGCATGTCAATAGCCAGTCGCCGCTTGGCCTGGTGCTCTACGGCAGCCCGGCGCTCTCGGGCGTGTACGGTTTTCGCATCACGCTTCAGGGCAAGGGCGGCCATGGCTCGAGCCCCGAGATCTGCATCGACCCCATCACGGCCGGCGTCCATGTGCATCTGGCGCTTCAGGAGCTCATCTCCCGCGAGGTGCCGGCGGCCAAGGAGGTCGCGCTTACCGTTGGCAAGTTCGCCGGCGGTCAGGCCGCAAATGTCATCCCCGACACTTGTGTACTCGAGGGAACGCTGCGTGGCTTCGACGTCAAGCTCATGGGGCACCTCAAGACCCGCATCGCGGAGGTCGTAAACGGCGTTGCCACAACATATCGTACGTCGGCGACCATCGAGACGCTTTCGGATGTTCCGCCGCTTGTACTCGACAGCGATATGACTCAGGTGTCGCTTGGCTACGTGGGCGCAGTGCTGCCCAAGGCGGCTTTCTTGCCGCTTTTCCATGCCATGGCGAGTGAGGACTTCGCGCTTATCTCGAGCGAGATTCCGAGTGCGTACTTTACCGTGGGCGCGGCCGTAACCGACACGGACGAACACTTTGCCCAGCACCATCCCAAGGCACGTTTTAACGATGCCGAGCTGCCGCTCGGTGCTGCGGCTTATACCGCCGTCGCTTTGGGCTATATCGCCGACCACCGGTAGCATCCAACCTTGCCTTTCAAGCCTGCGGGCATGGCCGTAAGGCCTATGCCCTTGTCTTTCAAGGCAATCTTGGGCACTACCGGCGCCCGGCGCCGGCTATTCGTTTGTTAAATAAGGAGCAGTATGTCCCAGCAGCGTAAGTTCTTCCCCGGCTGGCTCGTGGTGACCTCCGGCTTCGTGATCATGGCCACGTGCTACACGATTTTCGTCAACTGCATGAGCCTGTTCCAGCCGCTGATCGTCAGCGACCTCGGGATCACGCTTGCCCAGTACAACATCTAAAACGCCATCTCCACCGTGGTGGGCGTTATCGGCTCACTTGTCATTGGCCATGTTGCCGATAAAGTAAACGGCCGCGTTTTGGGCTCCCTCACTGTAATTGCCACCTCTGCCGTTCTTGCCGGCATGAGCTTTGTCGGTGAGCTATGGCAGGTCTACGTGCTCTTTTCTGTTCGCTCCGTTCTGTCCGTGGCTGCCCTGGAAGCCGAATGGATGCTCGTACCATCATTCGGTTTCCAAGGCGGCCACGGGCCTACGAAATGATCCGTTTTCCTCCGTCCCCAACAGATCACGTAATCCGAAGGGGACGGAGGAAAAGGGATCACAAACAGCGGCGGCGCGTCTGGCCGAACGAGTCCCCATACCCTCGTTCGGTCAGACGCGCCACCGCTGTTTGTGTTTGTGCCGTATAATGACCGTTACCTATGACGCGATACAAAAGAAAGGTGTTTGCCCATGCAGGCACAGAAGGCGGAGGGAACCCGCGACCTTATCGGCGCCGAGATGCGCGCCTGGCAAAAGATGCAGCAGATTGCGGCCGGCGTGTTCGAGCCGTTTGGTTTTAAACCCATCGAGACGCCCGCGATCGAGCAGGTGGACGTGTTTGTCCACGGTATCGGCCAGTCGACCGACGTCGTGCGCAAGGAAATGTTCCGCGTGTTCAGCGGTGCCAACCTGGAGCGCGTCTTTACCGAGGGCACCGACACCAAACTCAAGCCCAAGCAGCGCCTGGCGCTTCGCCCCGAGGGCACGGCCGGCGTGGTGCGCGCTGTCGTCGAGAACAATCTGGTGCCCCAGGGCTCCACGCCGTTTAAGGCGTACTACGCCGAGGCCATGTTCCGCGGCGAGCGTCCCCAGAAGGGCCGCCTGCGCCAGTTCCACCAGGTGGGCATCGAGTGGCTCGGCGCTCCCGATCCGGCGGCAGACGCCGAGTGCATCATCATGCTCATGGAGTTTTACAAGCGCCTGGGCTTCGATCTTTCCAAGCTTCGTCTGCTCATTAACTCGATGGGCGACGCTCAGTGCCGTCCGGCTTACCGCGAGCAAGTCAAGCAGTTTATCCTCGATCACGCAGACGAGATGTGCGATGAGTGCCGCGAGCGCGCCGAGCTCAACCCGCTGCGTGCCTTTGACTGCAAGAACGACCACTGCCGCGAGATCATGGCCGAGGCTCCGCTGATGGGTGACAACCTGTGCGATGAGTGCCGCGAGCACTACGAGCAGGTCAAGCGCTATCTGGATGCCGCCGGTATCGAGTATGTCGAGGATCCCACCTTGGTGCGCGGCCTGGACTACTACACCCGTACTGTCTTTGAGGTCGAGGCCCCTGGCGCCGGCGTCGGCTCCATCGGCGGCGGCGGCCGCTACGATGGCCTGGTCGAGCTCGAGGGTGGCAAGCCCACGGCGGGCGTCGGCTTTGCTGTCGGTTTTGAGCGCGCCCTGCTGGCCCTGCAGGCCTTTGGCAGCGATTTGGGTGCCGATGAGGCCCCGTGCGTCTATGTCGCCAACGCCGGCAAGGAGCTGCGTCAGAACGTCTTTGCCATTACGCAGGAGCTTCGCGCCGCAGGTATCGTGACCGAGGCCGACTATCAGGGTCGTTCGCTCAAGGCCCAGTTTAAGCAAGCCGATAAGGTAGGCGCCAAGCTCATCTTGGTCCTGGGTGGCGACGAGCTTGCCGCCGGCAAGGTCAAAGTGCGCGACATGCAGAGCCATGACGAGGTGCTCGCCGATCTGGACAACGTCGTCGAGGCGGTTCGCGAGCGCCTGTAGCGCATCTTTTTGAGCTTCGGGCCTGCTAACGTGCCCTGCTCATGGAGAGCGATTGTTACGGGGGTGTTTCGCTTTTATGCGGAATGCCCCCGTTTACGTATGCCGCCCACCGAGAAATACGACCATTTAGGGCAAAAACCCTTGCAATGCAGAAAATACTTTTGTGTGGTAAAGCGCAATCAGTGTCGAAAGTATTTCTCAAGCGCCTATAATGAATACCGCATGTTACGTGCATAGAAGGAGGAATGGGAGGAAACGTGGCTGAGAACCTAAGCAACCAGTCTGTACCCGAAGCCGCGGCGCGCGTCGCTGCCGTGGTCAACCGCCTCGTTAACCGAATCGGCTCGAATGCCGAGTCCAGGGAGCGTCTCGCCGAGATCGAGATCCCCGAGGAGCTGCGCGACAATCTGGCGCTGTTCTTGCGCCTGGAGCGCCGTGTGCTTAGCGAGTATGATCCCGAGATCGCGGACCTGTTCGACAAGATTTTGACAGCCGAGATTGTGGTCAATGCCGGCAACCCCGGTACCTGCGCTGCCGACGAAGCCGTCGACGAGCAGGGCGTGCCCACCGCCGACGAGCCCACTGCCGTGGCATTTCGTGAGGTCGTCGATTTGATCGACAGCCTGCCGCTCGATAAGCAGCAGGTCATCGTTCGCGCCTTTACGAGCTTTTTCCATCTGGCAAACCTGTCGGAGGAGAACTACCGTGTGGCGCAGCTGCGCGAGCGCGAGGCCGGTGCGTCGACCGATACCGAGGTCGATCCTGCCAACGAGCTTACCGTTGCCTATCACCAGCTGGTGAATGAGCTGGGTGTCGAGGGTGCCAACGAGCTGCTCGACAAGCTCGAGTTCCACCCTGTCTTTACCGCACATCCCACCGAGGCCCGTCGTAAGGCCGTCGAGGGCAAGATCCGCCGTATCTCCAACCTGCTGGAGGAGCGTCCGCGTCTGGGCGGCTCCGACCTGGTGGAGAACGAGCGCCATATGCTGCAGGAGATCGACGCCCTGGTGCGTACGAGTCCCATCGCGCTCAAGAAGCCCACGCCGGTCGAGGAAGCCGATACCATCATCGACATCTTCGATAACACGCTGTTCGACGTTATCCCCGTTATCTATCGTCGTTTTGACGATTGGGTGCTGGGCGACAAGGCCGGTACTGTGCCGCCGCTGTGCCCGGCGTTCTTCCATCCCGGCAGCTGGATCGGTTCCGACCGCGACGGTAACCCCAACGTCACCGCCAAGGTGAGCCGTGAGGTCGCCGCCAAGTACTTTACGCACATGGTGCTCAAGCTCGAGGACAAGTGCCGCCACATCGGCCGCAACCTCACGCTCGAGGCTACCTACAGCAAGCCGTCGGCCGAGCTCATTAACCTGTGGAACCATCAGGTCGAGATGAGCCCTCGTTACACGGCCCGCGCCGAGCTGATCTCCGAGCACGAGCCGCATCGCGCCGTCATGCTCGTCATGGCCGACCGCCTGAACGCCACCGTCCGTCGTATCACCGACACCATGTACCACAGCGCCGACGAGTTCCTGGATGACCTGCGCGTCGTTCAGCGTTCGCTGGCCGCCTGCGGTGCCGTCCGTGCTGCCTACGGCCCGGTCCAAACCATCATCTGGCAGGTCGAGTCCTTCGGCTTCCATATGGTCGAGATGGAGTTCCGTCAGCACTCCGTGGTGCATGCCCGCGCCCTTAAGGATATCCACGAGAACGGTATCCATGGCGACCTGCAGCCCATGACGCGCGAGGTCATCGATACCTTCCGCGCTATCGGCTCCATCCAAAAGCGCTACGGCAAGAAGATGGCGCACCGCTACATCATCTCGTTCACCAAGAGCGCCCAGCATGTGGCCGACGTCTTTGAGCTTGCCCACCTGTCCTTTGCACACGAGGAGGATGTCCCCGAGCTCGACGTGATCCCGCTGTTCGAGCAGCTCGAGGACCTCGAGGGCTGCGTCGACGTGCTCGACCAGATGCTTACGCTGCCCGTGGTGCAAAAGCGCCTTGCTCAGACCAACCGCCGCATGGAGGTCATGCTGGGCTATTCCGACTCCTCCAAGGACGCCGGTCCTACCACGGCCATGCTCGCGCTGCACTCCGCGCAGGAGCGCATCGCCAAGTGGGCCGAGAAGAACGATATCGACCTGGTGCTCATGCACGGTCGCGGCGGTGCCGTGGGCCGTGGTGGCGGCCCGGCCAACAAGGCCGTGCTGGCGCAGCCCAAGGGTTCGGTCAACTGCTTCTTTAAGCTCACCGAGCAGGGCGAGGTCATCTTTGCCCGTTACGGCAACCGCACGCTGGCTCAGCGCCATGTTGAGTCCGTTGCTGCCGCAACGCTTTTGCAGTCGGCCCCGAGTGTCGAGAAGACCAACACCGAGACCACGCAGAAGTTCTGGGATATGGCCGAGAAGCTCAACACCGCAAGCCACGAGCGCTATCTGGACCTGCTGAACACCGAGGACTTTACACCGTGGTTCTCGACCGTGACGCCGCTGACCGAGGTCGGTCTGCTGCCGATCGGCTCGCGTCCGGCCAAGCGCGGTCTGGGTGCGAAGTCACTCGACGACCTGCGTACCATTCCGTGGATCTTCAGCTGGAGCCAGGCGCGCATTAACCTGGCCGCTTGGTACGGCCTGGGCACCGCCTGCGAGCAGCTTGGCGATCTTGACCAGCTCAAGGCTGCCTACCAGGAGTGGCCGTTCTTCCGCACCTTTATCGACAATATTGAGATGTCGATCGCCAAGACCGATCAGCGCATCGCTAAGATGTATCTGCACCTGGGCGATCGCCAGGATCTGTCCGAGAAGGTCTTCACCGAGATGCAGCTCACCCGTAAGTGGGTCCTTGCTATCGTCGGTGATGAGTGGCCGCTGCAGCGCCGTCGCGTGCTCGGCTGCGCCGTTCGCGTGCGCAACCCCTATGTCGACGCCCTGTCCATCGCCCAGGTCCGCGCCCTTCGCGAGGTGCGTATGAACCAGGACGAGATGGCCGAGGAGAAGAAGGCCGAGTACATGAGCCTGATTCTTTCGACTGTGACCGGCGTCTCGGCAGGTCTGCAGAACACGGGGTAATCGATAGCCCTGTGGCTCTCACCGGGACCCGATGGGTTTCCCTCTGAATGCGTCCTCGCACTTGAAGCCCCCTTATCCTGCTCCTCTGGAGCTGCGGATAAGGGGGCTTCGTGCTGCGGAATGCATTCAGAGGGAAACCCGTCGGGTCCCTTCGTCCTCGGTCTTCAGGGATTGGGGCTGAAGGGATTAAAGTGCGCTTCGCGTCCAATGCGGAGTGCGGCGAGGGCTTCTTGCGTCCTGCGGAGTGTGCCTAAAAGTAGACTAATGGCGGGCCCTGTGATGTCCGGTCTTCGGCGGATTACTGGCTGGGGGAATAATGGCGCGCTTCGCGCGTTTGGAAAGGGCTTCGTGCTGCGGAATGCATTCAGAGGGAAACCCATCGGGTCCCTTCGTCCTCGGTCTTCGGGGATTAAAGCTGAGGAGAAGAATTGTGCGCTTCTCGCCTTACGACTGTAGCGGCCGCGGTCCCAAGCGGGGTCGCGGCCGTTTTGTTGTGGGTCAAATATGAACGTTGTGTTAATGAGTCGGTGGACGGTGGTGTTTTTCGGTGAGCGGCGTATCCTTCCAACGGTTTATCTAGTGTGTCAGTTGAAAGGAAGAGGGCGCTCGTCATTGTTTGAATGTGAACTGCCGTTTGACCACAAGACGTTGCATCTGGAGCTCGAGGACAAGAACTTCGCAGGTGTGATGGAGGGTCATCAAAACGAGTTTAAGACCACGAAATCGCAGGAAGAGCTGGTAGAGGAGTCGCTTGCCAATCCTTATGGCTCGCCTTCGCTCGAGGAGCTTTGTGCTGGCAAGAAGGATATCGTCATCATTAGCTCCGATCATACGCGTCCCGTTCCCTCGCGTGTGACGATGCCTATTCTGCTGCATCACATCCATTCCGCTGCGCCCGAGGCTCGAGTGCGTATTTTGGTTGCTACGGGTATGCATCGTCCTTCGACGCACGAGGAGCTCGTCAACAAGTACGGCGAGGAGATCGTTGCCAACGAGGAAATCGTTATGCACGTCGCGACTGACGACAGCATGATGAAAAAGATCGGCACCCTGCCTTCTGGTGGCGAGTGCATCATCAACAAGATTGCCGCCGATTGCGATCTGCTGCTTGCCGAGGGCTTTATTGAGCCGCACTTCTTTGCCGGTTTCTCTGGTAGCCGCAAGTCCGTCCTGCCTGGCATCGCCAGCTACAAGACCATCATGTACAACCACAACGGTCAGTTTGTGAATGATTCCCACTCGCGTGCAGGCAACCTGTGCCACAACCACGTGAGCGAGGACATGTTTGCCGCCGCCGAGATGGCTCACCTTGCCTTTGTGCTTAACGTGGTGCTCAACGGCAAGCACGAGGTCATCGGCTCCTTTGCCGGCGACATTCACAAGGCGCACGAGGCTGGCTGCGAGTTCGTCAAGAGCCTTGCCGGCGTTGAGCCCGTTGAGTGCGAGATTGCCATCAGCACCAACGGCGGCTACCCGCTCGACCAGAACATCTACCAGGCCGTGAAGGGCATGTGCTCTGCCGAGGCTACGCTTCCCGAGGGCGGTGTGATCATCGACGTCGCCGGCTGTGCCGACGGTCACGGTGGCGAGGGCTTCTATCACAACATCGCCGACAACGATCCGGCAGAGTTTGAGTGCGCCTGCATCGACCGTCCTAAGGACGAGACCCTGCCCGACCAGTGGACGAGCCAGATCTTTGCCCGCATCCTGGCGCATCACCCTGTGATCATGGTTACCGACCTGTGCGATCACCAGATGATCAAGGATATGCACATGACGCCGGTCAACACTCTCGATGAGGCGCTCAAGCTCGCCTTTGAGATGAAGGGTGCCGATGCCAAGGTGGCCGTCATTCCCGATGGCCTGGGCGTTGTCGTCGCTCAGCACTAGTACGCGGCCTAAACGAATCGTTTATAACCGACAAGAAAGATAAGGTTTTATGCTTACCAAACTCCTCTGCGAATTCGGCGCAACGGCCCTCATGATCATCTTTGGCGTGGGCGTGCACTGCGATACCGTGCTTAAGGGCACCAAGTATCAGGGCTCCGGCCACATGTTTGCCATCACCACCTGGTCTTTTGGCATCTCGGTCTGCCTGTTTGTCTTTGGCGGCGCCGTGTGCATGAACCCCGCCATGGTGCTTGCCCAGTGCATCGTCGGCTTGGTGCCGTGGAGCAGCTGCATCCCCTTCATGATTGCCGATATGCTCGGCGGCTTTGTGGGCGCCGTAATCGCTTGGCTTATGTATGCCGATGAGTTCAAGGCTTCCGAGGGCGTCGTCGACCCCATTGCCCAGCGCAACATCTTCTCGACCAACCCCACCACCGAGGGCACGAACTATGCCCGCAACTTCTTCTGCGAGGCCATCTGCACCTTCGTGTTCATCAGCGCCATCCTTGCCGCTGCTAGCCGCGCTGGCGAGAACGTTCTGATGCTCGCCATCTGCGTTGGCCTGATCGTTTGGGCCGTTGGCATGGGCATGGGCGGCATCACCGGCTTCGCCATGAACCAGGCTCGTGACCTTGGTCCTCGCATGGCCTATCAGGTGCTGCCGATCAAGAACAAGGCTGACAACAACTGGAAGTACGGCCTGCTCGTTCCTGGTATCGCTCCGTTCGTCGGTGCTATCGTGGCTGCACTGTTTGTGCATGGTTTCTTGGGCATGTTCTAGTTCAAGGCTACATAGTTGTCCGCTGGCCGCATGGGGTAACTTCCCAGCGCGTCCTCGGACATGCAAAAAGGCTCGCTGCGCACTTCGTGCGGCGAGCCTTTTTGCGTCCTGCGGAATGCGCTGGGAAGTTACCCCATGCGGTCAGCTGCGGGGTCTTTGTTGCGCTTGAGCAAGCGATCCAACATATAAATCTGAATTTGAATTTGGATGGGAGGGGCTTGTTGCTGTTGGGGGGCATTGAAGCGCGAGTGGCACTTTGGGATGCGTGGCGGCTTGGGTTGGGGTGATGCTTTGGGATGAGCTTCTTACTTAGTTGAAGAGGGGCTTGATGGCTGATAGGTAGTCTTTGGCTACGTCGGCTTTGTTTGCTTGGAAGTTGTGCCAGGCCCACCATTGGACCATTCCTACGAAGCTTGAGGCTATGTGGTGTAGTAGGAAGCTTCGGTCCATGGTGGCGGCGGGGCCGTTTGGGTCGGTGGGGACGGTTTCGGCTGCTCGTGACATGATGGTCTTGCGGAGACAGTCGGCGAAGACGCGTGAGCCGGCGCCGGCTACGAGGGCTCGAACGCCCTGGCGGCGTTCCCAGAGGTTGTTGAGGATATGCTCGACCTGCACGAGTGGGTCGTCGAGCGGTGTGCCATCGTCGTCGAGGGCGTGGGTGCAGATGTCGCTCACGAGTTCGGACAGTAGGTTGTCTTTGCTCTTAAAGAGACCGTAGAATGTTGCGCGGCCTACGTGAGCGTGCACGATGATGTCGCCGACGGTGATCTTGCCGTAATCCTCCTCGCGAAGGAGCTCGGAAAACGCCGTGACAATAGCGGCGCGGCTTTTGGTTTTGCGGGCATCCATGGCTATGCGTCCGCGTCAACGAGCAGGCAGCGGAGCGTACCGGAACAACCCTCGTAGGGGCGCTTGCCAGCGCCGTAGCCGACGGCTTCGATGCGGTAGCGTGAGGGCAGCTGGTCGGACGTACGCAGCGCGGTGACGATGGCGGCGCCCGTCGGCGTCACGAGCTCGCCGGCGACCGGCGCGGGCGTGAGGGCGATATTGCCTGCTTGGCATAGGTTGACAACGGCGGGGACGGGAATGGGCATGAGACCGTGGGCGCAGCGGATGGTTCCGTGGCCCTCGGAGAGCGACTCGACAACGATGTCCTCAATGCCCAGGTCATCGAGGCAGATGGCGACAGAGCAGACGTCGACGATGGAGTCGACGGCGCCCACTTCATGAAACAGGACGGTGTCGGGCGTTTTGCCGTGAGCCTTTGCCTCGGCAGCGGCGAGTACGGAAAAAATGGTGAGGGCGCGACGCTTGGCGCCATCGCTTAGCTGCGAGCCGTCGATGATGGCGGTGACGTCCGCCAAAGAACGGTGGTGATGGTGGTGGGCGTGATGATGGTCCTCGTGGCCATGACCGTGGGCCTCATGGTCATGATCGTGGCAGTGCTCGTGTTCGTGCTCGCCATGATCATGATGGTGGTGCTCATGCTCGTGCATGTGCTCGGCAGCTGCTTCGTTGCCGTAGAGCCAGGCCATGTCGTGGTCGTGGTTCTCGAGCTCCTCTGCCAGCTGAACGTCAAAGTCGCAGGCGTCGATGCCATGCTTGTTTACGCGTGTAACGGCAATCTCAAAGCCGTCGACTGGTAGCGTGGCGAGCTGCTCGCGCAGATGCTCCTCACTGGCGCCCAGATCGAGTAGAGCCGCGACGGTCATGTCGCCGCTGATGCCCGAGGTGCCGTCGATGATAAGCGTGTGCTGATGGTTGGACATGAAATGCTCCTTAGCGGGCGCGGGGTGTGCCGGCGCTCAGATGGTTGATAAGACTTGCCTGGTAGGCGGCACCAAAGCCGTTGTCGATATTGACGACCGAAACGCCGCTGGCGCAGGAGTTGAGCATGGCGAGTAGCGCGGCTACACCACCAAAGCTCGCGCCGTAACCCACGCTGGTGGGAACGGCGATGACCGGACAGCTCACCAGGCCGCCGACAACGCTCGCCAGTGCGCCCTCCATGCCGGCAATGGCGATGACCACCTGTGCCTGGGCAAGCTCCTCGGCATGCGCGAGCAGACGGTGCAGGCCGGCGACACCCACGTCGTAGAGGCGGTCGACCTCGTTGCCATAGAACTCGGCCGTCAATGCGGCTTCCTCGGCGACGGGCAGGTCGCTCGTGCCGGCGCAGGCGACGACGATGCGTCCGTTGCCGGTAGGGGAGGGCTTGCCTCCCACGAGGGCGAGCTGTGCGTCCGGGACATATCCCAGGTCGATGCCGTTGTCGAGGAGCTCCGAGGTGCGGTCTGCCTTTTCGGCGTCCAGGCGCGTGACCAGGATGCGCTCCTGGCCGGCATCGTGCAGCGCTTCGATAATGGCGGCAATCTGCTCGGCGGTTTTACCGGCGCCGTAGACAACCTCGCCGGCTCCCTGGCGCACCCCGCGCGAAAGATCGAGCTGCGCAAAACCCAGATCGGCGGTTGGCGCCGTCTGGATGCGCGTAAGCGCGTCGGCAGGGGCGACTGATCCGCCGGCAACATCGCTCAGCAATTGCTCAAGATCTCGCTTATCCATATATGTTCCCTTCGACGGCGCAAAGTCTAGCACTCAAAGGGTATGTTTCCGAACACTAAGACAAAATTGTTCGGAAACTATAGGACAGACTGATTCAATTGTTAGACGGATCGGCTAGTCGCGCAGGATGATGTCCATGGCGAGCATCAGGTTGCGCTCGTCGATGGCAAACGGGGCAGCTTCGCGCGTCTTGGGCTTGGCGCAAAACGCGATGCCCGTGCCCGCGGCCTGGATCATGGGGATGTCGTTTGCCCCGTCGCCAATAGCGACCGTGTGGGCCATGTCGACGCCGCACTCAACTGCCCAGTCCAGCAGCTGGATGAGCTTGGATTCCTTGGTCACAATGTTTGCCGCCAGCTTGCCGGTGAGCTTGCCGTCCACGACCTCCAGGCGGTTAGCGAGGCAAAAGTCGATGCCCGCGGCGGCCACGATCTTGTCGGCGACCTCGTGAAAGCCGCCGCTTACCACGCCAACCTTCCAGCCCTTGCTGTGTGCCGAGCGCACAAGCTCCAGCGCGCCGGGGGTAAATGTCACGCGCTCAAAGGTGCGTTCGAACACGCTCTCATCCAAGCCGGCAAGCAGCCCCACGCGCTCTTCGAGCGCCTGCTTAAAGTCAAGCTCGCCGCGCATGGCGCGTTCGGTGATCTGTGCCACCTGCTCGCCCACGCCGGCCTCCTCGCCCAACAGGTCGATGACTTCCTGGTTGATGAGCGTGGAGTCGATATCCATAACGATGAGGCGTGCAGTCATGGCGGGCCTTTCCGAGTGCAGTTGTATTGGGGCACATTGTCGCACGCGGCGCGCCTTGGCGACGGCCAGGCCGCGTCAATTGTTTCGTCTCCGTCAAGTCTTTGGGCAAGAGCTACTTTTTCGCGGCACATCGACGCGGGTGCGATAAGATAGAACGCCATGTCTGGCTGCGCGGTTTACGCAGGCTGGGCAAATCTGTACGACGCCGCCCGGAACGACACGGGGCGGCACAGATCCATAAAGGAGGATCACTGGTATGAGCCAGACCCGTCCCATCGATGAGCATTCCATGCACACCCGTACCTGCGGCGAGCTTCGCTTCGAGAACGTGGGCGAAGAGGTCACCCTCACCGGTTGGGTGAGCCGTCGCCGCGACCACGGCGGCCTTATTTTCTGCGACCTTCGCGACCGCGAGGGCATCACGCAGCTCACCTTCGACCCCGAGCACTCCGACGGCGATGCCTTTAAGATCGCCGAGACCATGCGCCCCGAGTGGCCCATCAAGATCCACGGCGTCGTGCGCGCCCGTGGCGAGGAGACCACCAACACTAAGCTCGCGACCGGCGAGATCGAGGTCCTGACCGACCACGCCGAGGTGCTCAACACGTCCGTCACCCCGCCGTTCCAGATCGAGGACGGCATCGAGACCAGCGAGGACACCCGCCTGCGCTACCGCTATCTGGACCTCCGCCGTCCCGAGATGATGGCCAACCTCAAGCTGCGCTCCGACTTCACCTTTGCCATTCGCGAGGCGCTGCACAACCGTGAGTTCATGGAGGTCGAGACGCCCTCCCTGTTTAAGTCCACGCCCGAGGGCGCCCGCGACTTCATCGTTCCCAGCCGCATCCAGCCGGGCAACTTCTACGCCCTGCCGCAGTCCCCGCAGCTCCTGAAGCAGCTGCTCATGGTCGGTGGCGTCGAGCGCTACTACCAGGTTGCCAAGTGCTTCCGCGACGAGGACCTGCGTGCCGACCGTCAGCCCGAGTTCACTCAGGTCGATATCGAGATGTCCTTCGTGGACCAGAACGATGTCATGAGCGCGCTCGAGGAGGTCCTGGCCGATGCCTTCGGCCGCATGGGTGTCGAGATGCCCACGCCGCTGCGTCGCATGGACTACTGGGAGGCCATGGACACCTATGGCTCCGACAAGCCCGATACCCGCTATGGCATGCACCTGGTCGACCTGACCGACATCTTCGCCCACTCCAAGTTCAAGGTCTTTGCGACTGCCGCAAACGAGGAGGGCTCTGTCGTCAAGGCCATCAACGCCAAGGGCGCCGGTGCCTGGGCACGTGCCAAGATCGATAAGCTCGCCGGCGTGGCTTCCACGTTTGGCGCCAAGGGCCTGGCATGGATCGCCTTCCGCGAGGACGGCTCCATCAACAGCCCCATCGTCAAGTTCTTCTCGGACGAGGAGATGGTGGCTCTGCGCGAGCGCATGGACGTCGAGCCCGGCGACCTTGTGATGTTTGCCGCCGGCCCGCGCCTGCTCTCTGACGAGATCCTGGGCGGCATGCGTTCCCACATGGCCAACGCGCTCGAGATCAAGCGCGAGGGCCACGACTTCCTGTGGGTCGTCAACTTCCCGCTGTTCCACTGGGATGAGGACCGTAAGGCCTATGCCGCCGAGCACCAGCCCTTCACGCTGCCGACCGAGACCGACATCGCCAAGATCGAGGCCGACCCGTTGGCAGCCGGTTCTTGCACCTACGACTTTGTCATGGACGGCTTTGAGGCCGGCGGCGGCGGTATGCGTATCCACAACGCCGAGATGCAGATGTCCATGCTCAAGCTCCTGGGCTTTACCGAGGAGCGTGCCGAGTCTCAGTTCGGCTTCCTCATGGAGGCCCTCAAGTTTGGTGCGCCCCCGATGGGCGGTTTCGCTCTGGGCCTGGACCGCGTGTGCATGCTGCTCACCGGTTCCGACTCCATCCGCGACGTCATGGCGTTCCCCAAGACGGCCAGCGGCTCCGACCTTATGTCGGGCGCTCCGAGTGCCGTTAGCGGCGCCCAGCTCAAGGACGTCAGTCTGCGCCTGATGTAGGGAAGCGGCTACATATTGCCTGTAACGAGGGAAGGACGCGTGCCTTCCCTCGTTTTTTGTGAGACGGGGGTGCGCCGGTAACGTACAATAACTACCACGTGGCTGGGTTTGCCGGCCGAATGTGCGATGTCGTGGGAGGGGACATGGTCGAGTTTACGAAGACGATTAAAGATCCGTTGGGACTGCATGCCCGCCCGGTTGCGCTGCTCTATGACATCATTGCCAAGCATCGTAGCGACGTGTCGGTCAGCATCGGCGACCGCCACACGGATGGCCGCGATGTTATGGGCCTCATGGCTCTCTACGGCGAGTGCGGCGAGAACATCATCTTCCGCGTTTCGGGTGTGGATGAGGCCTCCTGCGTCACGTCGATCAGAAACCTCTCGCTCTAACCTCAACAATGCAACAAAGGGGACAGTCCCCTTTGTTGCATAAATTGGTATGACAAGGCACCGCAAAGAGATGGTCTTTGCGGTGCCTCTTTTGTTTCATATAGGAAACTTTTTCGAAATCTGAATAGGGACCCTTTCCAAAAAGTTAACCACGTGCTAGTTTACTAAAGCGAACATAGACGTGGTTAACTTTTATCGCGTCGATGTTGAGGACGAACTGACGTTAGGAGCCACTCATGTCTTGCGGACCGCAGATGCCGGCCATGCCGCTTTCGATGGTAAAAGCGGGCGAAACCGTGCGCGTGTCTCGTGTAAAGGGCAATGAGGACATGAAGCACCACCTCAAGGACCTCGGCTTTGTCGAGGGCAACGAAATCCACGTGGTGAGCTCGAGTGGCGCCAATATCATCGTCACGGTGCTGGGCGCACGCTTTGGCATCGATTCCAAAGTTGCCATGCACATCATGACCGTCGGTTAGTCGACGGAATTTCTGTACGCACTGAAAGGGGGACAAGTAAATGAAGACGTTGGGTGACGTTAAGGTGGGCGAGAGCTCCACCATCGTCAAGCTTCACGGTGAGGGTGCGCTTCGCCGCCACCTTATGGACCTGGGGCTTATCAAGGGCACTTCGTTCAAGGTCGTGAAGGTTGCACCGCTCGGTGATCCGGTCGAGATCAACGTGCGCGGCTACGAGCTTTCCATCCGCAAGGAGGAGGCGGCCGTCGTCGAGGTTCAGTAAGGACTTGCGGCGCATATTTTTGCAGATAAAGTTAGGTTTTTCTAACTTAATGCAGCATCTTTGAAGCACATTATCCAGCCTGCGCGGAGAAAGCAGCGCAGGCACACAAGGAAGAAGGATTGAATGGCGGATTCTCAGATCCATGTCGCGCTGGCGGGTAACCCCAACTGCGGCAAGACCACGCTTTTCAACCTGATCACCGGCGCCAACGGCTACGTTGGCAACTGGCCCGGCGTCACGGTTGAGAAAAAGGAGGCCAAGCTCCTAAGCGACAAGAACGTTACCATTACGGACCTCCCCGGCATCTACTCGCTTTCCCCCTACAGCCCCGAGGAGCAGTGCTCGCGCGACTACCTCATGAGCGGCGAGCCCGATGTGGTCGTCCAGGTTGTCGATGCCACCAACCTCGAGCGCAACCTGTACCTGGCGCTTCAGGTTATCGAGACCGGCCTGCCCGTAGTCGTCGCCCTCAACATGGCCGACTTGGTCGAGAAGAACGGCGACAAGATCGACACGGACAAGCTCTCCAAGAAGCTCGGCTGCCCGGTCATGATGATCTCCGCTCTTAAGAACAAGGGCATCACGGAGCTGTTCGAGCAGGTTAAGAAGTCCGCTGCCTCCAAGGGCCAGGTGCCGGAGCACAAGTTCGACTCCTCCATCGAGGATGTCCTGACGCACATCGAGAACAACCTGCCGGCGAGCGTTTCCGCCAACAAGCGCCGCTATTACGCCGTCAAGCTGTTCGAGCGCGATGCGGACGCCTGCAAGCTCATCAACCTCACCAAGGAGAAGGCCGCTCGCGTGGAGGAGCTGGTCGCCCAGTGCGAGCAGGATTGCGACGACGATGCCGAGTCCATCATCACCGGCGAGCGCTATGGCGTCATCGCGCACATTATCGACGAGTGCATGACCAAGGCTCCTGCCAAGATGAGCACCTCCGAGAAGATCGACCGCGTGGTTACCAACCGTATCCTGGGCCTGCCGATCTTTGTGGTCATCATGTTCTGCGTGTACTACATCGCCGTTTCTACCTTGGGCGGCACGGTGACCGACTTCACCAACGACCAGCTCTTCGGTACCGACGGTTGGTATGTGCTCGGCCAGGGTCGCGACGCCTACGACGCGGCCGTCGAGGCTGCGGGTGACAATGCCGACTCGGTCGACCCGGCACAGTACGGCCCCTATGTCCCGGGTATCACCACCGTGGTGCACGACGCCCTTGTGGCGGGCGGCACCGAGGACGGTGGCCTGGTCGATTCGCTGGTCTGCGACGGCATCGTCGGCGGCCTGGGCGCCATCTTCGGCTTCGTCCCGCAGATGTTCCTGCTGTTCGTCATGCTGTCCTTCTTGGAGGACTGCGGCTATATGGCCCGCGTCGCCTTCATCATGGACCGCGTGTTCCGCCGCTTTGGTCTGTCCGGTAAGTCCTTCATCCCCATGCTCGTGTCCTCGGGCTGCGGCGTCCCCGGCGTCATGGCTACCAAGACCATCGAGAACGAGAAGGACCGCCGCATGACGGTCATGACCACCACGTTCATTCCCTGTGGCGCTAAGCTGCCGATCATCGCCCTGCTCATGGGTTCCATCATCGGCGATTCTTCTACCACCGCCGCGTGGATCAGCCCGCTCTTCTACTTCCTGGGCGTCTTTGCCGTCATCGCCTCGGGCCTTATGCTCAAGAAGACCAAGCTCTTCGCCGGCCGCCCGACCCCGTTTGTCATGGAGCTCCCCGCTTACCACTTCCCGGCGATCCGCTCCTGGGCGCTGCACGTGTGGGAGCGCTGCTGGGCCTTTATCAAGAAGGCCGGCACGATCATCTTCGCCTCTACCGTCGTGGTGTGGTTCCTCTCCAACTTTGGTAGCTACAACGGCTCCTTTGGCTTCCTGCCTGCGATGGACGGCATCCCCGAGGAGTTCATGGACTACTCCGTGCTCGCCATGCTGGGCAACCTGGTCGCTTGGATCTTCGCCCCGCTCGGCTTTAGCACCTGGCAGGCAACCGCGCTGACTGTCTCTGGCCTCGTCGCCAAGGAGAACGTTGTCGCCACCGCCGGCTCGCTGCTGTCCGTCGCCGACGCGGGCGAGACCGACCCGAGCCTGTGGACCGCGTTTGCCGGCATGTTCCCCACCATGGGCGCCTGCGTTGCCTTCGGCGCGTTCAACCTGCTGTGCGCTCCGTGCTTTGCCGCTATGGGTACCATCCGCAACCAGATGAATTCCGGCAAGTGGACCGCGATTGCCCTCGGCTACGAGTGCGCCTTCGCTTGGGTGATCGGCCTGTTCATCAACCAGTTCTATAACCTGCTTGTCCTTGGGCAGTTTGGCTTCTGGACGGTTGTGGCTATCGTGCTGCTGGTCGCGATGCTCTTCCAGATTTTCCGTCCTATGCCCAAGCACGCTTGGACCGACGAGGACGAGACCAACACTGCTTCCGCTGCAGTTTCCGCCTAAGTCCGAATAAGGATCAACCCCTTTCCACGAGCCCGGGTGTCTCAGTGACACTCGGGCTTTTTGATGCAATGGGGGGACAGATTGCTTTGCTCCAGAAGTAAGATGTGGCGTTTCCGCAGATAAAACTGACCAAATTAAACCTGTCCCTATTCGGTAGGTGGAGAATGGAGTAAAGTAAGTGATGGTTAACTAGAGGAGGCTTGCTATGGCACCTATCGATATTGTTGTACTGGCTGTTATCGGCGTTGCGTTTGTCGCGGTATGCGTGCGCGTCTACCGCAAGGGCACCTGCGCCGACTGCGCTCAGGGTGGCGTTTGCACGGGGCATTGCTCCAACAAAAAGACGTGCGCCGCACTTAAGGGCGTGGACAAAATCGCCGAAGACTTGGGCCGCGGTATCAAATAAGGTCCAGATATCCAAGCGCCCCGCGAGCATCCGTTCGCGGGGCGCTTTGTGCATTTGAGGGAGAGCACGGCGAGTCGAAGAGTATTTTTGGGGTATCGTTAACTGGACTATTAATTGGCAACTTATCTATAACGGAGTAACCGCATGAGCGCTCGCGTAACCATGAAGGACATAGCCGCCGAGCTTGGCGTTTCCATCAATACCGTGCACAAGGCTCTGACGGGAAAGGCCGGCGTGAGCGAATCCGTGCGCGCCAAGGTGAACGCTAAGGCCGAGGCCATGGGCTATCACCGCAACACAAGTGCCTCAAGCCTGCGCCGCAAGGATATCAATCTGGTGTTTTGCCTGCCCCGCGCATCGCGCGAGGGAGCGTACTTTTTCCGTTACCTGTGGGAAGGCTGCAATCGCTTTGAACGGGAGGTCATCGACCGGGGCATTACGGTTGAGCGCGTTGAATTTGGCGTGGGCGGCTACGCTGATGCACTCGAGCAAATCGACGAGCGTCTGCAGGTGGGCGAGAAGATTGATGGCTTGCTCGCCTATGCGCCGGGCGACGATCGTGCGACTGAGCTTTTGGGGCAGATCGCCGAGGCGGGCGTGACGATTGAGCTTGTCGACGGCGACCGTCCGCATTTGAATCGTTTGGGTGCGAGCTTGGCCGATTATTCGACGGCAGGCAGCCTTATGGCCGAGCAGGCGGCAAACCTGGTCCATGCTTCTGGGGCCGACGCCCGCGTGCTCCTTTTGACAGGCGACCCATATACCGATTCGCACTATCTAACCGCCCGCGCCTTCCACAATTACCTGCGCGAACGTGATATTCCATGGCAGGTTGAGGATCTTGCAGGTGCCCATGCGCAAGTCAAACAACTCGAGCATGAGCTCGAAAAGCGCTTGAGTGCGCCGGACGCCCCCGAACTTATCTGTAGCGTTTTTGCCGTTGGTTCCGAAGTGGTTGCCGACGCGCTCGTCTCGACCGGCAAGGCCGGTCAGGTCATGGTGATCGGCAACGACCTGTTTCCCGAAAGTGCTCTGGCCTTGCGCCGCGGTATCTTTACCAATATTGTCTATAAGGACCCGACGAGCCTGGCGTATCGCGGCGCTAAGACGCTGGGCGATTATCTGCTGTGGGGAAGGACCCCGACGGTGCCCGTCCAGAAGGGCGCCGTTGAGATGGTGTTTGGCAGCAACGTCGACCGCTACTGCGAACTTGCGGGAATTTAGTCGATTGGGCAGGTACCCCCTCTTGCGACGTGCATTTTTGGGAGTATTCAGCATTGGCATGCCCTGAATGAGGCGCAGAACGACTGTTTTAAGTGCCGCCGGTGGCGTATTTCGCCATCGGCGGCACTTTTTATGCCGATCGGACGCAATGTGCGCATCAAATGGGGCGCCGAGGACGGCGCGCGGCGCGCTTCGATGCTGAATACTCCCAAAAATGCACGGCGGGATATGACCCACCTGAGCAAAAGCGCTCAAGTTCGGTGTTCGGGGACGCCAACCGGTCCGCAATACATGCAAGTCACAGCTCCGGCAACCGTTGAACGGGCAAAATCTACCGTTCACCCCATGGTGGTTAGGTGAACGTTCACCTTTTGAGTTGCAATGGATTAGTATAGTGAACGTTCACCTAAAGGATAACGAGCGCGCCGTGCGCCCGCCTTGCCAGCAAAGGGGCTGTTTGATGAAAAACTTTATGGACGATCAGGATTTCCTGCTGAGCACCAAGACCGGCGAGGAGCTGTTCCACAACTTTGCCAAGGGCATGCCCATCGTCGACTACCACTGCCACATTTCTCCCAAGGAGATCTGGGAGGACAAGCGTTTCGAGAACATCACCGAGGTTTGGCTGGGCGGCGACCACTACAAGTGGCGCCTGATGCGCGCCAACGGCGTCGACGAGCGTTTTATCACTGGCGACGCCCCTGCTCGCGAGAAGTTTCAAAAGTGGGCCGAGACTCTGGGTCGCTGCGTTGGCAACCCCGTCTTTGAGTGGAGCCACCTGGAGCTTAAGCGCTACTTTGGCTACGAGGGCGTCCTCAACGGCAAGACCGCCCAGGAGGTCTGGGACCTTGCCAACGCTAAGCTCGCCGAGGCCAGCTTTACCTGCCGCAACCTGATCAAGCAGTCCAACGTCCGCATGATCTGCACTACCGACGATCCCGCCGACAGCTTTGAGTGGCACAAGAAGATTGCCGCCGACGACAGCTTTGACGTTCAGGTCGTTCCCGCCATGCGCCCCGATGCCGCTCTGCGCATCGAGCGCGGCCAGGAGTTTGCCGACTACTGCAAGCACCTCTCCGAGGTTGCCGGCGTTGAGGTAAGCGACTTCGAGGGCATGAAGGCCGCCATCTCCAAGCGCTACGACGTTGCTCACGAGCTGGGATGTCGCGCATCCGACCATGCACTCGACTACGTTATGTACGCCCCGGCTACCGCCGACGAGATCGAGGCCATCTTTGCCAAGGGTCTGGCTGCTGAGCCGCTTACCGAGGAAGAGATCCTCAAGTACAAGACTGCCTTTATGCAGTTCGTTGCCGGCGAGTATGTCCGTCTGGGCTGGGCCATGCAGCTGCACTTTGGCTGCAAGCGCGACAACAACCGCGCCATGTTTGCCAAGCTCGGCCCCGATACCGGCTACGATTGCATCTCCAACTACACGCCGTCCGACCAGCTTGCCGATTTCCTCAACTCCATTCAGGAGACCTGCGGCTTGCCCAAGACCATCCTGTACAGCCTGAACCCCATCGATAACACCATGATCGATACCGTGATGGGCTGCTTCCAGGAGGCTCCGACCGCCGGTAAGATCCAGAACGGTTCTGCCTGGTGGTTCAACGACAACGAGGTCGGTATGCGCGAGCAGCTCACGGCCCTGGCAAACGAGGGCGTGCTGGGCAACTTTGTGGGCATGCTTACCGACTCCCGCTCTTTCCTGTCCTATCCGCGCCACGAGTATTTCCGTCGCGTGCTGTGCAGCGTGATCGGCGAGTGGGTCGAGCAGGGCAAGTACCCGGCCGACATGGAGCTGCTGGGCAGTATCGTGCGCGACATCAGCTACAACAATGCGGTCCGCTACTTTGGCTTTGATCTGGATACCGTCGAGGCATAAGCCTGCATCGAATCACATTGAACACGGGAGCGCCGTTGCCACACACGGCGCCCCCGTTTTGCCTGCACGCTAACAGCTATCTAAGGAGAGACACAGATGGAGAACATCAGCTACGATGCGCTCGAGGAGATCGGTTACAAGGGCTATCTGCTGCCCAAGGACGCTCCCGAGAAGGTTCTACAGTTTGGCGAGGGCAATTTCCTGCGCGCCTTCGTCGACCGTTTCTTTGACATGGGCAACGAGGCCACCGGCTGGAACGGCAAGGTTGTCATGGTGCAGCCCATCAGCGGCGCCTTTGGCTTTGCCGATGGCATCAATGCTCAGGACGACCTGTACACCGTGTTGGTGCGCGGCAAGGAGAACGGCAACACGGTTGACGAGTCCCGCGTGATCAGCGCCTGCAGCCGCTGCATCAACCCGTACCGCGAGGACGACTACCGCGCCATGATGGAGGTCGCCGTCTCCGACGATTTGGAGATTATCGTCTCCAACACCACTGAGGCCGGTATCGCCTACGACCCGTCCTGCAAGGCCGACGACATGCCGCCCGCGAGCTTCCCCGCCAAGCTTGCCCAGGTGCTCCACACCCGCTGGGCCGCCGGCAAGCCGGGCGTCATCGTGCTCGCCTGCGAGCTCATCGATCACAACGGCGAGGAGCTGCTGCGCATCATGAACCAGTACGTGAGCGACTGGGGCTGGGAGGACGAGTTCTCGCAGTGGATGGCCAACGACTGCACCGTCTGCACCACGCTTGTCGACACTATCGTCCCCGGCCGCATCCGCGACCCCAAGGAGGCCGCTGCCGTGGCCGAGCGCCTGGGCTACGAGGATCCCTTCCTGGCCGTGCGCGAGCCCTTCCAGATGTGGGGCATCCAGGGCGACGAGTCGCTTGCCGAGAAGCTCCCCTTCGTGAAGGCCGGCCTGCCGGGTGTCTTTGTTACCCCCGATGTCACCCCGTACAAGAAGCGCAAGGTTCGCATCCTCAATGGCGCCCACACCGCCTTCGTCCCGGGCTCCTGGGTTGCCGGCTTTGACATCGTGCGCGATTGCATGCACGACGAGACCGTCCGCGGCTTCATGAACACCATGCTCTACGACGAGGTCATCCCGACGCTTGCCGCCGACCTGGACGTCGAGGACTGCAAGGCCTTTGCTGCCGCCGTCGAGAACCGCTTCGACAACCCGTTTATCGACCACGCGCTGCTCTCCATTTGCCTCAACTCCACGGCCAAATGGCGTGCTCGCGACCTGCCCACGCTCAAGGACTATGTTGCCGAGACCGGCAACCTGCCCAAGTGCCTGGCGACGAGCCTCGCTACGCTCATTGCCTTCTATACTCAGAAGCTCGTTGCTCGCGAGGGCGATGGCCTGCACCTGCGCCGCGCCGACGGCACCGAGTACACCGCTCAGGACGATGCCTTCGTGCTCGATTTCTACGCCGCCCACGCCGGTGCAGACGATACCGAGCTGGTGCACGACGTGCTCACCAATGAGCAGATGTGGGGCGAGGACCTTACGCAGATCACCGGTCTCGAGGAGTTTGTCGTCAACGCGCTCACCGTCGTGCGTGTCGAGGGCGCCAAGCAGGCCTTCGCCAACGCTCAAGCGTAAATTCCCGGTGCGGGCGCCAGACGGCTTGCCCGCGCCTCGACTTCTGCTCAACCTGTAGGGTTAGGACCATTTGTAATGAACACTATCCAGATCAATCCGGCCGATAACGTGATCGTCGCGCTGTCGCCGCTTGCCAAGGGCACCGCCGTCGCGGTTCCCGGGGTGGGCGAGGTCGCTGCCGCGGAGGATATTCCGCAGGGCCACAAGATGGCCGTGCGTGCCATTGCGGCGGGGGAGAACGTTGTCAAGTACGGTCTTCCTATCGGCCATGTGACGGGCGACATCCAGCCCGGTCAGTGGCTTCATACGCATAACGTCAAGACCAACCTTTCGGGCGAGGTCGAGTACGTTTACAATCCGACGCATCCGGTCGTTGAGCCGGTTGAGCCCGAGACCTTTATGGGCTTCCGTCGCGCCGACGGCCGCGCCGCCACGCGCAACGAGCTGTGGATCATCCCCACGGTCGGCTGCGTCAACGAGGTCGCACGTGCCATGTGCGAGCAGGCTCAGGATCTGGTCGAGGGTTCGCTGGAGGGCGTCTATTACTTTCCGCATCCGTTTGGCTGCTCGCAGACCGGCGCCGACCATGCCCAGACCCGTCGCCTGCTGGTAGCGCTCTCGCGTCACGCAAACGCTGCGGGCGTGCTGTTCCTGTCGCTCGGCTGCGAGAACTGCACGCATCAGCAGGTGCTCGACGAGCTGGGCGAGTACGATCACGAGCGCGTTCGCTTCCTTACCTGCCAAGATGTTGCCGACGAGCAGGTCGAAGGCCACAAGATTCTGTCTGAGCTGGCCGACCTGGCCAAGCAGGCCAAGCGTGAGCCCATTCCGGCCTCCGAGCTGGTCATTGGCCTTAAGTGCGGTGGCTCTGACGGTCTTTCGGGCATTACCGCCAACCCCACGATCGGTCGCGTGAGCGATATGCTCGTCGCCCGCGGTGGCACGTCGGTGCTCACCGAGGTCCCCGAGATGTTTGGCGCCGAGAGCATTCTGCTCGATCGCTGCGAGGACGAGCAGGTGTTTAACGCCGCCTCCGACATGCTCAACGGCTTTAAGGATTACTTTATTAGTCATGGCGAGGTCGTCTACGAGAACCCGAGCCCCGGCAACAAGGATGGCGGCATCACCACACTCGAGGACAAGAGCTGCGGCTGCGTGCAAAAGGGCGGATCTGCCCCCATCGTCGACGTGCTGCCGTACGCCGGTCAGGCTACCAAGCATGGTCTGAACATGTTGTGCGGTCCGGGCAACGACATGGTATCCACCACGGCCCTGACGGCTGCCGGCTGCCACGTGATCCTGTTCTCGACCGGCCGCGGCACGCCGTTTGGTGCGCCGGCGCCTACGCTCAAGGTGTTCACCAACCAGCGCCTGTGCGACCACAAGGCCAACTGGATGGACTTTAACGCCGGTGTGGTGGCTACGGGCGAGCGTACGCTCGATGAGGCTGCCGGCGATCTGTATCAGCTGGTGCTGGACACGGCGAGCGGCAAGCTTACCAGCGCCGAGCGTCGCGGCTGTCACGAGATCAGCATCTGGAAGGACGGAGTCTGCCTGTAGCGATGACACGTTGAGCGCGTGATTGAATAAGCTGCTGCAAAGACTGAGCGACCCCGCCGAGGACAATCTCGGCGGGGTCGTTTTTCGTTTCTCGTTGCGTTGTCGTGCACGGCTTTTTTGGGAAGGGTGCCCGGCACCTCCCTCATCTCCAGAGAACAATGAACGTTCACCTAGTTGTTGCGTGGTGCTGAATCGACTTGATAATCAAAAATGCAGGGATTTTTTCATTTTCAGGCCCGTTCAACGGCAAAAAACGACCGTTCAAGGATAATATACAAGTGAACGTTCACCTATCATAAGCAATCGCGCATAATCTAGCTAAACGTTCACCCTGAACGGCATGCAGACAGACGTCGGTATGGACTCCAATGTCTTGTTCCAAGACAATCGAGAAAAGAGAGGGAGCTCGATGACTAACAAGATCGGTAAAAAGCGCAAGATCACATTCTGGACGCGCTTGGGCTTTGGTATGGGCGGCATGCTCAACTCCGGTGCCCTGACCTTTACGCACAGCTACATGGTGCTGTTCCTGTCCACGGAGTGCGGCCTGTCCGCAGGCGAGGCTGCGCTGATCAGCTCGTTCGCCATCTATCTCAACGCCATTCTGTGCCCGCTTATGGGCTTTGTGGCCGATAACTTCTACGCTACCAAGATCGGCCGTATCTTTGGCCGCCGCCGTTTCTGGATCTTGCTGGCAATCCCGATGATGGTCGCCGAGCCGCTCATCTTTGTGGCTACGCCGTTCGGTTTCCCGTACTACTTTGTGCTGTACCTGATCTACAACGTCGCGTATACGTTCTGCACCGCCAACCTGTCGCCGCTTACCATCGAGATGACCGACGACTTCAAGGAGCGTACGTACCTCACCGGCTACAAGCACCTCTTTGGTAACGCCGCCGGCTTCCTGATGGCAGCACTCGTCGGCTTTGGCTTTGGCACCTTCGGCGAGACCAACCCGTTCAGCTACTTCATCATCGCTACGGTCAACGCTTCGGTCATGGCAATCTCGCTGCTGTGCGTGTACCTGTCCACGTGGGAGCACACCCCCGAGGAGGTGGCTCAGGAGAAGATCGAGAGCGTCGGCGAGGGTATCAAGAAGTTCTTCATCGACGTTGTCTCTACCTTCCGCAACAAGTCCTTCCGCAAGGTCCTGTATGCACAGGTCTCCACGAAGCTCGCTGCTGCCTGCTGGTCTGCCTGCCTGTCCTTCTTCATCGTCTACTGCCTGCAGATTCCTAAGTCCTATGAGTCCGTGATGGAGATGCCCGGCAAGGTCGTCGCTATCGTCTGCACCGCCATCTGGGTTGCCCTCATGGCCAAGAAGGGCTTCCACAAGTCTTGGTACCTGGCCAACGTCGGTTGCGCTGCGTGCATCATCGCCTACAACTACTTCGCCTTTGGTCAGATTAACGGCACCTCCACGGTCGCCATCGCCATGATTGCCTACCCCATCATCTTCGCCATCTGGAAGTTCTTCTACGTTGGTTTCCAGTACCTGCCCGACGTTCTGCTCAACTACATCCCCGATGTCGATGAACTCATCACCCTGCGTCGTCGCGAGGGCATCTACAGCTCCGCTCAGCAGCTCTGCCAGCAGATCGCCCAGGCTATCGCCGTCAACGCATGGGCTATTGTCCTTGCTGCCTCCGGCTTCATTCAGACCGCCGGCAACAGCGACGCCGTAACCCAGCCCGCCACCGTGCCTCTGTACATCTGCGGCTACATGCTCATCGGCTGCGCCGGCTTCTTCCTGCTCGCGGCTGTCCTTGCCCGCGGCATCAAGATCGACAAGGAGCAGTGCGACATCCTCTGCGACGAGATCAAGCGCGTCAAGGAGGGCGGCAAGATGGCCGACGTCCAGCCCGAGGTCAAGGCTCTTTGCGAGGAGCTCTCCGGCTTCAAGTACGAGGACTGCTTCGCTCACAACAACGTTGGCTTCCAGGACGGCAGCGTAATTCCCGCCGAGTAGGGCAGGCGCATCGTCCAAACCACAGGGCCGTGCCACCGGAGATCCACCGGCGGGTGCGGCCCTTTTTTAAAAACGAGTAGTATGAACTTCTGATTACATTTGAGGGAGAGACCCATGGAGACGAACGTTATCTGGCGCAACGCCCGTGCGGCCGTTATTGAGCTCGACGACGGTGGCTACTTTACCTGTGCCGATATGTGGGAGATCTTTGTCAACGATGAGCCCGTCGGTACCACGAATACGGTCGAGACCTATGTTGACGGCCTGGTTCCCGGCAAGCGCAACCTCGTCCGCTTTGTCTGCGGCGAGCGTGAGCTGAGTGTGGGCGTCACCACGCCCGCGGAGCCCTTTACCATCAACGTTCGCGACTGCGGCGCCAAAGGCGATGCCGAGCACGATGACACCACCAATATTCAGGCTGCCATCATGGCTTGTCCCAAGGGCGGGCGCGTGCTGATTCCCGCTGGCAACTACCGCATCAAGTCCCTCTTCCTTAAGAGCAATATCAACATCGAGCTCGCCGAGGGCGCGGTGCTGCTGGCCCGTCACGACCGCGCGGCGCTTGCCTACATTCCGGGCACGGTCACGGGTGACAAGGGCACCGGGTATGCCGGCACCGATATGCTGCCCCTGGGCCGCTGGGAGGGCGAGAGCTTTTCGACCTATTGCTCGACCTTTACGGGTCTGAGCGTGCACGACGTGTGCATCTATGGCCGCGGCGCCATCGACGGCCAGACCGATTTTGCCGAGGATAACTGGTGGAACAAGGACTTTAAGAATATCTTCCGCCCCGAGGAGGGCCGCGAGATCGCCCGCCCGCGCATGATCTTCCTGTCCGAGTGCCAAAACGTGAGCCTTGCCGGCTTTACCGTCCGCAACAGCCCAGCATGGAACATCCATCCCGTTCTGTGCGAACACGTCGATGCCCTGTGCCTGTCCATCGAGGGTCCCAAGAACTCCCACAACACCGACGGCTTCGATCCCGAGAGCTGTGGCTTTGTTCGCATCCTGGGTTGCCAGTTCTCGGTGGGCGACGACTGCATCGCCATCAAGAGCGGCAAACTGGGCATTGAGCCCGAGCTTCGTCCCGCCACGCATGACGTGTTGATCGCTCACTGCTACATGCACGACGGTCATGGCGCCGTGGTGTTGGGGTCCGAGGCTGCCGGCGGCATCAAGGACCTCACCGTGAGCAAGTGCCTCTTTGAGCGCACCGACCGCGGCCTGCGCGTTAAGACTCGTCGCGGTCGCGGCAAGGACGCCGTCAACGAGGGCATCACCTTTGAGCACATTCGCATGGACGAGGTGCTCACGCCTTTCGTGGTCAATTCGTTCTACTTCTGCGATAAGGACGGCAAGACCGACTATGTCCAGAGCCGCGACGCGGTGCCCGTCGACGACCGTACGCCCGGCTTTGGCGCCACGACGTTTTGCGATATCGAGGCCACCAACTGCCACGCTGCCGCCGCCTACATCACGGGCTTGCCCGAGAGTAAGGTGACGCGCCTGACGTTCCAGGATGTCCATGTGACCTTTGCGGCAGATGCCGAGCCCTTTGTGCCTGCAATGGCCTGCGGCGTGGAGCCCATGGCGCGCCAGGGCATCATCGCGCAGAACGTGAAAGTCCTCGACCTGCAAAATGTGGTGATCGAGGGTCAGGATGGCGACGAGCTGCAGCTCGAGAACGTCGATAAGATTGTCCGTTCCTAGCTGGAATTGATGACCGGGGCCGCATTGCCGAAAAAATCGGCTATGCGGCCCTTGTGCCATGCGGCCGCGCTACGCATCATAACGAGAAGGTATACATGCTCAATAAAACGATTTGTGTCGGGGTCGATGGCTCGGATGCCGCGATCTCGTCCTATATTTTTGCTCCCACCGAGGATGCTTATGCCCTGGAACCCCGACCTGCAGTTTTGATTGTGCCGGGTGGGGGCTACGATCATATTTCGCCTCGCGAGGGCGAGCCGGTGGCGCTACGCTTACTTGCGATGGGGTATCAGGCTTTTGTTCTGGACTACTCGGTTGCGCCCGCCGCCTATCCGCTTGCATTGCAAGAACTTGCGCGGGCGGTCGATACCGTGCGAAGTCATGCGACGGAGTTTTGCGTCGATCCCAATCGAATTACGGTCATGGGTTTTTCGGCGGGTGGACACCTGGTTGGCTTGCTCGGGGCGCTTTGGGACAAACCTTGGCTTGCAGAGTCGATCGCGACATCGCCTGAGTCGATTCGGCCTGACGCACTTTGCTTGGGCTATCCGGTCGTAAGCTCGGGGGCCTATGCCCATCGTGGCTCGTTTGAACACCTAACGGGTGCCGATGACGTTTTGGCTCAAAAGTTGTCGATCGAGAACATGGTGGGCGAAGGTTTTCCCCGTACGTTCTTATGGCATACCGCCGAGGATGCATCGGTGCCAGTCCAAAATAGCCTTTTGCTTGCGCAGGCGCTTGCCGATCACGGGATTGGCTTTAGCTTACATATTTTTCCGCATGGAAAGCACGGAGCATCGCTCGCCACGGCCCAAACGGCATTTAAGGGTTGCGCCGAGCATATTCAGCCACAGGTTCAGGGCTGGCCTGAGCAGTTTGCCGCCTGGGAGCGTGATGGACGATGAACGAAAGTATCAATGAGCTGCGTGTTTCGAGGGCTGCGTCAGGAGCGTATCCAACGATTTCTGATGCCTTGGCGGCAACCGATCAACTCTATCCGGACGCCGAGCAGGCGGTGACGATCCATATTGATCCGGGTGAGTACCGCGAGCGGGTCGAGATCCATCGGCCGCATGTGACGTTGGCGGGCGAGACGGCTGACAGCGTGCGCATCGTGGGCAGCCTGGGTGCCAAGATGCCCTCGGAGGACGGCTCGGGTGTCGACGGTACGCTCGGCACGTTTAGGACCTATACCGTTTTAGTCGATGCCGACGACGTGCGGCTCGAGAACCTCACAATCGTCAACGATGCCGGCGACGGTCGCGAGGTGGGGCAGGCGATTGCCCTGTACGCCGACGGCGACCGTTTGGTGGTCGACGCCTGTTGCATTACGGGGCGCCAGGACACGCTGTTTTTGGGCCCGTTGCCCCCGCGCGAAGTCAAACCGGGCGGATTCATTGGGCCCAAGCAGTTTGCGCCGCGTCGGGTGGGTCGTCAGTATTTTCGACGCTGCCGGATTGAGGGCGACGTCGACTTTATCTTTGGCGGCGCGTGTGCCTATTTTGAGGGGTGCGAGATCCGCTCGCTCAACCGCAATATGGACGTGAACGGTTACGTGACGGCGGCATCGACGCCCGAGGGAGAGCCATATGGCTTCGTGTTCCACGGCTGCTCGTTTACAGCCGCGCAAGACGTGGCACCGGATTCGGTCTATTTGGGTCGTCCTTGGCGTGAGTGGGCCCAGACCGTGCTGATCGATTGCTGGCTGGGACAGCATATCAAGCGCGAAGGTTGGTGGGATTGGGCTAAGCCGGCGGCGCACGAGAGGGCGCACTACGCTGGTGCAAGCCTACATGGCCCGGCGAGTGATGCCGAAAACTGGGTGCCATGGGCGCACGAGCTCGATGCGACAGCCACTACCCGATACGCCCGCGAACAGGTGCTTTCCGGTGCGGACGGCTGGGACCCCGAAGGTGGCCCGGGCGACGCTGCGGAGACCGACAGTCTTTCCGATAACGGTCGCACGGTGCATATCGACACCTATTACGAAGACGAACTGGCGTTTCGTGAGCGCCTTAAGCGTGAGGGCCGCTCCGCCGCATTTAAGGGCACGACGCCCGAAGACTTTGAGGCATGGCAGATTGCGACGAGGGTTCGGCTGTTTGACCTGTTGGGCCTATCGATTATGGATCGCGTGTCGATTGAGGCGCGCGAGCTCGATCGGGTGCAGATTGCCGGCGGTATCGTGCGCACCCATGCGATGCTGCAGGTGGAGCGCGACGTTTGGATGCCGTTCTACCTGCTCGAGCCGCAGTCGCCTAAGCTCGATGCGCGCGGCCGCAAGTGTTGCTATGTCTGCCCGCATGGCCATCAGGGAGCAGGCGCCGCAAGTGTTGCGGGCGTGACGGGCGTGCCGGCGGTCGATGATGCTGTGCGTAAGTTCAATTACGACTACGGTCTACGTTTGGCGCGTATGGGTTACGTGACCGTCTGCCCCGACGCACGCGGTTGGGGATACCGTCGTGACTGGAAGGGTCAGGGCGATGACGAGAACAGCTTTCTGCGCGGCACGTGCCTAAACCAGGCACGTATGGCCGAGCCACTGGGTCTTACGGTCGCGGGCCTCAACGTCTGGGACAACATGCGCTTGATTGATTACCTGGCGACACGCGGCGATATTGCCATGGATGACCTGGGTTGCTTTGGTTTTTCGGGTGGCGGCTACATGACGTTGTACCTGGCCGCACTCGACCCGCGTGTGCGCAAGGCGTTTGTCTCGGGCTATCTGTACGGTGTCGCTGATTCACTGCTGCACCTCAATGGCAATTGCAGCTGCAACTACACACCCGGACTTTGGCGCTTACTCGACATGGGCGATATTGCCTCGCTTATTGCGCCGCGCCCGTTGTTAGTGCAGAGCTGCGAAGAAGATCATCTGAACGGTTCGCGCGGGCTGAAAAATGTCGATGAACAGCTCAAGATCGTGCGCGATGCCTACAAGTTGCTGGGCCGCAGAGATGCTCTGCGGCACGAGGTGTGTCCGGGTGGACACCATCTGGGAGTGACACATCTTGTCGAGGATATCGAATGGCTCGATTCGCACGTTGCGAAATGCGACCGTGCATAGCCCCTTGGCATGCTGCAAATAACGGTACGTACCTGTATGGCCGCCAATGGGCGGATGAGGAGAAGATTATGGAAACGAAGAACTTGAGTGAATCGACCATTTGCTGCTTTGGCGATTCGACCACATGGGGGGATAACGGATGCGGCGCAGGCGGCAACGACATCTCTTGGACTTCGCATCTGGGCGCGTTGCTGGGAGGTGCAGTCGTCGAGAACTTTGGCATCAAGGGTTCGCGTATCGCCATCAAGGCCGACCGTACCGATTCATTTGTCGAGCGCTTGGACGGCATCGACGATGCGGCCGATGTCTATGTTGTCTTTGGCGGCGTTAACGACTTTAGCCGCAACGTGCCGCTTGGCGAGTTGGGCAGCACCGATGTGCATGAGTTCTATGGTGCGGTCGACTATCTGATCCGAACCATCACGGCGCGCTCACCTCAGGCAAAGCTCGTGTTTATGACGCCATGCAAGACGAGTGGTAAGCACGAGAAGGATATCCCGGCAAGCGATGAGGCGAACCATTTGGGTCTGACGCAAGACGCCTACGTGCGAGCGATGCTGGAGGTCTGTGACCGTTACTCCGTTCCGGTGATTGACCTGTATGCGCAAAGCGGCATCAGCCCGTTTTTGCCGGAGCACCGCGAACTCTATATGCCGGACGGCCTGCATTACAGCCCGGCTGGCTATGAGCGCCTGGCGCATCGCATCGCCGCGGGCTTAGCCGCCGTTTGCCGTTAAAAGTCTGCCGTTCGCGGGGAATATAGGGTTAACGTTCACCCTATATTCCCCGTTCGCGTTACACTAGGGTTAACGTTCACCTATCATTAACGTCAGAGGGGACAGCAATGGGTTGCAATCAAATCCTGGACCGTTATATCGAGCAGTTGATCGAAACCTCTACGCCGCAGGCGCCGGCCTGGAACATCGAAAAGCTCCGTGCCGGTAAGGAGAACACCTGGAACTATATCGACGGCTGCATGATCAAGGCGCTCATCGAGCTGTACGAGATCACGGGTGAGCAGCGCTACCTGACGTTCGCCGACGACTACATCGATTTCTTTGTCCAGGACGACGGTACCATCAAACATTACAACCCCGAGGAGTACAACCTCGATAACGTTAATGCGGGCAAGACCCTCTACAAGCTCTATGACCTGGTGGGCAAGCCCAAGTATCGTGCGGCCATGGATACCATCTATCGTCAGCTCGAAACCCAGCCGCGCACCAAAGAGGGCGTGTTTTGGCACAAGGCCGTCTACCCCAACCAGATCTGGCTCGACGGCATGTATATGGCGCAGCCGTTCTACATGCAGTATGAGCTGAGCTTCCACAACCGTCGTGCCTGCTCGGACAGCTTCCATATGTTCCAGGTTGTGCATGACCTGATGCGCAACCCCCTCAACGGTCTGTACTATCACGCTTACGACGCGAGTCGCAAACAGTTCTGGTGCGACCCGGTCACCGGCCTTTCGGCTAACTTCTGGCTGCGCGCCGAGGGCTGGTTCGCCATGGCGCTCATCGACACGTGGGAGCTCATGCCGCCTTCGATGTCAGCCGAGAAGGACGAGATCCGCAAGATGTTCCACGATCTGATCGACGCCATGCTGCCGTATCAGGACGAGAAGACCGGCATGTGGCACCAGGTCATCAACCTGCCCAATATCGCCCCTAACTACCTAGAGGAGTCGGGCAGCGCCATCTTTGCCAACGCCATCATGAAGGGCGTGCGTCTGGGCGTGCTGGGCGAGCGTTACTATCAGTACGGCCGTCGCGCCTTCGATGGCATCTGCGAAACCTGCCTGTCCGAGTGTGACGGGCAGCTGGCGCTCGACAACATCTGCCTGGTTGCGGGCTTGGGAAACACCGCGCACCGCGAGGGCACGTTTGATTACTACATGAGCGAGCCCGTGGTCAAAAATGATGCAAAGGGTGTGGCGCCGCTGGTGCTTGCCTATATCGAGACCATGCATCACGACAAGCTGGCCGGTAAGCGCGATCCGCTCGCCCCCTCGGGCGTGTGCTCCATCGAGGACCCGTTTGGCGGATACACCCCGGGCATCAACGCTCATAAGGGATGTGAATAACGTGGGGGCTATTACTCCGGGCGTACGTTTGCACGACCTTCCGCAGGGGACCGTCGAGGAACGCATTCGTATGGCGGGAGAGCTGGGCTTTTCGTGCATTCAACTGCCGAGCAAGGTGCTCTACGCATCGATGGGGATCGATCGAGGCGGCCTGACCCGCGAGCTTGCCGACCATTTGCGTGCGGTGCTCGACGAGGCGGGCGTTTCGGTCGCCGTGCTCGGCTGTTATAAGAATCTGGCGACGCCCGATCGACAACAGCTCATGGATAACATTGCCGAGTACGAGGCGTGCTTGAATTTTGCCCAGATGCTCGGCGGATGCCCGGTTGGCACCGAGACCGGTCGTCCCAATGCGCAGAACCGCGTCGCGGACGACCGCATGACCGACGAGGCACTTGATGCGTTTGCAGACGGACTTGCACACGTCTGCGATCGGGCCGAGGCTGTGGGCGGGCAAATACTGATCGAGCCCGGTTGGAACGAGACGGTTAATACGCCGGATCGCTGCCGTGAGGTGCTGGAGCGCGTCTCGAGCCCGTCGCTCGGCGTGATCTACGACCCAGTGTCGCTGCTGCACCCCAGCGTCGTTGACGAAGCGCAGGAAATCACAGCGCGCATGCTCTACTTATGCGGCAGTAAGATCCGCGTGCTGCACGCCAAGGATTTTGAGGTCGTTGATAACGAGGACGAAGCCGGTTGGTGCGACGGTACGGGTTCACGCCTGGTGTGCCACGGCGTGGGCGAGACGGGTCGCTATGACTTTGAGCCCGTGGTGGCCTGGGCTGCCGCCGCCTGCCCTGGGATTCCCTGCGTGGTCGAGAGCAGCGTGCCGGCGACGGCGGCTGACTGCCTGGCGACACTCGAGCACATGTCCGCTCGCTGCGGGGCTCCGCATCGCGAGTTATAGCATTGGCTTTTGCCGTGTCGGCAGATTGAGATTACCTGTATGGGGGCGGCGGTGAAGGGTCTTTATCGTCGCCCCATTGGATTGCATTAAAAAGGGGAGTTGCGTGGCTATCCACATTGTCGAAGAGGCGAATCGTTGCCTAGGTTGTAAAAGGGCGTTCTGTCAGATTAAGGGCTGCCCAGTTCAGACGTCTATTCCGCAGGTCATTGACCTGTTCAAACAGCGTCGTCTAGAAGAGGCAGGTGAGCTGCTGTTCCAGAACAACCCCATGAGCGCGGTCTGCTCCATGATCTGCAACCATTCGGGTCAGTGCGAGGGCGCGTGCATCCAGGGCCGCAAGGGTGCGCCGGTGCATTTTTCGAGTATCGAGAACTATATCTCGACTGCGTATTTGGATCGTAAGGAGTGGAAGCCCGCGCCGTCGTGCGGCAAGCAGGTTGCCGTGGTCGGTTCCGGTCCTGCCGGCATTACCGTGGCCATTAAGATGGCCCAGCTGGGCTGTGCCGTCACGGTGTTTGAACAGCGCCCCGAGATCGGCGGCGTGCTGGAGTACGGCATCCCCGAGTTTCGCCTGCCCCGCGCTCTCGTGCAAAAGTACCGTCACGTGATGTGCTCGCTTGGCGTGCGCGTCCGTCCCTCGACCACCATCGGTGGCGCGCTGCATATCGACGACCTGCTGCGCGACGGCTACGATGCGGTCTTTGTCGGTACCGGTACCTGGCGTGCCCGCAAGCTGGGTATTCCCGGCGAGTCGCGTGGCAACGTACTGTTTGGTATCGATTACCTAGTCGATCCCACGAGCGTGGCGATCGGTCAGAACGTGGCGGTTATCGGCGCCGGCAACGTGGCAATGGATGTTGCCCGCACTGCCCTGCGCTCGGGTGCTCGCAAGGTTACCGTGTATGCCCGATCGCGCCATATCTCGGCCATCGATGACGAGGTCGAGCTGACCGAGCTTGACGGTGCCGAGATCGTGCGCGGCAAGGCGATCTGCGCCATCGATGATAACGGTCCGGTGTTCGAGACGGCTATCTTTGACGAGGACGACAACGTGGTGGGCTACGAGGAAGAACTTGACCATGTGCCCGCCGACACGGTTGTGATTGCGGCCTCGCAGGTGCCCAAGGACAAACTGGTGCTTACGACGGGCGGTCTGGAGACCGACCATCGCGGTCTTCTTTCGGTCGATGAGCACGGCATGACCACCGTGCCTGGCGTCTTTGCCGCCGGCGACGTCGTCAACGGCCCGCTCACTGTGGTCCATGCTGTAGCCGGCGCCAAGCTCGCCGTCGAAGGCATGACCAGCTACCTGGGCCTCTAACCCATCCCACCCATCAGTTGCGGTGAAATACGGACTGTTTTGGCTGTCAAAGGCCTCATCTACTCCGTATTCCACCGCAACTTTTTTGTGGGGTGGGCTAGAGACGCTGCATGCGGTACCCGACACCCATGTGCGTCTGAATCATCTTGGGGTGAGAGGGGTCTGCCTCGATCTTCTTGCGCAGGGTGCGCATGAACACGCGCAGGCTCGCCAGATCGCTGTCCCAGCTCGTGCCCCATATCTCGCGGGTGATGAAGGTGTGGGTGAGCACCTTGTCGATGTTTTTCGCCAGAAGGACGAGCAATTTGTACTCGGTTGGGGTGAGCGAGAGCTCGCGTCCGTCTTTCGTCGCGTATCCCGCGGCGTAGTCGATATGCAGCGGACCGTTGTCGAACGTGCTCGCTTCTGTCGACTCGCTCGACGCCATCGAGGAGCGCCTCAAATTCGCACGGACGCGCGCGAGCAACTCATCCACAGAAAAGGGCTTGGTGAGGTAGTCGTCTGCCCCTGCGTCAAGTGCTGCAATCTTGTCGGAATCTTCGGAGCGCGCCGAAATGACGATAATGGGGACTGCCGACCAGCTTCGGATCTTCGTGATGACCTCGATACCGTCAATGTCGGGAAGGCCGAGGTCGAGCATGATGAGGCTGGGGCCGTGCGACACCGCATCCATGATGGCGGCCTGACCGTTGCAAACCTTGCTCACGACGTAGCCGTGGAGGTCAAGCGCAGTCGAAACGAGGTTTTGAACGGTCAGGTCATCTTCGACCAGGAGGATGCGTGGCTTAGCGGCATTATTCATGAATCTCGATCTCCTCAGCGGGCAGGGTAAAACGGAAGACGGCCCCATGGGGGTGGTTGTCGCGAACTTCGATGACGCCGCCATGCGCCTCCACGATGGAGCGGCAGAGCGACAGCCCAAGGCCGATGCTTCGACGCGAATCCACGGGCCGCGTATTGCCTGAGGTAAAGAAGCGCTCAAAGATATGAGGCTTGTCGCAGTCTGCCACACCCGGCCCATCGTCTGCGACGTCCACCACGACGAACGCACCCTCGCGACGCGCGCTGATGGTGACAGTCGAGTCCTCGGGCGTGTATTTGAAGGCGTTCATGATGAGATTCGTAAGCACCTGCATGATGAGATGGACGTCGATGCGTACCAGCAGGATGTCGTCAGTGTGCTCGATGGTGACGGCACGTCCATGCGATGCTTGGGCGACATGGCTGAGGGCGGCCTCGATGACCTCGTCGATGAGCTCGGATGTTAAGTTGAGGCGAATGGTGCCGTCCTCGACGCGTGTGATGGCGAGGAGGTTCTCCACGGTATCGATAAGCCAGAGGGAGTCGTCGTAGATGGCATCGGCAAGATCGCAGCGTTGTTCGAGGCTGAGCTTCTCGTCGCTCTTCCGAAGGATTGCCGCAGATCCGGATATAGCCGTGAGGGGTGTCCTCAAATCGTGGCCGATGGAGCGCAAAAGGTTGGCGCGCAGCTGCTCGTTTTTCGCCAAGACCGCAGCCTCTTCGCGCTCTTGCGCCGCCCGGTCGCTTTCGAGCGCCAAGGCGCATTCACCTACGATAGATAGGACGATCGAATGCTCGAAGGCTTCGATCTCGCGCCCCTCCAGGGCGATGCCGATGACACCGAATACCTTGTCGCCGGTGCGAACCGCGAGGTAGAGACAGCGCGCCTCAGGCAGGGTCCGCGTGCTTGCGCCCGCACGCTTGTTGTTGGTGTAGGTCCAGGTTGCAACGGCGCGCTCGTAGTCGGTGAACAGCGACGCGGATCGGTTTTCGGTGCCAGCGGACTCATAGAGCGCCTTGCCGAGCGTGCCGTGTTCGGCGGGGTAGAAGACCACGTCGAGTTTTAGCAGTTTGACGAGTTGGTTCATGGCGACGCGGGCGCACTCCTCCGCGCTATGGGCTTGCTGCAAGAGCTGGTTCGTTTCGAGGAGTACGCGCGTTTTGAATGCGTTCTCGGCAGATGTACGGGCGTTGTCGGCGATGCGTGCAGTTAACTCGCCGGCGACCATAGCGGTAGCGAACATGATGCCGAACGTGACCAGATAGCTTCGGTCGTAGCTGGCGAGCGAAAACAGAGGCGTGACGAAGCAGAAGTTGTAAAGCACTACAGAGAGCACGCTCGATACGATCGTGCAGATACGCCCCGTCGTGGTGACGGCGGTCAGCAGGGCCGTGAGGATATAGAGGGATATGATGCTGGAATCGGCAAATCCCAGATGGCGGAAAGCCGTGCCGATCGCCGTGGCGGCAAGAGAGAGGGCCAGCGTGCGAAGCACGTTTCGGCTGCTGGGCGGCTGCAGGGCGAGCGCATGGCGGCGTCCTTTGGGTCGGGAGGGCGGAGTCGACTGTTCTGGAATGATGTAAATGTCGAGGTTCGGGGCGAATGTTATGAGCTGTTCTACGAGAGATTTGCGGCCGAAGAGGGCCTGACGGACGCTGCTGCGCTCGCCCGTGCGCCCCATGACGATCTTCGAAATACCCGACAGGCGCGCGAACTCGGAGATCTGAAACGCGGTGTCGTCGCCATAGACGGTTTCCATATGTGCTCCGAGCTGCTCGGCTAGAGCGATATTGGCTGCAAGCTTGGTGCGCTCATTATCGCTCATGGCTTGCGTGTGTGGGCTCTCTACGAACAGGGCGACGAGCTCGCTGCGAAACGCTTTCGCCATGCGCGCGGCGGCACGGACGATGCGGGGATTGGTCGGCGCCGGGGAGACACAGACTAAGATACGCTCCCTGGTGTAGTAGTCACGGTTTCCCAGCACGCGTGCGGCGTCTGTGAGGTGGCCGGTGCGATCGGCGCAGCGGCGCAGCGCGATTTCTCGGAGTGCGGTGAGGTTCTCGACGGTAAAAAAATGCTGTTGCGCTCGGGCAGCTTGCGCGGGACGGTAGACGAGGCCGGCGCGAAGGCGCTCAAGTAGGTCTTCGGGCTCTATGTCGACGAGCTCGACCTGGTCGGCATCATCGAAGATACGGTCGGGGATTCGTTCGCTCACGACAACGCCGGTGATGGATGCAACCATGTCGTTTAGGCTCTCGATATGCTGAACGTTCACGGTCGTATAGACGTCGATGCCCGCATGTAGAAGTTCCTCGACGTCTCGATAGCGTTTGTCGTGGCGAGACCCCGGCGCATTCGTATGGGCGAGCTCATCGACAAGGATGAGCTGAGGGGCGCGTTCGATAGCCGCATCTAGATCAAACTCGCTGAGCGCAATGCCGTTGTGCTCGATGAGTTTACAGGGCACGTTCTCAAGCCCTTGTGCAAGATGGGCAGTTGCCGGACGTTCGTGTGGCTCGATGTATCCCGCGACGACGTCGACACCTCGCCGCTTGGCGGCGTGGGCGGCTTGAAGCATCGCATAGGTTTTGCCTGCGCCAGCAGCGTAGCCAAAGAAAATCTTGAGGTGTCCCCGGCTGGTTCGAGCGTCATCGGCGACCTCGTCTTTCTCAATTGCCTTGAGGATGAGGTCTGGATTGACGCGAGTGTCCGATGCGTCGCGCTGCATAGCGTAGCCTTTCTGAAGCGTTGTCCATGCGTGCATACGCGGTGAGGACGCCACTGTATGCTCGCGAGGTCGAGTATAGGCGCACTACAGCCGCAATAGTGCTTTCTACCTGCATCTTTACGGCATCTTAAGGACGTGAGCCCCGGCCCTCACGCCTCTTTAATCCCTAGAAGCGTTTACTGTCCCCAGGCGCTTGCGAGAGCAGGCGTCCGAGACATCGGACCGCGTGTGAAAGGGGCGGTAAATGGACATCCTCATTCCCATCATCGGAGTCGTCTGCATTGGACTCTTTATCTATTACATCTACATTCTGATGAGGAGTGATTCGTAAACTATGGAGGCTGCGATTCAGTACATCTTGTACTTTGCCGTGCTCGTCGTCCTGGCCGTTCCGCTCGGTCGGTTCATGGCCCATATCATGGTTGGTGAGCATACGTTCCTGTCGCCTGTGATTGCTCCCGTGGAGCGTGGCGTCTATCGTCTGCTTCGCATCGACGCGGCAGAGCAGATGGGGTGTAGGCGCTATCTGGCAAGCGTGCTGGTCTTTTCGGGGATCGGCCTCGTGGCTCTTGTGGCACTCCAGGTGCTTCAGTCCTTCTTGCCGGGCAATCCCCAGCACCTGCCGGGTGTGTCATGGGACCTGTCGTTCAATACGGCTGCTTCCTTCATAACCAACACCAACTGGCAATCCTATTCCGGTGAGACCACCCTGTCCTACTTTGTGCAGTTCATGGGTCTCACCGTGCAAAACTTCTTGTCCGCCGGCACCGGTATTGCGGTCATGTTCGCGCTCATCCGCGGTTTCCGTCAGGTCAAGCAGCAGGGACTCGGCTCGTTTTGGGTCGACCTCACCCGCAGTGTCCTGTACGTGCTCATCCCGCTGAACCTCGTGTTTGGTATCTGCCTGGCTGCCGGTGGCGTCATCTCCAACTTCCAGCCGGCTCAGAAGGCTGAGCTCGTAGAGCCCGTCGCTGTCCAGCCTAATGCAGACGGCGGCTGGAGCGTCATCGACGGCGCCCAGATCGAGGGCGACACGGTCAAGGTCGACGGCAAGGTTGTCGAGGGCGCGCGCGTGATCACCGAGCAGTTCCTGCCTCAGGGTCCTGCGGCCAGCCAGGTTGCCATCAAACAGTCCGGCACCAACGGCGGCGGCTTCTTTGGCGCGAACTCTGCGCATCCGTATGAGAACCCCAATGCCTTCACCAACATCATCGAGATGACCAGCTTGCTGCTGATTCCGGTCGCCTGCTGCTTCACCTTCGGCATCGGTGTCAAGAATGCCGGGCAGGGCAAGGCCATCTTCGCGGCGATGCTTATCCTGCTTGTGGTCTTTACCGGCATCATCGCCGTTAACGAGCATATGGGTACGCCGCAGCTGGCAGATGGCGGCGCGGTCAACATCGAGATGACCGATGGCCAGGCGGGCGGCAACATGGAGGGCAAAGAGAGCCGCTTTGGCATCGCCTCCTCTTCCACCTGGTCCGCTTTCACGACGGCTGCTTCCAACGGCTCGGTCAACTCCATGCACGACTCCTACACCCCGCTCGGCGGGTTTGTCCAGATGCTCCAGATAGCGCTGGGCGAGGTAGTGTTCGGCGGCGTTGGCTGCGGCCTGTACGGCATGATCGGCTTCGCCATCCTCACGGTGTTTATCGCCGGCCTCATGGTCGGCCGCACGCCCGAGTTCCTAGGCAAGAAGATCGAGCCGACCGAGATGCGCTGGGCGGTGGTTCTGTGTCTCGCCACCCCGTTTGCCATTCTGGTGAGCTCCGCTATCGCCTGCATGGTGCCCGGTCTTGTCGATCAACTCAACAACGGTGGGGCGCATGGCTTCTCCGAGGTCCTGTACACCCTTACTTCGGCTGGCGGCAACAACGGCTCCTCATTCGCCGGTATGAACTGCAACATCCCGTGGATCAACGTGCTGCTGGGTATCGAGATGCTGTTCGCGCGGTTCCTACCGATTGTAGGCACGCTCGCCATCGCGGGCTCGCTGGCCGGGAAGGGCAAGGTCGCCGAGAGCGCCGGCACGCTTTCCACCACCAATGCCATGTTCGTGTTCCTGCTGGTATTCGTCGTTCTGCTGATTGGCGCCCTGAGCTTCTTCCCGGCGTTGGCGCTTGGTCCCGTTGCCGAATTCTTCCAGATGGTTGCGTAAAGGAGTCGCAGATTTATGGCTATGCAAAAAGACATGATGAGCCGCGCGGTGCGCGATTCATTTGCCAAGCTTGACCCCCGTGTCCAGGTCCAAAACCCGGTCATGTTCCTGGTGTGGCTGTCGGCCGCCATGACCTCCATTCTGGCCATCGCCTCTATTTTTGGGGTACAGGACGCCGACGTCCCCACGTACTATGTGATCGCCATTGCCGTCATTCTCTGGCTGACCGACCTCTTTTCAAATTTTGCCGAGGCACTTGCCGAGGGCCGCGGTAAGGCGCAGGCAGACTCCCTGCGCGCGGCGAAAAAGGACGTCGAGGCCCATCGCATCGAGTCCGTTGAGGATAAGGACCGCTTCACGGTCGTTCCCGGTACCGAGCTCTCACGCGGGGATCTGGTGGTCGTGCGCGCCGGCGAGCAGATTCCGGGAGACGGCGATGTCATCGAGGGTGCCGCCTCGGTTGATGAGTCGGCCATCACCGGCGAGTCTGCACCTGTGGTTCGCGAGGCTGGCGGTGACCGTTCTGCCGTCACTGGCGGCACTACCGTGCTTTCCGATTGGATTGTGGTGAAAATTACCAGCGAGCCTGGCCAGAGCTTCCTGGATAAGATGATCGCCATGGTCGAGGGCGCCGCCCGCAAGAAGACCCCCAACGAGGTCGCGCTCGAGATCTTTCTGGTTGCTCTGTCCGTCATCTTCATCCTCGTGACGCTCGCACTGTACTGCTACTCGAGTTTCTCTGCAGGGCTCAACGGTATGGCGAACCCCACGGCCGTGACCACGCTCGTGGCGCTGCTCGTGTGCCTGGCTCCCACAACCATCGGTGCCCTTCTGTCCGCCATTGGCATCGCCGGCATGAGCCGACTGAACGAGGCCAACGTGCTGGCCATGTCCGGTCGCGCCATCGAGGCCGCCGGCGACGTCGACATCCTCATGCTCGACAAGACCGGCACCATTACCCTGGGTAACCGCCAAGCCGCCGAGTTCATCCCGGTCGACGGCGTCGATCCCGCGGAGCTGGCCGATGCCGCGCAGCTGTCCTCTCTGGCGGATGAGACCCCCGAGGGCCGCTCTATCGTCGTGCTCGCCAAGGAGCAGTTTGGGCTGCGCGGCCGCACACTCGAGGATAAGGGCATGGAGTTCATCCCCTTCACCGCGGCGACCCGCATGTCCGGTGTGAACTACGCCGACAGCGAGATTCGCAAGGGTGCGGCCGATTCCGTTCGCGCTTATGTGGAGGCTGCCGGAGGAGTGTTCTCGAAGGAGTGCGACGAGGCCGTCGAACGCATTGCGAAGGTGGGTGGCACCCCGTTGGTCGTGGCAAAGGACCGACGTGTGCTGGGTGTCGTCTACCTTAAGGACATCATCAAGTCTGGCGTGAAGGAAAAGTTCGCCGACCTGCGCCGCATGGGTATCAAGACCATAATGGTGACGGGTGATAATCCGCTGACGGCCGCGGCAATCGCCGCCGAGGCCGGTGTGGATGACTTCCTGGCCGAAGCGACGCCCGAGGGCAAGCTCGATAAGATCCGCGCGTTCCAGCATGAGGGCCATCTGGTCGCGATGACCGGCGACGGCACCAACGACGCGCCGGCACTGGCGCAGGCGGATGTCGCCGTGGCCATGAACACGGGAACCCAGGCTGCCAAGGAGGCCGGCAACATGGTCGACCTCGACTCCAGCCCCACCAAACTCATCGATATCGTGCGTATCGGCAAGCAACTGCTCATGACCCGCGGCTCGCTCACGACCTTCTCGGTCGCCAACGACGTCGCCAAGTATTTCGCCATCATCCCGGCGCTATTCTCGCCGATCTACCCCGGGTTGGACTCCCTCAACATCCTGGGGCTCACCAGCCCGTTGACTGCCGTGCTGTCCGCCATTATCTACAACGCGCTGGTCATCGTCGCGCTGATTCCTGCCGCCCTGAAAGGCGTGAAGTACCGCGAGCTTTCGTCCGGCCAGCTGCTGACCCACAACCTGCTGGTGTGGGGCCTGGGCGGTATTGTGGCGCCGTTCGTATTCATCAAGATTATCGACATGCTGCTGGCCTTGTTCGGCATTGGCATGATGTAGACGGAGGTATGTATGTTCAAAGGTATCGCATCGCGCGCACTTGGCGTGTTCGCGCTGTTTACCGTTGTCTGCGGTCTGGGCTATACGCTCGTCGTGACCGGCATCGCCCAGGTTGCGTTCCCGTATCAGGCGAACGGTTCGCTCATTACGGTCGACGGCAAGGTTGTGGGTTCCGAGCTCATCGGCCAGAACTTCGAGGATGAGGACCACATGTGGGGCCGCATCCAGAACGTGTTAATTTTCGAAGGCGAAGATGGCGAGCTCATGGCGTATGGTGCCCCATCCAACCTGTCCCCGGCGAGTGAGGAGTATCGGCAGCTTGTGGATGCGCGCGTGAAGAAGATCCGCGCCGCCAACCCCGATGCCGATATGGATGCTGTGCCCGTCGACCTGGTGACGTGTTCTGGCTCAGGGCTCGACCCCGAGATCTCCCCCGATGCCGCCGAGTACCAGGTACCGCGCCTGGCGAAGGCCACGGGCAAGAGCGAAGGCGAGGTGCGCGAGATCATCGCCCAGTGCACCAAGGGCCGATTCCTGGGCGTCTTCGGCGAGCCTACGGTCAACGTGCTCAAGGTGAACCTTATGCTGGACGGCGCGCTGTAGGTGAGGGAGTGGCGGATGAGGGCATGACTGACTATCTGAGCCCTTAATTCCACCCCGCCCATCAGTTGCGGTGAAATACGGACTGTTTTGCCTGTCAAAAGCCTCATCTACTCCGTATTCCACCGCAACTTTTTTGTGAGGGTCGGGATTGAAGGTGGGGAGTGCGAGCGAGTGCGAATGCGGCGGATACTGATACGATAGGTACGTTAGCAACTGCCGCCTAGCGGCTCAAATGAAAGGAATCCCGCATGGAGTCCTCCGCCTATCCAATGCTCTTTAGTCCGATCAAGGTCGGTACGACCGAGGTCAAGAACCGCGTCTTTATGCCGCCGGTGTCCACGAACCTGGCCGATCATGGCTATGTGACCGACGACTTGGTCGATCATTACCGTGCCCGCGCCAAGGGCGGCGTGGGCCTCATCATAACCGAGGTCGTGACGGTCGAGCCCACCTATACCTATCTGCCGGGCGACATGTGCTGTTACGACGACACGTTTATCCCCGGCTGGGAAAAGCTTGCCGCCGCTGTGCACGAGTACGGCTGCAAGATCATGCCGCAGCTCTTCCACCCCGCCTACATGGCCTTTAACATTCCGGGCACGCCGCGCCTGATCGCTCCGTCCTTCGTGGGACCGTCCTATGCCCGCGAGGCACCGCGTCCTATCACGGTCGATGAGATCCACGAGCTCACGCATCAGTTTGGCGACGCTGCCGTGCGTATGCAGAAGGCCGGCGTCGATGGCGTCGAGGTCCATGCGGCGCACGCCCACGGCATGCTCGGCGGCTTTTTGACCCCGCTCTACAACAAGCGTACCGATGAGTACGGCGGCTCGCTCGACGCGCGTATGCGCTTCCTGCTCGAGGTCATTGCCGAGATTCGCGAGCGCTGCGGCAAGGACTTTATCATCGACGTCCGCATTTCGGGCGATGAATACACCGATGGCGGCCTGACCCTCAACGACATGATCTACGTCTCGCGTCGCCTGGAGAAGGCCGGCGTCGACATGATTCATGTGTCGGGCGGCACCACTATCAAGCGCGGCTCTGCCATTCCCGCCGCCGGCACGCAGCAGGCCTCGCATGCCGCCTGCTCGCGAGAGATCAAAAAGCACGTCAACATTCCCGTTGCCACGGTCGGCCGCATTAACGAGGCATGGATTGCCGAGGAGCTGATCGAGGACGGTGCTGCCGACATCTGCATGATGGGCCGCGCCAATCTGTGCGATGCCGAGTTCTGCAACAAGGCAGCCGCCGGCAACGCCGACGACATCCGCCCCTGCATTGGCTGCCTGCGCTGCCTGAACGGCATTATGTTTGGCAAGCGCATCTCCTGCACCGTCAATCCCGATGTTGAGCGCGACGAGGCCGGCTACGAGCCTGCCGCCGAGGCTAAGAACGTGCTGGTTGTGGGCGCTGGTCCTGCGGGCATGGAGGCAGCCTACATTGCTGCCAAGCGCGGCCACAACGTAGTGCTCGTGGATAAGCAGGACGAGCCGGGTGGCGAGATGCGCATCGCGGCCGTTCCGCCGGCAAAGCAGGAACTCACCCGCGTGATCAAGTATCAGTACCGTCGCCTGGCCGAGGTCGGCGTGAAGTGCGTATTTGGCACCGAGCTTACTGCCGAGGACATTCAGCGTGACTACGCCGGCTACGAGGTTGTCCTGGCTTATGGCGCCGAGCCCATCGCCCCGGCCTTTATGCAGGGCTTTAAGCAGGTTATGACGGCTGACGACCTGCTGAGCGGCAAGGCTTTCCCGGGCAAGAAGATCGTCATCGTGGGCGGCGGTACCGTTGGCTGCGAGACGGCCGATTACCTGGCCCCGCTGGTCAACGACCTGTCGCCGGCCAATCGCGATGTGACCGTCATAGAGATGACCAAGACGCTCGCTGCCAACGAGGGCGGTGCCGGTCGCGCGGTGCTCATCACGCGCATGCTCTCCAAGGGCGTCCATGTTCTGACCGAGGCCAAGGTGACCGAGATCACCGAGGACACCATCAGCTACGAGAAGGATGGCGAGGTCCACACCATCACCGATGCCGATACGCTGGTGCTTGCCATGGGCTATCGTCCCAATACCAAGCTGGTCGACGACCTTGCCGCTGCCGGTGTTGCTGTCCACGTGCTAGGCGATGCCCAGAAGTGTGGCAACATCCGCGATGCCATCGGCGATGGCTACAAGGTTGCCTGCGAGCTCTAGTCAACCCCTTGGTGCATGTGAGGCCTATCCCCGCGGCGTCAGTCGGTAGATAGCAAAAAGCGGCGGTCGTCCCGTACGTGGGACGACCGCCGCTTGCGTTAGCTGCAATGAGTCGTGCGATTAGAGGCCCAGGATCTCCTTGACCTTGGTGATGATGGCCTCGTCGGTTGCGTTGGCAAAGAAGTACTCCTGGAAGTGCTCGCCGGCAAGTGCGCCCTTCACCAGGTCCTGATCGATCTCGCCCAGGACGTCGACGAGCGGACGCATGGTCACAGCGCGCACGCCGTCGAGGATCTTCTTGTTGCGCTGCTCGGGCTCAACACGCTCGGCGGGGTAGCCGTTGCCCGAACCAAAGCCAAAGAGCTTCTCGAAGGTGTACTCGAGGTTGAGCTCCTGGCCCCAGCCGTTCTTAAGAGCGAAGGGCATGGCGACGGCGTTGCCATCGTTGACCTGGGCAAAGGTGTAGGCGTCGAGCGGGTCGGCAACGTGGCCGCACAGCACGCCGGGGAAGGAGTTGCAGGCGAGCATGGCGCCCTCGCCGGTGCCGCAGCCGGTCACGACGTAGTCGGCAGCGCCGGAGTTGAGCAGCACGGCGGCAAGGATGCCGTTCTGCACGTAGGTGAGGGGCTTGGAGTCGGCGTCGGCATACATACCATAGTTAAAGACGGTGTGCCCCATGGGCTCGACAACCTTCTTAAGGGCAGCCTCGATCATGGGGTTCTTGGAGTTCTGAGAATTCTCGTTGATGAGAGCGATCTTCATTGCGAAATACCTTTCCTATTTCTAACTTGCGGTGAAATACGGACCGTCTTGCCTGGTAGAAGTCAAAATCAATCCCTATTTCACCGCAACTACTAAATGAACCTAAATGTGGGAGCGCGGTGAGCGAGCGGGCTTGAGACGGAGCAGGTTGCCTTGAAAGAGGAGGGAAGCGTACTTGGGTACGCGACCGACGATTGAAAGGCAAGATGCCCGTCTCAAGCCCGCGCAGCGCCTACTGGGGCTGCTTGCCGATGTATGCCAGGATGCCGCCGTCGACGTAGAGGATGTGGCCGTTGACGAAGTTCGAGGCATCGGAGGCCAGGAACACAGCGGGGCCCTTCAGGTCCTCGGGCGTGCCCCAACGGGCGGCCGGGGTCTTGGCGATGATGAACTGGTCAAACGGGTGACGGCTGCCGTCGGGCTGCGTCTCGCGCAGCGGCGCGGTCTGCGGCGTGGCGATGTAGCCAGGCCCAATGCCATTGCACTGGATGTTGGCCTCGCCAAACTCGGAGCAGATGTTCTTGGTGAGCATCTTCAGACCGCCCTTGGCAGCGGCGTAGCCAGCGATGGTCTCGCGGCCAAGCTCGCTCATCATCGAGCAGATGTTGATGATCTTGCCGTGACCCTTGGCGATCATGCCGGGCAGGCAGGCCTTGGAGACGATGAACGGGGCGTTAAGATCGATGTCGACGACGCGACGGAAGTCCTCGGCGCTCATGTCGAGCATGGGGGTGCGCTGGATAACACCTGCATTGTTGACCAGGATGTCGGGCGTGGTGCCAAAATCGGCCTCGATCTTGGCGACGAGCTCGGCGACGACGGCCTCGTCAGTGACATCGGCCACGTAGCCGTGAGCCTCAAAGCCCAGCTCGCGGTAGTGCTTCTCGGCCTCGGCGACCTTGTCGGCGTGGCGGGCGTTAAAGGCGATCTTGGCGCCGGCCTCGCCGAGCGCCTCGGCAATGGCCATGCCAATGCCGTAGGTGGCGCCGGTCACGAGTGCGACCTTGCCATCCAGGCGGAAGCTGTCCATAAGATCAGACATAGCGATCCTTTCAAAAGAAACGTTCATCTATATAAGTCTTGCTTTTAATACAAGCTCAGTATAGGAGAAGCGGAGGAATTGACGCCCCTATTCTCCTAAAAATAGGTGAACGTTCACTTTTAAAAGGTGAACGGTTGAAATCGGTTGTCGCGATGCCCTTACTCGCTTTTCGCCATCGCGCCTTCCGCGATCATGTTGCGGTTGTAGACCAGGTGCAGATACATGGCGTCGTGCGCGGCGGTGGGGTTGCGCGCCTCGATGGCGTCGGCCACGCCGCGGTGCGTGCGGATGGTCTCCTCGACGAGCTTTTTGCCCGTTACGTCGATAAAGAGGGGAACGGATGCCTTGAGCACACCCATCAGGCGAGGGACGACGAGGTTCCCGCAGCTCTCGGCAATGGCGTTGTGGAATGCGGTGTCGGCGGCGGAGTAGTCCTCGCCGGCCTCGGCCAGGCGCTGGGACTCATCGCAGAGCTCGCGGATGCACATAATCTGATCTTCGGTCGCGTGCTCGGCGGCCATGCTCGCCATCTGCGGCTCGATCATAAAACGCACCTCGAGCAGGTCGCGCGCCAGGCGCTGCTTGTCGCCGATAAAGGTAAAGCCCAACGGATCGTCGGCAACGCCGGGGTTCGAGGCCACGTACGTGCCCGAACCCTGCTTGATGCGCACGATGTTGCGCGACTGCAGCAGCTTCATGGCCTCGCGCACGGTGCTCCTGCCGGCGCCCAGGCGCTCAACGAGTACGGCCTCCTTGGGCAGGCGATCGCCTTGCTCAAGGTGCTCATCAAGAATCAATTGAATGATTTTCTCGGAAATCTGCTCGGGGAGCCCCGATTCGGCGCGGGCCATAGCTATACCTCTCATTACAAAATACATCTGAGCTATTTTAGCGCACCACGGGCACGGTATTGGCCGTTGGGACCGAATCGAACGGCTCAGATATACCGTTTACAGCGAAAAGATGACCGTTCGCCAAATACATCAGACGTATTTCGAATAAATTTCAAAATGAAACGTCAGACCTTTCCAAAACACGCTATAGTCATCAGACGAATTCAAAAGGTCTGATGAATTGGAGGAAAGATGTCAGACCCAACGTTTATGGCAGATCCCACCAGGTTGGTCATCGCCGCCATCGTGGGTATCGCGCTGCTGCTTGCGCTCATCATTAAGTTCAAGCTGCACCCCGTGCTGTCGATGATGGTTTCGGCGCTTGCGATCGGCATCGGTGCCGGCATGCCGCTCGACCTGGTGGCCGATACCGTCACCAAGGGCGTGGGCACCACGCTGCAAAACATCGCACTGCTCATTGGCCTGGGCTCGATGTTCGGCCAGATCCTGGAGGAGAGCGGCGGCGCCAAGAAGATCGCCCAGACCTTCATTGACACCTTTGGTCAGGGTCACTCCAGCTGGGCGCTGGGCATCACCGGCTTGGTCATTGGCACCACGGTGTTCTTCGAGGCCGGCGTGGTCGTTTTGATCCCGCTTGCGTTTAGCGTGGCATCGCAGACCAAGAAGTCGACCCTCTACTATGGCATCGCCCTGCTCGCGGGACTGGCAGCCGGCTATGCCTTCGTGCCGCCTTCGGCCGGTTCGGTCCTCGTCGCCGGTACGCTCGGCGTCGACCTGGGCACCATGATTCTCGTCGGCATCCCCACCGCCTTTATCGCCATGGCTGTCGCCGGTGTCGTCTGGGGCCGCAACGTGGGTGGCCGCATCTTCACGGACGTCCCCGAGCACTTCACCTCCGCCGAGGGCGCGAGCGACGACAAGGAGCTTCCCTCCTTTGGCATGGTCCTTGCCATCGTGCTCACCCCGCTGTGTCTGATTCTGCTGGGCACGCTGTCCTCGTACATCCCCATGCCCGCCGAGGTCGCCTCGATTCTCGCCTTCCTGGGCAAGCCGTTCGTCGCGCTCACCATCGCCACACTTGTCGCCATGTACCTGCTGGGCGCTCGTCGCGGCTACACCGGTGCCGAACTCAAAGCCCTGCTCGACCGTTCGCTCAAGCCCGTCGGCATGATCTTGTTGGTTATTGCCTGTGGCGGCGTCATCCGCTGGATGCTGCAGGACTGCGGTCTGGGCCAGGTTATCGGGCCCGTGCTCGAGAGCTGCCCGCTGCCCCTTGTGGTCGTCGGCTTCCTCATCGCCGCGCTCGTTCGCGCCTCGGTCGGTAGCTCCATCGTTTCGATGACTATGGCCTCGGGCATTATGGCCGCCATGCCCGCGGTCGCCGGCGCCTCGGTGCTCATGCGTGCTGCCATCTGCCTTGCCATCTGCGGTGGCGCCACGGCGCTCTCGCACGTCAACGATGCCGGCTTTTGGATGTGCTCCTCGTTCCTCGAGATCGACGAGAAGACCACCCTCAAGTCCTGGACCATCATGGAGACGATCATCGGTCTTTCGGGCCTCGCCTGCGCCCTGGTGATCTCGTTCTTCGCCTAATCGCAAGCAAACGCTTTACATCAGCACGTACATCAATCGATACCAAACCAAGTAAGCCTTGAACCAAAGGAGTACACCATGGACGACAAGACTAAAGAGCAGATTCAGCAGGAGGCCGCCGAGCTGGTTGCCAAGCTGCAGCCGCGTTCCGGTAAGTTCCGCACCATCAGCCCCGAGATGGACCCGCTGCGTCTGGGCTCTGGCTGGAGCATCGAGGACCTGGACAAGCCGCAGGTCATCATCGAGTCGACGTTCGGCGACTCGCACCCGGGCTCCACCGGTCTGTTCGAGCTGGTCGAGGAGGTGCGCGCCGGCGTTGCCGAGGCTGGCGGCCACGGCGCCCGTTACTTCTGCACCGATATCTGCGACGGCGAGGCCCAGGGCCACGACGGCATCAACTACTCTCTGCCCAGCCGCGATATGATCGCCAACATGATCGAGATCCACGCCAAGGCCACCCCGTTCGACGCCGGCGTCTTTGTCGCCAGCTGCGATAAGGGTCTGCCCGCGAACCTCATGGCCATGGGCCGCATCAACATCCCCTCCATCGTCGTCACCGGCGGCGTCATGGACGCCGGCCCCGACCTGCTGACCCTGGAGCAGCTCGGCGCTATCTCGGCCCGCTACGAGCGCGGCGAGATTTCCCGCGAGGAGCTCGAGTTCGCTAAGCACAACGCCTGCCCCAGCTGCGGCGCCTGCTCCTTTATGGGCACCGCCTCGACCATGCAGGTCACGGCCGAGGCTCTGGGCCTCATGCTCCCCGGCACGGCTCTGCTGCCTGCCACCAGCTCCGACCTGCGTGAGTTCGCCCGCGAGGCCGGTCATCAGTCCGTGTGGCTCTCCGAGCACAACCTGTGCCCGCGCGACATCGTGACCAAGGAGTCCTTCGAGAACCTCATCATGGTCCACGGTGCCATCTCCGGCTCCACCAACTCGCTGCTGCACATACCCGCGATCGCCCGTGAGTTTGGCATCGAGATGTCCGCTGACGATTTCGATCGTCTGCACCGTGGCGCCCACTACCTGCTCAACGTTCGTCCCGCAGGCGAGTGGCCGGCGCAGTTCTTCTACTATGCGGGCGGCGTGCCGCGCATCATGGAGGAGATCAAGTCGATGCTCCACCTCGACGTCATGACCGTCACCGGCAAGACCCTCGGCGAGAACCTCGAGGACCTCAAGAACAACGGTTACTACGAAAAGTGCGGCCGCTACCTGGAGAAGTGGAACCTCAAGCGTGAGGACATCATCCGCCCGTTCGACCAGGCTTTCGGCACCGATGGTTCCATCGCCATCCTTCACGGCAACCTTGCCCCCGAGGGCGCCGTCGTCAAGCACACCGTCGTTCCGCGTGAGATGTTCCAGGCTACGCTCAAGGCCCGTCCGTTCGACTGTGAGGAGGACGCTATCCACGCCGTTCTGACGCACGAGGTCAAGCCCGGCGACGCCGTCATCATTCGCTACGAGGGCCCCAAGGGTTCCGGCATGCCCGAGATGTTCTACACCACCGAGGCTATCGCCAGCGACCCCGAACTCGGCGCTTCCATTGCCCTGATCACCGACGGCCGCTTCTCCGGTGCCTCCAAGGGCCCGGCTATCGGTCACGTTTCGCCCGAGGCTGCCGTGGGCGGTCCGATTGCCCTGATCGAGGAGGGCGACCTTATCCAGATCAACATCCCCGAGCGCTCGCTGTCCATCGTGGGCATCGCCGGTAAGGAGATGGAGCCGACCGAGGTCGACGCCGTTCTGGCCGAGCGCCGCGCCGCTTGGAAGCCCAAGGCTAACCGCTATACCTTCGGCACGCTCAAGCTCTTTACCGAGCATGCAGTTTCCGCCATCCAGGGTGGCTACATGGAGTAGCGCCCGTGCGCATCGAATTTTTCCTCTCATAGATGCGTGGCACAAAGAGCCCCGAGTTCATACGAGCTCGGGGCTCTTTTCGTTTGGATTGCAGACGTATTGCCAGACGAAAGCGTGTTGCGTCTGGGGTAAAATCGTACGAAAGCGCAATTTGCGTCTTAAATCAGGACGCAAATCAAGACGAAAACCGTTTACGTCTGGCTTAAATCCGTACGCAAACGGTTTTCGTCTTATAATACGGTCGTGAAAAGTACGAAACGAAGGGGTTATGCATATGGTTGTTAGAGAGGGCCCTACAGTCGAATACAAGGAAAGCGTTACGCCGACGTTTCTTAAAACGGTGAGCGCCTATGCAAACTACGGGACGGGCAAGATTGAGTTTGGCGTTAATGACGAGGGTATTGCCGTCGGTCTTGCAGATCCGGTTGCTGAATGTCTGCGCATCGAAAATATGATTAATGACAGCTTGGATCCCGCGCCCCGTTACTCGCTTGAGCCCGATGAGAAACACGGGACCGTAATCCTTACGGTTTATGAGGGCCAGGACAAACCCTATCGAAGCAAGGGAAAGGCCTACAGACGAAACGATTCGGCGACGGTGGAGGTCGACCGGTTTGAGTATGGCAGGCTGACGCTCGAAGGCAGCAACGTAACGTTCGACGCGCTCGCGTCGGCTCGCCAGGACTTGAGTTTTCACACGCTTGAGCATAAGTGTGTTGAACACCTCGGCATTTCCGAGCTAACGCCGGATATCATGCGTACGCTCCGCTTGCTCGGCAAGGATGGCTATACCAATGCCGCGGCGATTTTGGCGGATAAGAATGATTTTCCGGGCATTGACTGCGTCCGTTTTGGCGATACCGAGGATGTGATCTTGGATCGCGAGACGGCGACAGGTCTATCCGCAATTGAGCAGGTGGACAGGGCGGTTGCTATGTTTGCACGCTACTACCGTTATGAACGTATCGAGGGGATGGAACGCGTCCAAACCGATCGAATTCCTCTTGAGGCGTTCCGCGAAGCTGTCGCAAACGCTTTGGTGCATCGGACATGGGACGTTCGGGCGAACGTTCAAATTGCCCTGTACGACGATCGCGTCGTTGTGACTTCACCCGGACCGCTGCCCGCCGGTTTGACGACGGAACAATACCTGTATGGGCAGATATCCGTGCTCAGAAACCCAATTGTCGCTGAGGTCTTTCTAAAGCTGGATTACATCGAGAAATTTGGTACGGGAATCGCGCGAATCAGGCGTGCGTATCGAGATTCTTTGAGCCAGCCGGTATTTGATGTTCGCGGCGGCATGGTGGCCGTCACATTGCCCGTTATCGATGCCTTTGAAGGGTCTGAGGAAGAGGTCCAGGTTCTCAAGGCTTTGTCAGGCGGACGAATACTGTCGCGGGGCGAGATTGAGCAACAGACAGGATTGAGCCGCACGCGCACGTTGACGGCGCTTGAATCTTTGCTCAACCGAAACTCGATCGTAAGGCGGGGGACAGGACGCGCCACGAAATACGAGCGCGCATAGCTCAAAAGAGCAAAGCTACAAAACAGGCCCCAAGCCTACACCGGCTTGGGGCCTGCTGTCCTCTGGGATATTGGCGCCTCTACAGTTCAGCTTCCAGTTCGGCTTTGTGCTCGTAGAGGTAGTCGCGCATGTAGGGGATGGCAAATGAGACCTTGCCGTACGAAGGAGCCTCGATAATCGATTCTCTTAACAGGCGGCTGCGGACGGAGCTCACCTGTTGAGGCGTTTTGTTTAGGGCGTCGGCAACCATGCTGGTCGAGCTCGTCTGCCCCAAAGACGCCATGCTCAGCAGATAAGCGATGCACGTGGGCGGAATGCGCTGCAGCGCGGGCTCAATCACCATGCCGCAGAAGCGTTCGCGTGCCGTTGCAATGCCACGCTCGGCTTCTTCTTCTCCAATAATCGCTGTATGTGCGCGTCTTGCCAACTGCCATGCGTAGTATCCAACGAGTTGGATCATGAAAGGATAGCCTTGCGTTGCCTCGGCAAGTTGGCCGGCAATACCTGGCTGCAACTCCATGCCAGACGCTTCAATGGTTTCCTCGAGGGAGTACGACACTTCGGTTACTGCCACAGCCTTCAGGTCAAAGGGGAGGGCACGGCGCAAAAACGTAAGTGTCTTTCCGTTGATGATGCTTTCAATCATCGAAGGCAGCCCAGCAAAAACAAAGGCGATATCAAGGTCTTCGCCGATAACCTGCTGAATCGCAATGGAGAGCGTTCGGACCTCATCGAGCTCTGCGTCTTGAACCTCGTCGAGAGTGATGAGCAGGCCATTTCCATTCTTGGATATTGTCTGTCTCATGGCGTCGCGTAGCGATGGGCCGATTCGCTCAATGTCTATGCTGCCGATGGATATGCCAGCTACGGTGGGCTCAAATCTGGCGTGCTTGGCCTGGAATTTGGGCTGCAGCTGTTCGAGAATGCGCTGGCAAAGTCCCTCGGTTGCGACCTCTTTTATGACCGTCCAGCCACGGCTTTGCGCCAAACGTGAGCACTCGTCAAGGAGGACCGTCTTGCCCGTTCCACGGACGCCGGCTATGCGCATTAGGCGCCCAGGGGCACCAGGCCCGTTGGTGAGGCCCTCATTGAATTCTTCGAGCACATCTTCGCGGCCGATAATCGTGGGAGGTGTTTTACCTGCTGTGGGCTTAAAAGGGTTTGTTTGCATGTGAGCCACCTTTGCTCAAGATATAGCAAGATATAGCAAAGTATAGCAAGATATAGCAAAGTATAGTGAGATATAGCAACGTATAGCGCTGTTCTCGGGTTCTTACGGTGGTGCTATTTTCCGAATGCCGCGCGGATAAAGCGCTGGGCGAACAGCTTGTTGGCGACGTTGATGACATGGCCCAGGAACAGTGCCGAGATGGCGGTCGTGACGCCAAAGCCGCCCAGGTTGTACATAAGGATCAGCGACAACGCGAGCGAGGCGGCGACATGTGAGCAGTCAAACACGACTTTTACGTCACCAAAGCGGCGTTTAAGCTTTTCGGCAATGACTTGCACCAAGCCGTCGGGCGCGTTGGGGACAACGCCCATGTTGACGACGAGACTTACGCCAAATGCGGTGACAGCGAGGGAGAGCAGCATGGTCGCAATCTGTGTGGGGAGTGCCGTGGGATGCAGTGGGTTGACCGCCATGAAGAGGTCGGTCAAGCCGCCAATCAGCGTTGAGAAGAACAACTCGAGCAGGATGCGCGGCTGGAACTCGCTTCGCAAGATGGCTAATTGCGCCACGATGTAGGCGACGTAGGTTGCGGTGATCCAAAAGCCGAGCGTCTTGCCAGTGAGCATGGATAGGGTTGTGGCAAAGCACGTGAGCGCGGCGACGCCCAGGCCGGATGCCGTCTGGAGACTCATACCGAGTGCCAGTACTGCAACGCCCACAAGATACATCAGCATTCTAATGACGGTATGGCACCAGTCGATGTTCTCGCCATGCATGATAATGAGCGGTCGCATGTTGCTACCCGTCCTTTCGGTTGTGTGAAAAAGCTGACCCGGGCCGGCAAAAGAGGGTTATCGGAGGCACTGCTGCAAAAGCAGAAAAGCCGGCCCCACGGTCAGTCGTCTAGGAAGTGTCTCGCTGTGCCGGAATGGGACTAAAGGTCCAACGAGACGGGAAGAAAGCAAATGGCATTGCGTGGGCGATAAGATGCCAAGATGGTAGGGTGTGTCTTAACACCCTATTGCCCACGCTCAACGAAATCGGTTTCGTTTGAGCCTAAGTATACGCACGGGATTTTATTTGCGAAGAGAAAAACAATAAAAAGGTGAACGTTCACCTAATCGCAACAACTCGTTGGCTGTAGTTGCGGTGGAATAGTTCCTGTTTTTGCTGCTGAAGGCCTTGAACAGGAACTATTCCACCGCAACTTATGATGGGGCGGGGGATGCGATAGTATTGCATGGTGAAATTCGACAAACCGTGAGCTTCATCCGAGGGCTTTATGGAACAGCACCAGCATTATCAGAGCCTGCAAGACCAGGCGTACAACGCATTGCGCTCCAAGATCATCTATGTCGAGCTCAGGCCCGGCACGCGTCTTTCGGCGATTGGTCTGGAAAAGGAGACGGGAATCGGGCGCACGCCCATTCGCGAATCCTTTGTGCGCTTGCGTGAGCAGGAGCTGGTGGAAACGCGTCCCAAAAGCGGCACCTACGTCTCTAAGATCAGCATGGAACGCGCCGAAAACGCCTGCTTTTTGCGCGAGAAGCTCGAGAGAAGCGTGCTAATTAAATGCTGTTCGGCCGCCTCGCCCGAGCAAAAGCAGCGGCTTGAGCAGATTCTTACCGAGTCCGAGTCGCTCGACCATGGCGAAACGCGCCGTTTCTTTGACCTGGATAACCTGTTCCATGAGACATGTTTTGAGATTGCCGGTCGTCACATGTTGTGGGGTTGGATGAAGAGCATCAACACGCATTTTGAGCGATATAACTGGTTGCGTATGGTGTCGCAGGATTTGGATTGGGAGCCGATTCGTCGGCAGCATCGCCGGATTCTCGAGGCCATTAAGAGGGGCGATACCGACGCGGCGAGCTATCTGGCAGAGACGCACCTGCACCTGATGCCCGAAGAGCAAGGTCCGGTTATCGCCTTGCATCCCGACTATTTTGAGCTGTCCAAAGACTCGTTCATCTAATCAATCCCCATATAAGTTGCGGTGAAATAGGGACTGTTTTGTGACCTAGGTGGCGCAAACAGTCCCTATTTCACCGCAACTGCGTTGGGGTGTGACCGGGGCACAAAGATGCGGTGCCGCTTGGAGGAAAAGACCGGAAGCAAAGGTCCATTCCTCCAGACGGCGCCGCAGCTGTTTTGATGGCTCGGCTTTTACCGAAGTGGCTCAGTTGAGCGCGACTGCCAGCCGATTATACAAAGCGGCTCGGGGGCGTGTCGCTTCCGTCACGTTCTATCAGCATACAAGACGGTTTTGGTTCTTGTTCGTGACGGAAACGGCGCGCTTCCGAGCCGCTTTAAAAGAAAGGGGGCGAGGTCTAGGGCACGCCCCCTTTCACGATAGAGAGCTAAACCTAGCCGCGGACCTTCTTGACGACGTCCATGGCCTCGCGGGCGATCTGCTCGACCTTGGAGAAGTCGCCGTCGGCAAACAGGGCCGGCTTGACCATCCAGGTGCCACCGCAGGCGATGATGGCGGAGGAGCTCAAGTACTCCTCGACGTTGGCGGTGCTCACGCCGCCGGTAGGCATAAAGCGGTGACCGACAAACGGAGCGGCGAGGGCCTTGATGGTGTTCAGGCCGCCATACTGGGACGCGGGGAAGAACTTGGTGACCTTGAGGCCCAGGTTCTCGGCTGCGGTGACCTCGGAGGGGGTCACGGTGCCGGGAAGGACGGGCAGCTCGATGTCGATGCAATGCTTCACGACGTCCTCGTTGTAACCCGGGGAGACGATGAACTTGGCACCGGCGGCGCGGGCCTGCTCAACCTGCTCGACGGTCAGGACAGTGCCGGCGCCAACGCACATCTCGGGCTCGGCCTCGGCCATAGCGGCGATGCACTCGGCGGCGCAGGCGGTGCGGAAGGTGACCTCGGCGGACTTCATGCCAGCTGCCATAAGAGCGTGGGCGAGCGGGGCGGCGTCCTCGACCTTGTCGAGCACAACGACCGGCACGATGCCCAGGGACTCAAGCGTGGTGTAGAACTGATCGAACATGATGTTCCTTTCGATGTGTGGCGCGCATGGGCGCGTGATTACCAAATGTGCTGGTCAGGAGCCGATTTTGGATTGGTTATCGGAGGCACTGCTTGGGGTTCAAGCAATTCCAAAACCGGCTGCTCGACCAGTCATGTAGGGAATGCCAGACAAAACCGGAATGGGACTGGTGGTTTTGCCCGACCGGAGGAATCGGGGAGCGGGCCGCAGGGGTATGGGATTGGAAAGCTGCGGCCCGCGGAATGGAGACGGACTAGCGCGCGACGCGGGTGCCACCGTCGGCGGCGGATGCCACGGCTGCGATCTCGCCTGCGGTCACCAAGTTGGAATCGCCCTTGATGGTGAGCTTGAGGATCGAGGCTGCAATCGCATAGTTGACGGCGTCCTGCGGGTCAAAGTCGTTGATGAGGGCATGGACGAGGCCGGCGTTGAAAGCGTCGCCGGCGGCAACGCCCTCGAGCACGTGTACGTCGTGAGCAGGGGAGAACCAGTGCTCGCCACTCTCGGCGTCAAAGAGCATGCCCATCCAGATGGAGCGCTCGACGCAGGAGATGTTGCGGACGACCGAGGCGACCTTCTTGCAGCCGTACTCGGCGCAGATCTGGCGGGCCATCTCGACGTAGGTGTCGCGCTCCTCGATGCCGTGGGCAAGGGAACCGGAGACGCAGGTCATGCCGAGGCCGGCAGGCGCATCCTCGTCGTTGGCGATGCAGATGTCGACGAGCGGCAGGAGTTCCTTCATGGTGGCCTGCGATTTCTCGGGCGACCACATCTTGCCGCGATAGTTCACGTCGCACACGGTGGTGATGCCCTTGGCGCGGCAGACGGTGAGGGCATCCTTGCAGGCGGCAGCCATCTCATCGGAGACGGCGGGGGTCACGCCGGAGAAATAGAAGACATCGATGCCCTTGAGGATCTCGTCCCAGTTAAAGACGTCGCGCTTGGCCATGTTGATGGCAGAGTACTTGCGGTCGTAGACGCAACCGTTACCGCGCTGCGAGGCGCCGACCTCAAACACATAGGAGCCAAGACGGTCGCCCTGACGCACGACGCGCGTGGTGTCGACGCCGTAGGCCTTCAGCGAACGCAGGGCGCACTCGCCCAGACGGTTGGCCGGGACAACGGAGACGTAAGCGGCCTTGTCGCCCTGGTAGGCCAGGGAAAGCGCAGTGTTGGCCTCGGCGCCGCCGTAGCGGACGTCAAACTCGGTTGCCTGCTCAATACGCAGGTGGTCTTTGGGTGAGAGTCTCATCATGATCTCGCCGAAGGTAAGAACCGTTTTACCCATGGTCGCGCAGCTCCTTTTACTCGTGCGTACACCTTTGATATGGCGTTGGCACGCAGGTGCCAAGACGGTAGGGTGCGTCTTTGCACCTGCGTGCCAACGCTCGCCGAAATCGGTTTACGAAATCAGTTTCGTTTCGAGTTGTAGTATACTCACCTACAGCGTTTTGCAACCGAGATTTTTAAAAAAATGCCTAAAATGGCTCAGATCGCCGACAATTGGGAAACGGGGTGCGTTATGGCGCAGATGAGAATCAAGGACATTGCCGCCGAGGCGGGCGTGAGTCCGGCCACGGTCTCGCGCTACCTCAACAACCGCCCCGGGCAAATGACCGAGGAGACCCGTGCTCGCATCGCGGCAGTTATCGAGCGCACCGGCTATCGCCCACGTGCCGCCGCGCGCAATCTGCGCAGCTCGCGTACGAACCTCATCGGTGTGATTCTGGCTGACATCGCCAACCCGTTCTCGAGCGCCATGCTCGAGGGCCTTTCCGCCAGCGCCGCGGCGCGCGGCTGCTCGCTCATGACGGCCATTAGCGGCAACGACCCCGCTAAGGAAGCGGAGTCGCTCACCAGACTTATCGATGCCGGCGTGGACGGCCTGGTCGTCAACACCTGCGGAGGCAATGACGAGGCGATCGCCGCGGCAGCGGGACGTCTGCCCGTTGTGCTGCTCGACCGCGACGTTGCCGACGGCGGTGTTGACCTGGTGACATCTAACAACCGTGAGCTGGTCGCCGGCTTGGTAGATGCCTTGGCAGCTGCGGGCAGCGAGCGTCTGTGCCTGCTCACCGAGGCAAGTGACGATAGCCCCGTGCGTCGAGAGCGCGCCGAGGTCTTTGCCGACGAGCTTTCGCGCCGCGGCCTTGCGGGCGAGGTCGTCACCCTGGCCGACGGTGGCGCCACGGGCGTTGGCCGTTTGGACAAGACCATCCGCGACTACGCGGGCAAAAGGCTCGGCCTTATCGCCGTCAACGGCTTGGTCTTCCTGCGTCTGACCGAGGCGCTAGCACAGCTGGGACCCTCATTGCCGGCTGGCCTCAAGATCGCGACGTTTGACGACTACCCCTGGAATCACGTGCTCTTTGGCGGCGTGACCACGGCCGCGCAAGACACCCTTACCATCGCCGAGCGCGTGGTCGAGCGCCTGTCCGAGCGCATCGACGTTGTTACCACTACTGTGGGCGAGGCCGCAAAGCTGGCGCCCAAACGCATCGAGATCCCCGGCCACATCGAACACCGCGCATCAACCTCGCGCTAACCATTCGTTCGCAACTGCCTGTTCGCGCACGTTTTTTGAGCGCTTGATACGCTTTAACCCTGCGGAAACATTTTTCTGCGATAGTATCTGCGATATAGACCAGTCGAAACCCGCCCGAAAGAAAGGGGAGCGACATGAACCAGCAGAACATCGATTACGTACTCCGCTCCGTAGAGCAGCGTGATATCCGCTTTGTGCGTCTGTGGTTTGTCGACATTCTCGGCCGCCTCAAGAACTTTGCCATTAGCCCCGAGGACCTCGAGGTCGCTTTTGAGGAGGGTATTGGCTTTGACGGCTCCGCCATCGAGGGCTTTGCCACACCCGAGGAAGCCGACATGCTGGCGTTTCCCGATGCTTCGACCTTCCAGATTCTGCCGTGGCGCCCGAGCCACAACGGCGTCGCCCGCGTGTTCTGCGACGTGTGCACCCCCGACCGCAAGCCCTTCGCCGGCGATCCGCGCGATGCGTTGCGCCGCATGTTCCGCAAGGCCGAGAAGGCTGGCTATCTGCTCAACGTGGGCGCCGAGCTGGAGTATTACTACTTCCCCGACGAGCACACCCCCGAGCCGCTCGACAACGTGGGCTACTTCGATCTTTCGGTGAGCGACGCCGCCCGCGACCTGCGCCGCAACACGGTCCTCACGCTCGAGAAGATGTCCGTGCCCGTGGAGTACACCTTCCACGCCGCCGGCCGCTCGCAGCACGGTATGAGCCTGCGCCATGCCGAGGCCCTGAGCATGTCCGACGCCATCACCACGGCCAAACTCATCATTAAGCAGCAGGCCTACGAGAGCGGTTGCCACGCCTCCTTTATGCCCAAGCCGTTGGCAGGCGAGGACGGCAGTGCTATGTTCCTGTGCCAGTCGCTATTCGACCACGACGGCAACAACGTCTTTTGGGGCGAGGACGACGAGAAGTACCATCTCTCCGAAGTCGCCAAGCACTATATGGCCGGCATCCTGGCGCATGCCCGCGAAATCAGCGCCATCACCAACCCCACGGTCAACTCGTACAAGCGCATCACCACGGGCGGCGACTCTGTGCCGCAGTACGCCACGTGGGGCCTGCGCAACCGCGCGAGTATGGTCCGCATCCCGGTCTACAAGCCCGGCAAGCAGCTGTCCACGCGCATCGAGCTTCGCAGTCCCGACCCCATGGCCAACCCGTACCTGGTCAACGCCGTCACGCTGTCGGCCGGTCTCGACGGCATCGAGCGCAAGCTGGAGCTCCCGCCCGAGGCAACGGCCGAGACACTCAAGCTCACCGACCGTCAGATGCTCGAGGCCGGCTACACGCCGCTGCCGCGCTCGCTCAAAGAGGCGCTCGACGTGTTTGAGGACTCGCAGTTTATGAAGGATGCCCTCGGCGAGCACATCCACAGCTTCTTCCTCAAAAAGAAGCGCGACGAGTGGCATAAGTTTGAGTCTACGATCACCGAGTGGGAGATCAAGCACTACCTGGCGAACTCCTAATCGCGCTGGCTTGTTCCAGTACGATTGAGCTCATTTCTTTGGAGGCCGATATGTCCGAAAAGAGTGCCCTGTTCATGGCGCGCACGACGCGCTTCCACGAGTTTGCCCGCAGCTTGACGACTACCCTGGGTGTCGAGGTGAGCCTGGCAACCCCCGATTCGCCGACTGCGGCGCACGACTTTGACCTGCTGATCCTCGATTCCGATGGCATCCGCAGCGACCGTATCGATCAGATTGCCAAGTGGCTCGACGATCGCGGCGGCGTCCCCATGTTGGTGATCGTCGACGACGAGGCGCTCGGCACCCTGCGCCTGCCCAATCACGCGCATGCCGACTTTGTGTGCCCCACGGCGACGCCCAACGAGCTCAAGGCTCGCGCGCAGCGCTTGATGGGCGAGGAGGAGACCGTCACCGCCGACGATGTGCTCAACATCGATAACCTCGAGATCAACCTTGCCACCTACCAGGTGACGCTCGATAACGAGCCCATCGACCTGACGCTGATGGAGTACTCGCTGCTGAGCTTTTTGGCGACGCATCCCAACCGCGCCTACAGCCGCGAGGTGCTGCTGCACCGCGTATGGGGCTTTGAGTACTGCGGCGGCACGCGCACCGTCGACGTGCACATCCGACGCATCCGCTCCAAGGTGGGCCCGCAGATCGCGGCGCACATCACCACTGTCCGCGGCGTGGGCTATCTGTTTAAGGACTAGCTTTTCACCACAAAGGGGACAGGCACCTTTGAGGTGGTTTTGACGCAGGTGCGGGTTCCTCTCGAATCTGCAGCAGAACTTAAGCCTTCCTAAAAGATTGCGTTCTCATACACGTTCGCCCGCATATTGGGGTACAACTCAACGTGAACAATGATGGCCCGCCACATGTTTGGCGGGCCTTTGGTTATTTGACGAAAGGATCGCAGCTATGAGCGAGAACGATTCCCAGCGTCCCCAGGATGCGGGCAACGCCGGCGAGACCCAGCAGCAGCCGCGCGTACAGGTTGAGTCGACGCCTGCCGGTAGCAACATTCCCTACGTGCAGGCTTACGACACGCAGACCGGCAAGCCGCTGGGCGGCCAACAGGTCGTGAACAAGCACACGGTGGTCAAGACCAAGACCAAAAAGCTGCCGATCTTTATTACGGCGCTTGCCGGCTGCGCCTGCGGAGCCTTGCTGGTCATTGCGCTCATTATGAGCGGCACGCTCGATATCGGTGGCGGCAAGAATGCCGTGACGGCGGGCGCTTCGGGTTCATCGACGCAAAAGATCACCATTGACTCCGAGGATACTACGCTGGCCGAGGCCGTTTCCGCCAAGGCCCTGCCCTCCGTCGTTTCCATCACTGCCACTTCGAGCGGCAGCCAGAATGGCTCGCTTTCGCAGTCTGCTGACGAGTCGGATAGCTCGGGCAGCGTCGGTTCGGGCGTGGTGCTCGATACCGAGGGCCACATCCTCACCAATAACCACGTGGTCGATGGTTACGACCAGTACGTGGTGACCATGGACGACGGCACCACCTACGAGGCCGAGTTCGTGGGCAACGATGCCTCGAGCGACCTCGCCGTCATTAAGCTCAAGGATGCTGACGCCTCCAAGCTCACACCGATCGAGATTGGTGATTCCTCCAAGCTCAACGTGGGCGAGTGGGTCATGGCGATCGGTTCGCCGTTCGGCAACGAGCAGTCTGTCTCCACGGGTATCGTCTCGGCGCTCTACCGCTCCACGGCCATGAGCTCTACCAGCGGCAACACCATCTACGCCAACATGATCCAGACCGATGCCGCCATCAACCCGGGCAACTCCGGCGGCGCGCTCGTCAACGACAACGGCGAGCTCGTGGGTATCAACTCGCTCATCGAGAGCTACTCGGGCTCCAGCTCGGGCGTGGGCTTTGCCATTCCGGTTAACTACGCCAAGAACATTGCCGACCAGATCATCGACGGCAAGACGCCGGTGCATCCGTACATGGGCGCCACGCTTTCGAGCGTCAATGCGCTTAACGCCCGCACCAACAAGCTGAGCACCGATAGCGGCGCGTATGTGGCGAGCGTCGTTGAGGATGGTCCTGCTGCCAAGGCCGGCATTCAGGAGGGCGACGTCATCACCAAGCTGGGCGACGACGAGATCACGAGCGCCGATGGCCTGATCATCGCGCTGCGCAGCCACGAGGTGGGCGAGAAGGTCGAGATCACGCTCATGCGCGGCAAGGAAGAGAAGAAGGTCACCGTCGAGCTGGGCTCCGATGAGGAGCTGCAGAACCAGCAGCAGGACGACAGTTCGACCGACACCGGCAACGGCGGTATTACCGACGAGCAGCTGCGCCAGTACCTGGAGGAGCTGCTGGGCCAGCAGGGTCAGGGCCAGGGTCAAGGCTACGGTCAGAGTTTCTAACGAGCTGTATCGCACATACCGATGCCAGAGGGGGCTGTCCCGCCAACGCGGGACAGCCCCCTCTTTTCGCGATGATCCCTTGGGGACGGAGGAAAACGGATCACTTGTGGCTGGCAAGAGGCTTGTTTCGGTATGGTCTGGACAGTTAGTTCAGATACGTATAAATCTGGGACAGCTTGGGATGCGTTTTGAGCAATTATTGATTGGGATGGGGCTCGAATTGGTGTTTGGAAGGGAGAGTGGGACGTTTACATGGTCTCGAGGAGCCAAAATTAGTTGAAACAGGGGTGTTCGTGCCTGATTCAGCTCTAGGATTTATACGTATCTGAACTAACTGTCCACCCCGGTCCGGCCGCTGCCGATTCGGTGCGGTTCGAAAGGGCTGTTCGGCGCCGTTGCGACCGGTGGTACTCTTGTATCCGTTTGAAATCGAGCGAAGGAGTGCCGCTATGGAGCAATCGAGCCTGTTTGGTGACGGCGTGGACATCGATACCGAAACGCCCACGACCGCGGAAGCCACCGCACCGACCGATGCTCGTGCCCAGGCGGCAGCGCGCGCGGCCGAGCTGCGCCACGAGCTCGACTACCACGCCTATCGCTACTACATGCTCGATGCGCCCGAGATCACGGACGCTGCCTTTGACAAAATGCTCGTTGAACTGCAGGAAATCGAGGCTGCCTACCCCGATTTGGTGACGCCCGACAGCTATACTCAGCGTGTGGGCGGATACGTGAGCGAGCAGTTTACGCCGGTCACGCACATGGCACGCATGTATTCCATGGACGATGCCATGGATCTGGACGAGCTCGACGCGTGGCTCCAGCGCACCGAGGATGCGCTCGGCGCTGGTAACGTCACCTATACCTGCGAGCTTAAGATCGACGGTCTGGGCGTGGCGCTTACCTACCAAAACGGCACCTTCGTGCGAGCAGCAACGCGCGGCGACGGCACCACGGGCGAGGACGTGTCGCTCAACGTGCGCACCATCAAGGACGTGCCCATGCACCTGTCCGAGCCGGCGCTCGCTCATATGGGCGCCGACCGCGAGCGTACCATCGAAGTACGCGGCGAGGTCTACATGCCCAAGGGCAGCTTTGTGCGCCTGAACGATGAGGCCGATGCCGAGGGGCGCGATCCCTTCGCCAACCCGCGCAATGCCGCCGCCGGCAGCCTGCGTCAAAAGGACCCCAAGGTCACTGCGCGCCGCGATCTCGCTACCTTTATCTATGCTATCGCCGATACCGACCCGCTGCACGTCCACAGCCAGCGCGAGTTCCTTGATTGGCTGCGTAGCGCCGGCTTTAGCGTCAACCCCAACGTGGCTCGTTGCGCCACGCCGGCCGAGGTCCACGAGTTCTGTGCCCAGGCGCTCGAACATCGCGGTGACCTGGACTACGACATCGACGGCGTGGTCGTAAAGGTGGACAGCTTTCAGCAGCAGCTCGACCTGGGCTTTACTGCCCGCGCACCGCGCTGGGCCATCGCCTTTAAGTTCCCGCCCGAGGAAAAGCAGACCGTCCTGCGCGAAATTCGCATCCAGGTGGGCCGCACCGGCGTGCTCACGCCGGTCGCCGAGTTCGACCCGGTGATGGTTGCCGGCTCCACCATCGCGCGCGCCACGCTGCACAACATCGACGAGATTCGCCGCAAAAACGTGCGCGAGGGCGACACCATCATCGTGCACAAGGCGGGTGACGTGATCCCCGAGGTCGTGGGGCCGGTGCTCGACAAGCGCCCGGCCGATTCGGTCGACTGGCACATGCCCGAGGTCTGCCCCGTGTGCGGCAGCCCTGTGGTCCATGAGGATGGCGAGGTTGCCTACCGCTGCGTGTCCATCGACTGCCCCGCGCAGCTCAAGGAGCGCCTGCTCCATTGGGTGAGTCGCGGCTGCATGGACGTCGACGGCCTGGGCGACGAGATCGTCGACAAGATGATCGCCGCCGGGCTGATCCACGATGTCGCGGACTTCTACCAGCTCACGGTCGACGACATCGCAGGCCTGGACACGGGGCGCACCTATGCCAGCTCCAACAGCAAAAAGGGCGTCAAGAAGGGCGACACCATTCCGGTAGGCCTCAAGACGGCCGAGAAAATTATCGTCGAGCTCAACAAGTCCAAGAGCCAGCCGCTCGGTCGCGTACTGTTTGCCCTGGGCATCCGCCACGTGGGCAAGAGCGTGGGCGAGGTCATCGCCGAGCGATTCCTGTCGATCGACAAGCTTATCTTGGCGAGCGAAGAGGACATCGCCGAGTGCGAGGGCATCGGTCCCAAGATTGCGGCGAGCGTCAAGCAGTTCCTGGCCGTGCCCGAGAACCTTGCCGTGCTGGAGCGTCTGCGCCAAGCGGGCCTTTCGCTCGAGGTCGACCTGGGCGCCGCGCATGCGCAAGCCGCAGCCGATGCCGGCGTGGCAGGCGAGCTCGCCGACGCACAGCCACTCGCGGGTCTGACCTTCGTGCTCACCGGCACGCTCGTCAACCGCACGCGCGACGAGGCAGGCGCGGCGCTCAAGGTGCTCGGCGCCAAGGTTTCGGGCAGTGTGTCAAAGAAGACGAGCTATCTGGTTGCCGGTCCCAAGGCGGGCTCCAAGCTCACCAAAGCCGAACAGCTAGGCGTACCCGTGTTGGACGAGGATGCACTCGAGCAGATCTTGGCTACTGGTGAGGTGCCGGAGGCGTAATGGATATAGAGAATCGCAATTGCTCGCAGGCGGAAGGGCGCACGAAGCACGACCAAGTGCAGGCAAAAGAGCACCTGATGGCGCGAATTCGCATTGCGGAACGTGAGCGCTCGGCAGGTGCGTCTCGCGATGCCTTTGAGGCGTTGACCGAGCTAGAGGCGAGGCTCGGTCTAGCCTAGAGAGACCGGCACCGTGATCTGCGTCACGTAGGTTGTGGGGTCGTCGCTGATGATGTCGTCGATAAGGGCGATTTCGCGTCGCCCCGCTACGCCATCAGCTTGTTAAAAGCCCCACGCCGGTTGAGTACGGTAAACGCGACAACACAGATGACTGCCGACAAAATCGAACCGCACGGCGAGGCGATGCCCATGGGAAACAGCGTATCGGAATAGGCATTCGACAGCAGCCAAGCGCCGGGCACGCGAATGAGCGCCACGGCCAGCACGTTGTGCGCAAAGCCGATGTAGCTCTTGCCATACGCAGCGAAAAAGCCGCTAAAGCAAATGTGGATGCCGGCAAAAATCGCGTCGAAAATGTAGCTGCGCATATAGCCGGTGCCGGCGGCGACTACCGCAGCGTCCTTGGCAAAAAAGCCGATAAACGCCGGCGCCACCAGCCACATCAGCACCGTGATCAGGCAGCCGTACACCACCGAGATCGTCATGGCGTCTTTGAGTACCTGACGTGCGCGGTCGCCCTTGCCCACGCCGGCGTTTTGCGCCGTGAGCGCGCTGACGGTGGCGCCCATGGAACTCGGCACAATGAACAAAAAGCTGATCATCTTCTCGACCAGGCCCACGGCGGCGGCGTCGACGAGCCCTCGGTGGTTGGCGATGACGGTGATAAACATAAACGCCACCTGGATGCAGCCGTCCTGTACGGCCACGGGCACGCCGATCTTAAGGATGCTGCCGAGCACCTCGGGCTGGGGGCGCAGGTCGCTGCGCTTAACATGGATGTTCGTGCGGCGGCTCTTGAGCCACACGAGCGCGAGGGCAACGCTGGCCGTCTGGGCGGTTACCGTGCCGAGCGCCGCACCCACGGGGCCGAGTCCCATGTGGCCGATAAACAGAAAATCGAGCGCGATGTTGATGACGCACGCCACGCCAATCACGTACATGGGCGAGCGCGAATCGCCCAGGCCGCGAAAGATGGCCGAGAGAATGTTGTATGCGGCGATAAAGGGGATGCCCATAAAGCAGATACGCAGGTAGGCGGCGGTGCCTTCGACTGCCTCGGGCGGCGTGCCAATGAGCGCCACAACCTGCGGGCATAGTGCAAACAAGATGACGGCCAGCACCACCGAGACGCCCATAAAGAGCGTGATGGTGTTGCCGATGGCGGTCTCGGCGCGGTCGAAGCGACGCGAACCCACGGCGTGGCCGACGATAACCGTCGTTCCCATTGCCAGGCCCACGAGCGTCACGGTAATGATATAGAGTGTCTGTGCGCCATTGCCCACGGCGGTGATGCCGGCAGCGCCGCTAAACTGCCCCATCATGTACAGGTCGGCCATGCCGTAGAGCATCTGTAAAAAGTACGAGAGCATATAGGGCAGGGCAAAGACCGCGATGGTCTTGAGGACATTGCCGCGTGTGAGGTCGTGTTCCATGGGTGGGGCACTTTCTGGCTTGGTTCGTTTAGCTACCAGTGTAGTGAAAACCCTACAACGATTGTAGAGTCAAGGTTTGTGTTGGCAGCGGGGTGAAAAAAGTGAGCCTGTATTCATTTCCATTTGAATACGGGCATGCGCCGTGTAGGCTTAGCGCCCCTCACCTCAAACAATCACAACATTCGACGCTTTTCGCCAAAATCGGGAAAAGCATCGAATGTTGTGATGGTTTTTCTGCCACTCGACCGGGTGGAATCGCTTTCTTGCGCGCGAAGGTGTGCGGACCCGTGGGCAGGGGAATAAGGTTGATTATCCGACTCCATTGGAGGGCTCATGGACCTGCCGATCGTCCTGTCCCATAAGACTGCCTGGCTGTACCACAACGTGGCGCGCCCGTCCGAGCCGCTCTCGCGAGCAAGCAGCCTATACGATGAGGACTCGCTTGCCAACGAGGCGGAGCCAACTGCGGGCCTGCCCAAATTGGAACTCGATGCCAAGAGGTTGAGGGCTTCAACGGCAGTTGGGATCGTTACCGACTATCTGGTTTCGCTCGGTATTCCACGAGAAGAGCTCGATCATATCGATACGCTCGTCAACTTCGATTTTGAGCGCTCGACGCCGGCTGGATTTAGGTGCCACGTGTTTGGGGCGCCGGTACCTCCGGGCCATCTTATCGAGGTGGCAGAGGGCCTTCTGGTGGTTGATGAGGTCATGTGCTTTGTCCAAGCGGGTTCGTGGATGAGCAAGCCCGAGCAGCTGGAATATGGCTACGAAATCTGCGCCCGATACCATTTGAATCATCTGTCGACAGGCGATTATATCGAGATGGGGCAGAGGCACACCGTTGCCGATTTGATTGCTTATTGCAATGAGAACCGATCTCGTCAGGGGGCTACACGTGCGGCGGCCGTGCTCAGGCGCGTGCACGATGGCGCGCGGTCGCCCATGGAGACGGCTACCGCAATCATGGTCGTGGCAAAACGTTCTCAGGGAGGATTGGGATACGCCAAGGTTGAGCTCAACCATCGGGTCGATGTTCCCAACGAGTTCAAGTATCTCGCTAAGGCTGGGTATTTCGAGATCGACGTATATGCGCCTGCGAGCGGTACGGGGATTGAATACAACGGCTCGGACCATCTTGATAAACAGCGCAGCGCGTCGGATGCGGAGCGTATGACCGTGCTGAGCGCGCTGGGCTTTAGGATGATCGCCCTCACCGGGACCCAGTTTGCCCATCAGCTGCAATTGCACCGGGCGATGAACGCCATCGCACTCGCTATGGGTCTCAAGTGCGACCGAAGCGAAGCGTTCCAGAAACGTCAAAACGACCTGCGAGAATTCGTGATTCGGCACTGGGACGGCGGCCTTTAGGGACGCTTTGGTCCTTCTACGGGGTGCTGTGGGCAGGCAAACCATCACAACATTCGACGTTTTTTGCCAAAAACGGGAAAAGCATCGAATGTTGTGATGGTCTGTGCTGAGGATGGGTTTGGAAAGCCCGTTTCGCTTGAAACGACCTGTCCTGTCGTACGGGTGTCGGCATGATTCTCTCGTGGGGTATTATGTTTTTCGAAGAATAAAACGCCGCGTGAGGGGAGGGCCGCGTGGACGGGCACGTGCAACATGACGGTTTTGGCCGCGATATCAACTACCTGCGCATTGCCGTTACCGACAAGTGCAATTTCCGCTGCATCTATTGCATGCCGGCCGATGGCGTGGCGCCCCGCGCGCACGACGAGCTGCTCAGCGCCGAGGAAATCGCCCGCTTTGTGCGCTTAGTGGCGGGGGAGGGCATTCGCCGCGTGCGCCTGACGGGCGGCGAGCCGTTGGTCAGCCGCCGTATCATTCCGCTCATTCGCGACATCCGCGCGATCCCGCAAATCGAGGACATCTCGCTCACCACCAATGGTGCCCTGCTGCCCAAGCTGGCGCCGCAGCTCAAAGATGCCGGGCTTAACCGCGTCAATATCTCGCTCGATACGCTCGACCCTACGCTCTTTGGAAAGATCACGCGCCTGGGTCGACTCGAGCAGACCATGGCTGGCATCGACGCAGCGCTGGCCTGGGGCTTTGAGCCCGTTAAGGTCAACTGCGTTGTGGTGCGCCGGCTCAACCAGGATGTGGCGGCCCTCGCACGGCTGACCGTCGACCGCCCCATCCACCTGCGCTTTATCGAATACATGCCCATCGGCGACGAGCGCACCAGCTCGCATTGCGCTGTGGACCCGCATGCGCCCGCGCTCAATCCCGAGCTGTGGGACGTGAGCGATACCGTGCCGAGCGACGAGCTGCGGGCGCGCATCAATGCCGGGGCCACCGCGGCGGGACTGGGCGAGCTCGAGCCGCTCGACATCAACGACGCTCCTGCTGGTGCGGGCCCTGCGCGCTATTGGCACTTTCCGGGTGCGGCGGGAACGGTTGGCTTCATCAGCGCCATGTCCAACCATTTTTGTGCGAATTGCAACCGTCTGCGCCTGACGGCAGACGGCAACGTGCGCCCGTGCCTGTTTAGCGATGCCGAGTATTCGGTGCGTGAGGCGCTGCGCCGTGGTGATGATATGCAGGTACTTTCGATTTGGCGCGATGCCGTGGCCCACAAACCGCAGGAACACGCGATAATTGAGGGCACGCAACGATTTATGTCCCAAATCGGAGGATGATCATATGGCCAAGAGCAGGTACGCCGATGCCACCAAGGCCGCTCGCAGGGCCGCGATGTCTGCCCACAAAGCCACGGCTGCGGCGAATGCTGGTAACGCCGACGCGTCCGCGCAGCCGTCTGCCAGCGCTGCCACCGAGCCCGCCCGCGACGCCCGTCGTGACGAGTTGACGCACGTGGACGCCAAGGGCGAGGTACGCATGGTTGACGTGTCCGACAAGGCCGAGACCCATCGCATTGCTATCGCCGAGGGCACCATCCTCATGCACCCCGAGACGCAGGCCATGGTGCTGCAGGACCGCGCCAAAAAGGGTGACGTGCTTGCCTGCGCGCGTGTGGCGGGCATTATGGCCATCAAACGCACGAGCGACATCATTCCCATGTGCCATCCGCTGCTCATTACCAAGAGCAAGTGCGACATTGCACCCATCGCTCCGGCGGGGACGCCGGTCGAGAACGTGCCCGAGGGCTGGGCGCCGGCGCGCGCGGACGGGCAGGTTGGCTTTCACGTACTGGTTACGGCCGGCGTGACGGGCAAGACGGGTATCGAGATGGAGGCCCTGACCGGCGCGAGTGCCGCGTGCCTAACGATCTATGACATGTGCAAGGCCGTCGATCGCGGCATGGAGATCGTCGACGTGCGCCTGCTGCACAAGGAGGGTGGCCGCTCGGGTGTGTGGGATCGTGCCGAGCGCCAGGTCGCTGCTGTTGAGGCCGTGGGAGCCGCGGGCGACGTACCCGCAAGCGCGCCCGTCGCCGTCGCGCCCGCAGCTCCGACACCGGCCGTCCCCGCGATCGCGTTTATCGGCTACCAAAACTCGGGCAAGACCACGCTCGTCGAGAAGGTCATTGCCGAGCTCACCCGCCGCGGCCTGCGCGTGGGTTCGCTCAAGCATCATGGGCATCACGGCTTTGATATCGATGTGCCCGCTAAGGACACCTGGCGCCATCACCAAGCCGGATCCAAGCACGTGGGCCTCATCTGCGCTACGCGCTGGGCGGAGTACGCCGACACGCGCGAGGAGGACGAGATGCCCGCGCGCGAGCTGCTGTCGCGCTACAACGATGTCGACGTGGTGATCATCGAGGGCTACAAGACCGAGGGCTTCGACAACATCGTGGTCGCGCGATCGGGTGTCGACCGTTTGCGCGGCAAGAGCTCGCTCGACCTGGTCGATGGCCACACGCTGGCCCTTGCCTGCAACGAGGCCCTGGCGCGTCAGGCCTTCGACGCCGGCTTTGCGACCCGAGCCATCAACATCAACGACGCCCGAGCCATCTGCGATCTGATTCAGGATCATCTGGCCTAAAACCTGCCAAAAAGGGACAGGTTTAATTTGGCAGGTTTTATCTGGGCAAACGTCATTTCCACCACAAAGGGGCCAGGCACCTTTGTGGTGGTTTTTGCTTTGCAGTAAAAACCATCACAACATTCAGCGAAAATCGCGATTTTGCCGAAAAACGTCGAATGTTGTGATGGTTTGCGCTCCGGCCAGGCCACCCTTCGGGTTCGGCCACCACAAAGGGGGCAGGCACCTTTGTGGCGATCGGGTCCCAACGGCCCGCGCCTTGGTATACCATGTACGCCGTTCACGAATACGCCCCACACCGCCGCACAACCCAGAAAGGCCCCCATGGACACCACCTTCAGCCACATTAAAGCCGTGTTCTGCGATGTCGACGGCACACTGCTCACAAGCCAGCACACGGTGTCCCCGCGTACCGTGGCGGCGATCCGCGCACTGCGCGAGCGCGGCGTGCTCTTTGGCCTGTGCACCGGGCGCGACGCCCACGCGACCGAGGCCATGTACGAGCTCTGGGGTATCGAAGGCCTGGTGGACGTGCTCGTGGGCTGCGGTGGCGCCGAGGTCATCGACCGTGCACACGGCATCAACGAGCTGAGCTACCCGCTACCGGGCGAGACCATCGCGCACATCTGCGAGCACATGGCAGGCCTGCCGGCAACGCCTGTTTGCCCTCGGGACGGCGTGCTCTATGTGCCCGAGAGCAATGCGTGCGTCGAGCACCTGTCGCGTGTCGACGGCGTGCCCTACAAGGTGGTCGACTTTGCCGAGTTTTTGCGCGAGCCGCAGACCAAGGTGATGTTTACCATGGCGCCCGAGGTGATGCCGCAGGTCATCGAGCGAGCGTCGACGTTCGCCGACGATACCGTTAAAGCGGCTGCTCTACAGACCACGCAGCGACTCTACGAATTCATGGATCCGCGCGTGTCCAAGACGCGCGGCCTTGTGCGCGCGGCGGAGCTCAACGACATGGAGCTCCAGAACATCTGCGTGTTTGGCGATGCCGATAACGACACCTGCATGGTGGCCGACGCCGGCGTGGGCGTGGCCATGGCAAATGGCAGCGATGCTACCCGTGCCGCCGCCGACTTTGTAACCGCCAGCAACGACAAAGACGGCATCGCGATCTTTATCGAGGAACATCTGCTGTAGCGCCGGTGGAGAGCCACCACAAAGGGGACAGGCACCTTTGTGGTGGCCGCTTGATTGCAATAGACACTCAGGTGATTTAGATGAATTGATGCCTAAAATCTGCGCGCAAATTCAAATATGGTTGTCTGAACATTACGCTTCTAACCACCGATGGGTTAAAGATATTCTCATCAGTTTGGTAGGATATTCCTTCCGGTTGATGACCTACTGCTCGCGGTCGATTTTCGACCGTGAGCAGGATGTTTGCTATTGAACAAAAATTTGTGCAAATAAATCTAATGCCATTAAAAAATAATGTGCAACTAAATTACCAGTAGAAACAAAAAATAGATAGCGAATAAACGAAGGTAAATCTGAGCAAATGTCAAGAGAATTGAGACTCCTCTACAAAAATGTCGGTTTTGTTGCTCAGATGTCTAAACAATCGTTACAATATGAACATTAAACGTGCGCAATTACAGATTGCGCAGATACGTTTGATAGTGAAAGAGCAAGATCGCGGTCTCTTGGGGAGGAGACATCGATGAAAGCAAATTCAGACAAATCTAAGCAGAGTAATAAAGCGACGCGCCGTGTACTGGCAGGCGTTTTGTGCGGAGCATCTGTTTTGAGCCTGGTGCTGTCGCTCGTCATGCCTCCGATCTCGCAGGCCATTGCCAACGATGCCCAGACGGTTTCTGCCGAGGAATCCGTTGCGGGCGAAGGCGCTTTGGACGAGGAGGCCGGTGCAGACAGCACCGCAGATAAGGGTACCGAAAACCAGAATGGTGATGACACCGAGCATAGCCAGGGCGAAGACGCCGCTACGACGGACCCGTCTGCCGATGGCGCGGAAGCCAAGGGCGCCGCGCAGCCTTCTGGTGATGAAGCGGATGATGGAGATAGCATCGCTCCCGTTGCAGATGACGAAACTAAATACGATATTCATAGTGGGGAAGAGTTGGCTTCAAAGCTTCAGGACGAGAGCCTTCGCAATGAAAATGGTGCCGCCACTTTTAAGCTTGTTGCCGATATTGAGTACAACGATGAGGTAGGGCTCGTACAAAACAACGAGCACCCCGTCGTCAATATCATCTTGGATTTAAACGGTCACAAGCTTAAGCACTTGAGTAATAGCAATTCATTATTCGATGTTGCCAACGGCGCGACACTTACAATTAAGGATTCTGTGCAGACGGAGGAAAAGGTCAGTAACGGCCAGCAGCTAAATGATCAGGGACAGAAATATACTCGCGCCAATTATGGCAAGGAAGCCAAACTGTCTTACGACAACGATGGCATTCCGACTTACCTTTCCTACTATGTGACCGAATCGTCCCCAGAAGGAACGGGCACAACCGAGTCGCTTGTAGAGCATGGTGTTGATATTAAAGGTAAAGGCGATATTAAAGGTAAAGGCGCCATTGTGGCTTGCGACGGTTCAAGAGGACTGAAGCTCATCAACATCCATGACGGCGGTCATTTCAGTCTTGAGAGCGGCGTGCTCACGCAAAAGAAAGACAGCAGTGTCCGAAACCTGGTGTACGCGGGGAGCGGCTCGACCGTCAATATGAAGGGCGGTTATGTTTGCGGAGGTTATTGTCCGGACGGTGCTGCCGGCGCAGGAATATCTGTCGAAAATTCGACTCTTAGCATTTCTAACGGCGTAATTGCCGGCAACCGCGCTCCTAGTGGCGGCGGTGTATATGCCAATGGGTCTGCAGTCACGGTGACCGGCGGCGTAATCTCCGGTAATAGCACGCTTGATGGCATGAACGGATTTGGTGGCGGCATCATGGCCGAAGGCGGCAGCGTTACTGTTTCCGGCGGTTACATTACGAACAATTGCTATGCCAAATTCTGCGGCACGGATGGCAACGGTGACCATGGCGGCGCTGGGCTTGCTGCCAAGAACGGTACCCATGTCACCATTTCCGGTGGCCAGATTACTGGCAATTATTCTAAAGAAGCCGGTGGCGGCGTTTACGTTACCGATCAATGGCGAGACGGTTCTCGCAAGGATATGGCATGGCTCAACATTACGGGAGGAATTATTGCCTCTAACGTGAGCTACCGATCTGAAGGTGCCGGCATCCGAGTGGGCCAGAAGGTTGACGCGATGATTAACGGCCCTAAAGAAAGTAACGGCACTAAAGAAAGTATAGTCTACATCACAAACAATCACTGCATGTCTCGCTTCGACTGGGGCGGCGGCGGCATCTTTGTTCAGGGCGATTCAAACACTGCATCTAATGCGGGTAGGCTATTTGTCTATAACTCCTATATAAGCAGTAATGAGGCCGGTGGCTATGGTGGTGGCGTTGCGGTTTGCCCGACGGGTAAGACTTTGGTGACAAACACCGACGGCACGGCGATTTTTGGCAATAGAGCCGCTGACGCGAGCAAGCAATATGACACGACGTACGATTCAGCTAATAATGCGGGCAATAACGGTACGCCCCATCTTTCTGGCGGCGGTCACGGCAAGAACCAAGATATTGATGCCTACAATAAAGATGTATTTCGCACGAACGGCCATGCGGATTTCTTCCTTGCTGCAACGGGACACAGCGATCCAATCGCAGCGGTGATCGGCAAGATGCTTGGTGGCGGTGACGCCAAGTTTTCGGGAAGCATTGAACTTGAAAAGAAGATTAGTATTCCGGCTAATGGCGGTGTTCAGGTCAAGAATAGTATCGGCTTGTCTTCGGGTGTTAATGCCGGAGATGATGCTGCGACGGCTGCGCAGGGTCTTGCCACAACCTTCATCACTGGCAACTATTCCTGGAACCATGGCGGCGGCATCATGTCGAACGGCGACCTGTACTTGGGTCAGCCAGCAGATACGTATGTTTACCCGAGCCTTAAGCTGAAGGCGACCAAGGCGTTGAAAAATACGCAAACCGGAAAAGAAGAAACGCCCGCCCCAGATCAGTTTTCCTTCGCGGTTTATCGCAAGGATTCGGCTACTGCGACGGCGCCTTCTTGGAAAAATGGCACATTCAACGATGGTGGCTGCAACTTTGTTGAGCGTGTCAAGAATGACGCTAACGGCAACATCACGTTTGACCTTGGTGAGCAGTTTGCAGCGAGCGGTACGGCTGACGAGATTACATACTACTTGGTTGAAGATGCTGGCAATGATCACAACATCACGTACGACTCTGCCGTGTACGAGATTGTGGTGACGGCCGAGGACCACACGACTGTGCTCATGTCTGTTCCGACGCAGAAAGATCCGAACTCGACTAAAGATCTCAGAGTTCATAACTACACGATTAATGGCATGACTGTAACCAAGCACTCCGGTGGTTCAACTAGCGAGCCGCGTCCTGTGCAGGCAGATTCTGACGGCTATTATTCCGTCCCTGGCTCCAATGGGAAAAAGACCTTCACCAACGTGTACACTCCGTACGAATCTACCGGCTCCTGGATTCCCAAGGCGACTAAGGTCGTTAAGGGTGGCGAGATGAAGGAGTTTACGCTCGAGTTTGCGGATAACCCGGACTTCAACAGCGCTCAGACGGTTAAGACTCGGGTCGATGGCGACAAGTCCCAGACGCTTTCGTTCTTAAATGCGTCTGGTGAGGGGATTAAGTACTCGCTCTCTGATATCACGAAGAAACCCTTCACTGCCGGTGATCCTACGGGCCGTGGCGCTTCCAAGACCTTCACGTACTACGTGCGCGAGAAGAATGAGAGTTCAATTTTCTCGCATTACAAGTTCGATCAGTCGGTCTATAAGCTTGATGTCACGATGACGGATCAGAAAGATGGCACGATCACTGCCACGAAGGTGACCTACACCCAGATCAAGGATGCTGACGGTAATGCCATCGACGAAGGCAGGCAGACTCCCGTGGATTACAACGATGGATCCGATACTACCAAGCCCAAGTCCACCCCCACCTTCACCAACACCTACTCAACCTCTTTGCCCCTTTCTGGTATGTCGGGCGTCACTCTGACGTACCTTGCCGGCGCGGCGGTGCTTTGCGCTGCTGCGGCCTGGATGCACATTCGTCGCAAGGCGAATGCGAAGGGAGGTGAGCGTCGTGAATAAGAAAGTTTGCTCCTTCCCGATCTTGTTTGCGCTGCTTGCCCTCGTGATCGGCACCTGCGCGGTTGTGTTCCCCGCATCCGCGCAGGCCGCGCCGACCTCGACCGGTTCCATCACGGTGAGCGGCACCGTGGCGAGCAGCTACGACGCCTACCAGATCTTTAGCGCCAACGTCATCGATGGCGATAACGACGCTAAAATCGCCACCGACCTCGCCTGGGCAAGCGATGCCGTGCGCGACGCCGCGCTGCCTGTGCTGCACAGCGCCGGCATGTCCAAATCCCAGACAACCGCGCAGGAAGCTGCCGAGTGGCTCAACACCGATTCCCACCTTACGAGTGCGCTGAGCGCACAGCTCGCTCGTTCCCTCCAGAGCTCTGGTGCCGTGTCCGTGGCCCTTAATGCGAGCACGGCGGCCGAGCTGCCCTGCGGCTACTGGCTCATCGTCGCCGACGACGACGCCATCGCCCAGGGCGAGGCCGGCACCGCGCCGATCATGGCCCTGGTGGGCGGCAGCGCCGTCACCGTCAAGCCCAAGGCGGCGACGCCCAAGGTGTCCAAGCACGTGCTGGAGGACAGCACCGCCGCATGGCAGAAGGCCGCCGACGCCACGGTCGCCGACGACCTGTACTGGCGCCTCTCGGCCACGGTCCCGGCGGGGCTCACGGCCTACGACACCTATGCGGTGCAGTTCGTCGACACCATGAGCGCGGGGCTCGACCCCTCCAAGGTCGCCGCGAGCATGCGCGTGTACGTGGCGGCGGGCGCGGACGGTGGCTTCGGCGCCGTCTCGGCCGGCAAGGACGGGCGCGCCGGCACCGAGCCCGCGAAGGGCTGGACCGACATCACGGCCCAGTGCAGGGTCTCGGTCGACGGCAAGACCTTCACCGTATGCACCGGTGACCTGATTGCCGCGCTCGGCGGGACCGACACCTTCACCGCAGGCGCCCGCGTGGTCGCCGTGTACAATGCGCCGCTCAACAGCGTATGCAACCACGGCATCGCGAAGGGCAACCCCAACGAGGTCTACCTGCGCTACCCGCGCTCTCCCTTTGCCGACCAGTCCGGCGACGCCGGCTTCACCCGCACGCCGAGCGATGACGCGTGCGCCTACATCTGGGATCTCGCGTTCACCAAGCGCGGCAGCGACGGCGACAAGCCGCTGCCCGGGGCGGTTCTGAGCATCGCCGACGACCGCGGTCGCACGCTGGCGGCCGATGGCACGTGGGATGCAGAAGGCAAGGCCACCGTTACCACGGGCGAGGACGGTCGCGTGACCGTCTCGGGCGTGGACTCGGGCAAGCTGGAGGTCCGCGAGCTCAAGGCGCCCAAGGGCTACACCGCCTTTGAGGGCACGCGCTCCGTGACGGTCAAGGCCGAGGGCCTGGACGTCGACCAGGTGGCTGCCGCCAAGCCCAAGCTCACCATTACGGCCGAGTCGCCCCTGCGCGCCGACAGCGCGGACGGGTCGACGGGCAGCCTGGAGGCGTCGATCATTAATACGCCCACCGGCACACCCCCTAGCATCACCACCGGAGGCTTTATACCCTTGACTGGCGATATGGCAATGTACGCCGTGGCCGCCGCAGCGGTCGCCGGAGCTGCACTGATCGTGGTCGCGCTCCTGATCAAGCGGGGAGGTGGCAGCCATAAAGAGTAGCTGGCAGCCCCACAGAGAGCGGGGCGAGACGTAGCGAAGCAGATGCTAAGACACAGACAGACAGATTTAGATCAAATGGAATTCGAGCAGAAAGCAGAGGAAAAGAAGATGAGCATGAGCAAGAACATTGCACGCCTGGCAGTAACCGCCGGCCTCACAGCAGCGTTGAGCTTCGGCGGCGTCATGGCCCCGGTTACCATGGCGTTTGCTGAGGGTGCGACGGCTCCGAATAACAGCATCACCATCACGCAGTCGGAGGGCAACGCATCCACTCAGTTCAAGGCATATCAGATCTTCGAGGCTGATGTCGTGGACGAGTCCGGCAAGACGGACAAGGTCGTTTCAAATGTTAAGTGGGCATTTGATAACGTTGAGGCTCAGAATGCCATCATCGCGGCTATTAAAGCGGATTCGAAGTATGAGGCTTCTAATCCCAAGCTGCCTGAGCCAACTACCGCCCAGGACGTGGCCGATTGGTTGACTAAGAACGTTACCGGCACTACTGCAAACACTGTTGTTAATAAGGATCACCTTCTCAACAAGATTGCGGCTATTGTTAAAAAGGACGTTGGAGCTACGGGCAGTTCGTTCTCGGCAGGCGATAGTTTCACTGTGCCTACCGATGATAACAATTCCCCCAAGACGGGTTACTACCTGTTCCTGACCGATGAGTCTTCCCTTAGCACTTCCGAAGCGGCAAAGAAGAACACGGGTACCTCGCCCATTTTCGCCGTTGTCGGCGGTCGCAGCGTGACCGTTGCCGAGAAGACCAGCATTCCTACCGTCAACAAGGAAGTTTTTGAGGGCGCGAAATGGGGAAACGTGAGTGACTCGTATATTGGTGAGGAGGTTGAATATAAACTGACTGGCTCCGTTGCGAGCAACATCGACACCTTCACCAAGTACGAATATACGTTCCAGGATCATCTTTCTGCTGGACTGAAGGCCAACAAGGATACCGTTAAGGTGACAATTGACGGTACTGCTATCCAGCCTACAAATGGCTACACGGTAGACCTTGAGGACACTAAGGACGCTTCTGGAAACCTCACTGGCGGTCAGGACCTGACGATCTCCTTCTCTGACCTCAAGGCTGCTGCAAAAGCTGTAGGTGTGACGCTTAAGGGCAACTCTAAGGTCGTTGTGACCTATAAAGCAGAACTGACCGAAAAGGCAGAATACACGGCCGCCGGTAACACCAACGAGGTCAAGCTTGTCTACTCCAACGATCCCATGTCTAACGGCACCGGCACTTCCGAATTGAAGAAGGTCGCTGATTACGTCTTCGGCTTCGATGTCACTAAGATCGACCCGGATAACTCATCTGCGAAACTCGATGCTGGCTTTACGGTCAAAATGATTAAGGAAGGGTCCGATAAAAGCGTTGAAAAATGGTTGAAGCAAGACGGCAGCTTCAGTAATGACGTAAATGACGCTTACACGTTTGAAACTACGGAGGCTAGCAACAAGGTCTCTATTCCCGGACTTGTTGCAGGCACATATCTGATTTCTGAGAGCAAGACACCTGCGGGCTACAACACCATTGCCGACTTCGAAATCACGGTGGCGCCTGAATACAATACAGACGGCACGCTTGAAGAGCTCAATGTGACGTCCAATTCCAGCATGGCCACTCCTAATACTTATAATAATGTGACCACGACCAAAATCCCCGTCACCATCCAGAACAAGAAGGGCTCCGGCCTCCCACTGACCGGTCTTAACGGCGTGACCTTCACTTGGATCGCTGGTGGCGCGGTGCTGTGCATCGGCGTGGCGCACCTCATCCGCAGCCGTAAGCAGGCTGAGGAGTCCGAGCAGGAGTAACGCTCACTCATCCATCCCTTTGGCAGGTGGGATGCGATGGCCATGAGACTTGCGGACACTTTTCTCGTCCATCCACGTTCTTGCTTTGCCATTTTCTTTTCGGGGCAGACTCCGCGCTGGAGTTTGCCCCGTTCTTTTTGGACAACACAGCCAGGCTCCATTGCCCGATGGATCAGGCGTATGAATATCGAACAGATGTTTGCAAATATTGCGTTTACCGGCTGTAAGTGCGAGTGCTCGCAGTAAAATACCCTTGCGACGCATCCCGTGCGCGGGCGGCCGACGACTCGATCGGAGGTCCCCAAATGCTGAAATTCCTTAACGCGCTCGCCGCCCTCGCGGCGGTGGGCACGTTCGTCATCGC
>QWCK01000208.1_pt1 | contig 104045 bp, 93 predicted proteins | sample 1972571 | NCBI WGS metagenome assembly QWCK01 (sample SAMN09866710, study PRJNA288562) | Human gut metagenome isolate term2_stool, whole genome shotgun sequencing... | isolation source: gut | host: Homo sapiens | place: USA: California | reverse complement strand
AGGGTGCACGAGTAAGAAAATTCAAAGCATGGAATGCTGCCGGTAACAGCCCCTTATAGGGGCAGAACAAACCACCGGCTAAGCCGGTGGTTATGATTGTGTTCAAAAAGAGGGTAAATTTGGGAAAAGAAAGTCCTAGATTTTTGGAAACCTGATTGATTTTGTGTAAAATAACCTGCTATACTAGACTTAGGAATTATAATAATTATTAAGGAGGAATATCCATGGTCTTATTTTTAATTGGACTTGCTATTTTGCTGGTTGGAGGCCTTGCTTACGGGAAGTACTGTGAACGGGTTTTTGGACCAGATGACCGGGAAACGCCTGCTGTAAAATTGGCAGACGGCCTGGACTATGTTGGTATGAAAAAATGGAAAAACCAACTTATTGAACTTTTGAACATAGCTGGGACAGGCCCCATCTTAGGCCCCATCCAAGGGATTTTATTTGGTCCCATTGCTTTTTTAACTATCCCCATTGGCTGTGTCTTGGCAGGATCACTGCATGACTACTTTGTCGGGATGATTTCCATGCGTAATGACGGGGCCCAAGTGCCCAAGCTGGTAACTCGCTATTTGGGAAATGGCACCAACAAGGTCTACAATATCATTATTTGGATCCTAATGCTTCTAACAGGGGTTGTCTTTATCTATACGCCAGGAGACTTGATTGTCAATGACGTCTTGGGAATGGATATACAAAGTAATGTTATTTGGATTGTCTATGCCTGTATTTTGGGCTACTACATCCTGGCCACCCTTTTTCCCATTGACGCCATCATTGGTCGGGTTTACCCAATTTTTGGAGGATTTTTAATTCTTTCTGCCCTGGGAGTTTTAGTTGGGGTTTTAATGGATGGAGGAGCTAGCCTTCACCCCATTACAGAAGGAAGCTTGCTTTCAGTCCATCCCACGGGCCAATCCTTTATCCCGGTCTTTTTCATTACGGTAGCTTGTGGGATTATGTCTGGTTTCCACGGGTCCCAAGCAACCTTGATCTCAAGAACAGTCATGGACGAAAGAGAAGGGCGACAAACCTTCTACAACATGATGTTAGCCGAAGGTTTTATTGCTATGGTCTGGGCAGCTGGCGCCATGGTTCTCTTTAACCGGTCTGCAGCAGTGGATACTTCTGCAACCTTGATGGTAGGTCTGATATCCAAGGAATTTATGGGTAAAATTGGGGGCTTGATTGCCATTATCGGGGTTATTGTTCTCCCCATTACCAGTGGAGATACAGCTTTTCGGTCTCTACGCCTCATGATTGCAGAACAGTTCAACATTGACCAAGGGAAAAAGATCAAACGGGTTCTCTTATCCATCCTTATCTTTATTCCTGCTGTGGCCATTCTCTACTATGCCAAGACCAATAGCGAAGGCTTTGCCACTCTTTGGCGGTATTTTGGCTTTGCCAACCAATTGGTTGCAGTTTTTGCCCTCTTGATGGTATCCACCTATCTCAAGGGCAATGGAAAGAACTATTTCATCTCCCTCCTACCAGGGATGTTTTACACCTTTATCGTTTCCAGCTATATCTTCCATGATCCTAAATTGGGCTTGAACTTTGATGGCCGTCTGGGCCTAGAAGGCTATACCGGGTCTTACTTGGTAGGGTTAGTCTTTGCCATTCTTTTTGCCTGGTTTGTGGCTTATTCGAGTAAAAAGAGAAAAGATATTATTTTAGACTAAGAAAAGGGCCCTAAGACTCATTGAATTAGGGATTTTAGAAAAACTGATTTAAAGAGTCTTTAGGTGGCAAGAGAAAAGGCTATGAGTTTAATGCTCATAGCCTTTTTCTTATATACTCTTGAAAGTATTATCTGAGTTCTCATTTTTTGTTTTAAGACCACTTTTTATTGCAAGTAAGACACCTGCAATTATAAATACAAATACTATTAATATAGGAGTATAATTAATATTTATTATCAGCTCTTTTATTCCAAAGCCTAATTCATAGTTGCTCCTATAGGCTCTTAACACAATGCCTATAGAAAACATAAAGATATATGCTAAGAAAATATTTTTAAATAATATTTTTACTTCAGAAAATACCATCTTTTCAACCTGTTTTTTTGTCATTCCAGTAGTTTATAGAAGTTTAAAATCATTTGCTCTCGCTTTAAGGTTGCCTTTAAAACTATTATAGGCATTAGAAAAAGCGATGGTTATAAGAATAATTTGTATGCCAAGATTTAAAAGTTTTTCATTTCTTGTCTGTTCTTTATTCATAGCAGCTCTTATAATTTCTGTAGAAGTACCATGATCTGATTTTGGAAAATAGGTTGAAATCACTTTTTCGGCATCTTCAAATACTTTCTCTTTATTTTTATCGGCTTTGATTTTTACAAAATAATAATATACAGGATTAGCTTCATCAATTCCGTACTCATCTATAAAATTTCTTAGACTACTTTCACTTGTGTAAATAGCTATTTCATTTGACTTATATGCCTCTAATTCATAAGGCATCTCTTCTATAGATTCGTCAATTCTTATTTTCATAGCCTTTGCCTTTTCATTTCGTAAACACCAACGATAGTATATGTCTTTTTATTTTCAATAATCTTAGAACCTAAATCGTACTCCTTATTTTTTATTAAAAATCTCTCTGGTACTAAAAGTTCATTTGAATTTTCCAGTTTTCTGCCATTTTTGATTTCGTAGCCGAGAAGACTTTCAGAATCTCCATGTTCATATATAACTGCATTGAAGTCTGTATTAATAATTTTATTAAAAGAAACTTTTTCTATATCTGTATCATTTTTTAATTTATCATAAAAACTTTCGTCAATTTCAGCTATATCTACATGATAATCTTCAATAGTTTTCTTTACATATTCATACTGTTCAATGTTCATTGAGTCGAAAATAAAAATAACAGTTCCTAGTAAAATTACTACTAAAAGTATGGAAATTTTAATGGCTAGTGCGTCTTTTTTATTATTTTTAACATCTCCACTGGCAAGATCATTAATAATTTTCATATTTAAAATATATATTTTTAAAACTAGATAAATATTACGTTTAGATTAAATAAAAACACCTTTAAACACTGTTGCCGGGTGATGTGATAAAATTAAGGAAAGAATAAGTTGAAGGGGAGGTTTTAGATATGAAAAAGATGCAAAAGATTTTATTATTTATATTTGCGTTTTTAATCGTTTTGGGAGCGGGCAGTGACTCTTACGCATTTTCTGCAAAGCTAGAAAAAAAGGTAAAGCTTAACAAAAGTTCATTTCTTTCAGATATGGCAGTACATAAAGGCAAGCTATACTATACAGATGTGAAGATAACCAACCAGGAAAAAGATAGTAACGGTAACCTTTATGGAGGAAACTGCTATGTCAAAGTATATGAAAAGGATTTAAAAACGGGCAAAACTACTTTGATAAACTCCTATGACTCTTATAATTTATCAGCAAAAGACATTTCATTTAAAGTATTAAGTGATGGGAACCTATACATGATCTACCATCTAGGTGGAGGTTTTATGGGAAGTGATTTTGTCTACGGTCTAACTGGACCTAGTAGGGGCAAAAATATTTTGACCTACAACTATGGAAACTTTCAATTCGATAAGGATAATAAATCTATAATTATAACTCCTACAGGGGCATATAGTGGAGATATTGTTAGAGAGATGAATGGAAAAAAATATTCTCAAACTAAGGTGGAATCCTACAGTGGCGTATATTTCCTTGAATCTTTAAAGGGAAAAGGCCAAGCATTTAGCTATGCTGATAAATATTCTGCCCTTAGAGGAGACACTCTCTATCTAAAAAAAGATTTAGACACAAAAGATAATTTTAATGCATATGATTTGATAACTTTTGATCTTGAAACAGAAGCTGAAGCTTGTCTAGCTGAGGGTATCCATTCTATGTTTATGGGAAAAGATGAGATCTACTTCTTAAAGGATATACCTACTACCAAAGATATGGCTGAGCCTCAAAAGATGCTTTATAAATATGATTTAGCTTCAAAGAAAACGACTCTTTTAAGCAAGGGGAATAATCCTTACTATGATATTCTACCAATCGATGGAAATGTATTCTTTGTAGATTCTGGAGGATATTTTACGGATGGTAAAAATCCAAATCTATTTATGGCTAAGGGTGATGGAAGTGGAACGAAGAAATTATACTCAAATGTAAATGAGGTTGTATCTGATGGCGAAAAATTAGCTGTGGTCATCAGCAATAAAAAGGGAACAAATATAGATTTTATAGATGGTCATGGAAAGAAAATTGGTAAAGTCAGTGTCCCACAAACTCACGTCAGTGTGCATTTGTCAGGAGATGAATGTATAGTATGGTCTTGGCAAAACCGCTGTGTAAATTATTATAAATTAAATAAATAATTGATTTATTCTAAAAGATTATATTTTAGCTTATAAATAATAATCTTTAGAGTTTTATTTAGAGTATAGAATATCAAAAAAATGGCGGCATATGTCGCCATTTTTATGGGCTAGGGAAATCTTGCAAAAAATAGGAAAATATGCTATAATAGCCCAGTAAGAACTGTTATTTAACGGTGGTTACCGATTTTATTGGTAGTTTTTATCTGATGCAGGAAGTGTGATTGTGCCCTAGAAGTGCCTGATGTGGGATTTTTTGTGGCCTTAAAATGCTTCTGTTGGCTCAGAGTTTTTACAAGAAAAAATCATCTAAACAAAAAAGCATCAACACCATCCGAAGATTGCGCGATTAGGAAAGCCTAAGACAGCAGTCTTTTTTGCTTTTCTAGTCGTAAGATTAGGAGTGAAATTATGCTCAGTGGGATACTGAGACGCTTAGAAATTACGAAAGATGATTTGTTGAAAATTTCGATTGGATGTGCCATTATGGCTTTTGGAGTCATAAACATCCACGAGCCTTCCCAGATTACAGAGGGCGGAGTCCTGGGCCTGGGCCTCTTTTTAAAGAAGGTCTTTGGCCTTAACCTGGCCTATACCTCTATTATCTTGGATGGTCTATGCTATGCCCTGGGATTTTCCATCTTAGGCAGGCCCTTCTTAAAGAGGTCGGCTGTGGCAACACTGATGTTCTCGATTTTTTATGGGATCTTTAACCAAGTGGGGCCGGTCTTACCGGACCTGTCCCAGCTGCCACTTTTGGCCGCCATTGCCGGTGGAATTTTTATCGGCTGTGGTTGTGGGATTGCCATTACTGCTGGGGGTTGTGCTGGAGGCGATGATGCCTTGGCCATGGTGATTTCTAAAAAAGCCAAGTGGCCCATTGCTCGGGCCTATTTATTGACGGACTTTGTGGTTTTGGCCCTGTCCCTGACCTATATCAGTCCAGGTCGCCTGGTTTTTTCCTTTCTAACCACCCTGGTTTCTTCTTATTTAATAGGCCAATTTGAAATTAAAATGAAGGTACCAGCCTGGCAGGTTAGCCAAGGAGGCCTAGAAAAAAGTGCATAGGATAAAATCCACCCCTAGGGGTGGATTTTTCTCTTTTTGAGATGAAATCTATGTCCGGGGTGGAAATTAGGAAACTTATCAAGGACTTAAAGTATTTAGTTAAAAGCTTTGCCATCATTAGAAATGACCTAGATTAAATTTAGAAGATGGCCAATCGGATATCTAGGCTAAAGGGAAAAGCTGCATAAAGAGGCTAAAAAGGGGGTATAAACAATAAATAAAGAAGGTGGAAGGAGGAAAAATATGAAAAAATTTTTAAGCTACCTTCAAGGATTTACCCTTGTGAGTCTCAGTCTTATCCTGGTGGGAAGTCCCATCTATGGCCAAGATGACCCCATTAACTTAATTGTCAAGGGCAAGCAAACCCCTACAGATGTGGAACCCTTTGTGGAAAATTCCAGGACCCTGGTGCCTGTTCGGGCCCTGTCTGAAGCCCTGGGTTTTCAAGTGGATTGGAAGGCGGAAAAAAACCAAGTCAACCTGACCAAGGGGGATAAAAAATTGATTTTCACCCTAGGGGATAAAAGGTTGAAGGTCCAAGAAGGAAAGACGACGAAAGAAATCACCATGGATGTGCCTGCAAAGGCTGTAAAAAATCGGACCTTTATTCCTGCCCGGACCGTGGCAGAAGCCTACGGAGAAAAGGTGGACTGGAATGGCCCTATGAGAACTGTTTTTATTGGAGAAAAGAGCTTTCCAGCTCTAGACAAGGAAAAGCTGGCCAAGATGACCAAGAGAGACTATCCGGAAATTAGCTTAAGCTTGTACTTACCGGAAGGCTTTGATGAGGCCATCTCTACTCGCTTTAATATTGAAAACAATGCCTATGAATTTTTCACCAAGGATCGAAATGAATTGATTGCATCCATTGGAAGAACCCACAATTATAGTTTTTCTACCATTGTCCTGACAGAGATCCTCAAGTATGACCAGGGATATTTCACAGAAGTCAACTATGCTTCAGACTTGCCCTATGGTCCAGAGTCGGAAAAAGCCTACAAGGAAAAGGAAAAGCTCTTTCAAGAAGCCCTGGCCACCGTCCAATTTGTGGATAATCTAAAAGAAGAGGAAAAATACGTAGCCTATATCAACTCCCTGGACAAGGAAGCGGGGAAAATTAACCTGAATCCCGGGGAATTTATCTCTATTAATAATGTGAAAAGACGGGCCGACCTCATGCTGGGTCCGGCGTGGGGCCCCAATGTTTATGATGATAAGGAAGAGGAAGTTTCCTTTGACTTAGCCAAGGACTGTAAATTTTACCTGCGAGAAGAAAAGGGCCTGGTGGCAGCTGCCCATGAAGTTTCTTATGAGACCTTTGAAAAGGAAATGGCTGGCCGGAAGTTAAAACCACCATTTTGGGTTCAATTTGATGGAGAAAAAGTTGTGGAATTAGTAGAAATTTACATCAATCCCAATGCAAAATAAGAGAAGACAAGGAGGGGAGAAACCCCCTCTTTTCTTTTGGAAAAAGCCTGAAAGAGACCTCTCGCTTCTTATAAATAGGGAGTTTTTTATGGGCACTATAGTGGAGGACAGTTTTCATTGGCTTTTCCCAAGGTCTTGTGTATAATACTTAGTAAACAAAAAACTTATTTTAGACAAGGGAGGCTTGCATGGAATTAAGAAGTGACCAAATAAAAAAGGACCTACTGGACCAAATTAAAAAACAAATAGAAGATGGGACCCTGGATGGGACCAAAGAATGCTGTATCTTCCGTTTTGGAGAGGATTCAGGAGCCAAGTCCTATGAAAGGGGATTGGTTAAGACGGCCCAAAGTCTAGGTATTAAGCTTCGGACCTACCATTATGACCAGATGACCGACAAGATTTTGGAAGACTTTGCCAGGGAAAACAAAGATCACCGGGTAGGGGGAATTCTTTTGCTGGAACCTATTTTTAAGGAAGTGGAAGACCAGCTCAAGAGGGACCTAGACCCCAAAAAGGACCTGGACGGGGTGACCCTCTACAACCGGGGGGCCCTTTACAGTGGCCTGACTCCCTACCATATTCCAGCCACCCCCAGGGCGGCCCTCATGCTCTGTAAGTCCCACTGCCAGGACTTAACTGGCAAGGAAGTGGTGGTCATCAACCGGACTACTGTGGTGGGAAAACCCCTCCTCCACCTCCTCTTAAAAGAAAATGCCACGGTCACTCTTTGCCATTCCAAGACTAAAAACCTAAAAGACCACCTAAAAAGGGCTGACCTTGTCTTTACGGCCACAGGTAGGGCCCATAGTATCCAGTCAGAAGATGTAGGAGACCATGCCCTGGTTATCGACATTGGCTTGGATATGAAGGATGGTAAACTCGTAGGAGATGTGGACTACCAAGGCTTTAAAGATAGTCAAGTGGTGACTCCAGTGCCGGGAGGTGTTGGGGCCTTAACCAATACCCTTTTATTGGAGTCCTGCTTGAAAAAACATAGGGATTAAAAAAAGAATTGACGACCAAAAGTCGTCAATTCTTTTTTTATCTTTGGTATTTAGGTTTTAGGAAGTCATCCAAGCCAGCCTTTAAAAGCTTGGTGCCCTTATAGGCTGTGTGGAGTCTTAAGCCCTTGTGGCAAATTTTGGCCAGGCTAATTCCTCTTTTTACGTGTTTGATTTTTTTCTTACTTTCATGGGAGCCTCCTTGTTTTTTTTCTGGTCTTTTCTTTGGTCTTGCTTTTCTTCTTCCTCTAGCTGGTCCTCAAACCATTCCCGGGTATGGATGTCGCAATAGTCTTGGTCGATGTTTTCCATATCCATGGGTAACTTGTCAGGTTTCTTTTTCCCCTGGTAGGGGTCTGACCTTTGGTAAAAGCTCTTTAAGATAATTGTATCATAGGGACAGAATTTTGTAATTCTCTTTCCTGAAAGACGACAGACCTTGTAGGTTCTGTGCTTGGTGTCGTAGTCGGTGGGCTCTTGACCCTCTTCGAAAAATTCATCGTAGTTTGCCCGAGCCCTCTCAGTTTGGGCCGAGGCTAAAAGGCCACTTTTTTCACTGATGTTGACATAGTGGATTTGGTCGGGGATGGGGAATTTTTCAATGGACTCCAGGGGCTTATGGGCCATGTAGGCAACTTGGTTCCAAAGGTCTATCATAAAGTCCTTGTTGGAATTCAAGGAGACCTTGGGCTGGTCACAGCCCATCCAAGTTCCGATGGTATAGTAGGGGGTGTAGCCAAAGAGCCATTGGTCACTGGCAAATTTATTGGTCCCATAGATGGCAGCCAGGGCATTGCTCTTCACACTGACTCCGGCGGCTTGGCCCTGGATAGCGTTGGTCCGCAAGAAGTCTGTCAGGATGGCAGCATTTTTTCTGGAGCAAAGTTCCCTGTATTTTCGGTCCTTACTTTGGTAGATTAGGCTGCCGGAAGGATCCTTGATGGACTTGATAATGGTGGGTTCCTTGTAGCTACCTCCAGCTGCCAGGCCGTAGTAGCCTGTGGCCAGGTCATAGCAGGTGGTTCCCTTGCGCATATTGCCCAGACCTAGGGAGTCCAGGGTCAAGTCGTTGTAGGGGTCTTCTTCCGGGTGGACGAAAAAGTCTTCTTGGGGCCTGTGGGGCTTATAAATCCCCAGCTTGGAAAGGGTGGTCAGAACCTTTTTAAAGCCTAGGTCCTTGACAATTTTTACAGGGACTGTATAGGAGTCATGTTCCAAGTTCTTTCGCATGGTTTCTAGGCCATAGTACTTGCCCGAGGGGTTTTCCGGCCAAAAGACTCCTTCGTTTTCTTCCAGGGCGTCGTCGTAAACTGTAGCAGGTTTTTTCCCATTTTCCAAGGCTGTCAGATAGGCATTAAAGGGCAGGATGGCCGTTCCAGGAACCCGGGGGCTCATGGTGGCCCGGTTCAGGAGTTTGGACCCCCTAGATTGGATGTCCAATCCACCGATAATGGCCCGGACATAGCCGGTTTGGTTGTCAATCAGGACGGTGGAAAGCTGGGGTTGGATGGTTTCTTGGCCCAGACTATAGTAGTTGGGGTTAAAGAAATAGCCCTGGGGGGTGGTTTCCACAAAGTCCGGATACTTGTCCAAGAAGTCTCTGGAAATCAGGACCCGGTCTCCCTGGTGCTTGGCCCCATCGTCTAATCTCCATTGGCCCAGGTCATAGGTCTTTAAGACATGGCTGGCGTCAATGGAATAGAGGGGCTTAAAGTAGATGTGTCGGGCTTGGAAGGAAAAGTAGGAAGCCGGTAAAGAGAGCTGGCCTTGGTCGTAAAAAACCTGGTCGCTAGGAATAAAAAACCGGAGGCTGGGGTCCAGGACCTGGTCTCTAGCCAGGTAGAGGATTTGACCATTGGCATCCACTATATGGCCCTGGTCATTACTTTGGAAGCTCAAGGCCCGGGCTCCTTCTCGATAGGAGGATTGGACCAGATAGTTTTCCAAAAAGTTCTTGTAAAAATTTTCAATCTTGCCCTGGAGGTCCAGGTTGAGGCTGGTTTCAATATGGTAGCCTCCGGTAAAGAGCTTGTGTTCCGCTTCGTCCAGAGAGATATGGTAGGTTTTGGCCAATTCTTGGGAGGCCTGGGCCTTGATGAGGTCCATGGCATAGGAGCTCATGCTGTGGTGTTTCTTTTGCAGGGGGACAATGGAGGCCAAGACATCTTCTTTCTTAGCAGCTTCATAGTCCTCTTTAGAAATTTTTCCCTGGCGGTAGAGTTCAGCCAGGACAATTTTTTGCCGGTCCAGGCTCTTGGGATTTAAGTAAAGGTTGTAGTCCACACCGGAAATTTCTTGCTGGCCAATGGCCGGCCGGTCGACTTTTTCCGTCACAGGAACCCTTAAGAGGGGGGAGTAGTCCCGGGGACTTTTGACAATGCCAGCCAAGAGGGCCGATTGGGCCAGGGTCAAGTCCTGGGCATTTTTTGAAAAATAGGTTTGGCTGGCCCCTTGGACCCCATAGGCCCCTTGGCCCAGGTTGATCCGGTTTAAGTAGGCTTCTAGGATTTGGTCCTTGGACAATTGGGATTCCAGTCTCAGGGAAAGATAGGCCTCCTTGATTTTTCGGTCCAGGGATTTTTCCTGGCTCAAGAAGACATTCCGGGCCAATTGCTGGGTAATGGTAGACCCTCCCCGGACCATGGATCCAGCCCGTAAATTATCTAGGAGACTGGAGGCGATTCCTCTGGGGTCCAGACCCCGGTGCTGGTAAAATCTTTTGTCCTCAATGGCAATAAAGGACTTTTGTAAATTTTCCGGCATATCCTTCAGGGGGATGATGGTACGGAATTCTTCGGATTCAATATTCTCCAAGAGGTTGCCTGACTCATCATAGATGCTGGATGTTTGATAGTAGCTGGTGGACAAGTTTTTCAAGTCCGTATCGGGAATGGAAAACAAGATCCCCACAAAGAGGCTGGAAAAAAGCCCTACAAGGGCAACTAAGATAAAGGCCAGGCCCAGGAGAATAAGAAGTAGGCGGTTTTTATTTAAATGAAAGCGAGGGATTCTTTTTTTCATGATTTACTCCTTTCGTTCATTATAACACAAGAAAAGCCAGACTCTATAGAAAAATAAATAAGACCACGGAAGGAAAAAGAAAAGCCTTGAAAAAAGAAGGGCTTTAAGAGAAAATAGAAGAGAAAAGACGGAGATAAAGGGGCCCCAAGGGGCAGGGAGGAAAAAGATGAAAAAGAAAAGTATAGTCAAGGGGATTGTATTGGCCCTCTTGGTCCTTTTGGCCATCCTGGCCCTTTGGGTCCTGCTAGGATTTTATGGAAACCCCTTATCAAAATATTTGGCCAACCGGGCTGCGGACAGTTATCTTGAGACCCACTACCAAGACCTGGACTTGGACAGGTCCGAGACCTACTATAATTTTAAAGATGGGGCCTACATGGTCTGGCTCCAGGATAAAAATAGTATCGACTCCAAGTTTAGCCTTGCCTTTGACTGGCGGGGGCGGCTAAAGTATGACTCTTATCCCAACAGGATTTTTAACACCTATATCCGCTTTACAGACCAGCTCCGCCAGTATGGGAAAAAATTGGGAAAAGACCATGGCTTTCCCTATGAGATTAACCTAAGACCCCTGGACCAAGACAAGCTGGAAGACCAGCTGACCCTGGACCAGGAAGTGGACTTTAACCACTTCCCCAGCCGGGTCCAAGCCCAGGCCTATGGCTATTCTAAAGAACCCCAAATCCAGGAGGCCTTAAAAATTCTCCAAGACCTGCAAAAAATCATGGACACCAGCCCCTTGAGGGTGGAGACCTATTCCATTATCTTGGTCCCGGAAAAAGACCGGGGACCAGATGGAGAGGCCGAAAGCTGGGACCATGCCTTGACGATTTTTGACATTCCCCAAGACCTGGTTCGCCAAGGGGACCTGGCAGGCCTTGAAAGGATCCTTAAAGAGGGAGAAACCCAAACAAAGGACTAGGATTATTAAAGAGAAAAGTGGCCCCAGGGTCACTTTTTTCTTTTTTGGAAGTCAAGAAGGACAAGTGGATTGTCCGAGAAAAGTTTCTTTAGTATAATGAAAGAAAGGAGGGTGTCATGGACCAAAAAGAGGGTGTCATTTTACTTACAACAAATTTAAGTCCCAGTAGTCCGGAGGAAACCCGGGCCCTGATCCAGGCAGATAATGGTCGTGTCTTGGCAGAACTATCGCAAAATCTAAAGGAGCCGGGACCCTATTATATTGGCAAGGGGAAACTAGAGGAATTAAAGGCCCTAATCCAGTCTCTAGACCCGGACCTGGTTTTGGTCAATGATGACCTCAAGGGCTTCCAGCTCAGGAACCTGGAAAGAGAGCTGGACATTCAAGTCATGGACAGGACCCACCTAATCCTGGACATCTTTGCCAGCCGGGCCAGGACCAAGCAGGCCAAGCTCCAGGTTCTCTTGGCCCAGCTGACCTATGGCAAGAGTCGCCTAATTGGGTCCTACTCCCTGTCCAAGGCCGGAGGCGGCATTGGTACCCGGGGGCCGGGAGAGCAAAAATTGGAGCTGGACCGGCGAAAGATTGACCGGCAAATCCACCAAATCCAAAGCCGGCTGGATGAAATCAAGAACCAAAGACAGGAACAATTAAAGCAGAGGAAAAAAAGCCAGGTCCCCCTGGTGAGTTTTGTAGGTTATACCAATGCCGGCAAGTCCACCATGATGAATGCCCTTTTAGGGCAGGAGTCGGACAAGCAAGTCTTTGTCAAAGACATGGTTTTTGCCACCTTGGACACCAGCCTAAGGTCGGTGAAGCTTCTGGACAAGCGGCCGGTGATCCTGGCAGATACGGTGGGCTTTATCAGCGACCTACCAGAAACTTTAATGGAAGCCTTCCAATCTACCCTGGATGAGTTGAAAAATTCTTCAACCCTGGTCCATGTCCTGGATGGCCAATCTGAAAGCCTGCAAAAAGACTACATGGAGACCCTGAAGATTTTAAAGGACCTGGACCTGATGGACATTCCCAGGTTGACAGTTTTTAACAAGATTGACCGACCCGACATGAGGCCCCAGGTCATCCAGCCCAGGCCAGACAAGCTCTTGTTTTACTCGGCCCTAAATGACCCGGTGGAAAAGTTGGAAGAGGCCCTGGTGGACCTCTTGGGAGACCAGTGGGTCCAAGGGGAAATCTTCTTTAGCTTTCAAGACCAGGGGCTTTTGAACCAGGCCCTTAAGGACTATCCCCAGGCCCAGGTTTCCTACAATGAAAAGGGGAGCCTTTTAAGGGGAGAATTTTTAAAGGAAGATATGGAAAGATGGACAGGAGGGAAGCAGTGAAATCTCTTGCCTATGAAGGGATTGCAGAACACACCATGAAAAAGTCACGCTTTATTGGCTATGCAATCCATATAAAAAATGAAGAAGAGGCCCTGGCCTATATTGACAAGATCAAAAAGCTCCACCCCCAGGCCCGCCACCATGTGTCGGCTTACCGGATTAGCCAAGAAATTCTGGAGCGCTATGACGATGACAATGAGCCCAAGTCTACAGCAGGTCTGCCAATTTTAACCAGCATCCAGCAGGGGGGAGTTGACTGTGTCTGTATTGTGGTGGTCCGATATTTTGGAGGTATCCTCCTGGGAAAGGGAGGCCTGGTTAAGGCCTATACCCTGGCTGCCCAGTTGGCCCTGGACCAAGGGAAGTTGGTGGATTGGGAGTCCGTGGACCTCTTGGAGGTGGAATTTGATTACAGCCAGCAAGGAAGCCTGGACTTTCAACTGGACCAGGCCAAGTTCCAAGTGGAGGAAAGGACCTACCTGGAAAAAGTCGCCTACAAGGTCCTGGTGGAGGAAAAAAGAAGACCGGCCCTGGAAGATTTACTTCAAAACTTCACCAGTGGCCAGGTGGATATAAGGACCATAAGCCAGGGCAGGGCCCCAATTTTAGGAGAAAAAATTTTATTGGACAAGATGGAGGAAAGATAAATGGACGCAAAAAAAGAAATTCAGGGAATTGTAGCCTGGATGCAAGAAAGAGTTGCCTCAGCCAAGGCCAAGGGCCTGGTAGTGGGCCTAAGTGGCGGCGTGGATTCAGCCGTTGTAGCTGCCCTGATGAAGAGGGCCTTTGGGGACAATGCTCTGGGGATTATGATTCCCATAGACAGCCAAGCTCAGGATGAAGAGGATGCCAAACTTTTAGCCCAAGCCATTGACTTGGAAGTGGAAAGGGTGGACTTGACTTCCTGCTATGATACTTTTATCCAGGCCAGCTTCCATAGTGACAATCAAATGGCCCGGTCCAATATCAAGCCAAGACTTCGGATGATGACCCTCTATTATTATGGTCAAGACCGGGGCTACCTGGTTTGTGGTTGTTCTAATGCAAGTGAATTTTATACAGGCTACTATACAAAATATGGGGATTCTGGAGCCGATCTTTTGCCCTTGGCCTCCTATTTAAAAGATGAGGTCTATGAACTGGCCAAGGAATTGGGCGTGCCGGAAGAAATTATCCAAAAGCAACCAACAGCCGGCCTCTTCCAAGGCCAAACCGATGAATCAGAAATGGGCTTTTCCTATGAAGAGTTAAATGCCTATATCCGGACAGGCCAGCCTTCAGCCAATAGCGAAAAAATTAGGCGGATGCACGAAAATAGCCAACACAAGAGAGAATTTCCGCCCATCTACCAAAGGAAGGCTTGACAAAATTTAAATAAGCAGTTATCATGAAGTTAATCAAATAAAAAATTTGTTTTTCAGGGCGAGGTGCAATTCCTCACCGGTGGTGATAGTCCACAAGTCGCAAGATTGAATTGGTGAAATTCCAATACCGACGGTTAAAGTCCGGATGGAAGAAAAACATGTACTTTCGATTGTACAGAGCCCTGGGTAAGGGCTCTTTTTTTATGGGCCCAAGGAGGCAAGATGGATCAACACAAGATGGATCAAGAATTTATGAAAGAAGCCATCCAGGAGGCCCTAAAGGGCCAGGGGCAGACCCTGACCAACCCCCTGGTAGGGGCAGTCCTGGTAAGGGATGGAAAAATCATCAGTCGGGGCTACCATGAAAAATTTGGCTCCAGCCATGCAGAGGTCAACTGCCTAAGGGACATGGACGCTCAAGGGGCCACCCTCTATGTGACCCTGGAACCATGTTCCCACTATGGCAAGACACCCCCCTGTGTAGACCTGGTTATTGAGAAGAAGGTCAAGAGGGTTGTAGTAGGAGAGTTGGACTCCAACCCCCGAGTTAGGGGCCGGGGAATTCAAAAGTTAAAAGAGGCGGGGATCCAAGTGACCTGTGGTGTCTTAGAAGGGGAATGCCATGCTATGAATAGGCTCTTCCACTTCACCATCCGTCAGCAAAGGCCCTATGTCATCTTGAAGATGGCCCAAAGCCTGGATGGAAAAATCGCCACCAAGACAGGAGACAGCCAGTGGATTACCGGGGAAGAAGCCAGAAAAGATGGCCACAGGCTCCGGGGAATTTGCGATGCTATCCTGGTGGGGCGGGGAACTGCCCTCCAAGACAACCCTCAATTGACCTGTCGGACAGGAGGGAAAAACCCCCTAAGGGTGGTTTTGGACCGGACCTTAAAAACTCCCAGAACCTACCAACTCTTCCAGGGAGGAAAAACTATTTTTTATGTAGGACCAGACCAGGAAACAAGGGACTTGACTCCTACAGCCCAGGCCATTTCCATTGGTCAAGATCAAGATGGCCTGGTCCTGGAAGAATGTCTTGAGGACCTCTACAAGAACCAGCAGGTTTCCAGCCTCCTAGTAGAAGGGGGAAGCCAGGTTCTTAGCAGCTTTATCAAGCAAGGCCTAGTGGACCAGTGGGTGGTCTACCAAGCCCCCTTATTCATTGGCGGCGACGGGAAATCTACCATTGCCAGCCTGGGAGTTGAAAAGTTAAGCCAGGCCCTGGAAAGCCAAATTTATAAAGTGGACCGACTGGGCAAGGACCTTCGAATTCAAGGAGGGAAAGATTGTTTACTGGAATTATAGAAGAAATAGGACAAGTCACCAGCCTCCAAACTACAAGTAATGGGAAAAGATTTACAGTGACCTGCCAAAGGGTCCTGGAGGGGACCCAGCTGGGGGACTCCATTGCAGTAAATGGTGTCTGCATCACAGTGGTGGCCCTAACTCCCACAAGCTTCCAAGGGGATGTCATGGAGGTCACCCTGAGAAAGTCTAATTTAAAAAATTTACAAGTGGGGACCAAGGTCCACCTGGAAAGGGCCTTGAACCTCCAAACCCGTTTAGGGGGTCATATGGTTTCTGGCCACATCGATACAGTGATCCAGGTCAGCAGGATCCAAGACCGCCAGGGACAATTTTTCATGACCCTTTTGATTCCCCCGGGTTACCGCAAGTACATGATCCCCCAAGGGAGCATTTGCTTGGATGGGGTCAGCTTGACCATAGCAGACTTAACAGAAAGTCATGTGACGGTGAGCTTGATTCCAGAAAGTAAGAAGAGGACAAATTTTACCCACTTAAGGGTTGGAGACTATATCAACCTGGAGTGCGATTTAATAGGCAAGTATGTGGAAAATATGGTCAAGGGCCAGGAGGAGAATTCTCTGGCAGACTATATCAAGTATGGATTTTAGGAGGTAGACATGAGCCAAGTAGAAAAGGCATTAGATGCCCTAAGAAGAGGAGAAATGATTGTCGTTACAGATGATCCCCAAAGGGAAAATGAAGGGGACTTGATTCTAGCGGCTGAATTTGCAGACATTGATAATATAAATTTTATGGCTTCCAAGGCCAAGGGCTTAATCTGTATGCCCATGAGTCAAAAAGAAGCGGACCGTCTCCAATTAGACCCCATGGTCTTTCACAATACAGACAACCATGAAACCGCCTTTACCGTCTCCATTGACCATGTGGAAACCACAACGGGAATTTCTGCAGAAGAAAGGGCCCTGACTGCTCGGAAGGCGGCAGACCCCAATTCCAAACCTCTAGACTTTAGACGGCCAGGGCACATGTTTCCCTTAATTGCCAAGGCCCCGGGGGTTTTGGAAAGAGAGGGGCACACTGAGGCTACAGTGGACCTACTCCGCTTGGCTGGTTTGACAGAAGTGGGAATTTGCTGTGAAATCATGGCAGATAACGGACAAATGCTCCGGGGCCAAGAGGTCATTGACTTTGCCCAAGAAAATGGCCTGGTCTACCTGACCATCGAGGACTTAAAGACCTACCGCAAGATTAACGATAAATTAGTTGAAGCCATAGACCCGGTGGATATGCCAACGAAATATGGTCACTTTACAGCTATTGGCTATGAAGAAAAGTTTACAGGCCAAGAGCATGTGGCCCTAATTAAGGGAGATATTGGAGATGGAAAAGACCTCCTGGTCCGGGTCCATTCAGAGTGTCTAACAGGAGACGGCTTTGGGTCTTTGCGGTGTGATTGTGGTGACCAATTGGCCCAATCCATGCGGCAGGTAGAAAAAGAAGGCCGGGGCATTGTCCTATATATGCGCCAGGAAGGCCGGGGCATTGGGCTCATTAACAAACTCAAGGCCTACAACCTCCAAGACCATGGCTACGACACTGTAGAAGCCAATGTCATGTTGGGGCTACCAGAAGATGCTCGGGACTACTATATAGGAGCCCAAATTTTAAAGGACCTGGGAGTGAAGGAAATTCGTCTCTTAACCAATAACCCCCATAAGATTTACAACCTAAGCCAGTACGATATGAAGATCGTCTCTCGGGAACCCATTGAGATTCAAGCCCAAGAGCATGATCAAAGATACTTGCACACCAAGGCGGAAAAAATGAACCATATCTTAGAACAATTTAACCTGGAGGAAGAAAAATGAAAAAAATTGAAGGAAAGCTCATTGCCAAGGATAAGAAATTTGCCATTGTGGCCTCAAGATTTAACGAATTTATCGTGACAAAATTAATTGAAGGGGCCCAAGATGCCCTTTTAAGACACGGGGTCAAGGATGAAGACATTGATCTGATTTGGGTTCCGGGAGCCTTTGAAATTCCCATGTTTGCCAAATTAGCCTCTCAAAGTGAAAAATATGATGGGGTTATTTGCCTGGGCGCCGTGATTCGTGGCGAAACCAGCCACTATGAATTGGTGACAGCAGAAGTGGCCAAGGGGGTTGCCCAAGTATCCATGCACACAGAAAGACCCATTATTTTTGGCATCGTAACCACCGACACCATCGACCAAGCAGTCCAAAGAGCAGGAACCAAGGCTGGCAACAAGGGCTTTGATGCCGCTGTTTCCGCCATTGAATGTGTAAATTTAAAAGATCAACTATCTTAAAAAAGAGCCGTCTTAGTGGAAACATTAAGGCGGCTTTTCCCTGGAGGATTTATGCTGAAAAAAATACTAATTTTAATCAATAGTCTTTATTTAATTTGCCTAACAGGTCCCATGGTCCTAAACTACCTACCCCATTACGACCAATTAGCCAGGGTCTATGCCTATAAAAGGAGCCTGGAAAGCCTGCTGGCCGGGAACTATGCCCTGGTCTTTAGCCTGGGCTACCTGGTTTGTCTTATCTCTCTGGGCCTTTCCCTGGGAAAAAAGACCAAGAGGAGCGTGACCTTGACTAGCCTGGCCTTGGTCAACCTGGCCCTCTGTCTTCCCCTTCTTTATGAAGCTGCCCAGGTCTTGATTTTTTAGGCCTTGTAAGTAAAACTACCATACAAGTCCATCTTATGGTAAAATAAACAGGTGAAATAAAGGAGGAATAAGAATGTCAGGACATTCAAAGTGGAATAATATAAAAAATAAAAAAGGAAAAGAAGACGCAAAAAAGGGCCGTGTATTTACTAAGATGGCCCGTTATATCATGGTAGCTGCCCGAGAAGGTGGCGGAGACCCCGACTATAACCCCTCTTTAAAGATGGCCATTGACAAGGCAAAATCTTACAATATGCCCAATGACAATATTGAACGGGCCATTAAAAAGGGAACCGGGGAAGATGACGATACCCACTACGAAGAAGTGACCTATGAAGGTTACGGTCCTTCCGGAATTGCTGTTATGGTTAAAACCTTGACAGATAACCGGAACAGGACAGCACCAGAAATGCGCCATGCCTTTGACCGCAACGGGGGCAACCTGGGAACATCTGGTTGCGTATCCTTTATGTTTGACAAGTTGGGAGTCCTCTATCTGGAAAAAGAAGAGGGAGTAGACCTGGACGAAGTCATGATGGTGGCCATAGACAGTGGAGCCGGAGATGTGGATGCAGATGAAGATGGTTTAGAAATTACCACCAACCCAGAAGACTTTGCTGCTGTCCGGGATGCCTTGGAAGAAGCAGGCTACCAACCCAAGATGGCTGAAATCACCTATATTCCACAAAATGAAGTGGAATTGACCTCAGAAGAAGATGTGGAAAAGATGGAAAAACTCATTGATGCCCTAGAGGACAATGATGATGTTCAAGACATCTACCACAACTGGAAGGAGACGGATGAAGACTAAGCTTCTGGGCCTTTTGGCTGGAGTGGCCTATCTTTTTTTGGTTCTGGGTCTAGGAATTAGTCTGGTGAGCCAGTGGCAGGGTTTTTATGACTTCCAGTTTAAGAAAAATGCTACTGTCCAAGAAACAGGCCTATCCATAAAAGACCTCCACAAGCGGGGCCAGGCCCTGAGGATTTATTTGGAAAAGGGGGATGATGATTTAATTTTTCCCTACTTTAACCAAAGGGAGGTTAGCCACATGGAGGATGTCCATGGCCTCTTTGTCTTAAAAAATCGGATTATGGTCCTGGCGGGCCTGGCTTTTTTGGCCCTATTTATCTATGGCCATAAAAAGAATTTTTTAAGAGACTATTTTACAGGGAACTGGATTTTACTCCTAGCCCTAATGGGATTTTTTACCTATATTGGAATGAATTTTGACCAAAGCTTTATCCGTTTTCATGAGCTTTTTTTCGACAATGACCTCTGGCTTTTAGATCCTAAAACAGATGTTATGATTCAAATGCTACCCCAGGTCTTTTTTGAACAAATGGCTGGATTAATTGGCCTTTTTGTCCTGGGAATGGAAGGAGTTTATTTCTTTAGCCTATGGAAAATCAAGAGAAGGTCCTAGCCCTTATTGGCTACACAAGAAAAAATGGGAATACTCAAGCCCTCTTGGAGGATTACTTGAAAGAATTCGCCCAAGACAAGGAAGTAGACCTGGTGGACTTAAATGCTTTGGATTTTAAGGGCTGCATTCATTGTGATGGATGCCTAAAAGAGCCTTTTTGTCGCCTAAGGGATGACTTTAGTCCCATCTATCAAAAGATAGAAGAGGCCAACCACTTGGTTTTTGCAAGTCCGGTCTACTTTAATGGAGTGACTTGGCTTTTGAAAAAGGTCATAGACCGGATGCAGGTTTACTTTTCCAACCCCAGGGACTGGCAGGGGAAAAAGTCGGCTTGTCTTTTGCTGACAGCCGGGGCCAAACCCTACCCAGACCAGTTTACTGCCAGCTATCTAGAGGGGCAAATCACCCTTAAGACCCTGGGCTATAGCACTTTTACCTGCATACAAGTGGGGGATACAGATCGAAGACCCTATGAGGCTGGATTTTTAAGAAAAGAAGCGATTAAAATAGATGGAATAAATAGAAGAAAGGGAAATCAATGGGAATTAATCGAATGATAGACCATACCTTATTAAAGGCTGAGTCTAGTCAAGATCAAATCAAACAACTTTGCCAGGAAGCCAAGGCCCACGACTTTTTTTCAGTCTGTGTCCAACCTACTTGGATTAGCCTGTGCAAGGAAGAATTGGCCGGATCAGGGGTAAAAATTGCCACAGTTATTGGCTTTCCTCTGGGAGCCAACACCACGGAGACCAAGGTTTTTGAAGCCAAGGATGCTATAGAAAAAGGAGCCGATGAAATTGACATGGTCATCAATATTGGTGCCTTAAAAAGTGGCCAAGACCAATTGGTAGAAGATGAAATCCGGGCCATCAAAGAGGCCATTGGAGACCATATTTTAAAGGTCATTATTGAAACCTGCCTCTTGACAGAGGATGAAAAAATAAGGGCCTGTCAATTGACTCTTAAGGCCGGAGGAGATTATGTCAAGACCTCCACTGGTTTCTCTACAGGAGGGGCCAAGCTGGAAGATGTAAAATTGATGAAGGACCAAGTCAAAGACCAGGCCAAGGTCAAGGCTTCTGGTGGAATTCGAGATTTTGCTACAGCCCAAAAGATGGTAGAAGCCGGAGCGGACCGCCTGGGGGTTAGTGCAGGAATTGCCATTGTAGAAGGAGAAAAAAATGCCGAATCCAGTGGCCTTTAACTTATTTGGCCTAGAGGTTCGTTGGTATGGAATCCTTATAGGAATTGGGGTCATCCTGGCCTATGAAATTGCCAAATACCTGGCAAAAAGAATGGGCACCTTGCCGGAAGTTGCCCTGGATGACTTTTTGATTTTAGCTGTTCCCCTAGGAGTCCTGGGAGCCAGGGCCTGGTATGTCCTTTTTGAGTGGGACTACTATTCCCAGCACATGTCTGAAATCATCAATATCCGCCAGGGAGGTTTGGCCATCCATGGTGGAATCATGGCAGGGATTTTAGTGGGCCTGGTATACTGTAAGAGAAAGGGCCACCACTTTTTTGACCTGGCTGACTGTATTGCCCCGGGTTTGGTTTTGGCCCAAGGCATTGGTCGCTGGGGAAACTACATGAATGGTGAAGCCCATGGAGGGCCAACAGACTTACCCTGGGCCATCCTAGTGGATGGAGTTCGGGTCCACCCCACCTTCCTCTACGAATCTATTTTAGACCTTTGTATTTTTGCCCTTTTATTCTTCTATGTCTTTAAGCGAAGAAAGTTTCGGGGCCAGGTCTTTGCCCTCTATGGAATCCTCTATAGTATTGGCCGCTATTTCATAGAAGGTTTAAGAACCGATAGTTTAATGATAGGTCCCTTTAGGACAGCCCAAATCACCAGCATTCTCTTGATTATTGCTTGTCTTGTGATTTATGTGGTCTGTGGGAAAAAGGAAAAAATTATAGAAGATCCTCACTAGAGGATGGAAAAAATTGGTAGCCAGGAGGCTGCCAATTTTTTATGGAGACTTTCAAAAGAATTTAATCCTAGATAAAATAAAGAAAGGGTTTGGGGAAGTCAAATAAAGTTTAATAAGAAAAAAGTGAAAGTGGGAGAAAAATTCTCAAAAAAGAGAGGGACAAGATGCCCTTTCTTTTTTTATTGGCTAAAAAAGAGGAAAAGGTGTGGCCTTATTCCATAATTTCATGTAAAATATAGGTGAAGTGGTGAGAAGTGGGTTTAAGTGGTAAAAGATGGTGTGAAAATGTTTATTGGGGAATATCATCATACGATGGACACAAAGGGACGCTTGATTGTCCCGACAAAATTTAGAGAGGAACTGGGGCAGTCCTTTGTCATAACCAAGGGCCTTGACCACAGTCTTTTCGTGTACCCAAATGACGAATGGAAACGCATCGAAGAAAAACTCAAACTCCTCCCACTAACAAATCGTGATGCCAGAGCCTTTGTTCGTTTTTTCTTTGCAGGAGCGGCGGAGACGTCCTTGGACAACCAGGGTCGAATCCTAATTCCGGCAAACCTAAGAGACCACGCCAAACTTGAAAAAGAGTCAGTGGTCATTGGGGTATCCACTCGGGTGGAAATTTGGAACAAGGATCTTTGGGAAAGATATACAGATGATGATGCCCTGGGCATTGACTTAATTGCAGAAAAGATGAGTGAATTAGGCATATAGATGAATGGAGAAAAACAATGGAATTTCACCATGTTCCAGTTCTTTATAAAGAAGTAATTGATGGACTAAAAATTAAAGAAGACGGGATCTACCTGGATGGGACAGTAGGGGGTGGCAACCACTCCTTGGGTATCCTTGAGCATTTAAAAACAGGTCGTCTGATTTGCCTAGACCAAGACACCAATGCCTTGGAAGCCAGCAGGGACAAGTTAAAGGGTTTTTCCAATGTATCTTTCTACCATTTAAACTATAAAGACTTTACTAGGGCCCTAGAGGAGGAAGGTGTCCAAGGCCTGGATGGAATTCTCCTAGACCTGGGGGTTAGTAGCCACCAGTTCGACCAAAAAGACCGGGGCTTTTCCTACCGCTTTAATGCGGCATTAGATATGCGGATGGACCAAAGTAAAAGCTTTTCCGCCAAGGACATTGTCAATACTTATTCCTTGGAAGACCTCAACCGAATTTTTCAAGATTACGGGGAAGAAAGGTGGTCCAAGCGGATTGCCGAATTTATTGTAGAGGCAAGAAAAAAGGCCCCTATTGAAACCACCTTCGACTTGGTGGAAATTATCAAGGCGGCCATTCCGAAAGAAGTGCGTAGGAAGGGTGGACACCCGGCTAAGCGAATCTTCCAAGCTCTGAGAATTGAAGTGAATGACGAACTGAATGTTTTAAAAGACACCCTCTACCAGATGATTCAAAGTCTTAATCCTGGGGGCCGCTTGGTGGTAATTTCCTTTCATTCTCTAGAAGACAGGATTGTGAAAGAAATCTTTAAGTACGCCTTTTTAGACTGCATTTGTCCTCCCCAGCAGCCTGTATGTACTTGCGATAAGAGAAGAGAAATCAAGATTATTACAAGAAAACCTATCACGGCCAGCCCTGAGGAATTAGAAGTAAATCCCAGATCCAGCTCAGCAAAGTGTCGGATCGCCGAAAAGCTTTAGGCTAAAGGAGCGAATTATGAATAAGAAGCCTAGAAATAAAAAAATAAATCGACCTGCCAAGACGAATTTATTCTCTTTGAGTCTCTATATCATTTGGGGTCTTTGTGCTTTAATGTTGCTCTTACTTATGGTAAACTATCTAGAGTTGGAAAAACTGAAAAACAACATTGAGCGTCAAAATGTAGAAATAAGTGAATTAAAAAAGACCAAGGACTCTATTAGTGGGCAATTAGCTGGGATTAAAAGTTCTGATGAAGTGGCAAATGTCGCAAGATATAAGCTGGGTATGGTCTACCCAGATGATGAACAGGTTGTCTATATCCAAGTAGACGAAAAGGTTGCTGAAACAGATGTAAAAGAAAATGTCTTTTTAAGCCCGGTTATCTCTATTTTAAAAATATTTGGCGCAAATAAAGGGGAGGGATCTCTTTGAAATCACGCCATAGATATCAACACGTTGCAAAAAAGGGTGGAAGAAAATCAAATGGCGCAAAACGGCGCGGGAAAATTTTCTTTTTACTTTTTCTAGCAACGTGTTTATTTTGTGCTTTAATTATCCGTCTATACCAATTACAAATCCTAGACTCCAATGACATTGCTAAAAAAGCCCTGACCCAGATGTCTAGAAACGAGGTCCTCCAACCAGACCGGGGCTATATTTTAGACCGGAATGGTAAGAAGCTGGCAGTAAATGTTTCTGCCTCTACAGTGACCTTGAATAAAAATGCCTTTATGAAAAATGGGAGCCTGGACCAAGAGGCCTTGGACCAGGTTTTAAATAAACTAGCCAACCTCCTTTACCTACCCAAGGAAGAAGTCTATGAAAAATATAAGGAAGGGAAAAAGGCTGAAGTTGTCTTGGCCAAGGATATTGACCGGGCGACTTCTTTGACTATCCAAAATGCAGACTTAAGAGGGGTCTACATCCAGGACCAACAAAAGCGATTTTATCCAGCCAACAACCTGGCCTCCCACCTAATTGGTTTTATGGACCAAGATGGCTATGGAATTTATGGGGTGGAAAAATATTATAATGACCAACTGGCTGGAATGCTGGGGAAAAGAGTGGGCTTAAGAGATGCCAAAAACCAAGCCTTGACCATGGAAGAGGACCAAAGCAACCTGCCCACCCAGGGCTTAAATGTCCGCCTGACCCTGGATGAATCTATCCAGGGAATTGTGGAAAATATTGCCAAAAAGGCCAAAGAAGAGGTCCAAGCCAAGGCGGTCAATGTCATCGTTCAAGAGGTGGACACTGGGGCCATTGTGGCCATGACCAACCAGGATGACTACAACTTAAACTTCCCTAAAAAGCCCCAAAACAATAAGCAACAAAAAGATTGGGAAGATTTGACAGGAGAAGAAAAAGCCAAGGTTTGGTTTGACAATTGGCGAAATTTTTGCATCAACGACATGTATGAGCCAGGGTCAACCTTTAAAACCATTACTGCAGCAGCAGCCCTAGAGGAACACACAACGACCAAAGACAAGCACTACTATTGCTCGGGCTATGTTCGGGATGTTCCGGGAGGGCCCATTCGCTGTGCCTCCTTGCCTAACCCCCATGGAGACCTCACCATGGAAGAGGGCTATGCCAAGAGTTGTAATGTGACTTTTGTCCGGATTGGCCGAGAATTGGGCTTAGACCGGATGAACCGCTATATCCACGCCTTTGGATTCGGTCAAAAAACGGGCATCGACCTGCCAGGAGAGGTGGAAGGCCTTGTGCCAGACGACCTTCATAATGTATCCAAGCTCCAACAAGATACTGTGAGCTTTGGTCATGGGATTGCCACCACTCCCATCCAGTTAATCAATGCAGTAAGTGCTGTTGTCAATGGGGGAAACCTCATGGTGCCCCATGTCCTAAAAGACATTGAGACCATAGACAATAAACCGGTACAAACCTATAAGCCTCGGGTCAAAAGACAGGTTATCTCCAAGCAAACCTCCAAGACCATGGTGGAACTCATGGAAAAAGTTGTCAGCCAGGGGGGAGGAAGTCGGGCTGCTGTTCCAGGCTACCGGATTGGTGGTAAGACAGGAACAGCCAACAAGGTTTCCAAAGATGGTGGCTATGAAGAAAACAAGTACATCTCCTCTTGTGTAGGAGTGGCCCCCATTGAAAAACCCAAGTATACCCTCTTACTCATTGTCCAAGAGCCGAAAAATGGCTATTATGGTGGAGCTGTTGCAGCCCCCTATGCTGGACAAATGCTGGGAGAAATCCTCTCCTATGAGGGCTATGAAAAAAGTGACCGGGTCAATGACTCCCAAAAGAAAATTGATGTGGAAGTACCAGATGTAAGGAATATGTTAATTGAAGATGCTGGCCGAATCCTGTCGGAAAAGGGCTTGAAGTTCAATACTGAATATACTGGAATGAATGACTTTACCATGGTGACCGACCAATCTCCAGCACCGGGAACCACCGTAAATACAGGAACTATTGTGGATTTATACTTGAATCCCAACAATAGCAACGCCTTGACCATGCCTATTTTGATGGGTAAGAGTTTGGAAGAAGTCAAGGAAATCTTAGAACCCTTGGAAGTGGAATATACTGTCCATGGCAGTGGGCAACTTGTGAAGCAGGTTCCCCAACCGGGAGCTGTAATCTCCTGGAAAAAGCCCATGGAACTTTATTTTGAACCGGCCTTAAACAAGGACCAAACAAAAGAAGAAAATGAAAATAGGTCCAAGTCGGAAGAAAAGAAGAAAAGTAAGACCAAGAAGGGTCAAAAGAAAGCAAAAGAAAACAATAGAAATGAGGAAGGACAATGATAGAGATTTTTAATCTAAAAAATATCATGATTCTTTTAGGGGCCTTTATTTGCTCCACCCTGGTTGGACGGTTTGTTCTACCACAACTAAAAAGATTAAATGCAGGACAGAGCATCCGGGATGATGGGCCCAGTTCCCACCTGGTTAAGGAGGGGACTCCCACCATGGGAGGAATCATCTTCCTCCTGACTCTTTGCCTGGGGATTCTAGTCTTTCGTCTCTTTGACATTGAAGGCCTTCTCCTGATTTTTTCTACCCTGGCCTTTGGTTTAGTAGGTTTTTTTGACGACTACATCAAGGTGGTGAAAAAGAGGAACCTAGGTTTTACGGCCCTGCAAAAGCTTCTTTGTCAGATCCTCATAGCCTTTATCTTGGTCTTTGTTCAATCCAAGAACCAAGGTCTATCAACAGAAATTATCATCCCCTTTGTTCAATCTCCTTGGGACATGGGAGCCTTTTACATTCCCTTTATTATTTTTGTGGTGGTGGGAACAGTGAATTCAGTCAACCTGACAGACGGCCTAGATGGCCTGTCCAGTTCCATTACCATAACTGTTGCTATCTTTTTTGCCCTGGCGGCCAATGCCTTGAACCATCCCACCATTGAAAGTTTTGCTCTTTTATTGGTTGGATCCTTGGCAGGCTTTTTGGTCTACAACAAGTATCCGGCAAAAGTTTTTATGGGAGACACAGGGTCCTTGGCCCTGGGAGGAGCCGTGGCAGCCATGGCTGTTTTATTGCAACTGCCTATTTTACTACCCCTGGCAGGAGGGATTTATTTTGTGGAGACCCTGTCTGTTATCCTCCAAGTGATTTCCTTTAAATTGACGGGAAAGAGGATCTTTCTTATGAGCCCCCTCCACCACCATTATGAACAAAAGGGATGGCATGAAAAGAAAGTCGTCAAGGTCTTTGTTCTAAGCTCAATCCTTCTTTGCCTTTTGGCCTATCTATTATTGCTATATGGGGTGGTTCGATGAAAAGAAGGATTGCCATTCTTGGTTTCGGAACCACGGGAAAGGCCTGCTACCAGGCCTTAAAAGACCGCTACCAAATTTATATTTATGATGAAAATGCAGAAATTTCAGAGGACCTAAGATTGACCCAGGACCGGTATGGGGAAGTGGACTATTGTATCAAGAGTCCTGGCATCCATCCTGACCAGGAAATCATCCGCCAATTAGAGGAGCGGAAGATTCCAATCTATTCAGACCTAGAGGTCTTTCAAAAACTTCTGGATAAAAAGATTTATACCATTGCAGTGACAGGAACCAATGGCAAGACCACAACTAGCCTGGCCATCCACCACATCTTAAAGGAAGCTGGCAAGAGGGTTTTTTTAGCTGGCAATATCGGCCGAGGAGTCTTTGACCTCATGGGTCTTTTAGAGGATGGGGACTATTTGGTCTTGGAATGCAGTTCCTTCCAATTAAAATACATCCAAGACTTTCATCCCAATATCGCCATTATAACCAATATCAGCCAGGACCACCTGGATTGGCACCACACGGTGGAGGACTACCAGGCCAGTAAGAAAAAAATCACAAAAAACCAAAGGCCGGAGGATCTTTGCTTGGTTAACAGGGATGACCCTGTATCCTATCAAACCCCTAGCCTGGCCCGGAGAGAAAGTGTCTCTAGCTGCCAGGAGGCAGATGCCTATCTAAAGGATGGTCAAATGATTATCCATGGCCAGGTCCTAGGACCTACTAGCAACTTTCAATTGGTGGGAGACCACAATATGACCAACCTGGCCTTTGCCCTTTTGGCGGCAGAGGAAGTGGGTCTTCCCATTCAAGATGCCTTTCGCTATGGGGCCAGCTTTAAGGCTGTTGACCACCGGCTACAATTTGTGGCCAAAATTGACGGGGTGGCCTATTACAACGACTCCAAGGGGACCAATCCCGATTCAACAGATGTAGCCCTAGCAAGTTTTCCAGGTCATATTACCCTAATTGCAGGGGGATATGACAAGGGGAGCAGCTTTTTACCCCTTCTGGAAAAGCACAAGGGAAAAATTTCCCAGCTTATTGTCATGGGGCAAACAAAAGACCGTTGGATCCAGGAAGCCCAGGAGGTGGGCCTAGAATCCATCCATCCTGTGTCCTCCATGGAAGAGGCTGTGAAGAAGGCCAAAGACCTGACCAAAGAAGGGGTTGTCCTCCTGTCTCCAGCCTGTGCTTCTTGGGGAGCCTATAAGAATTATGAGGAAAGAGGCAGGGATTTTATGGACCAAGTGAAGAAGTTGGAGGAGGAGTAAGATGAAAAAAAGGCCTTTCCACCTGGGACTTTTACTTTCCATTGTCCTACTTTTAATTGTCGGTGTTTTATTTGTAGCCAGTGCTTCTTCCTATGAGGGTCTGGCCAAAATGGGAAATAACCTTCATTTCATCAAAAGGCACCTGGTCTTTTTACTAACGGGCCTATGCTTTTTTGTTTTGGCCTCCAGGATGTCTATAGGCTTTATCCGGCGGATGAGCCTGCCCTTTTTCGTCCTGAGTGTCTTTCTCTGTGCCCTACTCTACACCCCCCTGGGAGTCAGCCACTATAATAGCGTTCGCTGGTTAAAGATTCCCCTGGTGGGCTTTGAATTTATGCCCTCAGACCTCTTAAAGTATGCGTCTATTTTTTACTTAAGTGATTATTTGGTTAAAAACCGAGGGACTACTAGAAAATTTAAGACATTTGCAGTGATTATTGGTATAATTGGACTATCGACAGGTTTAGTTATTTTAAGAGACTTTTCCACAGGCATGGTTATTGGCCTAAGCCTCCTTTCCCTCTTTTTTGTCTTGGGAATGGAGCCCTACCAATATGCCCTATCGGGGCTGGGTGGGGGAGCCTTGGCCTTTCTCATGATTCGGATGATGCCCTACCGGATGGAAAGAATGATGAGTTTTATAGACCCCTTTGACGACATCCAGGATACGGATTGGCAGTTGGCCAACTCCCTATTTGCCCATGGAATTGGGGGTTTTTGGGGCGTAGGTTATTTAAATAGCCGGCTAAAACAAGGCTATTTGCCCATGAGCTACAATGACTTTATCTTTCCAATTATTGGGGAAGAATGGGGATTTTTAGGAACGACCTTTGTGGTCCTTCTCTATTTTATCTTTACTCTTTCAGGCTTACAGGTGGCCAGTCGGTGTAAAAATCTTTATGAGCAATTAATCGCAACGGGAATTACCGTATGTATTTCCATTCAGGCGTTTTTTAATATGGGAGTTACCATTGGAATCCTGCCAGTTACAGGCTTGACCCTTCCCTTTATATCCTATGGGGGAACTTCTTTGTGGGTTTGTCTAGTGGCTGCTGGAATCCTATTAGGACGGTCGAAAAACCACTAGGAGGTTTTATGCGGATTATTTTATCAGGTGGTGGTACTGGGGGGCATATCATGCCAGCCCTGGCCATTGCAGAGGAATTAAAAAAAACAGAGGGTGTTGAGGTGTTTTATGTAGGCAAGGAGGGTTCCTTGGAAGAGGAACTGGTACAAAGGGAGGGGATTAAGTTTTACCCCATCCCCGTAGAGGGCCTACCTAGAAAAAAAGTGTCCACCAAGACTATCCATACCATGTGGTCCTTGTTTCAAGGCATGCAGGCCTGTGGAAAGATCCTCAAGGATATTAAGCCAGATGTTGTCATTGGAACCGGGGGTTATGTTTGTGCTCCTGTGGTCTTAAAGGCCCAACAGTTTGGCATTCCTACAGTTTTGCAGGAACAAAATGCTTTTCCTGGCAAGGCCAACCGCTTTTTGGCCAAAAAGGCCTCCTTTGTGGCCTTGAACTTTAAGGAAGCCAAGGTCTATTTCAAGAGGAAGGACAATTTAATTTACACAGGAAACCCTGTCCGTCAAGCTTTTTTGGACCAAGTTTCAGAGGATAAGTCCCGAGAAGAAAAAGTGGTCCTATCCTTTGGTGGGTCAGGGGGCCAAGAGTCAACCAATGAGGCCATTAAGGAAATTTTGGCCCACCATGACCAGCTACCCTTCCACCTTATCCATATTACAGGTCGGGACTACTATGATGAATTTATGGAGGGCTTGGAGGAAAGGGAGGATACGGGAATCCTATCTTTTTCCATGGAAATTCCCAAGTTGATGCAGGGGGCAGACCTGGTTATTGCCAGTTCTTCAGCCATGACCCTGGCAGAAATTAGTGCCCTATCCAAGGCCAGTATCTTAATTCCCAAGGCCTATACAGCTGGAAACCACCAAGTTTTTAATGGCAAGAGCTACGAGTCCCAAGGGGCCTCCATCCTACTTTATGAAGAGGACCTGACAGGGGAAAAACTCTATGCCAGCATTGAAAAACTATTGGAAAATGACCAAATGCGACAAGACATGGGCCGGAGTGCAAACCGCATGTGTAACAAGGATGCAGTAAAGGAAATTGCAAATCGAGTATTGGAGTTGGGAAGAGATGGCAAAAAAAAGAAGAAGAAAAAGGCTAACAGCTAAACAAAGGAACCGTCGTCGGGCTCTCTTTAGTATTCTCTTTATAGGCATCATAACTCTAGGAGTCCACTTGATAAAAAGCAACCTGGTTACCATTAAAGACATAAGGGTCCAGGGGAATAAGAAGGTTTCCCGGGAGGAAATCTTAAAAACCAGCAAGCTAGACCTAGGGGGAAAACTCTACAAGCAAGACAACCAGGCCATTGAAGCAAAAATTGAAAGAATCCCCTATATTAAGGATGCCCAGGTTAAAAAGAGTATCCGAGGAATCTTATCCATCCAGGTTGAAGAAAGAAGTCCTGTGGCCCAGCTTAACTTCCGGGACCACTATGTCAATGTAGACCAGGACCTGCGAATTTTGGAAAAGACCATGCAGTTCCAACCGGACTACATCAAGATCAACGGTCTCACCATTAAAAACCTGCAAATGGGGTCTTATCTCTTTTTAAATGACAAGCAAAAGGACCTTCGAAAGATGGTTACGGGAATCCTACAAAGTGACCTCAAGGACAAGATCCAGGCCATTGATATCAAGGCCCAGGGCTTGGACCTCCTAACCAAGGACGACATCCAAGTGGTCTTTGACTCCACCAAGGATAGCGAATATAAGTGTAAGCAACTCTTGGTGGTCTTGGAAAAAATCCAGTCCATGGATAAAAACATTAGCATGATTTTAATGGACAAGGGCAAGGACCCTGTGGCCGTTACAGAAAGTAACAAGGCCCAGGCCAGGGAAGACTCCAATAATATGACTTCTTCAAAGGGGTCCCAAGGAAAAGAAAAAGAGAAAGATTCCCAGGAATAAAGGGATAATAGTTGACTATTTTGTCATTTATTACTAGAATAGAAGTATATAACTCTACTTAAAGAATCACTGTCAAAAATATAGGAGGATTAAGATGTTGGATTTTGATATGGATCATGAAGACTTTGCCAGAATTAAAGTAGCTGGTGTTGGTGGCGGTGGAAACAACGCTGTAAACCGGATGATTAACAATGGAGTAAAGGGTGTTGGTTTTATTGCCTTTAATACAGACCGTCAAGCCCTGAAAAATTCCTTTGCTGAAACTAAGATTCAAATTGGTGAAAAGACTACCAAGGGTCTTGGCGCTGGAGCAAGCCCATCTGTAGGGGAACAATCTGCAGAAGAAAGTCTTGACGAAATTCGTGAAGCCTTAGAAGGAGCAGACATGGTATTCATCACAGCAGGTATGGGTGGTGGAACCGGTACTGGTGCTGCACCTGTTATTGCTGAAGTAGCCAAGGAAATGGGTGCCTTAACTGTTGGTGTTGTTACCCGTCCCTTTACCTTTGAAGGAATCAAGAGAAAGAAACAAGCTGAAGCAGGAATCAAGGCCTTAAAAGACAAGGTAGATACCCTAGTAATCATTCCAAATGACCGTCTACTTCAAATCAGTGACAAGAAAACAAGCTTTGCAGAAGCTTTTGAAATGGCTGATGAGGTCCTGAAACAAGGGATCCAAGGCATTAGTGATCTAATCAGTGTTCCCAGCATGATTAACCTTGACTTTGCCGATGTTAAAACTGTTATGTACGACAAGGGAATTGCCCACATGGGTATTGGCTTTGCATCTGGAGATGAAAGAGCCAAGGAAGCAGCTAAGATGGCGATCCAATCACCCCTTTTAGAAACTTCTATTGAAGGAGCACGGTCTGTTCTCTTAAACATTACCGGTGGTGGAGACCTAGGTATTTTTGAAGTAACTGAAGCAGCAGACTTGATTCGGGATGCAGTAGACGAAGATGCAAACATCATCTTTGGTGCAGGTATTGACGAAAGCCTAAAAGACCAAGTAAAGGTTACTGTTATTGCAACAGATTTTGACATTTACAATGAAGACAAGGCTTCATCTACTAATCCATTGGATGCAGCTAGAAATAAGATGAAGGAAGACTTAGAAAATAAAGAAGATAAAAAGAATACAGGAGAACTACAAATTCCTGACTTTTTACGTAGATAACAAGGATACGTATCCTCAGGGATACGTATTTTTTTGTTTATTTTTATCTATTTGGAGGATCTATGAAGTGTCCATATTGCAATTACCCAGATTCTAAAGTTATAGACTCCAGACCTTCGGATGAAGCCATTCGAAGAAGACGGGAGTGCGTAAAGTGTGGAGGTCGTTTTACCACCTATGAGCGGATTGAAAAAACCCCCTTGATGGTGGTAAAAAAAGACAAGACTGTGGAATCTTTTGACCCAGACAAGCTCTTAAATGGCATGATCCGCTCTTGCGAAAAAAGGCCTGTGAAAATGGCGACTTTAGAGGCAATTGTAGGAGATATTGAAAAAAGCATACGGAATGAATTTAAAAAGGAAGTCAGCTCAGCGGAGTTGGGACGGCGAGTCATGGAAGCCCTGAAAGAGGTCGATGAGGTGGCCTATGTCCGCTTTGCTTCTGTCTATCGACAATTTAAGGATGTATCTTCGTTTATGGATGAGTTGAGCCAGTTTATTGACGACAGAAAGGGAGAGAAAAAATGACCTATCCGAAACTATTGGTGAAAAGAGACATTGTACTGAAAAATGTGAAAGCCTTGAAAAAACTAACTTCTGAAAATGGAGTGGGAATCTTGTATGGCGTCACCAAGGTTTTTTGTGCAGACCCAGAACTTGCTAAAATTTACATTGAAGGTGGCGTAGATGGCCTGGCGGATTCCAGGATTCAAAATTTGAAAAAATTGCAAAATTTTGATATTGATAAAATCCTCTTAAGACTACCCCAACATTCAGAAGTGGACGAGGTGGTTCGCTATGCAGACATCAGCCTAAACTCCGAAATCTCTACCCTAAGAAAGTTAAATGAAGCTGCTGCTAAGGCAGGCTGCCGCCACAAGGTCATCTTGATGGTGGACCTGGGAGACCTAAGAGAAGGTTTCTTCCAGGAAGAAGACTTTTACCAAGCTGTAGAAGAGGTCCTCAAGATGGACCACTTGATCTTGGAAGGAATCGGAACCAACCTAACCTGCTATGGAGCCGTTATTCCCAAACCCCATATCCTAAAACGTCTGGACGACTACAAACAAGGAGTCAAGGACCGCTTTGACTATGACCTCAAGGTTGTCAGCGGGGGAAACTCATCCTCTGTTTATCTTTTGGGCAAGGAAAAACTTCCCAGTATCAACAACCTCCGCCTAGGAGAAACCCTTATTCGGGGAACCGAATCCTCCTATGGTCAACAACTGCCAGGGACCAATTCCAAGGGTTGGGTCCTTCAAGCCCAAATTATTGAAATCAAGGAAAAACCCTCTGTCCCTGTGGAAGAAACTGGTCTGGATGCCTTTGGTCATGAACCGGTTTTCGTAGACCGGGGAGTTCGTAAGAGGGCCCTCATTGCCATAGGCAAGCAAGACATTGTCAATGAGTCCCTGAATCCCGTGGACAAGGACATGATTGTCCTGGGTGGGTCCAGTGACCACACCATTTTGGATATTTCAGATTGCCAAAAAGACTATCAAGTTGGGGATATTGTAGAGTTTACCCTGGACTATGTAGGCGTTTTGATGACTTGTACATCTGAATATGTGGATGTTGAGATTATCTAAAAAATTTTCAACTAGAAAATTAGGGGACCTATTCAGAAAACTGAACTAGGTCCCTTGTTAAAGGAGGGGGAGAATGAAGAAGACAGGACTTTGTCCAAAGTGTGGCTCAAAGGATCTTTTATTGGTGCCTGGAAAGGCAGGTGCCTATGGAAGTGGAAATAATATTATGACAGGGCATAGCATTTTTTCGGCAGTTTTAGTCAACCGCTATGTTTGTTGTACTTGTGGCTTTACAGAAGAATGGGTGGACCTAGAGGACATTCCCAAGTTAAAGGAAAAATACGACCAATAGAAAGAAGCCTTGAAAAAGGTCTTTAAGAATGGGATAAGGAGAAGGAATGGATTTATTTACCCTGCAAATGGAAAACAAGTTAAAAACCACGGCTCCCTTGCCGGAGAGGATGCGACCCAAGAGTCTGGAAGACTTTGTAGGCCAAGAGCATTTCATTGGAGAAAATCAATTTGTCAACCGGATGGTAAAAAGTGGCCGGCTAAGGTCCATGCTCTTTTATGGGCCTCCGGGAGTGGGGAAAACCACCCTGGCCTATATCATAGCCCAGGCCATGGACCACAACTTCATAGAATTATCGGCTGTAACTAGTGGGGTCAAAGAGCTGAGAGAGGCCTTGAAAAAGGCGGAAGAAGACCTGAAAATTAGAGGCAGACAAACCATCCTCTTTATCGATGAAATCCACCGTTTTAATAAGGCTCAACAAGATGCTCTCTTGCCCTATGTTGAACAGGGAAAGATTCTCTTTATTGGTGCTACAACGGAAAACCCCTATTTTGAAGTCAATAAGGCCTTGGTGAGTCGCTGTCAAATTTTAAACTTCCATGAGCTGGATGAGGAGGACTTGAAAAAATTGGCCCTTAGGGCCCTGGAAAAAGACCAGGTCTTAAAAGACTTCCAAGCCAGCCTGGATCCCCAGGCCCTGGATTTTTTAGTCAGCCATTCCAACAGGGATGCCCGGGTCATGTTGGCGGCCTTGGAGATGGCCGTTTTAACTACGACAAAAAAAGGAGACCAGCTGGTCTTGACCAAGGAAGACATTGGTCAAAGCATGATGGAAAAACCCATCCTCTATGACAAGGGGAGCACCGACCACTATGATACGATTTCGGCCTTCATAAAAAGCCTTCGGGGGTCTGACCCCGATGCTGCCCTTTATTGGATGGCCAAGATGTTGTTGGCGGGAGAAGATCCCAAGTTCATTGCCCGACGGATGGTGATTTTTGCATCAGAGGACATAGGCAATGCCGATCCCATGGCCCTGGTCTTGGCTACATCCACCTTTAAGGCTGTGGAAGTCATTGGCCTGCCAGAATGCAGGATCAACTTGGGCCAATGTGCCAGCTATTTAGCCTGTGCTGAAAAATCCAACCGGGCCTACCAGGGCATCAATGCGGCCATGGACTTTGTCAAAAGCCATCCCACAGCCGGTATCCCCATGTATTTAAGAGATCCACACAATCCCAGGGTCCAGGGGGAAAAGGAAGAGGCCTACAAGTACCCCCACCAATACCAAGATGGTTTTGTCCAACAGGACTACCTGCCGGAGGGCTTTCAAGACTTGGTCTTTTACAAGCCATCCAACCAGGGATATGAAAAGAGAATCCAAGAAAGGCAGGCCAAACGCTGGGAGGGCAAGAAGGATTGGGAGGAATAGGGAGAAAAGTCTTGTCATTCAGGGCTTTATCGTCTATAATTGTTACATTAGTAGCTAAAAATAAAAATTTCTTGCTATGAAGAGAAGAGTATAGTAAATCAGCCTACAGAGAGCCCTTGTTTGCTGGAAAAGGGTGGTGGGATTTACTAGAAAAACAACTCGGAGCATCGAAAGACGTAATCTTGGCGATAACAAGAATAAAAGTGGCTTGAGCAAGATAGGTGGCACCGCGATGTATTCGTCCTATGCAGAAGGCTGCTTTTTTTATAAGGAGGTTCTATGAAACTAAGAGAAATTTATCAAGACAAAGAAAAGTATTTAAACCAGGACATTAGCCTGGAAGGCTGGATTAAGACAGCCAGAACAGGAAAGAATATCAGCTTTATCAGCCTAACAGACGGATCAAGCTTTAAACCCCTTCAAGTGGTTTTGGACCAAGACACAAAAATGGACGACCAAGTCAAGTTAAATATTTCCTCTTCTCTTAAGGTTCAAGGAAGACTTGTGGAAAGTCAAGGAAAGGGACAAGACGTTGAATTAAAGGCAGAATCCCTGGAAATTTTGGGAGAATCCGACCCTTCCTACCCCCTACAAAAGAAACGTCATTCGGCAGAATACCTAAGGACCATTGCCCACTTAAGACCCCGAGCAAACTTATTCCAAGCTGTTTTCCGGGTCCGGTCCCTCTTGGCCTTTGCCGTCCACAAATTTTTCCAAGAAAGAGGTTTCGTCTATGCCCAAACCCCTTTGATTACCGGATCTGATGCAGAAGGCGCAGGGGAAATGTTCCGGGTAACCACCCTGGACTTGAAGGATGTTCCCAAAAAAGAAGACGGGTCCATTGACTATTCCAAGGACTTTTTCAACAAGGAAACCCACCTGACAGTTTCTGGGCAGTTGCAGGCAGAAGTTTTTGCCCTGGCCTTTCGGGATGTCTATACCTTTGGTCCCACCTTCCGGGCAGAAAACTCCAACACTCAAAGGCATGCGGCGGAATTTTGGATGATTGAACCAGAAATGGCCTTTGCAGATTTGGATGTCAATATGGACGTGGCCGAAGCCATGGTTAAGTACATTATTTCCTATGTCCTGGACCATGCTCCAGATGAAATGGCCTTCTTTAATGAATTTGTGGACAAGGGCCTTTTAGACCGTCTCCACAATGTAGTTGACAATGACTTTGAACGCATTAGCTATACAGAAGCTGTAGACCTCTTGAAGAAGTCCGGACAAAAGTTCGACTATCCTGTGGAATGGGGAATTGACCTTCAAACCGAACACGAACGTTATTTAACAGAAAAAATCTTCAAACGCCCGGTATTTGTTACAGACTACCCCAAGGAAATCAAGGCCTTCTATATGCGGGAAAATGACGATAAAAAAACTGTCGCAGCCATGGACCTCTTGGTTCCTGGCGTAGGGGAAATCATTGGCGGATCCCAAAGGGAGGAACGCTATGACATTCTAAAGAAAAAGATTGAAGACAACGGACTCAACATGAAGGACTATGAATGGTATTTAGACCTGAGAAAATATGGAACAGCCGTCCATTCAGGTTATGGTCTGGGCTTTGAACGGGCTGTCATGTATGTTACTGGAGTTTCCAACATCCGGGATGTAACAGCCTTTCCAAGAACCGTTGGACATGCAGAATTTTAAGGAGGACCCATGAAAGAATATAATCCAAAAGAGATTGAAGGAAAATGGCAAAAGCATTGGGAAGAAAAAGAAGTCTACCATTGCAAGATGGACCCCAACAAGGAAAAATTTTATGCCCTGGTAGAATTTCCCTATCCCTCAGGCCAAGGTCTCCACGTAGGTCATCCAAGACCCTATACCGCCTTGGATATTGTGGCTAGAAAGAGACGCTACCAAGGCCAGGAAGTTTTATTTCCCATGGGCTTTGACGCCTTTGGCCTACCAACAGAAAACTATGCCATTAAAAACCACATCCATCCAGCCCTAGTTACCAAAAATAATGTAGACCACTTTAAGGACCAACTCAAGGCCCTGGGCTTTTCTTTTGACTGGTCTCGAGAAGTCAACACCACCGACCCCGACTACTACAAGTGGACCCAATGGATCTTTCTACAAATGTTTAAAAAGGGTCTGGCCTATAAGTCTGAAATTCCCATCAACTGGTGTACCTCCTGTAAGGTTGGCCTGTCCAATGAAGAAGTGGTAAATGGGTCTTGTGAACGCTGTGGAAGCCCTGTGGTCCACAAGGTCAAGAGCCAATGGATGTTAAAGATCACAGCCTATGCCGACCGCTTAATTGACGATTTGGAAGACGTAGACTACCTGGACCGGATCAAGGCCCAACAAATCAACTGGATTGGTCGGTCCTACGGGGCCCAAGTGGACTTTAGGGTTGAAGACAGTGACAAGAAGCTGAAGATCTTCACCACCCGTCCCGACACCCTCTTTGGTGTAAGCTACATGGTTTTGGCTCCGGAACATCCCTATATCGAAGAATTTAAGGACCGGATTGAAAACCTGGAAGAAATCAAAAAATACCGGGAAGAAGTGTCCAAGAAAAGTGAATTTGAACGGACAGAACTTTCCAAGGAAAAGACAGGGGTTGCCATCAAGGGTCTCTATGCCATTAACCCCGTCAACCAAAAGAAAATCCCCATCTGGGTCAGTGACTATGTCCTGATGAGTTACGGAACCGGGGCCATTATGGCCGTACCGGGCCACGACAGCCGGGACTATGAATTTGCCAAGAAATTTGACCTCCCCATCCTTTCTGTTATCAAGGGAGGGGACCTGTCCAAGGAAGCCTATACAGACATTGAAGATGGAATCTTGGAAAATTCCGACTTCTTAAACGGCTTGTCTGTAAAAGAAGCCAAGGAAAAAATGTATGAATGGTTGGAAAAAGAAGGTATAGGAGAAAGACACACCAACTATAAGTTAAGAGACTGGGTCTTCTCCAGACAAAGATATTGGGGAGAACCAATACCTCTTATCTATTGCGACGACTGTGGTTGGGTTCCTGTAGATGAAAAAGACCTTCCCTTGACTCTGCCAGAAGTAGAAAATTATGAACCAACAGACAATGGAGAATCTCCTCTGGCTAAAATTGACTCCTTTGTCCATACCACCTGTCCAAAATGTGGTAAGCCAGCCAGACGGGAAACAGACACCATGCCCCAATGGGCTGGATCTTCTTGGTACTATCTAAGATACACAGATCCCCACAATTCAGAAGCCTTGGCCAGCAAGGAAGCCTTGGATTATTTCACCCCAGTGGATTGGTATAATGGAGGTATGGAACACACCACCCTCCACTTGCTCTATTCAAGATTTTGGCACAAGTTCCTCTATGATATTGGAATAGTTCCCACTAAGGAACCCTATATGAAACGGACCTCCCATGGTATGATCTTGGGAGATAATGGGGAAAAGATGTCCAAGTCCAGGGGCAATGTCATCAATCCCGACGACATCGTCAACGAATACGGGGCAGACACCCTGAGAACCTATGAAATGTTTATTGGGGACTTTGAAAAATCCGCTCCTTGGTCCGACAATGGTGTCAAGGGTTGCCGTCGTTTCTTGGAAAGAGTCTGGAAATTACAAGATTCCATTGTAGATGGGGGACTTCGACCAGAAATGGAAGTCCTGACCCACCAAACCATTAAAAAGGTCAGCTTTGACTATGAACACTTGAAGTTCAATACAGCCATTGCCCAATTAATGACCTATTTAAATGAAATCAACTCCCTGGGGTCCATTAGCCGGGAAGAATTAAAAATCTTTCTGACCCTTTTGAACCCTGTGGCTCCCCATATTACAGAAGAATTGTGGACCCTGGCTGGATTTGAAGGCTACCTCCACGACACCAACTGGCCTGAATACGATGAAGCCAAGACTGTGGAAGATAGCATTGAAATCCCAGTCCAATTTAACGGCAAGGTTCGCTTCACCGTCAAGGTTCCCAGAGAAGCCAGCAAGGAAGAAGTGGAAAAAGTCGTCAAGGCAGAAGATGCCTTTGCAGACCAAGTTGGGGAGAAGAATGTGATAAAAGAAATTTACGTTCCTGGCCGAATCTACAATATTGTTTTAAAATAAGTGAAATAAGACCAAAAGCGATGGGTTAGCCCGTCGCTTTTTTGTATGTAGATTAATTAATATGGATAAAAGATTTTGTAGGGGCGGCCCTGTGCCGTCCAATGTGTAGAACCGGGTTTGTATATTATGGGGGTGGTCTATCAATGATATTCCCTATGTTTATATTTTCTGATTAGCAATCTGGGCCGGACAGGCCGGCCCCTACAGGGTGGCAAATGGTCTTGTAGGGGCTTGCTTGTTCATGACCTAAGCCGAAATCTTTGATTTCGTAGCTAGGTCAGATGCAGTCTTTCACAGCGAAAGGAGCGAGAACGAATTTGAGCTGATGACAAGTTGTACAAGTCCGTCTGCAATTCCGAAGATGTTTATTTTGGGATTGAGGGTATTGATGTTATTCCCTGTATAAAAATATTCTGTCATCAATACGGGCGACACTAGGTCGCCCCTACAGGGTGGCGAATGGTTTTGTAGGGGCTTGCTTGTCAAGCCCGTCTGCAATTCCGAAGATGTTTATTTTTGGATTGTGGGCATTGATGTTATTCCCTGTATTTATATATCCTGTATACCTATGCGAGCGACACGGGGTAACGGATGGTCTGTAGGGGCCGCCCTGTGCCGCCCAATGTATAGAACCGGGTTTGTATATTATGGGGGTGGTCTATCAATGATATTCCCTATGTTTATATCTTCTGATTAGCAATGTGGGCCGGACAGGCCGGCCCCTACATGGGATTTTCTGATTAGGTCATGAACAGGTCGGAACCTATAAGGGAATTCCTACATTAACCGGAAATGTATCGCTCCGATGATTAAAATTGAGAGAAAAAATCGATGAGCCGTTAAAAAAATTCAATGTTTGAGCGAAGCGAGTTTTGAATTTTTAGGCTTGTCGATTCGTATATCTTTTGACAAATCAAAGATTTGAAACAAGGAGATATCTGACCTACCTACGATTTGAGCTTCGCTCTCATCGGGTTAGGTCATGATTCTTACATCCAGTGAGGTAGGGTGGAGGGGGAGGTTTAGGAGGGGCAAGGGGCATCGATAGCCCCTAGGCCCCTCCTAGAGAATAAGGAAAAGAGTGGGTATAGGAGATGCTGTGAATAGAGTTGTGTTTAATATATTTATATATTCTGGTTAGAAATGCGGGCGACACAAGGTCGCCCCTACAATTGTCCTTCCTATCTAATAAATTCTCTGGTATCTTAAGAAATTTGTAAGATTTTGTTAAAAGATTTGTTCCATGTCTTTGTTATAATATCCTTGAGGTGATAAGAATGCGTGACTACGAAATATTAATTGCCGAAGATGATGAAAGTATTTTAAATTCTATAGAAATTTATTTAAGGAATAATGACCGCTACAAGACTACAGGGGTCTTAAATGGCCTGGATGCCGTAGAGGAAACCAAAAAGAAGGACTATGACCTGGTGATTATGGACCTCATGATGCCGGGTATGACTGGGGAAGATGCCATCCGGGAAATCCGCAGGTATTCTGTAGTCCCCATCTTGATCCTATCGGCCAAGTCTGAGGACCTGGACAAGATTATGGGCTTGACCCTGGGGGCAGATGACTACTTAACCAAGCCCTTTAACCCCATGGAACTCTTGGCCCGGGTGGATGCCATTATCCGGCGCAACCACGCCTACAACAGCGGCGAAAAGGATTCGGAAATTTTAATCGGAGATGTCAAGCTTCTCTTGGACCAGAGAAGGGTGGAGGTTTTGGGCCAGTCCATTTCCCTCACCCCCATTGAGTTTCAAATCCTGGCCCTCTTGATGAAGCATCCGGGACGGGTTTTTTCCATTGAAGAAATTTACGAAAAGATTTGGAAGGAACCGGCCCTGGACCCCAAAACGGTTACAGTCCATATTCGGAGGATTCGGGAAAAAATTGAAGTCAACCCCAAGCATCCCAGGTACATCCAAGTGGCCTGGGGGCTAGGCTATCGTTTTGTCAATGAAAAAAGGAGCTTAGAAAATGGAAAAAACAAATAAAAACAATCCTCGGGTCTTTTTGATAACCCTGATTTTGGCCCTCCTAGTGAGCCTGGGCCCCATGGCCTACTTTTATTCCAGCGAACCCAAGGCGGACCTATCCTGGATTACAACAGAAACTTATTTTAGAAACATTTTTACAAATTTTATAAATAATGACCGAATGTTTTACGGGGAATCCGAGGGAAATGATGGCCGAAACTTGAGTCTGGCCACAAAGTCCTACTATACCAGCCACTTAACCAAGAGGACGGGGAACTATCTTTTAACAAATAACCCCCAATATGACAATGTCCAAGACCTAGAAAAAGACCTTTTTAAAAGCTTGAACTATGACCACCTGACCTACCTAGTGGATAACCGGTCGGAAGACTGGGCTCGTTACAAGGACCAAGATCCCAAGGACATTAAGCCCAGTGGTGAAGATGTTCTCTTTTTGAAGTATAGCTACAATGGCCAAAAGTGGCAGCTAGACCAAACCCAAATCAAAGAGGATAAGAATATAAGACAGATTCAAAATATCATCAATGAACTTGTCCTTAACACCATTTCCAACTATGAATACACCAATACCTTTAATGAAAAAGAAGAAAATATAGACCTAAACATCCCTGACCAGGATGTGGAGTTTGGCATCGACACCAAGATTGCCTCGGCCCAAGTAACCATGGCCATGACCCAAAAGCAACTGGACAACTTTTTGGGAGAAACCCTATTCCAACGCCAGTCCATTGACTTGGTTGTCGGCCTGATTCCGGTTTATATCCTGGGCTTTTTTGCCCTCCTGGCCTATGGCCTCTGGGCCTTTAACAAGACCAAAGAAAGAACAGGCTTTGTCCGGTTTTTGGACTTTTTCCCCTGGGAAGTGACCACGGTCCTAGTTGCCGTGTGGATAGGACTTTTCGGCCTGATCTGCAATGAGCCTTCCAGTATCATCTATCCCTTACAAGACTGGACCTCCATCAACCGCTACCTCTTGGTCTTTGCCGGTATCTTCTTTGCGGGCTTTAGCCTGCTTTTGGCAGCTTCCTACCTGGCTTTAAGGATTATCCAAATCAAGGATAGGGGCCTGGCCTATGGTTTCTGGCAAAAGACCCTGGTCTACAAGATCATCCAAGTCTTGAAAAAAATCTTCGGGTCGGGGGTTTCCTACTTGGAAGCCAGCGTCAGCCAAGAAGGCTCATCTCCATCCAAGGCCCCCCTTCTTTACCTGGGCCTGGGTCTCCTCATAATCTTCCTCTTTTTCTTTATTGGAGCCCCGGGGGGAGGAAGGGGGAAATCCTTTGTTCTATTCCTCCTCCTGGTCTTTTTGCTCCTGGTCTTTGCCCTTTTTATCAAGGACTTTTCAGCAGAGATGAAGCGGCTAATCCAGGGGTCCAATGAAATTGTCAAGGGGAACTACGACTACCAAATCCCTGTGGAAAGAAGTTATTTCAAGGGGATTGCCAATAACTTTAACCGGATTGCCTCCAACCTGGACAAGGCTGTTTCTGAAGCCGTGTCTTCAGCCAAGGTCCAAAGCGACTTAATTACCAATGTCAGCCACGACCTCAAGACCCCCTTGACTTCAATCATCAACTATTCAGACCTAATGGACCAGGAGGAAGACCCCCAAACTCTGAAAAAATATGCAGGAGTCATCCATGAAAAGTCCATCCACTTAAAAGACCTCATTGAAAATTTATTTGAAGTCAGTCAAACCTCCAAGGAATTAAGGGAAAGTGACTTACAAGACCTGGACCTAAAAGACCTAACCAGCCAAGTTTTAGGCGAGTGGGAGGACGACTTTAAGACCAAGGGTCTTGACCTGGTCTACAAGGACCAAGGACCCCTGCCAGTCCGCATCAACGGAAACCGGGGTCAAAGGATCCTGGACAACCTCTGCTCTAATATCTACAAGTACTCCCTGGAAAATACCAGGGTCTATGTGGACCTCTACCGGGAAGATGGCCATGCCTGCATCTGCCTTAGAAATATTTCAGCCATGGCCCTGGACCCCAGCCTGGACTTAACCAGTCGCTTTACCCGGGGAGACCAAGCCCGGACAGGAACAGGCCACGGTTTGGGCCTGGCCATTGCCAAGAGTTTGCTCTTACAAGTCAAGGGAGACATGGAAGTTAAGGTAGACGGAGACCTCTTTAAGGTCATCTGCCGGGTCCCCTTGAGGGAAGAAAAAACTTTTCAAGAATGATTGAAGCTTTAGATCCAAAATTTCATGATAGAAGAAGTGCATTAAATTTAAGGAGAAAAAAATGAAAAGAACCATGAAAAGAAAATTAGGAAGCATCCTACTGGTAGGCTGCCTGGCCCTAGGTGCAGCAGCTTGTGACAAGGCAAGTGCAGCTGGTTATTCAAATAGCCTTGTTTCCCATGAAGAAATCCAAGATGAATTTGTCAAAACCTGTAAAAGTTTGAATTGGCCAGAAGGCTATGCGGTGCCAAAAGAAATCGACTATAAAAAAGACGGCTCATCTTATGAAAAAGGCTTTGGCACCACAAGGGCAAGTCTTTATTGGGAAGCCGCCTGGGAAAGAGAATGGTTAAATAGCTACAAAACAGACCCTGAAAGAGCCGAAAAGGCCCTGGCAGAACTGGAAAAAGCAACAGAGATGACCTACATGTCCCCATCCAAGTGTGACGATGCCACAAGGGAAGCCTTTGCCAAATACCTGGACCAAGCTAGACATGGAGACCCATCAGGCTTTGAAGAAAACATCAAGCTCAATGCCCCTGAATAAGCAGGATGGCTGGGAATTTTCCTAGCTAGAGATCCCTCAAGGTCATCTGACAGCCCCTTGAGGGAAGAAAAAATTTCAAGAATGATTTTTAATTCTCAAAAAAATTGAAAAAAGTGCTATAATAAAGGATAACGAATAAATTAGGCAGCAATGCCTCACTGAAAAGGAGTTGCTTATGAATACTCAGCTTCTTCCACATGAAGTGACACCGGAACTGATTGTCTTACTCAGGTCTGCTTTATTGGTTATCCTTTTAGTTTTGGCCATTTATTATTTGATCAATATAGGCAATACTTGGATTGAACGCAGCCGACGAATTGAAATTGACTTGAAACTCGTGGCGCGGATTTGCGGTGTCCTCTTTGGAATTTATGTTTTACGAGCGATTTTTAACCACTTTCCCATTATAGGTAATACCATAGGGTCCTTGTTTATCGCCATTATCCTGGCCTATGTCATGAACCCCCTGGTGACCTATTTGGAAGGGAAGAATATCAAGAGAAGGTATGGCGTTTTAATTGTCTATGCCAGCTTGGCCCTAATCTTAGTCCTAGTTTTTGTGGTGGTCCTACCCAAAACTGTCAGCGAATTCCGGGCCTTTTTCATGGAAATTCCCAGCTATCTGGACACCTGGAGCAAGGGGTCCCAAGAATGGCTCCAGAAGTTTGAATCTGTATCCAACTTGAATTTAGAACAGATTGAAAATGAATTTAACAGTGGAATTAACAAACTCTTAACCAATGCCCAAACTGGGATTAGTGACAAGATCAAGGATATCCCTGTAGGGATTAATGCTCTTTTTTCCCGCTTGATTTCCATCATGTTGGTCTTGATTTTTTCCTTTTATTTCTGCGTGGACAAGGACCACTTCAAAGACATTGTCTATAGGCTCCTTCCCAGGAAACACAAGACAGACATCCTCTATCTAGGGGGAAAAATCAACAATGCCCTTTTGGAATTTGTCAAGGGACGTTTGCTTATGGCTCTTTTTGTAGGCCTGATGACCATGATTGTCTTGCTTATTTTAAGAGTTGATTTTGCCATTATCATTGGTCTGGTAACCTGTGTCGCCGATATCATCCCCTATGTAGGTCCCTTCCTGGCCCTTCTACCGGCAGTCTTATTTGCTGCCCTGGATTCCACTAGCAAGGCTCTTTGGGTAGCCATTATCTTCGTCCTGATTCAATGGGCGGAAAATAACCTCTTGGGTCCCAAGATTTTGGGCTCCAAAACTGGTCTCCATCCTTTAGTGGTTCTTTTAGCCATTGTTATAGGTGGGGGAATGTTTGGTTTTATTGGAATGATTTTATCTGTTCCCTTTGTCAGTGTATGTTTAATTTTAAAAGATTTTGCCCTTATGAAAATTCGCCAAAGGCAAGCAGACAAAGACCTACATTGACAAAGCTTCCAAGCTATTTTATAATCAAGTATAGCGACCTCCCAAAGGGCTTTGGGAGGTTTTATATTAAGGAGAGTTGCTATGAAACGTTTAGGTTTACATGAAATTCGTCGTGAATTTCTAGAATATTTTAGAGAAAATGGACATATTGTTGCTCCAAGTTTTTCCTTGGTGCCCAAGGATGACCCATCCCTCTTATTAATTGGTGCCGGAATGGCCCCTTTAAAGAAGTTTTTCACCGGGGAAAAAACACCTCCGGGCAAGAGAATGACCACCTGTCAAAAGTGCTTGAGAACAGGGGATATTGACAATGTGGGTCAAACAGACCGCCATGCCACCTTTTTTGAAATGCTGGGGAATTTTTCCTTTGGCGACTATTTCAAAAGAGAGGCCATTAACTGGGCCTGGACCTTTTTAAGAGAAAATCTGGAAATCCCGGAAGAAGACCTTTGGGTAACAGTTTTTGAAGATGACCATGAAGCTGCAAAGATCTGGGAAGAAGAGATTGGCCTGGCCAAGGAAAAAATTGTTCCATTGGGAAAAGAAGACAACTTCTGGGAATTAGAAGTGGGTCCCTCTGGTCCCTGCTCTGAAATCTATGTAGACCGGGGGGAAGAATTTGGTTGTGGGGACCCAGACTGTAAGCCGGGTTGCGAATGTGACCGCTTTATTGAAGTTTGGAACTTGGTTTTCACCCAATTTGACAAGGACAAGGAGGGCAACTACCACCCCCTATCTCATCCCAACATTGATACAGGTATGGGGCTGGAACGGATTGCCACAGTCCTACAAGGAACCGACAATATCTTTGAAATCGACGCCCTACAAGAAGTTCTCCACAAGGTGGAAGATTTAAGTAACTATAAGTACAAGACAGATAAAAAATTAGACGCTTCAGTCCGGGTTATTACAGACCACATCCGGGCCATTACCTTCCTAATTGGAGATGGGGTTATTCCCAGTAACGAAGGTCGGGGCTATGTTTTAAGACGGCTCTTACGTCGGGCAGCTTCCCATGGTCGTAAGCTGGGCCTGGACCAACCCTTCCTGGCAGAAATTGCCAAGGTGGTTATAGACTCTTGGTCTGTCAACTATGAGGAATTAACCAGCCGCAGGACCATGATCTTGGAAGTAATTTCCAAGGAAGAAGAAAAGTTCCACGAAACCCTGGAAACAGGTATGGTCTTATTAGAAGACCAAGTGGCAGACCTAAAGGCCAAAAATGAAAAAGTCCTGTCTGGGGAAAGAGCCTTCAAGCTCTATGATACCTATGGATTCCCAGTAGACCTAACCAATGAAATCTTAAAAGACTATGGAATGACAGTAGACTTTGATGGCTTCCAAAGCCAAATGCAAGCTCAAAAAGAAAGGGCCCGGTCTGCCAGAGATGACAGCAACATGGGCTGGGAAGCCAGTGAAGAAGAATTGCAATTGGATTTCCAAACAGACTTTACCGGCTATGAAAAGATGGAAGATTCATCCAAGCTTTTAGCCCTAGTCTACCAAGGCCATGAAGTCCAAAGCTTAGATGAAGGCCAAGAGGGCTATGTAATTGTGGAAAGGACCCCCTTCTACCCAGAAGGTGGGGGACAAATTGCCGATACAGGAAAGATTTCCTGGCCTGAAGGAAGGGCAGAAGTTCTGGACACTCAAAAGACGAAGAATGGAACAATCTATAGCCGGGTTAAGGTCAGCCAAGGCAGCCTGGAAGTGGGAAGTCAGCTTGACCTAGAAGTGGACAAAGACCGCCGCAAGGCCATTATGCGAAACCACTCTGTAACCCACCTCCTTCATGGAGCCCTAAGAGAAGTTTTAGGTCAACACGTCCAACAAAGTGGAAGTGAAGTTCGAGATGATTGGATGCGGTTTGACTTTAGCCACTACAAGCCCATGACAGCAGAAGAGGTCAAGGCTGTGGAAGACCGGGTCAATGAAATGATCCTGGCCAATGTTCCGGTTAGCAAGGAGCTTCTAGCCTATAATGATGCCAAAAAACAAGGAGCCATCGGTCTTTTTGAAGGCAAATACGGAGAAAAGGTCCGGGTAGTTACCATGGGAGATTTTTCCAAGGAACTTTGTGGAGGAACCCATATTGAGGCCACAGGAGACATCGGAAGCTTTAAGATCCTATCGGAAGCTGGTATTGCCGCCGGTGTCCGCCGGATTGAATCGACAACAGGTTTAAATGTTCTAAAACTCTTACGGGACTATGAAGCTAGCCACAAGGCCTTGGCTGCCAAGTTAAAGACCAATGAACAAAACCTACTTGACCGGGTGGACCAAGTTCTCCAACAACAAAAAGAATTGAGAAAAGAAGTAGAGGACTTCAAAAAACAACTGGCTTCCAGTGACCTGGATTCCAGCCTAAGCCAAGTGAAAGAAGTCAATGGAATCTCCTATATCACAGGGATTTTAGAAAATGTAGATGGAGAAAACCTGAGGAACCTGGCAGAAGAAACCAGAGACCGCCATGCACCTGTAGTTGTTGTATTGGCCTCTGTCATGGAGGACAAGGTCCTCTTTGCCTCTGCAGTGACCAAGGAACTCACTAAGCAAGTTCAAGCAGGCAAACTCATTGGAAAAGTTGCTAAAATCGCCGGAGGCGGTGGAGGTGGACGTCCAGACTTTGCCCAAGCAGGAGGAAAGGACCCATCTAAGGTCCAAGAAGCCATAGATGCAGTAGAACAATTCTTGGCTGAATAAGAAGTTTATAATTAGGGGAGGCTCTGGCCTCCCTTTCTTATGAAAACTTTCCCTAAAGAATCTCTAAGGGAATTTCTAAGTTTTTCTTGTAATCTCTAGGGCAGTATGGTAAACTTGATAAGTACAAGTTAAGACCTAGGGGTATAGTTCAGTGGCAGAACGTTGGTCTCCAAAACCAAATGTCGAGGGTTCAAATCCTTCTACCCCTGCCAAATTGCCGTCGATGATTCGACGGTTTTTTCTTTTTAGAAAGTAAAGTCCTTAAAAAAGCCAATGATTGTACTTAATATCAACTTTTGGTATAATAAGGTATAAGTTTATGGAGGTGTTTTCGTGGAAAAATATGTCAACGAACAATCCACTGATGGAAATGTAAAAATAGCAGATGATGTCATTGCAAAAATAGCCATTGTTGCTGCGTCCCATGTGGATGGAGTCTACTATCCCAGCAAGGATTTAATGAGTGGAGTTGCAGATGTTGCAGGCAAACTCGGCGTAAAGACTCCCGCTAGAGGGGTCAAGGTAGCTGTAGGAGAAGGCGAGGGAATTATTGACCTGTCTCTTTCCATAGAATACGGCAAGAATATTCTTGATATTTGTAATGAAGTCCAAGAAAAGGTCAAGGAATCGGTAGAAAATATGACGGGCTTATCCATTGTAGAAGTCAATGTTCATGTTGTTGGGATTTCAACGCCTACAAATGAACTCTTGGCAAAGGCATAAGAATGGCCATTAGTCAAAGAAAAAAACGGATCCTTTTTATGCAGGCAATTTTTCAATTGCCCTTTCATAGCCAGGAAGAAGGGGCCGATTTAGACTCTATTTATCATTGGCTAGAAGACCAACCGGCTCCAGTAAGTGAAGACTTTGCTTCCTTTTTGGACCATCGGGAGGAAATTGACCAAGTCATTGATTCAACCCTAGTTGGCTGGGACATCCACCGTCTGGCCAAGATAGATTTAGCCATTATCCGCCTTGCTAGCTATGAAATTTTCTATTGTCCAGAGATTCCTACCAAGGTAAGCATCAATGAAGCTGTTGAATTGGCCAAGAAGTTTTCAACAGATGATTCTTCCCGTTTTATCAATGGGATTTTAGGGTCTGTAATAAAAAAATACGAAGATAGGATCGAAAATAAGGGTTGCCAATAGATTTAATCTGTGGAAACCCTCTTTTTTACAGGAGTTTTTATGAAAGCAATACAGGTTCATGAATTAACCAGCTATATTAAAAGAACCATTGACATGGACTACTTCCTCTCCAACATCCTGGTGGAGGGGGAGCTTAGCAATGTCAAAACTTACCAATCCGGCCATACCTACTTTAATTTAAAGGATGACCGGGCCAGCCTGCCCTGTATTTTTTTTCGCTGGGAAAAAGAAGATGGAATGTTTTCCTTTAAGGAGGGGGACCGGGTTTTGGTTCGCGGGGGTCTGTCCATCTATGAAAAAGAAACCCGGCTAAACCTCTATGTAAAAAGTATGACCAGCAAGGGTCTGGGACCCCTCTATCAAAAATTTCTGGAAACCAAGGAAAAATTAGAAAAAGAGGGTCTTTTTGACCAAAAGTACAAGCAAAAGATTCCCTCTTTTGTCAAGACTCTTGGTGTGGTGACATCCAGAGATGGGGCCGTCCTAAGGGACATTATCCATGTTTTGAAAAGAAGAAACCCTGGCGTGTCCTTGGTTTTATATCCCTCTCAAGTCCAGGGAGACCAGGCTCCGGCCAGCCTAAGAAAGAGCCTGGGACAGGCCCTGGAGGACCCCCGCTTGGATGTCATCATTATTGGCCGAGGTGGAGGGTCCTTTGAAGACCTTATGGCCTTCCAAGACGAAGACCTGGCCCGGGATATTTTCTGTGCCAAGACCCCGATTATTTCTGCTGTGGGTCATGAAACGGACTATTCCATTAGCGACTTTGTTGCCGACTACCGGGCTCCAACTCCTTCAGCTGCAGCAGAAGTGGCCGTTGCCCAAAAATCAGACCTGGTCCAGGGTCTGGACCTTTTAAAAAGACAGGTAGGCCAGGAATTTCGCCATGGCCTAAACGAGAAAAAAATGGCCCTGGCTCAAGAAAAACTAAGGCTTAGCCACTATTCTCCCGGTCAAATTTTGGCAAGGGAATATGGCCGCCTGGACTTAAACCGCCTGAAGCTAAAGACAGGTATGGAAAAATTTTGCCAAAGGCAAAAGAACAAGCTAGCTGAAGTCAAGCTCCAGGTGGATTTTTACCATCCCCAAAAGAGATACCAGAAGGAAAAGGATCGGATGGGCTTTTTTAGAGACCAGGTTGACCAAGCCATGAAAGACTCCATCCAAAAAAGACGGGGGCACATCCTGGACCTGGGCCAAGATTTGGAAAAGATTCAAAAGAACTACCCTCTGGCCTTGATTAAAAAGCAAGGACAGCTGGTTCAATCGGTAAAAGACTTAAAAGACCAAGACTATGTGGAACTGATTCTAGCCGATGGCTCTAGAGGAGCCCGGATTGAAAGTAAAGGAGACCGCCATGCATGATGAAATTTCTTATGAAGAAAATTTAAAGGCCCTGGAAGACTGTCTGGAAAAGCTTCAAAGGGAAGATATTTCTTTGGAAGAGAGCTTTAAGAGCTACCAAGAAGCCCTGGGCTACTACAAAAAGTGTATGAAAACCCTAAATGACTTGGAAGGCAGACTGGAAGAATACAAGGAAGAAAGCCAAACTTTTGAGAAACTGGAAATAGGTGAAGAGTCTTGAAAGATGTAGAAGTTGTTATACTGGAATCTTTAAACTACTTTAAGGATAGCTATATCTACCATCCTGTTGAATATGCCCTAATGGCTGGGGGAAAAAGACTTAGACCCAGGATCCTATCCCTAGTGGGAGACATCTACCAGGCCCCACAAGAAGACCTGGAAGTTCTCATGATAGCCCTTGAGTGGATCCACAACTATTCCCTAATCCACGATGACTTGCCCGGGATGGATGATGACCACTTCCGCCGGGGCCAACTCACCCTCCATAAAAAATTTGACGAAGCCACAGCTATTTTGGCAGGAGATGCCCTCTTAAATGGGGCCAGTGAATTGATCTTACGCCATAGCCTTAGCCTGGAAGGAAAAAGGCTGAAAAACTTTTTACAAGCCGGCTACCTACTTTTAAAGGCAGCTGGTAGCCATGGCATGATCCAGGGCCAAATGGTGGACCTTCATCCCAGCCTGGACCAAGAAGATTATATGAAAAAAACCAATGAGCTCTTCTATGCCGCCTTTATGGCCCCCTTGGTCTTGATGGAAGCAGATAGCCAGGAAAGGGGAGACATGGAATTATGTGGCCGGACTTTTGGCAACCTCTTCCAACACAAGGACGACCTGGATGACCAAGAATTGGACCACTATAATAAAAAAGACCAGGATATCTTGACAGAAGTCATGGACAAGGCCCTGGAAAGACTGGAAAGTAAACGGCCTGAAATCAAGCAGCTGAGAAAATTTATCCAGGAGGCCCTCTATGGCTAAAGACCGTATTCGGGCAGACCTCTTGGTCTATGAACAGGGTCTGGCCTCCAGTCGGGAAAAAGCCAAACGGCTCATTATGGCAGGACTTGTGGTTCATGGAAGCGAAAGAATTGACAAGCCCGGTCAGCTTTTAAACCGGGAGGACCAGCTCCGCCTCAAGGGCCAGATGAAGTATGTCAGCCGGGGAGGCTACAAGCTGGAAAAAATATTGGAAAATGAAAAAATTGACCTCAAGGGGAAGGTCTGCATTGACATTGGAGCCTCTACTGGAGGTTTTACCGACTGTATGCTCCAACATGGGGCTAAAAAAGTCTACTGCATTGATGTGGGCTACAACCAATTGGACTACAGCCTCCGTCAAAACCCCCAAGTGGTCAATATGGAAAAAGTCAATATCCGCCACTTGGACCCTGAGACCTTTGCAGAAAAGGCAGACTTTATCAGTATTGATGTCTCCTTTATCTCCTTGGAATTGGTCCTGGATGTAGCTAGGGACCTTTTAAAGGACCAAGGACAAATTTGTGCCCTGGTAAAACCCCAATTCGAAGCAGGCAAGGACAAGGTTGGCAAGGGGGGCATTGTCCGGGACCCCAAGGTCCACCTGGAAGTACTTAATAAGATGGCTGGTCTTTTTAAAGACCTGGACCTGGATGTAGAAAAGCTAACTCCTTCTCCCATTCATGGGACCAAGGGAAATATAGAGTTTTTAGCCCTCCTGAAAAAGGGCTACCAAGAAAAAGAACTTGGGCTTGCCCAAATTGTAAAAGATGCTCATGCAAGTGGAGGACAAGATGCTGGTTGAGTTAAATATAAAAAATTTTGCCATCATTGATGACTTAAGTGTGGAGTTTTCCAAGGGCTTGAATGTGTTAACAGGAGAGACCGGGTCGGGAAAGTCCATCTTAATCGATGCCCTGGACATGATCTTAGGAGGCCGGGCCAACAAAAGTTACATCCGGACAGGATGTTCTTCGGCCTTTGTCCAAGGGGTCTTCCTTAACCAGGAGGCCGGCCTGCAAAAGAGTCTGGAAAAAAACGGCCTGGCCCAAGAGGACTACTTAACCATTAGTCGGGAAATCTTCCTGGACCGACCCAGCCTTTTAAGAGTCAATGGCCAGGTCATTTCCCTCAACCAACTCAAGGAAATTACCGGCCAGCTGGTGGACATCTTTGCCCAACATGAGGGCCCGGCTCTTTTGGACAGCCACAAGCAAAAGTTTATCCTGGACTCCTTTGGTGACAAGGCCCACAGCCACCACCTGGAAGACCTGGCCCGGACCTACGAGACCTACCAGGCCCTGAAAAAGGACCTGGACAAGTTGACCATGGATGACCAAAGTCGGATGCGGGAAATTGACCTTTTGGACTTTCAATGCCAAGAAATCCAAGAGGCCCAATTGACCCAGGAGGATGAAGAAGACCTGGTTCAAGACTATAAAAAGCTGGAAAACCAAGAATCCATCCGGGAGGGCTTGGAACAAAGCCTCCAAAGGCTTCAAAGTTCCTATGAGTCTGTGTCTGCCTTGGACCAAATGGATACAGCCCTAGCCAATCTCTATAAGATCAGCGACTATGATGAGGAAATCAAGGCTTGGGCGGACCAATTGCAAAGTCTTCGTCATGAAGTCCATGAGGTGGGCCAGGGTTTAAACCGTCTTTTAGAAAATAGTGACCAAGACCCTGAAGCCCTTCGTCTAGTGGAAGACCGACTTAACCTGGTCAACAACTTAAAGAGAAAGTACGGAGACAGCGTCCGGGAGATCTTGACCTACTATGAAGAAAGTCAGGCTCGATTAGAGCTTTTAAAAAATTATGAAGAAGAGGTTAATACAAAGTACAAGGACCTGGAAGAGGCCCACAAAAAACTCCAGGACTTGGCCCAGGTGGTCCACAAGGACCGGGAAACCCTGGCCCAGGCCCTGGAAAAAAGAGTGGAAGATGAAATCAGCCAATTAAATTTAAAAGATGCTCGCTTCAAGGTCCACTTGGAAGAAAAAGACCTGGGGCCCGATGGCATGGACCAGGTGGTCTTCTACCTGTCTACCAATTTAGGTGAAGACCTAAAGCCCTTGTCCCAAGTGGCATCAGGAGGAGAAATGAGCCGGATGATGCTGGGCTTTAAGAGCATCATTGCAGACCGGGACCACATCATGACTCTGGTTTTTGATGAAATTGATGCTGGAATCAGTGGACAGACAGCCCACATAGTAGGAAAAAAATTAAAGGCCCTGGCCCAGGGACGGCAAGTTTTGGTAATTTCCCACTTGCCCCAAATGGTTGCCCTGGCCCAAACCCACTACCGGATTGAAAAGACATTAAAGGATGGCAAGATGGTTTCAAATATCCGAAAATCCAGTCCCCAAGACCAGGCTTATGAATTAGCCCGCCTGATTAGCTCAGGTGAAATCAATGAAAGCACCCTAGAAACAGCTCGAAGCATGATTAAGAAAAGCAGGGAGGATCTATGAATTACGAAGAAAGAACCATGAAGTCCAACAAGATCTATGAGGGCCACATCTTAGCCCTCCGGGTGGACACAGTGGAATTACCCAATCAAAAATACTCCAAAAGAGAAATTGTAGAGCACGTTGGAGCTGTAGGGGTTGTGGCCATTACAGAGGATGGTCAGGTACTTTTTGTTAGGCAATACCGCAAGGCGGTGGAAAAAAGCCTATTGGAAATCCCTGCCGGCCTGGTAAATTCTAATGAAGAACCAGGTCTTGCGGCCAAAAGAGAATTGGAAGAAGAAACAGGCTACACCTGTGACAAGGTGGAGTTTATGACTGAATTCTATCCTTCTCCAGGCTTTTCTACAGAAAAAATCCACCTCTTCTTGGCTAGAAACCTAGTCAAGGGCCAGGTCAATCCAGATGACGATGAATTTTTAGAATTGGAGTCCATGCCCTTTGAAGAGGCCTTGCGGAAGGTCTACCTGGGAGAATTTAGCGACGCCAAAACCATGTTGGCTCTTTTACTGGCAAAAGATTTTATGGAGGAAGTAGAATGAATGCACTAGACTATATCAAGGGAAAGATCAATATTGAACCGGAATTGGGAATTATCTTGGGTTCCGGCCTAGGAGACTTTGCAAAAAACATTGAAGATCCTATCCATATTTCCTTTTCAGAAGTACCTGGCTTTGCCGCGTCCACTGTCCAAGGACATGCCGGGGAATTTATCTTTGGCCAGCTCTTTGGCAAGAAGGTCGTGGCCATGAATGGCCGAGTCCATTATTATGAAGGCCATCCCATTAGCCAAGTGGTCCTACCTGTCAAGGTTATGACAGACCTGGGAATTAAAAATTTAATTGTCACCAATGCAGCTGGAGGAGTCAACAAGGACTTTAACCCTGGAGACCTGATGGTTATTACAGACCATATTAACTTTACCGGAGTCAACCCCTTAATTGGTCCCAACGAAGATGACAAGGGACCTAGGTTTTTGGATATGAGCGAGACCTATAGCCTGGACTCCATTGCCCTGGCAAAAAAAGTTGCCCGGGAAGAAAAGATGGACCTAAAAGAGGGAGTCTACATGTGGTTTACAGGCCCCTGTTATGAAACGGCAGCAGAAGTCCGTCTAGCCAGGACCCTGGGAGCGGATGCAGTTGGAATGAGCACGGTACCAGAAGTCATTATTGCCCACCACAGGGGGGTCAAGGTTCTGGGTATATCCCTTATTACCAACCATGCTACAGGGGTTAGCAATGAACCCTTAAGCCATGAGGACGTTGTTCAGGCTTCCAAAAAGGCAGAGGGACGCTTTAAATTATTAGTAGAAAAGATAGTTCAGGTGATCTAATGCATATAAATGAATTAATCGAAAAGAAAAAACACGGACAAGACCTAAGTTCAGAAGAAATCCACTATTGGATTCAAGGCTACTTGAAGGGGGAAATCAAGGACTACCAGGTTTCTGCCCTTTTGATGGCCATTTACTTTCAAGGCTTAAATGAAAAGGAAACCTACGACCTAACCAATGAACTTCTCCATTCAGGAGACACTGTCGACTTAAGCTCCATCCAGGGCATCAAGGTGGACAAACACTCCACTGGTGGGGTAGGGGATACCACTAGCCTGGTCCTAGGACCCCTAGTAGCTGCAGCTGGCTGTCCTTTTGCCAAGATGAGCGGGCGGGGCCTGGGCCACACTGGTGGAACCCTGGATAAACTAGAGGCTATCCAAGGCCTATCGGTGGACCTGTCTGTTCAAGACTTCATCAAGCAAGTCAATGAAATCGGCCTGGCCATTGCAGGCCAAACAGCTAATATCACTCCGGGAGACAAGAAGCTCTATAGTCTAAGGGATGCCACCCAAACCGTAGATAATATTTCCCTTATTGCTGCCAGTATCTTGAGTAAGAAAATTGCCATTGGGTCCGATGCCTTGATTTTGGATGTCAAGGTTGGGGACGGGGCCTTTATGAAGACCAAGGAAGAGGCGGAAAAACTTTCTTCTGCCCTGGTAAAATTAGGCAAGGCCTTTAACCGCAATGTCATGGCCCTGATTACCTCCATGGAAGAACCCTTGGGTCAGGCTGTTGGAAACCTAATTGAAGTCCAAGAGGCCATCCGGGTCCTAATGGGCCAAGGCCCCCAAGACCTGGAAGACCTCTGTTTGAACCTGGGAGCCAAGGTCCTGGTCTTAGCCAAAAAGTTTGACCAAGAAGACCAAGCCCTGGAGGCCTTGAAGGAAACCATAGAAAATGGTCAAGCCCTGGACAAGTTCAATGAAATGATCAAGGCCCAAGGAGCCCAAATAGATGCCCAAGGCCTTTTAGACCAAGACCTTAGCCCCTTGTTGGGGCAAGTAAAGGCCCAAGAAGATGGCTACCTGGCCTCTCTTCATGCTTTAACTATTGGAGAAGCTGCTCGGAGGTTGGGGGCAGGCCGCCTGACCATGGAGGATGTCATTGATCCTGGAGCAGGAATCTATCTGGTAAAGAAAATCGGTCAAAAGGTGACTAAAGGGGAAACCATCCTGGAACTCTATGGCAAAGACTCTTCTGAAATCCAAGAAATTATAGAAGATATCCAAGCGGGTATCAGCTATAGCAAGGATCCAGTTCAAGCTCCGACCCTAATCTTGCATGAGGTCCGCTAATGAATGCCACCATAGAAATTTACGCTTCTCGAATCTTGGCCCTTTTGGTGGCCATTATCGGTCATGAAATTGCCCATGGCTATGTAGCCTATTTAAACGGAGATACCACGGCCAAACGGGATGGACGTTTGAGCATCAACCCCATCAACCACATCGATCCCCTGGGTCTGGTCTTTATGATTGTCTTTCGTTTTGGCTGGGCCAAGGCAGTGCCCATTAACCCCTATGCGTTTAGGAAACGGAAATTGGGGATGATAACCGTGTCCCTGGCAGGGGTGGTCTATAACCTGGTCATGGCCTTTATCTTTGCCGGGGTCTTTAGCTACCTCTATTTTCATCCCAGCAATAGTCATTTCCTCCATCTCTTGGTGGAAAACCTCCTTTGGTACAATATTATGCTGGGGCTCTTTAACCTGGTTCCCCTGCCACCATTGGATGGGTCCAAGCTCTTGGCCAGCTTCCTACCCAGGTCCTGGGAGGACAAATTTTACCAGTATGAAAAATATGCCTACCTTCTCTTGGTTGTTGCGATTTTTTCCGGAGCCATTGACAAGGTATTGGGGCCAATTTTTAATTGGGTCATTAGCCTCTTTCTAAATTTCTGGGGAAATATTTTCTATGTATGATGTAGAGCTTGACGTCTACCAGGGCCCCATGGACCTGCTCTTGGACCTGATAAAGAAAAATGAATTGGATATCTATGACATCCCCATAGCCTTTCTAACCACGGAATTTATTCGAGAAATGAACAGCCGGGATCTGGATATGAATACCCTGTCCTCCTTCCTTTTGATGGCCTCCACTCTTTTGCAAATCAAGTCCAAGCTTCTTTTACCCAAGAAGGAAGCTGAGTCTGAGGAAGAAGAGGAAGAAGATCCCCGGGACGCCCTGGTCCGGAGACTTTTGGAATACCAAATCTACAAGGAAGTGGCCCAGGACTTTAAAGATCGGGAGGATGAAGGCCGAAAGCTCCTGACCCGCCTACCCCAAGAAATTATTTCCAAGGAGGAGGCCTACCTCCTTCAAGACCTGGAAACCCAGGACCTGGTGACTTGTTTTGCCCAGATCCTAGTTAAGTACCAGGACCGCACCAATGAGGAATTAAGGCCTATTTATGCAGAAAGGTTCAAGGTCAGCGACTGCATTGAAAAAATTCGCTTTTGCCTGGTGGACCAAAAGAAGCTATCCTTTGATAGTCTCTTAAGTGACCAACCCTGTCGGGAGGAGATCATTACAAACTTTTTGGCCATCTTGGAGTTGGCCAAGGCAGGAGGCTGCCACTTATCCTACCAGCCCCAAGCCAGGGAATTATTTATTGAAAGAAGGGAGGAATAACTTGGAAAAACTGACAGCAGTTTTAGAGGGCATCCTATTTGCCTGGGCAGAGCCCCTGGCCCTGACAGAAATCAGTCGGGTCTTGGATATCCCCCTGCCCCGCCTTTATGAAGCGGCAGAAGCATTGGAAAAAAAATATGCCCAAGAGGATTCGGGCCTCAAGTTAATCCAGGTGAAAAATACCCTTCAATTGTCCACTAAAGAGGACTGCTTTGAAGAAATTGAAAAATTCTTCGAGGACAAGAAAAAGAAAAACCTCTCCAATGCAGGTCTGGAAAGCCTGGCTATTATTGCCTACAAGCAACCAGTCACCAAGGTTGAGGTGGAGGACATCCGGGGAGTCCAATGTGACAGCATCATCAGGACCCTGATGAAGATTGGCTATGTAGAGCAAAGGGGGACCCTGGACCGGCCTGGCAAGCCCAGCCTTTATGGGACTACAGACCTTTTTTTAAAAAAATTTGGTCTAAAGAGCATCCAAGACCTGCCGGATATTGACCTTTTTAAGGCAGAGCTTAACCTGGAAGATGAGGAAGAATGATGCGACTACAAAAATACCTGGCCCATGCTGGCCTGGCCTCTCGAAGAAAAAGTGAAGACTATATTCTACAGGGCAGGGTGGCTGTCAATGGGGAAACTATCACCAGCCTAGGGACCAAGGTGGGACCTGGGGACCAGGTATCCTTTGATGGCAAGCTGGTAAAGCTACAAGAAAAAAAAGTCTACTACCTCTTGAATAAACCCGCAGGTTATGTCACTACTAGCTCGGATGAAAAGGGGCGTAAGACCGTCCTGGACCTGGTTCCCAAAGGAGAGAGGGTCTACCCTGTTGGTCGCTTGGACTTTAATACAACCGGTCTTTTGATCCTAACCAATGACGGGGACTTTACCTATACCATGACCCATCCCTCCCATGAGGTGGAAAAATGCTACAGGGTCACTGTCCAGGGGAGACTGGACGAAAAAGACCTGGCTCCCCTAAAAAGGGGCATCCGCTTCCATGGAGAATCCTATGCCCCGGCCAAGTTTGCCAGGGTTCTTCCCGGCAAGAGCCAAAGCCAATTTGACCTCACCATCCATGAGGGGAAAAACCACCAGGTGAAAAAAATGTGCCAGGCCCTGGGCTTTAGTGTCAAAAAACTCCACCGTCTATCCCTAGCCAGCCTGGACCTAAGGGGATTGGAAATAGGCCAATACAGGAAACTCACCCCGGAAGAAGTAAAGGAGCTAAAGGAAGACCATGCTTGAAGAAAATGCCATTGTCCTCATGCGAAATTTTATCCAAAGACATAAAAAGGAAGTCGATGTAGCCCTGGACCTGACCCTGGGTAGGGGGAAAGACAGCAATTTTATCTTGGAGACCTATCCTGGGAGTCGGGTCTTGGCCTTTGACATCCAAGAAGAAGCCTTGAACTGGGTCAAGGAAAACTTGAAAAATCAAGATAGGCTCCAAGTCATCTTAGATGGCCACCAAAACCTGGATGCCTACCTGGACCAAGAAGTGGACCTGGTCATGATGAACCTGGGCTATCTTCCCGGGGGAGACAAGACCATCATCACCAAGGCCGCCACTACGGTCATGGCCATCGAAAAGTCTCTGGAGGCCTTAAAAGTTGGAGGACTCTTTACCCTCCTGGTTTACCGGTCCCACCCGGGAGCGGCAGAGGAAGTAGCAGCAGTGGAAGACCTGATTAGAGGCTTGGACCAAAGAGACTACCGGGTCCAAAGGATTGAATTTTATAATCAAAAAAACCAACCCCCGGTCTTTTTTGGAATTGAAAAAAGGATGAAGAAATGAAAATTGCCATAATTGGAGGAGGACCTGCCGGTATGATGGCTGGAATTATTGCCAGTCGCCATGGCCAAGTCAGCCTCTTTGAAAAAAATGAAAAATTGGGAAAGAAACTTTACATAACGGGCAAGGGCCGGTGCAATATCACCAACAACAAGGACATTTCTGAATTTTTCCCAGCTGTTGTTCGCAACCCTGAATTTTTATATTCTGCCTTCTATCAATTTACCAACCAGGACCTCCAAGACTTGATCCCCCTGGCCTTTAAGGTGGAAAGGGGGGACCGGGTCTTTCCAAAATCGGACAAGTCCTCGGATATCATTTCAGCCCTGGAAAAAATGCTCCGGGAGGCTGGAGTCCAAGTTTATAAGAACACCCCGGTCCTGGACCTGGAGAAAAAAGACCACTTCCTCTTAAAGACCAAGGAGGGGACCCAATCCTTTGACCGGGTCATCCTGGCCACAGGGGGCAAGTCCTATCCAGTTACAGGGTCTACAGGAGATGGCTATAGCTTTGCTGAAAAATTTGGCCACAGCCTGGTTCCCCTTAGGGGAGGCCTGGTGGGTATCCTCCTGAAAGATTCCTTTGTCAAGGACCTAGAAGGCCTCAGCCTGAGAAATGTCAGCCTTAAAGCCCAAGGCGACGGTAAGCTCTCCCTTTTTGGAGAAGCCCTCTTTACCGGCCAAGGCCTGTCCGGTCCCATAGCCCTAACCATGAGCTCCTACATCAACCGCTGGAAAAAAGTGGACCTGGCCTTGGACCTAAAGCCTGGCCTGACCCTGGAAAAATTGGACCAAGCTATCTTAAGAGACTTCCAAGAAGGACAAAACAAGGAAATCCAAACCATTCTGGCAGGCCGCCTACCCCATAGGCTGGTGGATGTCTTTTTAAGTGTCCTGGACCTAGCCCCTCATCAAAAGGTCAATGAAACCACCAAGGCAGAGAGACGACGCCTGGTAGAAGGGATGAAGAATTTTCCCCTCCATTATGGTGGATTGGATAAACTAGACCATGCCATCATTACCAGTGGGGGAGTAGATGTAAAAGAAATAGACCCCTCCAGCATGGAATCCAAAAAAGTTCCTGGCCTCTATTTTTGTGGCGAAGTCTTGGACCTAGATGCCCTAACTGGGGGCTATAATTTACAAATCGCCTTTTCCACAGGCCACCTTGCCGGGGAAAGTGTGGGGGAAAGGATTTGAAAAACCCGAACAAGTTGAGTATAATAGAAGGACAGTTGAATAAGCTGAAGAGATAAAATCGCTAACATATGTTAGTGATTTTTTACCATGGGAGGAATGAAGATGTCCATAGCCATTGACGGGCCCAGTGGAGCCGGCAAAAGTACCATTGCCAAGGCCCTGGCCAAGAAATTAAACATAGCCTATGTGGATACAGGAGCCATGTACCGGGCCCTGGCCTATGCCTTTATTGACATGGGCGACCCCAAGGACTACCACCAGGCCCTGGAAAAAATGCAATTAAAAATATCCCCAGAGGGGATCTATTACAAGGATAAACTCTTAACCGATGAACTACGGACCAGCCAGGTCTCCAAAAGAGCTTCCGAGCTCTCTAAGGAACCGGCCATTCGGGCCTACCTACTGGACTACCAAAGAAAATTGGCCAGTGACCAAGACGTGGTTATGGAGGGAAGAGATATTGGCACAGTGGTTTTAAAAGATGCCAAGGTAAAATTCTTTTTAACCGCTTCAGACCAAATCCGGGCTAGGCGCCGCTACCAACAAAACCTGGAAAAGGGCATCCAGATCCCCTTGGACCAGGTGGAAAAAGATTTGAAAGAAAGAGATGACCGAGACCGGACCAGGAGCCTGGCCCCCCTAAAACAAGCAGAGGATGCCATTGTCATTGACAACAGTGACTTGACCCTGGAAGAAACCGTGGAGAAAATGGCAGCCATAGTGGAGGTCAAAAATGGGACTCTATAAGTTCTTTGTCATCTTGGCCAAAATTATCCTAAACATCTTTTACCGGATTGAAGTCCAAGGCCGAGAAAATGCTCCGGAATCCGGAGCCCTGGTTTGTAGCAACCACATCAGCGCTTGGGACCCCATCTTTATTTCAACCTTTTACCCCCATCCCATTAAGTGGATGGCCAAACATGAGCTCTTTGAAAGTAAATTTTTAGCCAAATTGCTCAACCACCTGGGGGCCTTCCCAGTCCAAAGGGACAAAAATGACCTAACCGCCTTGAAAAAGGCCATTCGCCTAGCCAAAAAAGGCGACAATGTAGGGATCTTTCCAGAGGGGACCCGGGTAAAGGAAAGAGATAAGAGCTTGGTAAAACCTGGCGTGGGCCTCTTGGCCCTTAAGACCCAGGGGCAGGTATCTCCTGTAACCATCGTGGGAAACTATAAAATTTTTTCCAAGATGAAAATCATCATCCACCCAGCCATAGATGCCCAAGACTTGGTCCAAGCCAAGGACAAGGGCCAAGACCTCTACCAAGAGGTTGCCTGGGCCATTATGGATGAAATCTATAGAGTGTAAAGAATAGGTGATGGTATTAAGATTTATTTAGCCAAACATGCAGGCTTTTGCTTTGGGGTCCAAAGGGCCGTAGACCTGGCTGAAAAAACAGCCCGAGAGGAAGAAAATGTCTACCTGGATGGCCAATTGGTCCACAACGACCGGGTCAACCAGGGCCTAAAAGACCTGGGGGTCCAAGATTTGCAATCAGACCAAATCCAAGGAGCCACCATTATTACCCGGAGCCATGGCTTGGACCTTCAAAGGTTGAAAAACTTTCAAAAAAACAATAAGGTCATTGAAACAGTATGTCCTTATGTAAAAAAGATTTACGACTATGTCCAAGAGGCCAACCAAAAGGCCTATGGAGTCCTAATTCTGGGGATGAAAAACCACCCAGAGGTTGAAGGCATCCTATCTAGAGCCCAGGAGGGCTATGTGGTTTCTTGTCCGGAGGACCTGGAAAAGATTCCAAAAAATAAGAATTATATGGTTCTTTCTCAGACAACAAACCAAAAAGATTTTTTTAATTCTTTAGTAAATGAGATTTTAGGTGTTTTCACGGGACATATTTTAGTATATAATACTATTTGTAATGCCACATCTATTCGTCAAGAAGAAACAGAAGAATTGGCGAAAAAAGTAGATTGTATGATTGTCATAGGTGGGAAAAATAGTTCCAATACGAAAAAACTTGTACAAGTCGCAGAAAAGCATTGCAACAAAGTGATTTTTATTCAATCCATTGGAGACTTAGACCTCGATGGCTTGAAAAAAATAAAAAAAATAGGTATTACCGCCGGTGCTTCCACACCGGATTGTGTAATCAAGGAGGCAGTTAACTGTATGGAAAATTTAAACAATGAAGAAATGAACAATGAGATGATGGAGGCAATTGAAAACTCCTTTACTCGTGTTCGCAGGGGAGAAATCGTGGATGGCGAAGTTTTATTTGTCACTGAGAATGAAGTCATGGTCAACATTGGCTATCGGGCTGATGGGATAATTTCTCGTGAAGAACTATCAAGCAATCCAGAAGCATTGCCAAAGGACTTATATAAACCTGGAGACCAAATCCAAGTTTATGTAATGAAGATGGACGATGGAGACGGCAATGTTGTTCTTTCAGCGAAACGTGTAGCAAACATGAAGATTTGGGACGACATGGAAGAAAAATATAACAATAAAGAACGTGTCAACGCCAGCATCAAATCTGTTGTTAAAGGTGGTTTGACTTGTGATGTAGACGGATTAAACGGATTTATTCCTGCATCTCACGTATCTACTCGTTTCCAAAGAGACCTACAAAAATACGTAGGAACAGACATGGTTTGCGAAATCATTGACTTTGATAAAAATAAACGTAAATTTGTTCTATCTCGCAAAAATGTTGAAACAGAAGAATTAGAAGAAGTTCGCGACAAGATCTACAATGAAATCCACGAAGGGGATGTCATTAAGGGAACCGTTCAACGTCTAACCAACTTTGGTGCTTTCGTTGATATCGGAGGAGTCGATGGACTCATCCATATTTCTGAACTTTCCTGGAACCGGGTAAAACACCCATCTGAAGTCGTTGAACCAGGCCAAGAAGTTGAAGTTCAAGTTCTAAAAATGGACCGTGAACGCAACCGTATTGCCTTGGGCTTAAAACAAACAACTGAAAAACCATGGGATGTCTTCACAGAAGAAGTAAAAGTTGGAGATGTTGTTAAGGGTAAAGTTGTCAACCTACTTGACTTTGGTGCCTTTGTTCGCCTTGAATCTGGCGTAGATGGACTTCTTCACGTTTCTCAAATTTCTAGAGAACACGTTGAAAAACCAGCTGACAAGTTGGCCATCGGAGATGAAATTGAAGTTAAGGTTACAGACATCAACGAAGAAGACAAGAAAATCAGCTTGTCCATCAAGGCTTTAACTGAACCAAAACAAGAAGAAAAACCTAAGGATAAACCGAAAAAAAGAGAACGTAAATTTGAAAAACCAGTTCAAAAACAAGAAGAAAATAACGACTTTACTCTATCCATCGGTGAAATTCTTCAAGGGCAAAAAGAAGATTTCCCTGAAGCTCCAGAGTCTTTAGTTGAAGAAAATACAGAAGAAGCTCCAGCTGAAGAAACTGCAAGCCCAGAAGTAGTTGAAGAAACAGTTGAAGTAACTGAAGAAGTCACTGAATCTGAAGAAGAATAAGTTGAATGACTAGGGTAATGCGCTTTCATTATGAGAGCGCATTTTTTCCTATCATAATGGAGGAAATATGCTGATTGAAGTCATTGTAATAGGGCTTTTGGTCCAAGCCTTCTTTTGGAAAAAAGCCAGTCTCAACCTAGACTACCTAAAGACCATTTTGGGGATTTTGGCCCTCTTACTTGTGCTTCGTTTTCTAATCCGCCTAAACCCTCAAGGACCACAAGTCCTATACCAACTTCAGGGCTTTTTAATCATAGGCCTTAGCCTGCTTTTACTTAGGCAAAAACCTAGACCTGGATTTATACTTTTTAGTATAGGTCTCTTTTTAAATGGACTCATGCTTGCCCTTTATGGCCGGATGCCGGTAGACCCTTCCGCCTTGGTCCAAGCAGGCCAAGAGTCCGTCTTAAATCTTTTAATCCAAAACCAATCCACCAGCCACTGCCTTATGGGCAGGGGCCTCCAAGAATATTTAGGGGACTGGATCCCCCTGCCCAAGGCCTACCCCTTGGCCCGGGTCATTAGCCCCGGAGATATTCTTATGAGCCTAGGCTTGGCCTACCTACTTATCATTCAACCAATAGTAAAGGAGATGTCAAATGACTGAATTTATCGCATCTCGACTCAGTAGCATCCGGATCCGCGACCTGGTGGATATCCTGATTGTTGCGGTTCTTGTCTACAATTTAATCAAGATTCTAAGAGGGACCCGGGCAGAGCAATTGAGCAAGGGGATTATCTTCATCCTAGTCTTGACGCAAATCAGCGAGAGCCTGGAGCTCTACACCATCAACTGGATCCTAAGCCACCTGATTACCCTGGGTATGGTAGCCATTCTTATTGTTTTCCAACCAGAGTTAAGACGGGGGCTGGAATTCATCGGTCGGAGTTCCTCCATCCGCAAGGGCATGGGCCTGGGAACCAAAAAGACCAATGCCATGGCTGCAGAGATTGCTTCAGCTGTCGGATCCTTATCCAGACAAAAAATTGGAGCCCTTATTGTCATTGAAAGACAAACCGGCCTAAGTGAAATCGCCGATACAGGCACCTCTCTGGATGCCTTTATCTCTTCCGGCCTTTTGATTAATATCTTTATTCCCAATACCCCCCTCCATGACGGAGCCGTCATTATCCGGGGGGACCGGATTGTAGCTGCAGCCTGCTTTTTACCCTTGACAGACAACCGGAACCTGGCCAAGGACCTGGGCACCCGTCACAGGGCAGCCATAGGCATGAGCGAACGGTCAGACAGCTTGTCCATCATTGTCAGTGAAGAAACCGGGGCCATTTCCACCGCTGAAAACGGAAAGATTTCCAGACATATCGACCTAACCACCCTGGAATATATCCTAGACCAGGTCTATGAGCCCAAGGTTCAGCGCTTTGAAAACCTAATGGATAAGATAGGAGGCACAGACCATGAAGGAAAAGATTAAAAAACTAAAACAATCCGACCTCATGCCGAAAATTTTATCCCTGGTTATAGCCATCCTCTTGTGGTTTTACGTCATGAACGTGGTGGACCCCCTAACCAAACGGTCCTTTAAAAATGTTCCCGTCCGGATTGAGGGTCTCCAAGACCTCCGCCGCCGGGGCCTAACCCTTATGAATATAGAAGACATTTACGTCAACCTGGAGCTCCAGGGTAACCGGTCCTACATGGACCGGGTCAACTCCTCCAACATCCAGGCCTATATCAACTTGGAAGGCGTGAAAAAAGGAGAACAAAGCATCCCCATCCACGTCACCAACTACAATGACAATGTCAAGGTAGTGGGCAAGGACCCCTTGAGCGTGGTCCTAAGCATTGAAGAAAAAACCAGTATCCGGGAAGATATAGAAATCAAAACCATAGGGACCCTTCCTGAGGGCTATATTATGGGAGACATGAACAAGTCCCAGGAAAAAGTGACAATTTCAGGTCCCAAGTCCCTAACCGACTCCGTCCATTCTGTAGTGGCCTATGTTAACATTAAGGACCGGACCGAAACCACCGTCTTAAACTGTAAGCTTGTTCCCTTGGACTCAGACCTGGAAAAAATCCAAGGCCTCAGCCTGGAACCAGCCAACCTGGAAGTGGAAGTTCCTATCTATAAGACCAAGACCGTTCCTGTGACCTTGAATTTTTCCAAGGCCCCACCAGACGAAAAGTCCAAAGACCTTATTGACATTCAACCAAAAACCGCTACAATAAAAGGAAATACAGCTGTTCTAAATGAGATTGAAGAAATTAAAACCAAGCCCATATCCTGGGATAAATTGCAAGAAGGCATCCTCACCAGCATTGAATTGGAAAAGCCCGAAGGAGTTAACCTGGTCAATGATAAACAAATCTACCAAATTGGCCTAAGAACCACCCAAATAGAAGCCCGGACCGTGACCATTTCAGATCCTGGAATCCGCTTCGTCAATGTGGAAGAGGACCTTCAAGGACAAATCCTGTCCCCCCTACATGAAATCCAAGTCCGCCTAAGTGGCGACCAAGAAAAACTTAAAGGCGTCAACAAAGATACCCTTAAATTTTATGTAGACTGCAAGGGCCTGGGCCTGGGAGACCACCAAGTAACCATAAAAGTGACACCCCTAGAAGGTGTTCATATATCAAGCATAGAACCCAGTAAAGTCAACATTACGCTAAACAAAGAATAGGAGGAAGTATGAAGTATATTGGAGACGGACTAACATTTGATGACATTCTCTTACTACCAGGAAAATCAAGTGTATTACCCAACGAAACAGACCTAAGAACAAATTTGACCGAAAAAATTCAGCTGAACATCCCCTTAATGAGTGCAGGCATGGACACCGTCACAGAATCTCAAATGGCCATAGCCATGGCTAGAGAAGGTGGCATCGGCATCATCCATAAAAACATGTCCATCGAACAACAAAGAGAAGAAGTCGACCGGGTTAAACGGTCCGAACACGGCGTCATCACAGACCCCTTCTCCTTGAAAAAAGGCCACCTCATTGAAGACGCCACAAGACTTATGCAACACTACCGGATTAGTGGCGTTCCCATCATCGATACCGAAGGCCGCCTGGAAGGAATCATCACCAACCGGGATATCCGCTTCGAAACCGACCTGAAAATTCCCATCGACGATGTCATGACCAAGGAAAACCTCATTACAGGTAAACAAGGCATCACCATGGACCAAGCCTTGGAAGTCATGAAAAAATACAAGATTGAAAAACTTCCCCTAGTAGATGACCAAAACCATCTCACAGGCCTCATTACCATCAAAGACATCAAGAAAAGCGTCCAATATCCAAACTCAGCCAGAGACTCCAGCGGCCGCCTCTTGGCAGGAGCTGCCATAGGTGTAACCAGCGACGTCATGGAAAGAGTTGAAGCCCTAAGAAGCGCAGCTGTAGACGTCTTTGTTATAGATACCGCCCATGGTCAAAGCGCAGGCGTCTTAAAGACCATCAAAGAAATCAAAAAAACCTACCCCGACATCCAACTTATTGCAGGAAACGTCGCCACCTACCAAGGAACCATCGACCTTATCGAAGCTGGCGCCGACTGCGTAAAAGTTGGGATTGGACCTGGGTCCATCTGTACCACCCGGGTAGTTACAGGGATTGGAGTTCCACAAATTTCAGCCGTTATGGCCTGTGCCCAAGCCGGAAAAGAAAAGAACATCCCCATCATTGCCGATGGTGGTGTCAAATACTCCGGAGACATTACCAAGGCCATCGCAGCAGGAGGCGATGTAGTTATGTTGGGATCCATGTTTGCCGGAACCGAAGAATCCCCAGGAGAAGAAATCTATGTGGAAGGCCGCCACTACAAGTCCTACCGGGGCATGGGGTCCTTGGGAGCCATGGACTCTGGATCCTCCGACCGTTACTTCCAAAACGAAACCAAAAAATACGTTCCCGAAGGCGTAGAAGGCCGAGTCCCCTACAAGGGCAAGGTAGGAGATGTAGTCTACCAATTGGTAGGAGGCCTCCGGTCCGGTATGGGCTATATTGGAGCAGCCAATATCCAAGAATTGAAGGAAAAATCCAGCTATATGAAGATCACCCCAGCAACCCTTCAAGAAAACCATCCCCACAACATCACCATTACCAGAGAATCTCCAAACTATATTTCAAAATCAGACCGTTAAAAAGAGCCGGGAAGCCCCCGGCCTTTTTTCTTGCCAAAATTAAGGTCATCCTAAAAAAACCAGCCCCTGACAAAAGTTCAACTTGCATACACCAGCTAAATTAGCTATCATTAAAGTAGGAAACAATCTCAAAATGCCTGAAGAAGAAATAAAGATCATTTGGACAGACGAGATAGAATAAGCCAAGAGAGAAAAGAGGAGAAGAGAAAAAATGAAGGAAAATAAGAAAAGAGGAATCTTTAAGCCCCTGGGCGCCTTCCTTTTAGCCCTGGTCATGGTCCTAACCCATGTGGTGGGTGTGGTGGAAGTGCAGGCGAAAGGAGCAATAGAAGCACCGGAAATTAATGCTGTATTTTATGGAGCCAAAACCATTTCCGGAAAAAAATTGCATCGAGATAGAGTTGGGAACAAGACTGTAAGAGCAACAGTCTATGTAAAATTAACAGATAAAAGTGGTGTGGTTAAAGCCGATGTTTCTGTTACACCTAAAAGTGGAACAACATGGTCAGTGGATCTACCTGCAAATGTCAAAGTTGCTGAAGGCGATACGGTCACAGTCTACCAACAACTTGGTGAAGATAAATCACCGGAGGTAACTAAAGATGCAGAGCCATCTAAGGCATTTACAGTTACTCTTACAATGCCGAGTGGCGAAATTTGGATAGAACAATACGTTGCCAATATAGTTAACAAAGATGAAGCTGCTGAAGCTGAAGCTTTGCTAAAAAAAGCAAATCCGGATATAGCTAATGACATCAAGTCTGTTGAATTTAAAATCACCGGTATAGATCCTAATAAAGTTGCTTCTTATGTAGTAACCTACACCGATGACTCAAAAACAGAAGAAATACAAGCTCCAAATTTAACTGTAAAACAAGTTACAGAATACTCAAGGAATGCTAAGCTTAGTGACATTACAATTGTAGACAATGTAGTTAAGGGAAAACTGGCAGGAGAGGGACCTTTTGACGGCATAAAAGTACAATTAGTCCTTAATGTTAATAAGAATAAATTAGGTCAGTATTGTAATGAAAATAAGTGTACAGTTGACAAAGACTCATCTAAACCGATAGATGTAACTTTACAAGACGATGGAACTTTTTCCTATACTTTACAAGCAGGAGAAAGTTTAAAACTCGACCAAATCGTTGGTGTTTCTGTAAAAGAACCCCATAAATTTGTATCTTGTTCTACAACAACTGTTAAACCGGTAATACCTGAAAAAACGGAAGTTAAAGACCCTAGAAAATTAACTGCTGATGACAAAAAAGCAATTGATGCTGCTATAAGAAAAGCATTTACAGTAAATGGCGAATCTAAATTACCAAACGGAACCGGAGACTGGGATGGAGTTCCGGCAGTTATACAAATTGATGACAGCGGAAATGTTAAGATATTTAGCGGTAATGATGTAGCAGGCGATTGGGACGATAATTATGAATTTGTTCCAGAAAAAAATGAAGATGGCTCAGTCAAGTTAAATGATGGAGCTCAACCAAAAATAACAATCCCGGCCAAAGACCTTGTAAAAAATCTTGCGCCAGAGAAACCTACGGTTGCCTTAAGTGAAGATAAGAAAAACATCACAATCACTCCAAATGAAAAAGATACAGATGCGAGCAGCATTTCTGTGTCCTACACAGGAAAAGATGGTAGTACAAAAACAACTACAGCTACAAAAGATGAAAATGGCACTTGGTCAATCTCTGAAGGCGAAGGTTCCGTTGATGCCAATGGCGTTGTAACCCTTCCTAAAAACGAGGTAAAAGGCGAAACAGTTGTATCAGCTACAGTAACAGACAAGGGTGGAATTGCAAAAGGCGATACAACACCACTTACTTCAGATCCGGGAACTTTAAAGGTAGAAGAAACAAAAGCTGACAAAGTAGAAGCCCTTGGCGGTCTCGACCCAGTAGTTATGAAAAAATGGGTTGGAGATGAAGTAGACTGGAAGAAAGGCGTAAAAGCTAAAGATTCCACAAAAGAAACTGAAGTCAATAATCTTTTAGCCGGAGCCACCTTTACAGATGTAACTGAAGAAAAGAGAAGCACAACTAAAGAAGGTGACTTCCAAGGTAAAATTAAAGTAACTTTTGATGACGGTTCAGAACTTGTAGTTGAAAAACAAATGCTATACGTTAGCAACCATGTAACTAGTGTAGAAAGAAAAGATAAAGTTCCAACAGATGTAGTTGATGTTGAGTTCAAATTAGGTGAAGGAACCAAGGTAGACAATACCGGATCCGGATCAATTGAAGGAAAAAAAGAACCTGTTTCTTACTCAAAATATAAGGTTAAATCGGGAACGAACTTAAAGGATTATAAACTTCCCTCCATTAACCAGTCCGTGGTAGATTCGATAAAACTTTCGCCACAAGAAGGCTATGTAGACCCCGCATGGAATACGAAAGACTTTGTAGCAACTACTAAAAACAATGTATTTACAGCCACAGCAACAAAAACCTACAAGGTTACTCTTGATCCAAATGAAGGCGGAGGAACTAAGAGTGAGGAAACTAAGAAATCAGGCGAAAAATATACCTTACCAAAAGGAGATACCTTCACTCCACCAAATGAAGACCAAGAATTTTCAGGTTGGAAAATTGGTGATAATACAAACTTAAAACAACCTGATGAAACGATAACAATCACTGGCGACACAGTTATAAAAGCTATCTGGAAACCCATCGAATTTAAGGTAAACTTTCTGCCTGGAACAGGTGCAAGTGGAACGATGGAAAGTCAAACTTTTACAAAAGACAGCAAATATGAACTTCCCGAACCAACTTTTACACCAGATGCAGGCAAAAAATTTGCCGGCTGGAAAGTCGGAGATCAAGAGGGCGTAAAACAAGCCAAAGAAGAGATTACAATCACCGGCGATGTAACCCTAACAGCAACATGGAAAGACATCATGGTCAATGTAAGCTACGATGTCAACGGTGGTAGTGGAAAAATGGAAGGAAAAGAGCTAAAGAAAGGTTCAACATACAAACTTCCTGCTAATGGCTTTACTGCTCCTGCAAACCAAAAATTTAAAACTTGGGAAGTTGATGGCAAAGAAGTAGCACCAGGAACTGAAATAACAGTAGACAAAGACACAGTAATAAAAGCTATTTGGAAAGGTGAAATGGTAGATATAGAATTCAACCATGGCGAAGGAAGCGGAGAAAAAGATAAAGTTTCCGTAGCCAAAGGAAGCGAATACACCCTACCAAACAGCGACGGCTTTACTCCACCGAAAAACCAAAAATTTGTAGGTTGGGAAGTCAACGGCGAAACGAAAAATGTTGGCGACAAAATCACTGTCAACGAAAACACAGCAGTAAAAGCACTTTGGAAAGCCAAGGGAAAACCAGAAGATCCTTCAAAACCAGAACCAGAAGATCCCAAGAAACCATCAGCTCCAGCCATTACCTGGAGAGGCCTATGGTATCTAGGAGAAAAGACTGAACCAGCAAAAGCTATCCAAGAAATGGAAATTGGTCGCCACTACAAATACCTCTATGGTTATGTAGACAAGACTGTCCGTCCTGAAGGTATGATTACCCGGTCTGAAGCAGCAGCCTTAATTGCCCGTCTGGCCGAATTAGACATGAGCGACAAGACCAAACCCAACTTCAAGGACACCCCCTCTGCCTGGTACAATTCAGCCATCAACATCATGGTGAAAAAAGACCTCATGTTTGGCGACAAAAACGGAAACTTCCGTCCCAACGAACCCATTACCCGGGGAGAATTTGCTAGAGCCCTTTACTATATCGACAAGAAGAACGACAAGGTCGCACCCTTTGCCGATGTCAAAGGCCATGAATTTGAAGCAGCCATCAACCAAGCCTACGGTAACGACCGGATTGCCGGTTATCCCGATGGAAGCTTTAAACCCAATGCCTATATCCAAAGGGCAGAAGCAGCCAGAATCCTAAACCAATATGCCAACAGAAATGTCAATATACCGGGAATGGAAGGAGTCAAAAAAGACCTCATCCGCTTTACCGACATCAATGAAAACCACTGGGCCTACTGCGAAGTCATGGAAGCAGCCAACAGCCATGAATACCAAAGAGCAAAAGGAAGCCAAGTGGAAACCTGGTTAAGAATTTTGGATATCAAAGCAGATTGGGAATAAAAGTTAAAAGAACAAGAAAAAGAGTCCCTAGGGACTCTTTTTTTTATGCTTGTGGGGAATCTGTATTGGATGGTCTGTAGGGGCGGCCCTGTGCCGCCCAATGTGCAAAATCGGGTTTGTGTATTGTGGGGTTTTCTGGATATTGGTGCTATTCCCTATATTTATATTGTTTGATTAACATCTCAGGAGGGGCCTAGGGGCTATCGATGCCCCTTGCCCCTCCTGGACCTCCCCCTCCACCCTAGCTCACTGGATGTAAGAAAAAATCGACAAGCCTAAAAATTCAAAACTCGCTTCGCTCAAACATTGAATTTTTTTAACGGCTCATCGATTTTTTCTTTCAATTTAAATAATCGAATCGGCACATTTTCGAACATATTGTTGGCTGGTCTGCGGGGGCTTGCTTGTTCATGACCTAAGCCGAAATCTTTGATTTCGTAGCTAGGTTCACAGACAATTGCATCCAAATTAAAATTTGGGCAATTGGTTGCATAAGACCTACTATGGCTCCTTTGTCGCCAAGTTAGGTCTGGAATATGAAGTCTTTCACAGCGAAAGGAGCGAGAGCGAACTTGAGCTGATGAAAAGTTGTACAAGCCCGTCTGCAATTCCGGGAATGTTTATTTTGGGGTTGTGGGCATTGATGTTGTTTTCTATATTTGCATATCCTGTATAGCAATACGGGCGACACAGGGTCGCCCCTACAAGGTGGCGGATGGTTTTGTAGGGGCTTGCTTGTCAAGCCCGTCTGCAATTCCGGAAATGTTTATTTTAGGATTGTGGATATTGATATTATTTCCTATATTTATATTGTTTGATTAACAATACGGGCAATATGCCGTCGATTTCTTATTTTGTAGGGGCGGCCCTGTGCCGCCCAATATGTAGAATCGGGTTTGTATATTATGGGGAGGGGGGTACTAATCTTGTTCCCTATATTTATATATCCTGTATACCAATACGGGCGATACCAAATCGTTCCTACTCCTACATTACTCTAAAATGTACCGATCCGATGATTCAGATTGAGAGAAAAAATCGATGAGCCGTTAAAAAATTCAATGTTTGAGCGAAGCGAGTTTTGAATTTTTAGGCTTGTCGATTTTTTCTTACACAAAGTGCGTTAGGGTGAGAGGTAGGGGTTTGGGGAAGGATAGGGCGAATCAAGACGCCCTACTTCCTTCCCCAATATATAGAAATACAGGGGATATTTTGACTAGGGATGTATTCCCCATATTCATATATCCGGGTTAATAATACGGGCGTGGGTCCCCCGCACACCAACCCATACAAAAAAACCAGTCGGCTTTCCCGACTGGCTACTTTTTTATTGTTCCACTTCTTGGCAGAGGGTTTTAATTAAATCATCGACTTTAATGGGGCAGGAAATTTTATGGGTGCCAGGCTTGAATTGGCCTTGGACTCCTAGGGCCTTGACTCTTTGGACGAAGGCGGGTTTACTGGCAATGAGGTCTTGGGCCAAGAGGATGTCGGCCACTTGTTCATTGGTGACATTACTGGGCAGGGTTACGCTGATATCTTGTAGGCTGGCCAGCTTGTCCTTGGTTAAGATATGGATCATTTCCTTGACGGTGGCGTCTTGGGGGATGGTAAAATCTCCAGGAACGAAGTAGTTATAGACGCCCATTTCTGTAGCGACTTGGATGAAACTGGCCTTGTCTTTAATGATGCCTTGAGCCAAGAGGGTGTCGGCAACGGTTTTTACATTGACATCGCCTTCCAGGCTAATTTCTTTCCCCTTGGGGGCTTCAATTTCTTCTTCTACTATGTCAGGAGTGGCGGCCTTGGATAGGTGGGCCCGGCTGGTGAGGTTTCCGATTCCCAGGTAGACAATGCCTAAAAAGATGGATAGGATCAGGAGGGTAATCAGGATCCGGCCTATGTGGACCAGGGCCTGGGACATCCATTGACTAAATTTCATAATATTCCTCTTTTCTATATTTTGTCTGTTATAATAATTAATTATAGGTCTATTATAACAAAAAATTCATTAAGGGGAAACAATGAAGGAATTTAGGATTGATCGAAATGATGCCGACCAAAGATTGGACCGCTACCTGGCCAAGCTTTTGCCGGGAGCAGGCAAGGGGCTTTTACAAAAGTCCTTACGAAAAAAGAATATTACAGTGAATGGGAAAAAGGCCTCTCCCCAGGATATGGTCCAAGAAGGGGACTTGGTTAAGGTTTTTTTCTCTGATGAAACTTTGGATAAGTTTATGAGGGATAGAAAAAAATTTGTAGGCCAAGGAGTCAAGGTCTTGTATGAAGATGATAATTTGATCTTGCTGGACAAACCCCTGGGCCGGTTGACCCATTCTTCCAAGGATTGCCGGGAGGGTAACATGGTGGATGACCTGGTGGCTTATTTGATCCAAAAGGGGGACTATAATCCCAGGCTGGAAAGGACCTTTACTCCGGCTTTTTGTAACCGACTGGACCGGAATACTTCGGGGATTTTAATTGGGGCCAAAAATGCCCAGGCCTTGAGACTTTTGAACCAGGCCATGCAGGACAGGGAGATTGAAAAACACTACTATGCCCTGGTTCGGGGGACCTTTAAGGACCAAACCCGGGTGACCAAGTCTGGAAGGAAGATCCAGGAAAAAAATAAGATGGTGGCTGGGGATGACTTGGCCATGGAGACGATTTTTAGTCCGGTGATTTCTGGGGACTATTCCTTGGTGGATGCCAACCTCTTGACGGGAAAGACCCATCAAATTCGCTACCACCTCCAAAGTTTGGGCTTCCCTATTTTGGGGGACAAGAAGTACGGGGACGGGGGCCAGGGTCAATGGCTTCATAACTATCAGGTCATCTTCCACACCCAAGGAGACCTGGCTTATTTGAAGGACCGGGTTTTTACCAGCCCTATTCCAGAAAAATTGGACCGGATTGCCCGGGACTACCTAGGCCAAGACTACAAGAAAAAATTATAAGATTAGAAAAAGTTTGCAAAAGTGGACTTTTTCCCTTATAATAATACCCAGAGGGGGTGTAGGTATTGAAAGAAAAATTTATTGTTACAGGCATGACTTGCTCGGCCTGTCAAAATGCAGTGGAAAAAAGTGTCCAGGCCCTAGAAGGGGTCGAATCGGTTTCGGTCAACCTTTTGACAGGGGACATGCTGGTGGAGAGCCAAGGGGACCTAAGACAAGAGGTGGTCCGGGCTGTCCAATCAGCAGGCTACGGGGTAAGGGACCAAGAAGGGGAAGGAGCTAGTCCGACGAAAGAAGACCCAGCAGCAGACTTAAAGAGGTCTTTTCTCTCTTCTTTGATTTTTTTAATTCCCTTATTCTATATAGCCATGGGACCCATGATGGGACTGCCGACTTTTCCTTTTTTCCAAGGGATGAAAAACAGTTTAATTTTGGCCCTGAGTCAATGTCTTTTGACTTTGCCGATTTTAATTCTCAACCGGAGGTATTTTATTTCTGGCTTTAAGGCCTTGGCCCACAGACGACCCACTATGGATTCTCTAGTGGCTGTGGGATCTGGGGCGGCCTTTTTATATGGACTTTTTGTCATCTACCAATTGGCCTATGGTTTTTCCTACCAGGATATGGACAGGATCGCCCGCTACCACCACGACCTTTATTTCGAATCAGCAGGGATGATTTTAACCTTGATAACCATGGGTAAGTGGCTGGAAGCCCGGGCCAAGTCCAAGACTACCGGGGCCATTGACCAGCTCATGGACTTAACGCCAGACTTGGCTACGGTTCGCCGGGATGGCGTGGAAGAAACCATTCCCCTGGACCAGGTCAGGTTGGGGGACTTGGTTTTAATCAAGCCCGGCCAATCTATCCCTGTAGACGGGGTGGTCGTTAAGGGCCAGACCACGGTGGACCAATCTTCCCTAACGGGAGAAAGTCTCCCAGTGGACAAGGGGGTCAAAGACCAAGTTTTGGCCGCTACCATCAACCTGGAGAGCTATATTGAAGTCCAGGTGGACCGGGTAGGGGAAGAAACCACCATCAATAAGATTATTGCCCTGGTCAAAGATGCCAATGCCAGTAAGGCTCCTATTGCCAAGTTGGCAGACCAGATCTCTTCGATTTTTGTGCCGGCTGTTATGGCCATTAGTCTTTTAACTTTTTTCGTTTGGATATTTTTGGGCTATGGCTTAGAATTTGCCCTGGGCAAGATGATTGCCGTTTTGGTTATCTCCTGTCCCTGTGCCTTGGGCCTGGCTACGCCTGTGGCCATTATGGTGGGAACAGGTATGGGAGCCAAGAAGGGAATCTTGTTTAAAAACGCTGAGGCCCTGGAGGAACTCCACAAGGTCAAGGGAGTCTTTTTAGACAAGACCGGAACTATTACCCAGGGTCAACCCCAGGTAGTGGATTGGATTGACTATGGGGGCTTGGACCAGGAGAAGGAGAGGATTGCTCTTTTAGAGGGGCAGTCGGAACACCCCCTGGCCAAGGCCCTGGTGGACTATTTGCCTGAAGTCCAGGGAGAAAAAGAAGATTTTGACTTTCAAAACATCCTGGGCCAAGGTCTGGTGGGGGATTTTGCCTCTGGCCAGCTCCTTTTAGGAAATAAAAAGTTAATGGATGCTTTTTCCATAGAAATTCAGGACCTGGATGACCTGGAAGGTCGATCTAAAGAGGGAAAAACGCTCTTGTATGTGGCCAAGGAAGGGAAGTTTCTAGGGGCAGTGGCCCTGGCTGACCAAATCAAGGAAGGGTCCAAGGAGGCCATTGACCAATTAAGGGCCCGGGGCTTGAAAACCGTCATGTTAACGGGAGACCATGCCCTGACAGCCCAAGCCATTGCCAAGGACCTGGCCCTGGATGAAATTGTAGCCGGGATCTTCCCGGACCAAAAAGAAGGCCAGGTTCGTCAAGGACAAAAATCTGGCAAGGTGGCCATGGTGGGAGATGGAATCAATGATGCTCCGGCCTTGGCCCGGGCAGAAGTTGGAGTGGCCATTGGGGCTGGAACGGATATTGCCATTGACTCGGCCGATGTGGTTTTAATGCACTCTGACTTGGGAGACTTTGTCTATGCCTGGGACCTGAGTGCCGCTACGGTGAAAAATATCAAGGAAAATTTATTCTGGGCCTTTTTCTACAATGTCATTGGGATTCCCATTGCTGCGGGAGTCTTTTACCCCAGCTTTTCCCTGAGTTTAAGCCCCATGATTGCGGCCTTTGCCATGAGCATGTCCAGTCTTTTTGTGGTGACCAATGCCCTGAGGCTCAATGCCTTTAAGGCCAAGACCCTGCCGGTGGACCAAGAGTCCAAGAAAGAAAGTATTGTTCGAGAAAGTTTTGATGAAAAAATAGAAAGGAAGGATTCCATGAATCAAATTGTATTAAAGGTTGAAGGAATGACTTGTGGCCATTGTAAAAAGAGAGTAGAAGAGGCTTTGGAAGCTCTTGAAGGAGTCAAGGGGGAAGTGTCCTTGGAAGAAAAACAAGTAACTATTTCCTATCCAGATGAAGTTTCCATCAAGGACCTAAAGGATGCCATCCAAGCAGCTGGCTATGAAGTGGTTTCATGAAAAGTGATCCCATCCAGACCAGTCGCCTGATTAGAACTGCTCGGGGTCAGCTAGACGGCCTTTTAAAGATGATTGAAGAGGACCGCTACTGTATTGACATTGCCCACCAAATTTCAGCAACCCAAAGCATTTTGAACCGGGTCAAGGTGGACCTATTAACGGCCCACATTGACCATTGTGTCAAGGAGTCCATCCAGGTCCAGGACCAAGAGGACCTGGATGTCAAGTTGGAGGAAATCAAGACCATTATTAAACAATTGGCCAAGAATTAGTCTTTGGTCAAGTATTTCTTGACCTGGAGACAAATAAAGAGTAAAGTTAAGATAAAAAGAAAGAGCCTACGGGCTCTTTTGGTTTAGATGGAGGGAAAAATGGCTTTTAAATACGAATTGTTAGAATCCTTAGGTGTCCTATCGGAGTCAGCCAGTGGCTGGACCAAGGAGTTAAATATTGTTTCTTACAATGACCAAGAAGGCAAGTATGACCTAAGACAATGGGCCCCAGACCATGAAAAAATGGCCAAGGGAATTACCCTATCCAAGGAGGAAATTCGCGCCTTGAGAGACTTGCTAAACTCCTTAGACCTTGATTAGGAGTACCCATGGATCGCTTTAAAAAATTTATCAAAAGTCGCTATGGTATGGACTCTTTAAACAAATTTCTTATCTTGGCTTCTCTAGTCATATCCATCCTACAGGGATTGGCAGCAAGTTATGACAAGGTCAAGCTGGCTGGGTTTTTATCCACCTTTGCCATTGCTTTTTTTGTCTTTTTTGTCTATAGGGCCCTGTCAGGGAATGTGGCCTTGAGAAGGCTGGAAAATGAAAAGTTTCGTAAGATGTCCTTGCCTCTTAGAAAAAATTTAAGGAAAAAACCAAAGGATAAGAATTATGCCTATTTTACCTGCCCAAATTGCCATAAATCCTTGCGTGCACCTAAGAATTTAGGTAAGATAAGGGTAACGTGTAAGTCTTGTCATGAGGAGTTTGAGGTTCGAACCTAGGTCTTTCTTGTTGTTAAAATGGGCTTATGGTATAATTAGTTAGTTAATATGCAAAATGGAGGATGAAAATGGATAAAAGTTACGAAAAGGAAAATAATACGGTACGGTTTAGCTTGTACCTACCAGCAGAAGAAGTAAAAAAAGCAGAAGATGCAGTTTACAAAAAGAATAAACAATATTTTAATATTCCAGGTTTTCGGAAGGGAAAGGCTCCCAAAAAATTAATCGAAAACATGTATGGCAAGGACTTCTTTGTAGAAGATGCCATTAATGAAGTGCTTCCAAAGGCCTATGAAGAAAAGATTGAAGAATTAGAGCTTGATGTTATTGACCAACCAAAAGTTACGATTGATGAATACAATGCTGGTCAAGACGTGGAAGTAAAAATTGAAGTTGAAGTAAGCCCAGATGTAGAAATTGGCGACTATAAAAAGTTAGAAATTGAAAAGGTCTCTGAAGAAGTAACTGAAGACCAAATCAATACTCGTTTAGAACAAGAACGTCAAAAGAATGCAAGACGGGTCAACATTGATGACCGGAAGGCAGAAGACGGAGATATTGTATCTATCGACTATATCGGTCGTGTAGACGGGGAAGAATTTGAAGGCGGATCTGCCCAAGACCAAGAATTAGAATTAGGATCTGGTACCTTTATTCCAGGATTTGAAGAACAAATTGTGGGAAAAGAAATTGGCGAAACTTTTGATGTCAATGTAACCTTCCCTGAAAAATACCAAGCCAAGGAACTAGAAGGCAAGGATGCTGTGTTCGAAGTAACCCTAAAGGCTATTTCCAAGGAAGAACTTCCTGAAATCAATGATGACTTCATCATGGACATCAGTGAATTTGACACAATAGATGAATATAAAAACCACATTAAGGAACACCTGGCAGAATCCAACAAGGCTTATGCTCGTCAAAAACGAGAAGAAGAATTGATGGAAGAATTGGTAAAAATTACTAAGGTTGACCTTCCCCAAGTTATGGTGGAAAGAGTCATTGATGACCGGGTAGCCAGCTATTCTCAAAACTTCCAACAACAAGGTATTTCCATGGACCAATACCTGGCCATGCTCAACACCAATATGGAAGACTTTAGAGATTCTTTAAAAGAAGATGCGGAAAAAGTAGTCATTACCCGTCTAGCCATGGATGAAATTGTCCGCCAAGAAGGCTTTGAAGTGACTGAAGAAGAAATCAAACAAGAAGCTCAAGAAATTGCAGACAAGTATTTCGGCGAAGACGAAAAACAAAAAGAAGAAATGGTTAAATTTATGCTCAACAGCAATGATGACCGGATGAAGCAAGACTTAACCTACCGTAAGGCAGTAGACTTCTTGCTTGAACATGCAAAAGAAGTAGAAAAGAAAGAAGACGACAAAGAAGAAGCAGATGACTAAGAATAAGGTGGTTTGCGGATTTTTTGCAGATCATAGATGAGGTGATAAATTTGGCATTAGTACCAATGGTTGTAGAACAAACAAATCGTGGAGAAAGGTCTTATGACATTTATTCAAGACTTTTGAAGGAAAGAATTATCTTCTTAAGTGGAGAAGTCAATGATGTTATGGCCGATTTAATCGTGGCACAACTGTTATTTTTAGAATCAGAAGATCCCGACAAGGACATTCAAATTTATATCAACAGTCCTGGAGGATCTGTCAGTGCAGGTTTTGCTATTTACGACACCATGCAATATATCAAGCCTGATGTCTCCACAATTTGTATCGGAATGGCAGCTTCCATGGGGGCCTTTTTATTGGCAGCAGGGACCATCGGCAAGAGATATGCCCTGCCAAATGCGGACATTATGATTCACCAACCTCTTGGAGGAGCCCAAGGTCAAGCCTCGGATATTAAAATCCATGCGGAAAAAATCTTAAAGACCAGGGAACGCTTAAATAGGATCCTGTCAGACCGGACAGGAAAGTCCTATGAACAAATTGACCTGGATACAGACCGTGACTTCTATATGACTGCCGATGAGGCTGTAGATTATGGCCTCATCGACAAGGTCGTTAGTTCACGGGTTTGAGGTGTCTAGATGTCAGATGAAAATATGAAGGACCAGGAAAGAACAAAAGAAGCTTTTTGTTCTTTTTGTGGTAAAAGCAATAAAGAAGTTGACCAATTATTTGCTGGAGACGGGGTCAATATTTGTAATGAATGTGTAGAAGTTTGCCAAGAACTCATGGACAACCACCTGGAGGACTTGGACCAAGAAGAGGGAGTGACTTCTTTTTCTGAAATCCAAGACCTTCCAACCCCCAAGGCCATTAAGAAGATCTTAGACGAATATGTCATCCAACAGGAAAGGGCTAAAAAATCTCTAGCTGTAGCCGTTTACAATCATTTTAAACGGATGACAGCAGAGGTAGGGGATGTGGAATTGCAAAAGAGTAACATCCTTATGATTGGACCCACAGGATCTGGTAAGACCTTACTAGCTCAAACTCTGGCCAAAATTTTAGATGTTCCCTTTGCTATTGCTGATGCAACTAGCTTGACAGAAGCCGGCTATGTAGGGGAAGATGTTGAAAATATTGTCCTAAAGCTAATCCAAGCGGCAGACTATGATATTGAAAAGGCTGAACATGGGATTATCTATATTGATGAAATTGATAAGATTGCCCGGAAGTCTGAAAATGTGTCCATTACCAGGGATGTCAGTGGGGAAGGGGTCCAACAGGCCCTCTTAAAGATTATAGAGGGAACTGTGGCCAATGTGCCTCCTCAAGGTGGTCGTAAGCACCCCAACCAAGAATTTATTGAGGTGGATACCACCAATATCTTGTTTATCCTGGGAGGGTCCTTTGATTCTCTTGAAAAGATCATTGAGTCCAGGATGGGTAAAAGTGGCATTGGTTTTGGATCGGATATTAAAAAGTCCGACAAGAACCTGGGCGAACTTTTAGCCAAGGTTCAAACAGAAGACCTGGTTAAATATGGCTTAATTCCTGAATTTATAGGCCGGCTTCCTGTGGTAGTGACCCTGGAAGAATTAGACGAAAAGGCCCTAATGGACATCTTGGTAAAACCCAAGAATGCCCTGGTTAAGCAATATCAAAAGCTCATTGAAATGGACGATGTGGACTTGGAATTTTCCCAAGATGCCCTAGAGGAAATTGCCCGTTTGGCCATCCAAAAGAAATCAGGAGCTCGGGGACTTCGGGGAATTATTGAAGAATCCATGATGGACTTGATGTACGAGCTTCCCTCGGAAGAAGACGTGGAAAAAGTCATCATTACCAAGGAAAGTATCTTAGGACAAGACAAGCCTAAAAAAATATATAAAGAAAAATAAGATTTAGGAGAGTGTATGGAAAAAGAAAAGTTAGGGGCAGACCTGGACCAGGAAATGGAAAGGCTGCCAATCATCGCCCTAAGAGGGCAGGTTATTTTTCCAAAAACAATATCTAATTTTGATGCAGGGCGACCCATGAGCATCAAGGCCGTGGAAGAAGCCCAAAAGAAAGATGGTAAAGTTTTTCTCCTAGCCCAAAGACAAATTGATATAGAGCACCCCAACCAGGAAGACCTATATGAAATAGGGACCCTTGCCCGAATTAAGCAGGTGATCAAGCTGCCGGGAGGGCTTTTAAGGGTCCTGGTAGAGGGTGAGGAAAGAGGCCAATTAATGGAATTAGAAGAATCGAATCCCTTAAGTGGCCTTATTAAAACTTTACCGGTAAAGGGGATTTCAGACCCCTTAAAAAAAGAAGCCTATCAAAGGTTAATTGAAGAAGACCTAAACCAATATATAACTTTAAGTCCAAGACTCCTTGCAGGGATTTTGGACCCCTCTCTGATTTTGGGAAACCTGGATGACTTTGTCGAAATGGCAGCCAGCTACCTGGACTTGTCCACAGAGGACAATATGACCCTCTTAGTGGAGCAGGACCTGGAAAAGAAGTTACAGGCCTTTCATAAAATCCTGGTTAAGGAAATTCAATTGGCCAAGATCCAACAATCCATTGACTACCAAGTCAAGGAAAATATGGACAAGGTCCAAAGAGAATACTTTTTAAACGAGCAAATTAAGGTTATCCGGAAGGAACTCAATGGGGACGAAGATGGAGGAGACCTGGTTGATGAATACAGGACCAGGCTCAAGGAAAAGGACCTGCCCCAAGAAGTAAGGGACAAGGGCCTTAAGGAATTGAAAAAGCTCCAACAAATCAACCCAGCTTCTCCGGAATATACAGTACTTTTAAATTACTTGGATTGGATTTTAGACCTGCCTTGGCAGGAAACAAGCCAAGACAATACAGACTTGACCCTGGCCCGGGAAATTTTAAACCAGGACCACTATGGCCTAAAGGACGTCAAGGAAAGAATTTTAGAATTTATCGCCTTGCAACTGGCCAATCCTTCAGCCAAGGGGCCCATCCTATGTCTGGTGGGACCACCTGGAGTGGGTAAGACCAGTATTGCCTCAAGTATTGCCAGGGCCTTAAATAAAGAATACGTTCGGATGAGCCTGGGAGGCGTTCGGGATGAAGCAGCCATTCGGGGCCATCGCAGAACCTATGTAGGGGCCCTGCCGGGACAAATCATCAGCTTGCTTAAAAAGGCTGGGACGGATAATCCTGTATTTTTATTGGATGAAATTGACAAGCTTTCTTCCAGCTACCAGGGAGACCCGGCTAGTGCCTTGCTGGAAGTTTTGGATCCAGAGCAAAACAATAGTTTTAGTGACCACTATCTAGAACTTCCCTTTGACCTGTCCAAGGTATTTTTCATTACGACAGCCAATAGTGTGTCAACCATTCCGGGTCCCCTGAAAGACCGGATGGAAATCTTGCACTTATCGGGTTATACTCCCTATGAGAAAAAAGAAATTGCCAAGAGATACCTGGTTCCCAAGCTCTTAAAAAATGCAGGCTTAGAGGAAAAATCCTTTAAGATAACCGACGCAGTGATTGACTCCTTAATTGAATTTTATACCAGGGAGGCAGGAGTCCGGTCCTTGGAAAAGGAACTGGCAAAGATTATCCGCCGGGGCCTTTTAAAGATGAATGAAGAGGGGCTGGAAAAAATTTCTGTAAGCCAGAGGAACTTAAGTGACTTTGCCGGACAAAAGAAGTTTCTTAAAAACTCACTCTCTCAAAAGAATGAAGTGGGCTTGGTTACAGGTCTTGCCTGGACCCCAGTAGGGGGAGTGACCCTGGATGTGGAAGTAACCATTAGTCAGGGCAAGGGCAAGGTTCTCTTAACCGGCAAGCTGGGCGATGTTATGAAGGAATCAGCCATGACGGCCTTGACCTATCTCATGACCAGCTTGGACCAAGACCTTAAGGACTTTCGCTATAGCCATGATTTTCACATCCACGTACCAGAAGGGGCCGTTCCTAAGGATGGACCTTCTGCAGGAGTGACTATTACTACAGCTCTTTACTCGGCGATTTTAAACAAGCCCGTCTACCGGGATGTTGCCATGACAGGAGAAGTGACCCTAAGAGGGCAAGTCCTGGCCATTGGTGGTTTAAAGGAAAAACTCCTGGCCGCCCAAAGGGCAGGCATTAAGAGGGTTTTTATCCCCAAGGAAAATGAAAAAGACCTCTTGGAATTTGATGAAGAAGTCACCAAGCCCCTAGAAATTATTGGGGTTAAGAATGTTCGAGAAATTTTGGACCTAGCTGTGGAGGACGCCCATGAAAATAAATGATGCAAGCCTAGAGCAAATGGCTGTAGGTCCTAAACAGTATCCCAAAACCGACCTGAAAGAAATTGCCTTTGCAGGTCGGAGCAATGTTGGTAAGTCCAGTTTTATCAATGCCTTGACCCAGAGGAAGAAGCTGGCCTATACTTCTTCAAAACCCGGCAAGACCAGGACCATTAACTTTTATCGGATTGACAATTGTTTCCGCCTGGTAGACCTGCCGGGCTATGGATATGCCAAGGTATCCAAGGCCATGCGAGATGATTGGGCCCAGATGATTGAAGGCTACCTGGCCAACCGGTCCAATATCATTGAAATTATTCTTTTGGTGGATTCTAGGATTGAACCTACCAGCCAAGACCGGGAGATGTACCAATGGATCGTAGATAATGGTTTTTCTGGCATTGTCATTGCCACCAAGGCCGACAAGTTGTCCAAAAACCAATTAAACCGACAATTGAAAAAAATCCACACCAGCTTAGGATGTCCGGAAGAACAGGAAATCTTGCCCTTTAGTACAGAGGACCAGGACCTGATCCAAGAAACAGGGGAGATTTTAGAAGACCTTTTGGCCTTTTATGGTGTCATCTAGACCCAGCTTCTGGAAAAATAGAACCAATAAAAAAAGCAGCCAGACTTATAAGCCTGACTGCTTTAATTTTTTTATTCAACTGGTTCGAATTCGTCTTTGGAAGCTCCACATAGTGGGCATTCCCAATCTTCTGGAAGATTTTCGAATGCAGTACCTGGTTTAACACCGTTGTCTTCGTCACCTACTTGTGGGTCATAAATATAACCGCATGCTTGACATTCATATTTTTGCATGTTCATTTCTCCTTTCATCTGATGAAATACTTTCTATTGATATATTTATCATACCTAAAAGACAGGACTTTGTAAATAGCTTATTAAAAAATAGCAGATAATTTATTGAAATTAAGAGGAAAAGTTTAATTCTTGCTTTATTGGGTAGAATATAAAGGAAATTAGTTCTATATGTTCTAATAATACGATTGAATAGGGGTGAGGGGGATGAACTATATTTTCGCAGGTTCAGTCCCAAGTGACATCCATTGTGCCAAAGAGTTTGTAAACTTAGCAACTCGGTCACTTCATAGTTTAATTTATGATGAAGAGGTGTCTTTCGATATTAAATTAATCATACAAGAGCTGTTGATGAATGGTGTTGTTCACGGAAATGGACTCAACAGAGATAAGTATGTCTCCTTGGGGATTGATTATTCCAGTCATTGCCTTAGGATCCAGGTTCAAGATGAGGGACCTGGCATTGATGTGGAAGAAGACTGTGGGACAAATATGAAGTGTAATGGACGGGGCCTACAAATTGTCCGGGCCTTAAGTGATGGTGTCCAATTAAATGGAAATGAAATTATTGTTATAAAAACAATTTAAAAAATGTGGGCCAAATCTTTTTAACTTATCTAGGGGAGGTTTGGCTTTTTCTTGTAAAAGGCCTTAAGCAGGTCTTTCTCTTTCTTCCAAGGCCCTCAAGGCCTTTAAGGAAAGGAGGACAGCTCCCAAAGTCAAGAGGATGTGCCCCAGTCCACTGGTTACGGCTAGACAGGTCTTTACAAGAGGGGCTGGATCATAGGGGTCTACAAGCCCATGGAGGAAGAAGGAGGAAAAACTCAGGTAAATGCCAAAATTAAAAATTCTTACAAGCTTTCCCAAAGAGCCCTTGTCTAGACCCTTATCTCTAAGTAAGAGGTAAAAAATTGACAGGACTAAAAAGCCCAAAACAATCAGGTGGGTATGGAGTCGGGCAAAATAGAGACTAAGAGGATAAATCTTTCCCAACTCCCGATAGAGGGCTCCGGCGAAAATTCCCAAGAATAAATAGGCAACAGCAAAGTCCACCATGTCCTTTTCCACAAAGTCTTTTTTGATGTTTCTATAGAGCTTAATGACCACTAGGACATACATAATGGTTTTTGGCATCATGAGCATGCCAATAAGGGGGTAGGTATTTTTGAAAAGAACAACGGGAATGTAGAATAAGAAGCTAAAGAAAACATAAATGGCCAGGTGGCTAAAGGAAGACCGGTCCCTTTCTTTCCAAAGTAGGATAAAGTCTACCAGGCCCATAAGGACAAAGGGAATGTTTGAAATCAGGTCCATGGTCTGGGATTGTTTAAAAGATAAGAAGACGGTTACCACCCGGACTAAAAAGCATCCGTAAACCAGGATATTTAGAGACCGCCAATCTTTTTTTGTATGGTCCCCCTCTTTACGAATATAGATGTAGAGGAGGAGGTAAAAAACAGACATAGTCAGGGCTGAAATCCGGGTTCCAAAGAAAAGGGCTCCTTGGTTTAGGTCAAAGCCGTCTAGCATAGCATGGGAAATAATTCTTGGAATTAAGTGAAAGGAGTCTCCCAGGCCTAAAAGTAGGGTCATAGACCCCAAAAGTGGGCTGGACTTGTCCTTGATTAAGAGCATCCGGATGCCTATAAAGAGGACAAAACTAAGATAAAGGCTATCAAAAAACAATTCAAATGCTTGCATGAGAAAGACCTCCTAGTAACCATAAAATATATAAGTTGCAAGTGCTGGTAAATCGATTTTTATCATAATTTTCTGTAATACTTTCTTTGATCAGTTGATGGAAAACGGCCATGAGAAAGAGCATCCTCTGGTAGTCTTCTTCTTTTAAAGATTTTTTTAAAGAAGCCTTGCCATGGGAGATAAAGCTGCCTTCGAAAAGAAAAAACTTGGCCCGGTAGAGATTTTTTAAATTTTGCTCATAAAGTTGGTCCACCAGGTAGTCCCTGTAGGCATAGAGGGTTTCCTCCAAGTTCTGGTTATTTTTTTGAAGAAGCTGGATAAATTCATGGTGGATTTGACCGCTTGCTTTTTCCAAAACAGTAAAATAACAGTCTGCCAAGTCTTCAAAATATTGGTAAAAAGACCCTCGGGCAATACCGAGTTTTTTGACGATGGCAGAAACGTTGATATCTTCTAAGTCTGATTCTTCAAAAAACTCCTTTAAAAGGACATAAATTTGCCCTTGTTTTTCCTGGTCTAGGTGGTGAAAAGTAGATTTTGCCATAAAAGCCTCCTAAAAGTGACACTGTGTCATTACCCTTTAAGAGTAATACTTTTTAGGTCTTTTGTCAATTGAGAAAAAATTAAAAAAAATGGATAAAAGGCAAGAAAAGCCCTTATCCATGGGCCCCACACCTTTTTCTTTTGGGCAAGTTCTGCTATAATGGGTGAAGATATAAAAGAAAAGAGGAGTTCGATGACGAAAAATATACGAAATATAGCAATCGTAGCCCATGTTGACCATGGGAAAACAACCTTGGTAGATCAACTACTAAAACAATCAGGAGTCTTTCACCAACACCAACAAGTGCGTGAAAGAGTCATGGATAGCGGGGATATTGAACAAGAAAGAGGGATTACCATTCTTTCTAAAAATACAGCTGTCCACTACAAGGATACGAAGATTAATATTATAGATACACCTGGCCATGCCGATTTCGGTGGAGAAGTGGAACGGGTTTTAAAAATGGTGAGTGGGGTTGTTCTCTTGGTGGATGCCTATGAAGGCCCCATGCCCCAAACAAAGTTTGTCTTAAAGCAGGCTTTTGATTTAAAACTACCTGTTTTGGTCTGCATGAACAAGATTGACCGCCCCGAGGCTAGACCCAGTGAAGTAGAAGCGGAAATTTTGGACCTATTTATTGAACTAGGGGCAGATGACCATGCCTTGGATTTCCCCTTCATCTATGCATCGGCTAAAAATGGCTATGCAAGTTTGGATCCCCAAGACCGGGAAGGAAGTATGGAGCCCTTGTTTGAGGCCATCTTAAAATATATTCCTGGACCGGAAGACAAGGATGACGAGCCCTTAGCCCTTTTGATTTCCACCATTGACTACAATGACTATGTGGGACGAATTGGGATTGGTTGCATCAGCCAAGGGACCATCCATGCAAATGACCAGGCCTTGATTGTCAACCACCAAGATCCGGACAAAAAGGAAAAGGTGAAGATTGCAGGGATTTTTGAATTTGAAGGTTTGGAAAGAGTCCCGGCGGAAGTAGGGACAAGTGGAAACATTGTGGCTATTGCGGGAATTGAAGACATCTCCATAGGGGATACCATTACAGATCTTGAAAACCCCCAAGCCATTGCCTTTAATAAAATTTCTGAACCAACCATCAGCATGACCTTCCGGGTCAACGATTCTCCTTTTGCTGGCCAAGAAGGAAAGTTTGTCACATCTAGACAACTTCGGTCCAGGCTCTTTAAGGAACTGCAAACCGATGTCAGCTTGCGGGTAGAAGATGGAGATAGCACAGACTCCTTTAAGGTTTCTGGCCGGGGAGAACTCCACCTGTCTGTCCTAATTGAAAACATGCGCAGGGAGGGCTATGAATTTTCCGTATCCAAGCCCCAGGTCCTCTTTAAGGAAGTTGATGGAACTCGTTTTGAACCCATTGAGCTTGTAACCATTGATGTGGGACAAGAGTTTGTAGGAAGTGTCATTGAAAAGCTTGGCCGCCGAAAGGGAGAAATGATTTCCATGTCAGAACCCTCCGGAGGATATGCTCGTTTGACCTTTGAAATACCTGCCCGGGGTCTTATTGGTTACCGGCAAGAATTTATGACCGATACCAAGGGCAGTGGGATTTTAAACTCTGTCTTTAAGGACTATGAAAAATATAAGGGAGACATTCCAACCCGGAAAACTGGGTCCATTATTTCTTACGATACCGGGGTTTCCAGTGCCTATGGCTTAAACAATGCCCAAGAACGGGGTAGCTTATTCATCGGACCTGGTAAGGAAGTCTACGAAGGAATGGTTGTGGGGGAAAGTCCCAAGGGAATTGACCTGGAAGTCAGTGTTACCAAAACCAAAAAGCAAACTAATGTCCGGGCTTCTGGTAGTGATGATGCCTTGAAGCTATCTCCACCAGTCCTTATGTCCTTGGAACAAGCCATTGAATTTATTGAAGATGATGAAATGATTGAAGTGACACCTACGGACTTTAGAATCCGAAAAATGATTTTAGATACAGGTAGACGCTACAAGGCATCAAAAAGAAAATAAAATTAAGATAGGTAGGTGGCAATATGCTTTCCAGTTTTTTAACGGGGCCCTATGCGATAATTAAAGGCTATGCCTTAGCTTTTTCTAATTTATTTATTTTAAACTTGCTCCTAAGTGCAGCGATTATCTTCCTGGAAAGGAAGAAGCCTACATCCACCTTACTTTGGGTTATGACAGTGAACTTCCTACCGGTTTTTGGCTTTATCCTTTACCTACTTTTGGGACAAGACATGAGCCGGAGAAAGATTTTTACAGAAAAGCAATCTGTGGATGCCAATTTAAGAAGGCAGGCAAAAAGGCAACTCAGAAAGATTGAATGGGGGACCATGACCTACCACAATGAACGTATTGCCGACTATGAGGGCATGCTTCAAATGTTCATCCGGGGTGAAAGAGAAATGCTGACCCAGGATAATGATATAGATATTTTTACAGATGGGCCCGATAAGTTTAACCAACTGCTCAAGGACATCCGGGAGGCCAAAGAATGTATTTGCTTCCAATACTATATCTTTAAGTCCGACGAATTGGGAAGGCAAATCCAGGATCTTTTGATCCAAAAGGCCCAAGAAGGCGTGAAAATCTTTATGCTCATTGATGGCATGGGAGGACGAAACTTCCCCTTAAAAGACCGCCGTCGCTTGAGAGAGTATGGGATTAAGATTGCTATTTTCTTTCCGGGAATCTTACCCAGGCTCAACACCCATATGAACTATCGCAACCACCGAAAGATTGTGGTTATTGACTATGAGATTGGCTATGTAGGGGGCTTTAATGTTGGTGATGAGTACATCAACAAGGATCCCTCCTTTGGCTATTGGCGAGACACCCATTTTCGTATCATTGGACCGGCCGTGAGAGACCTCCAATGGCGGTTTTTCTTGGACTATCGCTTTGCTGGAGATGAAGATGATTTTGTTGGTTTTACCAAGCTCTCCTATCCAGTTAAGGGGGACAAAGAACTAGTTATTGTCTCTTCGGGACCAGATAGCCATGCCGATTCCATCCGAAACGGCTATGACCGGATGATTACTCGGGCCAAGCAGGACATCTACATCCAAACACCCTACTTTATTCCCGATGAAGGACTTTTTAACTCCTTGAAGATAGCCCTTATGGCAGGAAAGAACGTCCATATCATGATTCCGGAAAAAAGAGACCACCCCTTTGTTCATTGGGCCAGCCGGTCCTTTATTGGAGACCTTCTCCCCCTAGGAGCCGATGTCTACCTCTACCAGGATGGCTTTATCCATTCCAAGGTGGTCTTGATGGATGACTTTATTTCCTCTGTGGGAACAGCAAATTTTGATATTCGGTCCTTTATTCTCAACTTTGAAGTCAATGCCTTTGTCTTTGATGAAAACATCAATGGAGAACTTGTAAAAAAATTCTGGATGGACGTCTACCATTCCAAGCAATTGACCTTGGGAGACTATCAAAAACGATCCAATTGGACCAAGATTCGGGAAGACCTATCCCGACTTCTATCGCCTATATTATAAAAACAGCTCCTTATGGGGCTGTTTTTTTGTAATATAAAGAAGAGCACGAATGAACATAGAAAAGGTTCAGTAAATAATATATAGGGTGAAAATAGCGTTAAAATGTATTATACTAGATTACAGTGATAAATGATTTTTGTAGAAAATTTTAAGGAGAGACTATGGAGCAAGTAAATCAATGGCTCTGGGCCAAGAAATCTGATAAAAATGGAGAATTGCAATGGTTGCCCTTAAAAAATCATCTAGAAGATACACGGTGTGTCATGGCTTTACTTTGGGAGCATTGGCTTTCAGATGGAGTAAAAGAGTATTTGTCAAGGTCTATTGAGGGAAGTAATGATGATTCGCTGGAAGAGGCAAAAAAACTTTGTATGTTTTTGGGAGCAGCTCATGATCTTGGCAAGGCGACACCAATTTTTCAGGTGAAAAAATCTTTTCGTCCTCAAGATGACCTGGACTATTTCATGATTAGCCAACTGGAAAAAGCTGGATTTACAGGAATTGAAAAATTTGCTGCAAGCAAGAAGGAAAATATTTGGCATAATGAAAGTGGCCAATATTTACTGGGAAAGTATGGGGTGAATTTTTGTCTGGCAAATATTGTTGGGTCCCACCATGGGCGACCAATTTCTAGACACACAGCTGACCATAACAGCTCCTATACATCTAGCTACTACCAAGAAGAGGATCCAAGCAAGGAAATACATAAATATTGGGAGAAGACTCAGGAAGATATCATTCAGTGGGCCTTAAAAGAATCTGGATACCCAAGTCCTCAAGACCTTCCCTTGGTGTCCCAACCTGGACAGGCTCTTTTGGCAGGGCTACTGATTATGGCCGATTGGATAACTAGTAATGAAGCTTACTTCCCCCTGATTAATATCTACCAGGGAAGGGTGAGTCAAACGCGCCTACAAGATGGATTTACAAAATGGCAGTACAATAAAAGACAGGCTTGGCAACCCAGAGATTACTTTCAAGGAATCTACCATGAACGCTTTGATTTTATAGACTATCCCAAAGAAGAGCAAGAAAAAATTTCAAGAGCAATTGACTTAATTGAAAAACCGGGAATTGTTATTTTGGAAGCCCCTATGGGCATGGGGAAAACAGAAACGGCCTTGGTTGCCGTAGAACAATTAGCCAAAAAGACTGGTAGAACGGGGATGTTTTTTGCCCTTCCAACCCAAGCAACCTCTAATGGAATTTTTAGCCGAGTTAAAAAATGGCTTAGTCAAGCAGAAGATTCAAAATCAGTAAGGCTAATGCATGGTAAGGCAGCCTTAAACGAAGAATTTGCTAACCTGCCCAAGAGCAGTAATATTCATGAAGATGATGAAATCAGTGTGAATGAATGGTTTACTGGAAGAAAATTAAGAATTCTAGATGATTTTATTGTGGGGACAGTGGACCAAGTTTTATTGGCTGCCTTAAAACAAAAGCATTTAATGCTGAGACACCTGGGTCTAGCCAATAAGGTCTTGGTTATTGATGAAGTCCATGCATATGATGCGTATATGAATACCTATCTCTACCAAGCCTTAAAGTGGATGGGGGTTTATGGGGTTCCAGTAGTTATTTTGTCTGCAACCTTGCCAATACAAAAACGAAATGAGCTTTTAAAATCCTATATGGTAGGGGCTGGATATAAGTTCCGACACTTGGAAAAACCAAAAAATTTTCAATCCAATGAAGCCTACCCTCTTTTAACCTACCATGATGGGAAGCAAATCAAACAACTGGATGACTTCAATCAAGTAGCAGGAAAAAATTTCGAAATTATTAAGAAGAGTAAAGAGGAAAGTCAGGATTTAGTGGGATTGATTCAAGATTTAGGTTCAGATGGAGGAATTATTGGAGTTGTCGTAAATACTGTCAAGAAGGCTCAAAAATTTGCTAAAGATTGTATGGAAGCTTTTGGAGAAGAAAATGTAGACCTCTTACACTCTTCTTTTATAGCAACAGACCGATATGCCAAGGAAAAAAACTTATTGGAAACAATCGGTAAAGAGGGGGATCGGCCAAAGTTTAAGGTGGTTATTGGAACCCAGGTTATTGAACAATCTCTTGATATTGATTTTGACCTGCTGATTTCAGACCTAGCCCCCATGGACCTTATCTTGCAGCGGATGGGTCGTCTTCATAGGCATCTTCGCCAAGACCGGCCGGAAAAGCTAAAAGAGCCAAAAGTATATATTTTAAATTGTGGGGGTTTTGACTTTGATATGCCCAGCACCTATGTCTATGACCCCTATCTTCTTTTTAGAACAGAATATTTTTTAAAGGATCAAATTAACTTACCCAATGATATTTCTCATCTGGTTCAAGAGGTTTACGGGGACAAGGACTTGGAAATTCAGGGAGAAAACTATACTCGTTATTTAAATTATCAAGAAAAGAGTCTGACCAATAGAAAGAAAAAAGAACTTAAGGCAAAAGCCTATCGCATTGACAGTCCTAAAACCAATAAAATTTCTGAAGACAAAAACCTGTCAGAATGGATAGAAAATTCAAATAAGGAATCGGAAAAATCAGAGATAAAAGCTTATGCTCAGGTTCGGGACAGCCAAGATACAGTAGAAGTTATTGCTCTTAAAAAGGGAGAAAATGGGTATGAATTCTTTGACAAGAAGATGAAGTTGGATCCCAGGGACAACAAGATGGCTATGGAGATGGCAAAAAGAACCATCAGACTTCCAGCTGCCAGCTATTATGGCCATGGAGTGGACCAGTTAATCCAATTTCTAGAAGATTATTATCAAGAAAATTTGGGGGACTGGGACCAACAAGACTGGTTGAAGGGGTCTTTAGGCCTGGTTTTTGATGAAAACAATGAGTTCAAACTTTTTGATGAGATCTTAAAGTATGACAGAAAGTATGGGCTAACAATAGAAAAGGAGGAGGAAGATGAGTGACTTTAACCTAATTGATGAAGGCTGGATTTCAGTGGTTACAGACTACAAAGGGACAACAAGGCTTGTAGGATTAAAAGAATTTTTTGAAAACACCCACAATTATATTGGCCTAGCTGGAGATATGCCTACGCAAGATTTTGCCCTTATGCGGTTTTTATTGGCCATTCTTCATACGGTATTTTCAAGGTATGATGCAAAAGGTGAGCCTTATGAGATGGTTGAACTTGACCAAAGGATGAGGCAGGTTGAGGAAGTCGACGATGAAGACGCAGAAGAATATGAAGATGCCTTGTTGGAAACCTGGCAAGACTTATGGAAGGCGGGAAAATTTCCTCAAATTGTTTGCGACTACCTAGAGGCTTGGCGAGACCGTTTTTATCTTTTTGATGACCAATATCCTTTTTATCAGTTAACAAAAGAACAGATGACTCCTGATAAAATTAGCAAAACACAACCTAGTGAAATATTGGGGAAAAATATGAACCGGACGATTTCAGAAAGTGGAAATAAAGTAGCGATTTTTTCTCCAAGGTATGCATCTAGAGGAAATAAGGATCAATTGACTCTGCAAGAGGCTGTAAGATGGCTAATCACCTACCAATCATATACAGGATTATCTGATAAGGTTATTTTTGGAAAGGAAAAATATAAGTCATCAAAGGGTTGGCTTTTTGATCTGGGGGGTGTTTACTTATCTAGTAGTAATTTATACAAAACTTTGCTATTAAATCTCCAACTTATAAATTATTCCAATCCAGAATTTAATCAAACCATAGAAAAACCTTGTTGGGAATACAGTCCCTCAGAGCTTTTAGAAAAGTATCTGGCCTCAGAAACCTTGGATAATATTGCTGAGCTATATACAGCTTGGAGTCGAGGAATTTGTATTGATAAGGTGAATCCAGAGGAAGCTTTTTCTATGGACATTGTTAAAATACCAGAAATCAGGCATACAGATCAATTTTTGGAAGCAATGACTATTTGGAGATTTAATGATAGCGGGGAAAATAAGGGTAAATTTACTCCTAGAAAACATCAATTAAATAAAGCGATGTGGCGTTCTTTTGGATTGATTACAAAAAATGAAAGTATGGATGAGAGTAAGGACAAGATTCCCAAAAGAAAACCTGGAATTATTGACTGGTTAAACCATATAGAAGATTTCATTCAAGGGGAAAGGGTACAAGTCAATGCCATAAGCATGGAAGATGATGGAAATGCAACTTCTTGGGTTCCAACCAATGAGATTACTGATGAAATTCGTATGGAAGAGTCTGTTCTTAATGACACAAAAGACCTAGGCTGGGTTAACCGTATCAATGATGTTGTAGAGGAGACAAAAGAAGTTGTCGATAAAATTTATAGGGGGTTTATCAATGACATTAAAAAAATAAGAAACATTGAATCTAAAGACTTTACATCGAAGTATATTGAAGAAATGTATTACCAGTTAGATAAACCTTTTAGAGATTGGCTTGAAAATATTAACTACCAAGACAATAAAGATGAAAAGATACAGGAATGGTTAAAAACTTTAAAGAAGCTTGTAGTTTATGAGGCGGAAAAAATGCTTAAAAATTCTGGGACAAGAGACTATATTGGGATTACAGAAAAGGAATCTGTTAAAAACATCGCCACTGCCTTTAATCATTTTATGTTTAGGCTGAATAAAAAATTATAAGAGGAGGGAAAGCATGCATGATTCAGAAATGACCGTGTACAAGGTCACAGCCAAGATACTAAGAAAGCTTGACAATACTAGAGACACCCCTGGGACCAGGGCAATCTTAGCAAATATCCGCAACTCTATTGGTAAGGACTATTCTAAAAGTATAGATTCTTTATCCTATGTTTTTTCCAACCTGCCAGAAGAATACATAGGCCATGGCAGGGTATTGAATGCCTATGAAAAATCCATTTTAACAGCCATACAAATGTATGCCTTGCACCAACAGGCAAAGGCGGAATCGGTTTTAAAACTGGATTATCAAGAAAAAGAACGAAGACAGAATGTTGGAGAAGCATTAAGTTCTTTACGAAGTGAAGAAAGCAAGTCCATGGATAGGCGGTTTAATGCCATGGTTACTTCATCAACTTTTTCAGAACTGCAAAATCATCTAAGACAGCTAGTAAAGCTATTAAAGGCAAAATCCAATGCAAGAGTAGACTATGCAAAACTTGCAGAAGACCTCTATTGGTTCTTAATAGGTCAAAAAAATGAAGTTAGTTTACAATGGGCAAGAGCCTATTATCAATTTAGAAAAAAAGAAAATTTGGAAGGAGACCATCAAAATGACAAGTAAACTATTTTTAGACATTCATGCAATTCAAACCCTGCCACCGGCAAATATCAATCGGGACGATACAGGAAGTCCTAAAACTGCCCAATATGGTGGAGTTACTCGGGCTAGAGTCAGCTCACAAAGCTGGAAAAGAGCCATGAGGACCTATTTTAATGAAAATGGAGACATTAAAAATGTAGGCATTCGGTCTCTAGAAATTGTAAGCTATGTTGCCAAAAAGATTGTAGAAAAAGATTCTTCTTTATCTATGGAAGAAGCTATGAAGATGGCAGAAGAAACCTTAAATAAGGCAAAAATTTCCACTAAAGATCAAAAAGCCAAGGCCTTATTCTTCCTAAGTGATAGGCAAGCCGAAAAACTAGCCCAAGCCAGTATCGAGAAAAATACCGATAAAAATTACTTACAAGGGCTCCTAAAAGAAGACCAAGCAATTGACATCGCCCTATTTGGAAGGATGGTAGCTGATGATCCTTCCTTAAATGTCGATGCTGCTTCCCAAGTAGCCCATGCCATTTCAACCCATGCCATCGAAAGTGAATTTGACTTCTTCACAGCAGTGGATGACCTAGCTCCGGAAGATAATGCAGGAGCTGGAATGCTAGGAACCATCGAGTACAACTCTTCTACCTTATATCGTTATGCAAATATTGCCCTTCATGAATTTTTCAAACAATTAAAAAACCCTCAAGCTACCATCAATGCAACAAAACTTTTTGTTGAAGCCTTTATAAAATCTATGCCAACAGGTAAAATTAACACTTTTGCCAACCAAACACTTCCCCAAGCTGTAGTAGTGTCTCTTAGATTTGACCGCCCCTTGAATATGGTAAGTGCCTTTGAAAAACCCATAAAATCTTCTGAAGGCTATGTAGAAAAATCAGTGGAAAAACTCTTTGACGAATATGAAAAATACGACAAAATTTTAGAAAAGCCTGAGTTTACTGCTTATCTATTATTGAATGACTTCAACAAAAAAGAAATTGGTAAGGAAGAAGCTAATTTAAATGACCTATTAAAGGATTTAGAAGTAGAATTAAAAAAATTAATTGAAGACTAGGTGATCTTGTGAAAACAGTATTGTTAAAATTAACAGGCCCCATGCAGTCCTGGGGAACATCCTCACACTTTGAAACGAGAACAACAGACTACTATCCTTCAAAATCAGCCGTTTTAGGTATAGTCGCTGCAAGCCTAGGATATAGACGAGATAATGATGAGGCCATTAAAAAATTAAATGATTTAGATTTTGCTGTACGTGTTGATCAAGAAGGAATCCTATCAAGAGACTTTCACATAGCCAGAAAATTAAAAGCCAATGGAAGTCTAGATAGAAATTATGTAACCAATCGCTACTATTTAGAGGATGCTGTTTTTGTTGTAGCCCTAGGCCATGAAGATGATGCATGGATGGATGAAATTATTAAGGCTTTAGAAAATCCATATTTTCAACCCTTTATGGGTAGAAGATCTTGCCCTCTTCCGGGAGACTTTATCCTTGAGGTAAAAGACCTAGGAGCTATTGATGCTTTAGAACAATTACCCTGGCAGGCTGCAGACTGGTATCGGAAAAAACATAAGAACTATCGTGGAGAAATTTATGCAGATAAGGACTTATTCGATTCAAAGACATGGATTATGAGAAAGGACCAAGTCATTTCTTTTTCTCAAAAAGAGAGAAAGTTTGGACCTCGCTTTGAGTCGAGGAAGAGTCAAATTTTATCCCAAGAAGAAACAGAAGATCTGGATTTTTTTGAAGAAATATAGGAGCAAATACATGTATATTTCAAGAGTAAAATTAGACCTGAACAACAGAAAAAACCTTCGTGACCTAAGTCACTTGGGCTGTTACCATGGCTGGATTGAGGATTCCTTTCCGGATGAAAGAGGCAAGGGAAATAGAAGTCGAAAACTTTGGCGGATTGATTCAATTCATAATGAACATTACTTGTTAGTTTTGAGTGAGGAAAAACCCGAAGAATCCATCCTGGAAAAGTATGCTGTAAAGGGGAGTTTAGAAATTAAAGACTATGATCCTTTTATAGAAAAACTAAGAGAGGGCATGCAGGCAAAGTTTCGGATTAAATTAAATACAGTCAAGTCCCTAGCAGATCGGTCTCAAGGGCGTAGGCGTGGTCGACTAGTTCCCGTCCCCCTAGATGAACTCATTCCTTACTTCCTAAGTCGAGCTGAAAAAAATGGCTTTCATGTCGATGAAGGTGACTTAAAAATCGTTGCAAGATCTAAGGAATTGTTTGAAAAACAAGACCAAGAAGATACAAGAATAAAACTTGACCTAGTAAGTACAAGCTACGAAGGACTTTTGACCATAACAGACTTGGAAAAGTTTAAAAAAGCCCTAACCCAGGGGATTGGTAAGAAAAAAGCCTATGGCTTTGGTCTACTGACCATTATTCCCTACCATGGATAAAAAAAGTGGAGCAAAAAAGACAGATCTAAAAGAACTGCCTAAAATTTCAGATCGTGTCAGCTTTATCTATGTAGAGCGAGCAAAAATAAACCGACAAGATAGTGCTATTACCGTAAGTGACTATCGAGGAATCGTTCATATTCCAATAGCCATGCTTGGTCTTTTAATGCTAGGTCCTGGAACAGACATTAGCCATAGGGCTGTAGAGCTGATAGGAGATACGGGAACATCCTTAGTCTGGGTAGGAGAAAGAGGAGTTCGTTATTATGCACATGGACGAAGTCTTGCTCATTCAACTCGCTTTCTAGAAAAGCAGGCAAAACTTGTGTCTAATAATCGGTCTAGACTGGGAGTTGCCCGGAAAATGTACCAAATGAGATTTGTCAATGAAGACGTCAGCCATTTAACAATGCAACAACTCAGAGGTAGAGAAGGAGCCCGCATTCGAAAAGTTTATCGGGAAGAATCCAAAAAACACCATGTAGAATGGACCAAAAGAGAATACGATATAGACGATTTTCAAGCTGGAAGTCCAGTTAACCAAGCCCTATCGGCAGCCAATGTGGCCCTTTATGGCTTGTGTCACAGCATCATTGTAGCCTTGGGCATGAGTCCGGGTCTAGGTTTTGTTCATACAGGTCATGACAAATCTTTCGTCTATGATATTGCAGACCTTTATAAGGCAGAAATTACTATTCCCTTAGCCTTTACACTTGCAGAGACAATAGAAGAAGAGGACATCGAAAGACTGGCCAGGTTGGGTTTAAGAGATAAGATAGTAGAGACGAAATTATCCCAAAGAATCGTCCGAGACTTGCAATACTTAATGGAAATTCCAGAGGATGATCAAATCTATCTGGATCATATTGAATTATGGGATGATAAAACATCCAATGTTCAATATGGAATTAGCTATACAGAGGTTTAAAATGCCTTTTACTGTCATAACATTAAAAAGTTCCCCACCCTCATTAAGAGGAGACCTGACAAAATGGATGCAGGAAATAGCAACAGGTGTTTATGTAGGGAACTTTAATAAAAAAGTAAGGGAAGAATTGTGGGAGCGAGTGGTTGAAAGCTTGGGTCCAGGAGAGGCCACCATGACCTATGCCTTTAGAAATGAAATTGGCTATAAATTTGAGACCCATAACTCAGGCAAACTAACAATAGATTCCGATGGAATTCCCCTGGTTCTAATCCCAAATAAAATTGAAAAAACCCAAGAGCAAGATAAACATGGGTTTAGTAAGGAAGCTAAATTTAGAAAAGCCAAAAAATATACCAGGGTCAGAGAAAAGAAGAAAGAAGAATATATTGTATTAGATCTTGAGACAACAGGGCTAAACCCGCTGGAAGATTCCATTTTAGAAATTGGAGCCATAAAAAAAGCAAAAAATATTGAAGAATTTCACACTATGATACAATATAAGGGAGAGTTGAAAAGAGAAATCCAGGAACTCACAGGAATTAGGGCGGAGGAGCTAGAAAAAGGAGAAGAAGAAAAAATTGCCATAGAGGAACTATTAGACTTTATTGAAGATAGACCAATCCTGGGCTATAATATTGATTTTGATATAAAATTTATCAATGAAGCCTTAAAAAAACAAGGTTTAGATAAAATACGCAATAAAACATATGATATTATGAAATATGTGAAGCGAGAAAAACTTTTTCTAAAAAACTACCAGCTCCAGACCGTGATAAAAGAATATGGAATGGAAGAAAAAGTGCCTCATCGGGCCCTAGAAGATGCAAAAATAATACAAGCCCTAGCAGAAAAAGTAAAGGGATTGATGGAAAAGTTAAAATGAAAATGGCTTAGAATAGGGGATCTTTTACTGTACTACCCGCACACGCGGGGATGATCCCCTGGAGGCCATTGAAAGACTAAAGGCTAGAGCGTACTACCCGCACACGCGGGGATGATCCTCCATCTAGCCTTCTTTCCTTGGCCAACTTTAAGTACTACCCGCACACGCGGGGATGATCCTGATAAAGACTGCTACATCTACAAAATAGGCTAGTACTACCCGCACACGCGGGGATGATCCCTATGCTGACAATTGTGGACAATTTCCGACCTTGTACTACCCGCACACGCGGGGATGATCCCGAGATGGCAAGATGTTTTTTATCGAGGTCAAGGTACTACCCGCACACGCGGGGATGATCCCACACTGGTAGCACTTGACTTAAGGCCATTCCAGTACTACCCGCACACGCGGGGATGATCCTCTCCGCCTCCGGACTCTGTAGCGGTCCAGTCGGTACTACCCGCACACGCGGGGATGATCCCAGTTTCTTGGCCCACACTGTCCACATAAGTTAGTACTACCCGCACACGCGGGGATGATCCTCCCATACTATATATAGAAAAGGAGGAAATGAAGTACTACCCGCACACGCGGGGATGATCCCTGCGTTATTAACCACGTCATTGGCCAGGTCTAGTACTACCCGCACACGCGGGGATGATCCCATTGTAGAATCAGTTAAGCACGTTGTAGTCGCGTACTACCCGCACACGCGGGGATGATCCTGCGCCTTTTACTTTTTCTTTTGATAATTCGTAGTACTACCCGCACACGCGGGGATGATCCCCGTCGGCCTCAAAGTACCGGCTTGGCCTCATTGTACTACCCGCACACGCGGGGATGATCCTCATCATAGCCTGTGGATCCCTCAGCAAGTCTAGTACTACCCGCACACGCGGGGATGATCCTCCAAGAAGCAAAGGAAGATGGACAATTTTAAGGTACTACCCGCACACGCGGGGATGATCCTCAAGGCTGGAGTGGATCTATACATGACTAAGGGTACTACCCGCACACGCGGGGATGATCCCAACTTCGTACGTTATTTTGGCATATATGCGTCGTACTACCCGCACACGCGGGGATGATCCTCAAACTTGCGTAAATTACTGCCATGTCTTTTTGTACTACCCGCACACGCGGGGATGATCCCAAAAGACGGAGGACCTATAAGTCCACATGTAAGTACTACCCGCACACGCGGGGATGATCCCACATTTTGGTAAAAACTTTATTATCCACCCCCGTACTACCCGCACACGCGGGGATGATCCCAATCAAAGAGTTTATTGACGACGTTTTAAAAGGTACTACCCGCACACGCGGGGATGATCCTATTAAAGTCTTTGCTATGCCTGCCCTTAAATGGTACTACCCGCACACGCGGGGATGATCCTCGTGGGGATATCCCCAATAGACATATTGGCTAGTACTACCCGCACACGCGGGGATGATCCTATCCGTTTCCTCTTCATCAAATCCAATGTCAAGTACTACCCGCACACGCGGGGATGATCCTATGCTTTATGGCCTGGACTTTGGCTTTACAAAGTACTACCCGCACACGCGGGGATGATCCTTGGTTTATTTTAGGTTTAACTATTGGACTTGTGTACTACCCGCACACGCGGGGATGATCCCTGATTTATTTTGCTTCATTTTTTTACTCCTCCGTACTACCCGCACACGCGGGGATGATCCTAACCAACTTAAATTCTTTTGACTAGTTTCGTTGTACTACCCGCACACGCGGGGATGATCCCTATACCAATAATTTTTTAAAAAAAGAAAAGGCGTACTACCCGCACACGCGGGGATGATCCCAAGGTCCTAGACGCTGTGACAGTAACGGCCCAGTACTACCCGCACACGCGGGGATGATCCCCTTATGGTCAATTTTAAGGTACCGGCAAACTGGTACTACCCGCACACGCGGGGATGATCCTGAGATTATTACAGGCCATACAAGATTAAGAGCGTACTACCCGCACACGCGGGGATGATCCCGGAACCTGCCCCAATCAAAGATACTGGGGTCAGTACTACCCGCACACGCGGGGATGATCCCAATAAAAAACCCTAACCTGCTGCAACAGGTTAGTACTACCCGCACACGCGGGGATGATCCTGTCCGTATGATCACAAACCGTTACTGGACAGGGTACTACCCGCACACGCGGGGATGATCCTCATCTGTGGAGGTGCCATCTTGCTTAATTAACGTACTACCCGCACACGCGGGGATGATCCTATGAATATG